>OOCP01003754.1_pt1 | contig 10655 bp, 9 predicted proteins | sample 1671511 | NCBI WGS metagenome assembly OOCP01 (sample SAMN06348164, study PRJEB24527) | human gut metagenome | biome: human gut; feature: ankylosing spondylitis patient; material: feces | host: Homo sapiens | place: China | collected 2015-10 | reverse complement strand
CATATATAAGAAAGACCTGCATGGTCTTCCCAGGCAGGTCTCTCTTCCGTTCATATATTCAGTTTTATCAGTGCTTTATTATTCGCAAAGCTTGGAAAATGCATCCGCTACGAACTGAACCTTAGGTCCGATGATTACCTGAACAGAGGTCTTACCGGGTTTCATGACACCGGCTACGCCTGCAGATTTGATCACCTTATCATCCACTGCGGTAATGTCTTTTACTTCCAGTCTCAGTCTTGTGATGCAGTTGTCAATGCTTGCAATGTTGTCCTTGCCGCCGCAGCCTTCCAGAATGGTTGCTGCGATTGCTGCGAAATCATCATTTGCCAGCTCGATCTTCTTCTCTGCTTCTACATCATCATCTTCTCTACCGGGGGTCTTCAGATCCCATTTCTTGATAGCGAAGAGGAATACGAAGTAGAATACAACAAATGCTGCGATACCCAGAGGGATGATCAGCCAGATTCTGGCTGCTGCAGGCAGGGAGGATGAGAAAAACAGATCCATCGCACCTGCGGAGAAGCTGAAGCCTGCACGGAAGCCAAGAGCAACAGTGATCATGGTGAAGATGCCGTACAGTGCTGCATAGATCACATACAGTCCGGGAGCTAAGAACATGAATGCAAACTCAAAGGGCTCGGTAACGCCGCAGATAAAGGAACAGATTGCTGCGGAAGCTACCAGACCGATCGCTGCCTTTTTCTTGGCGGGCTTTGCACATTTTACCATTGCCAGAGCCGCACCGGGGACACCGAACATCATACAAGGGAAGAAGCCGGACATATACATTCCAAGGCTCCAGAATACATCAGCGCTTGTCTCACCTTTCCAGAAGTGCTGCAGATCTCCAAGTCCGATGGTATCGAACCAGAATACGTTGTTCAGTGCGTGATGTAATCCGGTAGGGATCAGCAGACGGTTCAGGAAAGCATAAATGCCGGCACCGACTACATCCAGACCTACAATGGCTTCACCGAGAGCTACCAGACCGCCGAACAGTAAAGGCCATACGAACAGCAGTACAACAGATGCCAGAATAGATACCACACCTGCTACGATAGCTACGCAACGCTTACCACTGAAGAAGGACAGCCAGTCGGGAAGCTTGGTATCCTTGAACTTGTTGTAGCACATGGAACCGATAATACCGGCAATAATACCGATAAAGGGATTCGCAATCTTATCGAATGCCAGTGTCTTGGTAGCATCCTCAGCGATGGAGGGCATAATGGTCGTAACAAATCCGGTAGACAGAAGTGTTGTGAGCATCAGCCAGGAAGCCAGAGCTGCGATGGCTCCGGTACCGTCATTTTTCTCTGACATACCGACACCTACACCAATTGCAAACAGGATCGCCATGTTGTCGATCAAAGCACCACCTGCTTTTACGAGGAACAGACCGATCAGATTTGCCACGCCCGAGATCTCACCACCCTGCATTGTTGCCGGGCACAACCTGTAACCAATACCCATGAGGATACCGCAGATTGGCAGAACCGCTACGGGAAGCATTAACGCTTTACCCAGTTTTTGAAGAAACTTCATACATTTCTCCTCCTTTACATTATACTCAACCGGAACAGCTCCGGTCAGTTTCGTTAGTTGATACGGACGTACCGCTCTTAAGAGATCTGGAGCACGTCCTCGCCGGGAGATACCTCTCCCTCCTTCAGAATACTGATCTTGTTATATTCATCGGTATTGCAGACCAGGACCGGAGTGATGATATGCAGTCCGGCTTCCTGAATCTTCTCCAGATCCGCATCCAGCAGAAGATCGCCCTTTTTGACATGGTCTCCGGCAGCAACATGTGCCGTGAAGGGGGCCCCCTTGAGCGTCACGGTGTCCAGTCCGATGTGGATCAGAAGCTCCGCTCCCTGATCCGTTGTCATGGTGATCGCATGAAGCGTATCAAATACCACGGTCACCTCTCCGTCTGCGGGAGCATATATTTTCCCCTCAGAGGGGATCACTGCAAATCCGTCTCCCAATATCTTCTCGGAAAATGTAGGATCCGGTACCTCCGTAAGAGCAACTGCCTTCCCCTTACAGGGAGATCCGATACAATTCCCTTTTCGCTTACCTTTCAAAAAATCTAACATGTGAACTCCTTTCCGTCGATATATACCGCTGCAATGTTCAGTTCCTGATCCAGGAGTACGAAATCTGCCCTCTTACCAACGGATATACTGCCCACTTCATTGAAAATGCCGATCTCCTTCGCCGGATTCTCCGTGGCACACATCACTGCCGTCTCTAACGGCAGACCGACCGTTTTTACTACAAACCGCATACAATCCATCAGATTCGTCGCCGATCCGGCGATCGTGCCGTCATGCAGGGTAGCCAGATTGCCTCTGACGGTAACCGGCTGTCCTCCCAGAGTATATTCACCATCCTCCAGGCCCGTTGCACGCATACTGTCACTGATCAGGATCATGCGGTCAGCGCCAAACATCGCAAACGTTGCACGGATCACTGACGGATGAATGTGTACACCATCACAGATCAGCTCCGGATGACATTTCTCTGAATCTCTCACTGCCCCGATCACGCCGGGCTCCCTGTGGTTCAGCGGCGGCATTGCATTATACAAATGCGTCGCATGCGATGCTCCATGTTCAATGGCTTCCCTTGCTGTATCATAGTCGGAAGCTGTATGCGCCAGTGAAATGACCACTTCTCCTTTGGCTCTGTCGATAAATTCCATCGCTCCCGGCTCTTCCGGTGCGATATCTACCAGCTTGATCAGCCCGTTCGCTGCTTTCTGCAGCCTGCTGAAATATTCATAATCGCAGTGCATGATATTTTCCGCCGCCTGAGCACCCTTTTTCGCCGGACTGATAAAAGGTCCTTCCATATTGATGCCCACCAGGTGGGATCCACCGGAATACTCATAGCTGCCGGCATTTTTCATGACCTCCAGCAGTTCATCCTTAGGGATCGTCATGGTAGCCGGGCAGACACTTGTCACACCGACAGATGCTTCATATGATGTGATGACATCCAGTGCTTCCTTCGTACCGTCACACATATCCGCGCCCTTACAACCATGGAAATGAATATCCACCAGTCCCGGTATCAGATACATGCCTTCCGCATCCACAACAGCTTCCTCACCTGCCGGATCCCCGGTACAGCTTACGAACCTGCCGTTCTCCACGGCTGCATCCCCTCTGACAAACCGATGCTCCTCTGTATATATATTTGCATTTCTGATTCTCATGACCTATCAGCTTCCCCTTTCTTATTCAGAAAGCTTACTGAGCGCTGCTTCGTCTGCCACCAGTGTCACATCATTATGAAGCTGTAATACCGATGCCGGCACCTGCGGTGTAATGGGGCCGAAGAAAGCTTTCTGTACGATCTCCGCCTTGTCTTCGCCACTGGCTACGATCAATATTTTCTTCGCCTGCATAATGGTCTTGATCCCCATCGTATATGCCTGCTTCGGAACATCCTCCGCCGATGCGAAGAATCTCTTGTTGGCTTCGATCGTAGACTCTGTCAGGTTCACGCAATGTACCTGCTTGTCAAAACTCTCTCCCGGTTCGTTGAAGCCGATGTGCCCGTTATGTCCGATTCCCAACAGCTGCAGATCCACACCGCCCAGTGACTGGATCAGTTCCGTATATCTACGGCATTCTTTCTCCGAATCCGGCTCCATTCCGTTTGGCAGATGTGTATTTTCCACCGGGATATTCACATGGTCAAACAGATTCTGGTGCATAAAATAATAATAACTCTGATCGTTTTCCCGGCTCAGCCCCTTATATTCATCCAGGTTCACCGTCATAACCTCAGAAAAGTCCAGGTCTCCCTTGCGGAACCATTCCACCAGCTGTTTATACAGGCCGATGGGAGTAGATCCCGTAGCCAGTCCGAGAACACAGTTCGGTTTCATGATAACCTGTGCCGATACGATATTTGCAGCCTTTCTGCTCATATCTGCATAATCTTTCGCTTTGTATATTCTCATGAATCTCTCACTCCATTTCACATATTTTACTACGAACATTCAGTACCATGGACGGTGCCACACTGAGCTCATCAATTCCCATCTGTACAAATCGTGTGGTCAGTGTCGTATCCGCTCCCAGTTCTCCGCAGATGCCGACCCATTTTCCATGCTTATGCGCTCCGTCAACAGTCATCTGTATCATACGCAGGACTGCCTCATGATGTGGATTAAAGAATCTGTCCAGTCTGTTGTTCTGCCTGTCGATAGCCAGCGTATACTGTGTCAGATCATTCGTGCCAATACTGAAGAAATCAACATGCTCCGCCAGCTCCTCACTCATCATGACAGCCGCAGGAGTCTCGATCATAATTCCCTGTTCCGGAATTGCGTAAGGAAGCTTTTCTTCCTCCAGCTCCTTAGCCACCTCAACTACGATTTTCTGAATATCCAGCACTTCCTCCACGGAAATGATCATCGGATACATAATGGCCAGTGTTCCGTATTTTGCCGCCCGAAGAAGTGCTCTCAGCTGGGTCTTGAAGATCTCCGGCTGCTCCAGACAGATCCGGATCGCACGGTATCCCATGGCGGGATTATCTTCCTTGCCCAGTCCGAGGTAATCTACATTTTTGTCTGCGCCGATATCAAGGGTACGGATGATGACCTTTTTCCCTGCCATCATCTGCAGCACCTGACGGTAAGCATTGAACTGTTCTGTCTCATCCGGAAGAGAATCCCTTCCGAGATATAAGAATTCACTGCGGAACAGGCCGATACCCTCCGCATCATTCTCCAGTACATATGCCACATCTGATACGCTGCCGATATTTGCATATACATTGACCTTGCGTCCGCTCTTTGTCACGGATTCCCGTCCCTTGTATTCTGCCAGCAGGCTTCTTAGTCTCTGTTCCGTCTGCTGTGCCGCTTCTGCCTGCCGGATCTGCTCTTCCTCCGGATCCAGGTAAAATACCGCTTCCCTGCCGTCCACAATAGCCCGGGTCCCGTTATGGATTTTCTCCAGTTCCAATGGTACCCCTATCAGTGCCGGAATATTCATCATACGTGCAAGGATCGCAGTATGGGAATTCGTTGAGCCATGTACTGTGACAAAGGCCAGGATCTTGCTCTTATCCATCTGCACCGTCTCACTGGGTGTCAGATCATCTGCCACAATGATCGACGGCTCCATGGTACTCCAGTCAATCTGCTCCTCCCCGGACAGATTACGGACGAGCCGGTTGGAGATATCCCTGACATCCGCAGAGCGGGCCTGCATATATTCATCATCCATGTTGGCGAACATCTCTGCAAAATTATCACCGGTCACTGCCACCGCATACTCTGCATTCACTTCTTCGTTCTGAATCATGTTGTGAATGGCATCCTGATAATCGTCATCCTCGAGCATCATCTGATGCACCTCGAAAATAGCTGCATTGACTTCTCCGACCTCCTGCAGCGCCTTCTCGTATAACTGCCCCAGCTGCGTCATCGTACGTTCCTTAGCCGCATCCAGCCGTTTCAGTTCTTCCGCTGTGTTGTCGATATGGATTCTCTTAACGAGACTGTCCTTTTTCTTCAGAACACTGACAGGTCCGATCGCTGTTCCCTTATATACGGATTTTCCAATATATTTTTCCATTTTCTACCTTCCAAACTCTGTCGTGCAGGTCTTCTCCTAGAGGTTCTCACGGAAAAACTTCTGAAGCTCTGCTGCGGCGGTATCTTCATCCGCTCCTTCTACCGTAACTTCCACGTTGTCTCCGTGCTTCACGCCCATTCCCATGATCGCCATCAGCTTGCTTGCTGCAGCTGATTTCCCCTTACAGGAAAGTGTCACTGTACTCTGATACTTTTTCGCTTCCTTTGCGAGCAGTCCCGCAGGACGTGCATGCAGACCGATCTCATCCTTAATGATATAGCTGAACTGTTTCATCGGTAACATTCCTCCCTATTTTATATTTCTTGCTTTAATTATGTAGCATATTGTACATACTTTTTGCCTGTCGAGCTTATTATATATACATATTACCCACTTTTTTATTGTTTGTCTACATCACTTTTGATAAATTGTATATTTTTGAACATTATCGTAAAATTTTGTAAACTTTTTAATAAAAAATTTGCTTAAAACAGGCACATCAGCTGAGCTGATGTGCCTGTATCGTTATCTCTCATTTTCATTCGTGTCAGAACAGACATGGCGTCAGGATGACCGCAGGGGTCTGTGTGATGATTTACGGTCTCACGGGAGTGCCGTCGGGAAGTCTGGAAAAGAGCCAGCTATGATCCATTTGAACCTCCGGATATTTCAGCGCTTCCTTCTCATCGAAGTCCACACCGATGCCGGGTTTATCATTCACATAAGCATAACCGTTCTTTACTACAGGGCAGCCGGGGAATACTGCCTGCTCTTCTTCGGAGAATCCGGAGAACTCCTGGATTCCGAAGTTATGACAGTTAAGATCTAGATGCATCTGCGCAGCCATACCGATGGGAGACAGGTCATTGGGACCGTGCCATGCGGTTCTTACCCCATAGGCTTCACAATAGTGTGCAAGCTTTCTCGCAGGAGTGATTCCACCGATATCACTTAAATGAACACGGATAAAATCGATCCATTGATTCTGTACTAACGGCTTCCACTCCGCAGGATTGGTGAACAGCTCGCCCATTGCCAGCGGCAGGGTGGTATGTTCACGCAGGGTCTTGAAAAATTCATCATATTCCGGTGCCAGGGAATCCTCCAGGAAGAACAGCTTGTACTGCTCCAGTTCCTTAGCAAATTCTATGGTCTGCGCCAGGGACAGACGCTCATGCACATCATGCATCACTTCCACGCCCCATCCGATATCGGCTCTCACCCTGTCAAACAGATGATATACGCTGTTCATATACATTCTGGGATCGAAATATGCTCCTTCCGGTGCATTTTCCGGCTTTACTATGCTCTGACATCTGCCGCCGAAGTTGCCTCCGTAGGTACCCATATGGCAGCGAATATAACGATAGCCTTCTTCCATGTACTTCTGGATACACTCTTCTACTTCTTCCACAGAGCCGCCGTCTGCATGACGATATACTGTAATTCCTTCTCTGCACTTACCGCCTAACAGACTGTACAGCGGCATTCCTGCCATTTTACCCTTAATATCCCAAAGTGCTTCATCCACACCGGAAATGGCATTGTTCAGTACCGGGCCGTTTCTCCAGTAAGAGCTGCCCATCATGGTCTGCCACAAGCCTTCAATTTCCTCTACCGGTCTGCCCTTCAGCATGGGAGCCAGGTACTCTTCGATGGCCGTTACTACAGCCTTATGCCTCCAGGTGAAGGTTGCACAGCCATAACCATATAATTCAGGCTCTGAGGTCTCTACTTTTACTACCACCAGATTAATATTTCTAGGTGCCGTTACGAACACCTTGATGTCACGGATCGTAATATGTTCCATTGTTATTTTCTCCTCATATACTCAGCTTTTTACAGCGCCGCCGGTCATTCCGGCGATAAAATATTTCTGGAAGCATACGAACAATATTACCAGAGGGAGACTGGATACCGTCGATGCTGCCATCAGATCGTTCCATTTGATCTGATACTGGGAATTCAGAGCGACAATACCTACGGTCAATGTCTTCAGAGAATCCTTAGATACCAGTACGGAAGAGTACATATATTCATTCCAGCCATTGAACAGCACGAACATCGCCACCGCCGCAATACCGGGAAGGATCAAAGGGAGGATGATCTTCCGGAAAATGCAGAAGCTGGAGGCCCCGTCCACTCTCGCTGCCTCATCAAGCTCTATGGGCACTGTCTTGAAATACGATACCAGCATCCATGTGCTGAATGCTACATTGGTGGCTGCGTATACGACGATCAAGCCTAATAATGTGTTGGTCAGATGATACTTGGAAAGTACTGCATAAAAAGGTACTACCAGCATAACACTGGGAAACATCTGAGTGATCAGCAGGAAATTCAAAAGCTGCTTACGCCCCTTGAATTTGAATCGTGTGATCCCATATCCTGCCAGACAGGCGCATGCCACACAGATGACCATGGCTGCCAGACAGGTGATCAGACTGTTCACCGTCATTTTACCAAAGTTGTAGGTGTTGAAAAATTTATGAAAAGATTCCAGTGAGAACGGATCCGGAAGCCACTTCGGGTTCGGATAGTAGGTCTGTGCCTCTGTCTTGAACGCCGTGGACAGCATCCACAGTACAGGAATCACGATAAATGCCGCCAATAGGATCAGGATTACATACGTCAGGACCGTATCAAGCTTTTTTCTACGTGTTTTATTCATCATCCTTCATCACCACCTTACTTACCAGATTGATCAGGTAACAGATCACAAATACCAGGATACCCCAGGCAGACGCTTTACCGAAGCGCAGATCATTGAATGCCGTACCATAAATACTCAGGCTGATCAGGCTGGTCGCAGTGCCGGGTCCTCCGGCTGTCATGGTGTATACCAGTGTATACTGCTTGAACCACCATACGCAGTCCAGGATCAGGACAGTTGTCAGGATCGGCTTCAATGCCGGCAGCGTGATGTATCTGAACTGCTTCCATCTTCCTGCACCATCCAGCTCCGCTGCTTCATAATAATCCTTTGAAATACTTTGCAGTCCTGCAAGGATCATGGTCATTACCAGGGGAAATCCTTTCCAGATACATACGAATACGACCGAAGGGAAGGCAAGCTCCTTACTTCCCAGCCATGACAGATTCGTGCTGATCAATCCCAGGCTTCTGAGGATACTGTTCATGATACCGTACATGGGATTCATGATCCAGGTGAACAATAATGCCACCACTGCTTCCGGAAAAAACCAGGGAAGCATAAAAATCACACGGAATATGGTTCTTCCCCTGAACTCCCTGTTCAGCAGACTTGCCAGAATAAATCCCAGAATGAAATGTCCCGCTACTACCAGTACCATGAATCCCAACGTCAGCAGAACCGACTGATAGAATTCCGGCTCTGTAAATGCAGCCATATAATATTTCAGTCCCACAAACTTCCATTTTGTTACCAGGTTCGTATTGAAGAAACTGATATAGAAGCCGTACAGCATAGGATATAGAATCAACGCTCCCATCATCAGCACGATGGGGAAGGAGAATAAGTATCCGTCATACTGGTATTTGATCTTACTCTTTTTGCCGGTTTTCTTTCCCAACATTTCCGGTTTCCCTCCTTTTGATAATTCCCGGAGTCCGAAGGCTCCGGGAATCTGTCACTTACTCTTAGTTATAGTCTTCCATAAGTTCAGCTACAGCTTTTTCCAGATCAGCGACTGCCTGATCATTGGTCTTTTCCTTGGAAAATACTGCTGCGTATGCATCACCCAGAGCACTCTTCAGTCCACTGATACCTGCAAAGCTTACGGTAGGACGACATCCGTCTGCGATCTGCTGCAGATAACCCGCATAATCGTCACCGGTGATGTAGTCAGCCTTCTGTCCCTCTACCGTAGCAGGGATGCTCTGCCAGAACATCATCTGATCATCATGTTCTACGAAGAAACGGAGATAATCAATAGCTGCAGCAGCCTCTTCATCGGTAGCATAAGCGCTGACTGCATAACCCTCTGTACCTAACATGGTTCCGGGATAATCTCCGGGAAGCTTGAAGGAGCCTAACTTACCCTTCAGATCGGGGTTGTTCGCATAAGCAACACCCAGTGCATTGGAACCGGTCATGAACATGCTGGTATAACCCATTGCAAAATAGTTTGCTGCGGTAGGATAATCTACTTCGGTGATACCGATAGGAACGATTCCATCGTTATTCATCTGGGTCCATTTTGCAAAAGCATCAGTAAAGGTCTTATTGTCAGCCTTCAGGTCGGTGCTAAAGTCGCCGTCTTCACCGGTCACACAGTCCACACCGTTAGACCACAGATAAGACATGAAGCGGCTCTGTCCGGAAGAGTTGTTGGAGCCTACCATACCAAAGCCCCACTGGTCAACCTCACCGTCACCATTGGAATCCTTGGTCAGTGCCTTCGCACAGTCAATGAACTCATCCCAGGTAGTGGGTATCGTAAGACCTGCCTCTTCAAAACGATCCTTTCTATAGATGATAGCCTGAGGCTGTAATGCTACCGGGAAATATACGATCTCGTCATCCAGTTTACAGGAATCCAGTACACCGTTGGCAAATTCTCCTGCCAGATCATCGGAGATCAGTCCGGTCAGATCTCTGGTCAGACCCAGGTCGTGCAGAGTTGCAACGGCATCTGCTGAGGTAAAGAATATCTGAGGAAGATCATCCGGGGTGGTTGCCATAGCAGACAACTTTGTGTAGATATCATTGGTACTGATCGCCTGGATCTGACCCTGAACAATGGCAGCAAGTGGGTCGGTGCGGCAATGTCTGCGCATCAGATTGGTGTTGATACTGATGACGATGGTGTAAATGACTCCTATACATATGGAATCAATACTGAAGCCACTGCAACTCTGATCGACATCGCAGCTAACAGCCTGTGGCCTTCATCAACTGTTGGTGTAGAAAACAGCGACTCTGAATATAGCGAATTTGATCACATCATCGGTAACGAAGTTTACCAGAGCGGTCTGTTCAATGTAGCCCTGAACACCGGTTCACAGTGGGATACCACCAAAACTTCTCTGATTGATACTCTGAGCATCAACAGTGGTTCAACG
>OOCP01003741.1_pt1 | contig 10716 bp, 8 predicted proteins | sample 1671511 | NCBI WGS metagenome assembly OOCP01 (sample SAMN06348164, study PRJEB24527) | human gut metagenome | biome: human gut; feature: ankylosing spondylitis patient; material: feces | host: Homo sapiens | place: China | collected 2015-10 | reverse complement strand
TTTTTTTTTTTTTAATGATACGGCGACCACCGAGATCTACACTCTTTCCCTACACGACGCTCTTCCGATCTCCATTGGATCGGTGCAGCACCGCGGTATTTCGGCAGAAGGGATGCATGGACATTGATACATCCGTACGGTGTCATTTCCAGAATCTCTTTTGGAAGGATCTGTCCAAATGCCACGACTACGCAGACATCTGCCTGATATTTTTTCAATTCTTCGATACATTCAGATTCCCGGATCTTCTTTGGCTGATAGACCGGAATATTATGTGCAAGTGCACATTCTTTTACCGGAGTGAACTGCATTTCTTTGCCTCTGCCTTTTGGCTTGTCCGGCTGTGTGACAGCGAGCACTACTTCATGTCCTGCTTCTACCAGTGCTTCCAGTGTTCCGACTGAGAAATCAGGAGTTCCCATAAATATTATCTTCATCTTATCTTAACCTCCCGCTTCCAGCCTAGGCTTCTTCGTATTCTGTGCTGTGAAGTTCGCCTTCTACTTTTTCTACATAAAGATGACCGTCCAGATGCTCCAGTTCGTGACAGATTGCTCTTGCCATCAGTCCTTCGCCTTCGATCTCGTATTCTTTCATATCTTCATCAAGTGCTACTGCTTTTACATAATTCGGACGGGTAACAATACCGGATTTACCTGGTACACTAAGGCATCCTTCTTCCCCGGTCTGTTCTCCGCTGCTCTCTACGATGCGTGGGTTGATCATGACAACCGGACCTTCTCCGATATCGATAACAACGATTCTTTTGAGAATTCCAACCTGTGGTGCAGCAAGACCTACCCCCATTGCCTCGTACATGGTCTCTAACATATCATCGATCAGTTCTGTTGTTCTTGGTGTCATCTTTGTTACTTCCTTACACACCTTTGTCAGTACTTCATCGCCTATTTCTCTGATTTTTCTAATTGCCATTTGTTCTTCCTCCTGCCTTTTCTTTTAAAATCCACTCATCGGATCAAAATCAAACTGAATCCGCATCTTTGCAAATCCCCGGTTCAATTCAATATATTGTTCCATTTTATCTTTCATTTCAATCAGGATCTCATAGGATTCCTGCTTCAGATACAAAACTTTCCGGTACACATCCTTGACCTTTCCGACTGCCGGAGCTGCCGGACCGATCCTCTGTACCTTGCGGTTCTTCGTGATCCGCATTGCATATAATTTGAGATAGTGCATTCCTTTTTCCAGAAGTGCTTCATCCTCACAGGCTACCAGTACCGCCATCAGATGCTCTGCCGGCGGATACCCCATCAGTTCCCTGTAATTCATCTCTTCTGTATAAAATGCCTGATAATCCTGACGTGCTGCCGTCTGGATACTATAATGCTCCGGGCTGTAGGTCTGAATCACGACCTCTCCTTTTTTTGCCCCTCTTCCGGCCCTTCCCGCAGCCTGCGTCAAAAGCTCGAATGTCCTCTCTGCTGACCGGAAATCATCCGAGTATAAGGACATATCCGCGGCAAGCACGCCAACCAGGGTCACATTTGGAAAATCATGTCCTTTTACGATCATCTGCGTTCCGACAAGAATATCTGCCTCTTCATTTGCAAATGCAGATAGAATCTTTTCATGTCCTTCTTTGGATCTTGTAGTATCCAGATCCATCCGAAGTACCCTTGCCTGCGGAAATTCCTTTTTTACCAGTTCTTCAATCTGCTGTGTTCCTGCGCGGAAACCTCCGATATGAGGGGAGCCGCAGGACGGGCATTTTTTTGCAACCGTTTCTTCGTAGCCACAGTAGTGGCACACCATTTTCCCATTATTGTGCGCTGCCAGTGAAACATCACAATGAGGACATTTTACTACATATCCGCAGGACCTGCAAGAAAGGAATCCGGCATACCCCCTTCGATTCAGAAACAAAATGATCTGTTCCTTCTTTTTCAGACGGTCTTCCATCAGCTCATGGAGCCTGTCACTTAAAATAGAACGGTTCCCTTTTTGCAGTTCTTCACGCATATCCACCGTGTAGACCTCCGGGAGTTCTGCTTTTGCAGTCCGCCTCTTTAATTCCAGCAACGTATACTCTCCCAGCTCGCACCGGTAAAATGCTTCCATGGAAGGGGTTGCCGATCCCAGTACCACACTTGCCCCTTCCAGGCTTGCGCGTTCGATTGCCGTCTCCCGCGCATGATACCGGGGAACCTGTTCACTTTTATAAGCTGCCTCATGTTCCTCATCGATCACGATCAGCCCAAGACTCGGAAACGGGGTAAAAAGTGCAGATCTTGGACCGATCATCACATCAATCTCTCCTTTTTTCGCCCGCATCATCTGGTCATACCGCTCTCCCGCTGAAAGTCTGGAATTCATGATGGAAACGCGTTCCCCAAATGTCCTGTAAAAGCGCATCACCGTCTGGTAAGTCAATGCGATCTCCGGGATCAGCACGATTGCCTGGCGCTTTTCCTTTACCACCTGCCGGATCATTTCCATATAGACCTCTGTCTTGCCGCTTCCGGTCACACCGTATAAAAGATAGGTCTTTCGGATTCCTTTTTTATAATCGTTTTCAAACGTCCGGATTGCTCTTTCCTGCTCCTCCGTGTAAGTAATAAAATGCCGCTGCTGCTCTTTTTCTTTCACAGGATTACGGTAAATCTTATGATTTTTGATTTCCAGAACCCCCTGCTCTTCAAGCGCTCTCACCACCGTCAGCGTGATATTCAGCTTCTGGCTGATCAGAGAATATTCTACCTCTTCATCATCCAAAAGTGCTGCCATCAGTCTTGCCCGCGCTTTCTGGTTCTTGTGAAGATATTCTTCCAGCTTCTTTTCGCCTGCTTCTCTGGAAATACATCTTTTTAAAATCCGCTGTTCCTTCTGCTGCTCGGTACGCTTGATCGGAAGCACCGTTTTCAATGCCTGGATCATCGTACCTCCATAATATTCTTTCATCCACGCAGCAAGTGCAACCAGCCTTGCCTCAATCGCTACACTTGATGTATCTGTGCGCAGAATATCCTTTATTTTTTCCGCATCATAATCACATGTTTCCGAAAAACCGACAATATACCCCTTCGTTTCCCGGTTCCCCCGTCCAAACGGCACAATGACGCCTGCACCGGTTCGTAAATCTCCTTCCAGTTCTTCCGGTACACGGTACTGAAATACTTTATCCAGTTTTTCATGTGTAATATCTATAATAATGTCTGCGTACATTCTGTCTGTTCCTTTTTCTGTCTCTTTTGTGCAGCAAGCCTGACGGCTTTTCGCACCAGTTCCCGGTCATCCATCGGATACCTGACTCCCTGGATCTCCTGGTAATTTTCATGTCCCTTTCCCGCAATCAGAAGGATATCCCCTTGTCTTGCCATTTCCACCGCAAAGAGTACTGCCTCTTCCCGATCCTGGATCATCCGATAGGCTCCGGAAGTTTCTTTGATGCCTTCTTCAACATCTGCCATAATCTTCGCCGGCTCTTCCCATCTCGGATTATCTGAAGTGATGATCGTCAGATTCGCAAGCTCTCCTGCCACTCTTCCCATCCCGCTTCTTCTGCTTCCGGCACGGTTGCCTCCACATCCAAACACCAGTAAAATACGTTCTGGTTCGTAAATTCTCAGCATTTTAAGCACTTTTGCAAGACTCATGGCATTATGCGCGTAATCAATGTAACACAGGATATTTTCTCCTGCATCTACCCGTTCCATCCTGCCTCTTACCACCAGATGCTTTAACACGTCTCCTGCTTCTTCTCTTTCAAATCCAAGACAGCTCACCGTCTGTAAAGCAGCCAGTGCATTGTACACATTAAATTTTCCAGGAAGGGCAAGCTCATATTTTCTATCATCTGCATAAAATACCGTTTTAAGTTCTCCACCTTCCATCAGAAAACTGATTTTTTCTGCTGTCAGTACATGACTGTTTCTAAATCCTCTTTCCTGCCCTTCTTCTTCCCGACAGGTAAATCCGTATTTCGTGCAACATTTTCTCTGGAACATATAGCTGCACTGTGCATCATCCAGATTCCCTATTCCAATCCTGCACTGTTCAAAAAGACATGATTTGTAATATCGGTATTCCCCAAGACTTGCATGCTCGCCTGGTCCAATGTGATCCTCCCCGAAATTAGTGAATACCGCAATTTCAAACCAGATTCCATCGATCCGATGCTGCTTTATTCCCTGTGAAGATACCTCCATCACCGCATAGTGGCAACCTGCTTCTACCATTTTAGCAAAATACGACTGAATGGTAAAGGCATCCGGAGTCGTATTTTGCGAAGTTACCACTTCATTTCCAAGATGGTGGCCGATCGTACCGATCAGTCCGCATTTTTGGCCAAGACTTTCCAGCATCTCCCGGATCATCACTGCCACTGTACTTTTCCCCTTTGTGCCGGTCACGCCAATCACTTTCAACTTATCAGCAGGACTTCCAAACCAGATCCTGCTGATCCCGGCAAGAGCTTCCCGTGTATCTTTTACCAGAACGACGGCAACATTTTCCGGAAACTTCAGCATCCTTCCCCCAGATACCAGTTTTTCTATCAGAATGCAGGATGCCCCAAGGTTGCAGGCTTCTTCTATATAATCATGTCCATCTGCCCGGCTTCCCTGAATGCAGACAAACAGACTGTCTTCTTCTGCCTTTTGGGAATTACAGGTAATCCCCCGGATTTCCATCTCTTCTTCTAATTCCGGCATTTGGATCACCGCATGCTGAATCCTTTTAAACAGAACCGAAAGCTTCATAAGGCTCCTCTTTTTGGACTCTTTGTTTTCAGAATATGCTGTTTCCCATCAAACGTCACACCGGATATGAAAATATATAAAATGGGTGGATTTCCTGCTTTCGTTTTAACGCATCCTGTGCGTTTGCAGGAACACCCACCCATCTCTCAGTCTCTATTGATGCTTTTTATCATACTCGGCAAGATATTCTTTAACATACTGTGTATCTGATTTGCAGTCCAGATACTCACAGCCATATTTCTGTCTTGTCTCATTTCCTTTTCCGGTAATCAGGAAAATAGTCTTTCCCTCTGCTTCATCCATCGCTGCTTTGATTGCCTCTCCCCGATCCTCGATCATGGCATACGGACAGTTTTGTGCTTCCACATACTGTGCGATTTCTTTGGAAATCTGCTCTACCGGCTCATATCCCGGATCTTCCGCTGTCAGATAAACCTTTTTCGCATACTGACCCGCTACCGTTCCAAGGTCTCTTCTCCGGATAAATGCTTTCTTTCCTGGGCATCCGAAGATCGATACGATATTATAATCCGGATATTCATCTTTAATTGAAGAGAACAGCTTTTCAAAACTAAGCTTGTTGTGTGCATAATCCACAACAGCGATCAGATTCTTATCTGCACTTCCATAAAGCTCCATACGTCCGCTGGATCTTGCCCTCAAAAGACCGCTGTGCATATACTCCTTCGGGATTTCAAGAAGAATGGATGCCGCAATGACAGCCAGTGCATTTTCCACATTGAAAAGTCCCGGCATCGTCAGACGGAATTCTTCATCAAACAGCTCTGTCTTTACCATAAATACCGTTTCATGTCCGTCTTTCTGGATCTCATAACCATAAACATCCGCTTCCGGATTCTTTGTACTGAACGTCATCACCTTCTCACAGACCTTTGACTCTTTCAGAATACGGTCTGCAAAATCTGCATCCATGTTCACAACTCCGTAACGTGATTTTCCGAAAATTTTCAGTTTAGACGAAAAATAGTCTTCAAAATCCGGATGCTCGATCGGACTGATATGGTCCTCTGAAATATTCAGAAAAATTCCCACATCAAACTGCATGTTATCGACACGATTGTATTTTAACGCCTGTGAAGATACTTCCATCTCGGCAAATGTAATACCACTTTCTACGGCATGGCGCAGATGCTCCTGCAATTCTACCGACTCCGGCGTAGTAATATGGGATTCTTTCTTGATCACTCCGTCATAAATATCGATTGAAGAAAGGACTGCACTTTCCTTTCCGCCGGTTGCTTCCATATAATCATCCACGATTGCTTTCATATAGTAAGCGGAAGTGGATTTTCCTTTTGTTCCGCCGATTCCGGTGATCGTCAGTTTCTTCCACGGTGCATTATTGAACTTCTCTGCAAGTGGAGGCATCGCCTTACGGATATCGTCTACCAGAAAATATGGAACATCTTCTTTCGTTTCATATTTTACTTCGCTGACATAAGCAATCGCACCTTTTTCGATCGCTGCATCCAGATACTCAGCCTTAAATGCCGCACCTTTGCAAATAAACAATGTTCCTTCCGTCACCTCTCTGGAATCATAGGTCAGATATCCTACGTTTTTTTCTTCTTCCCCATTTGAATAAAATTCTTTCATCATACGCAGGTTCTGTAACAGATTTGCGTACTCCTGTAATGTGTATTTTTCCATCTGGTATTTATCTCCCTTATATTCTTTCCGGTATTATTCCCGGTACTCTGCGCCGGATCTGATGATGGATTCTCTTACCAGAACATCCATTGCATCCATGCAGTCTGCCGGTACCTGATAATATTCTTTGAATACCGAAATCTCTGTGCATGCAAGAATGACTGCATTACAGCCTTTTGCCTTCAGATCATTATAAGCACGGTCAAATTTGTTCTTGTCTCCCGGCTTTCCTTTTTTGATATCATCATAGATCAGCGACATCACATCTTTCTGGCAGGCTTCTCCCGGAACTACCGGTGTGATTCCAAATTTTTCGCAGGCTCGGTGGTAAGTCTTTGCCTGCATCGTTCCATCTGTTCCCATGATCCCGATCTTCTTCACTTTTGGATGAGCCTCTACTACATATCTGACACTCTCCTCTACCATATTGATGATCGGAACACTTGTAGATTTCTGGATATCTTCCAGGAAATAGTGCGAGGTATTGCACGGAATCGCAATATTTTCCACTCCCAGCATCTCCAGATCTCTTGCGTCCTGTGTGATCGCTTTCAGAAACGGAAGCTTATTTCCTGTAAGGATTGCCTGTGTCCTGTCCGGCATTGTCGCATGACTTAAAATGATCATGTTGATATGCTCCTGATCACTCTCCGCCTTTGTCCTCGCGATCACTCTTGCATAATAAAAACTTGTCGCCTCCGGTCCCATTCCGCCGATAACACCTAATTTTTTCAGCATATCATTCTCCCTGTTTCAGCTTCTCTTAGCTGTAATATTTCTTAAAGTTACCAAACTGTCTGAGATGATTCTTCACCATAGCAAGATAACGTCTTGGTTTAAAATCACCTCTCTTAAATACCGGATTGACCATCTTCTTTTCCTTAAGAAGGCGTCTCATCTTCTCACGGTTTGCTTCTTCTTTGATATATTTGAAAGCAACTGCCTTCGGTACTGTCATCCAGAGATGTTCTTCTTTTGCAAATTCAAGCGGCAGTTCTTTTCCGTAAACATATTCTTCTACTACATATTTTGCAACATTGAATCCAGATCCTGTCACATAATAATTACTTCGTCCCTGGCGGGTGTTGATCTCGAAGAAACGGTATTTGCCATCACGCCTGTCATACTTGATATCAAAGTTGGAGAATCCTACATAGTGCAAATCTTCCAGCAGATTCTTCACCTTCATCATCAGCTCTTCGTTTGGCTCTGTGATGATAACTGCATGATTTCCAAGTCCGTGTGGTGTGTGTTCTTCCAGGAGTACATGTCCCAGACACATCATTTTAACTTTTCCATTCCGGTCAGAATAAGAAGTCAGAACACGCATATATTCATCATTTCCCGGAATCATATCCTGGATGATCAGTTTATCTATATAACCTGCCCCATAGATATCCCGAATTACTTTTTCCAGTTCTTTTCTGTCCTTGATCGTGTAGATCTTATTCTGGGTTGCAAACGGATGCTCCCAGTAAGAAATACTGTCAGACGGCTTTAAAATTACCGGGTACGGGAAATTCATCTCAAAATCCAGTCCCATGGACTGATCGTAAATAATCGTTCCCGGATAATCTACCCCATGCTTTTCGCACAACTTGTAGAAAGTCTCTTTCTGCTGCAGACTGTTCATCAGATCAAAATCGATATATGGTGCGATAATATTTTTCTCAAGCTCTGCCTTATGCTTACTGATCAGCGCCACATAACTGTCACCACATCCGATGAGCATAATCTTTTTGTCTTTATGCTTTTTTGCAAATCCATTGACTGTCTGAAGAAAATAATCGTCCGTATCAATCTTCGGATTCGGATGATATTCGATGATCTTACTTCCGTAACTCGGTCCTGTTGCAAACTTTCCAAATATATATGTCTTCACCTGATACTGCTCATAAAATGCGCGGGCAACACTGTAAGTATTGATATCTCCACCAAGCAGTACCGGAATAAATTCTCTGTCTTTAAATTCCATTGTTTAAAGAAGCTCCTTTCTATCCCCTTATATTTCTACATATCATCTCATTATACTCCAGGGATTCTTTAGGTGTCAAGGCATGGAAACAGCTCTGAAAGTTTCCCGGGAAATTTTCAGAACTGTTTCTTTTCATATTTCTTCTCTTTTTCTCTCTGCTCCAGAACACTGCCCCGTATCACCGCATCCGCCCCATACTTTCCGCGGATCTCTCCCATTGCCGCACTGAGCTTTTTCAGCTTTTCCATGCTCTTCTTCGGCTTCTCAGATTTCACCTCGAATTGCAGGTCAAACAGGCTTAACTGCTCCGGTTCATCTTCATCCACAAGCTTCGCTGTGCGAACACCAAGCAATCTGATCGGCTCACCGTTCCACAGCTCATCGAACAGACTGCAGGCCGCCTCGTAGATCACCTGATCTGCACCGGATGCTCTGCCAAGCTGCTTCTGGTGAGATACATTCTGAAAATCACTGTAGCGTATTTCCACACTAACCATATTGGCTTTCTGCCCTGCTTTCCTTAGTCTCTTTCCCACACTTTCTGCCAGAGAAAATAGAACCTTTTTTGCATCCTCTGCCTTTTCCACATCTTTTGGAAGTGTGGTGGAATTACCGACACCCTTTGCAGCGGTTTCCTCGGATTGCACCTTTGCATCACCGATTCCATTCGCAAATTCCCACAGCGTTCTCCCATGACTTTTCAAATGGAATTCCAGAAGCTTCGGATCTGTCTGCGCAAGCTCACCAATTGTCCGGATTTCCAGCTTTTCCAGAATCGCCACACTGGACTTCCCTGCCATAAAAAGCTCACTCACCGGGAGCGGCCACATTTTTTCCTTGACCTCTTCCGGGAAAAGAGTGTGGACACGGTTTGGCTTTTCAAAGTCTGATGCCATTTTTGCCAGAAGCTTGTTTGTCGAAATCCCCACATTCACGGTAAACCCAAACTTTTCATAAACCCGGGCTTTGATTTCATACGCAGCCTCCACCGGCGAAGAAAAACGCTGTGCGATTCCGGTAAAATCCATATAGCACTCGTCCACACTGACCTGCTCGATTTCCGGTGTATAGGTTTTCAGGAAATCCATCAGTCTCCGGCTATACTCCCTGTACATCCTGTGATTTGGCGGATCCATGTGAAGATTCGGACACTTGCGGAACGCATTTACCACCGGCTCTCCCGTCCGGATTCCGAATTTCTTTGCCGACGGAGATTTCGCCAATACGATCCCATGGCGTGATTCTCTGTCACCGCCGATGATCGCGGGGATCGTACGGATGTCCACATCGGCACCATTTTTCAGTTGTTCTACTATCAATTTCTCTTTGTTTTCCATTTTATTTCTGTATCATTTATTTTTTACAGCACTTAAAATCTTCGTGACGCATTCTCTTTTTGAGTTTGCAAACTTATGATATAATATCACTAGAAACCTTTCTAAACCAAGCCCATTACAAATGAAAAGCAGAAAGGAACGACCCATGGGCCAAAAAGATTTAACGGAAAAAATTCTTGAAGATTATAATGATGTCTTTGCCGATATCATCAATGGTCTAATCTTTGATGGAAAACAAGTAATTACTCCGCAAAGCCTCGACCATGCATCTGTACATTCTCAATATAAAGCAGATGATACAAAAATACATGAGCAAGAGCGCGATGTTGCAAAATATTGGAATGGTCCAAACCGAATCCGCTTCGCCGTTCTCGGTATCGAAAATCAAACAAAGGTAGATCGCTTTATGCCTGTCCGGATGTTCGGATACGACGGTGCAAGTTATCGTAGTCAATTACATGATCGTTCAACAGACATCGTTCCTGTTGTCACAATTGTTCTGCACTTTGGCACTGAAAAACCTTGGAGTGCCCCAACAAGTCTAAAAGAATTAATGAATATTCCAAACGGAATGGAAGATTTCGTAAACGATTATAAAATTCATGTATTTGATATCGCATGGCTGACAGATGAACAGATCGCAAAATTTTGCAGTGATTTTCGAATTGTCGCAAATTTCTTTCAAAAAAAGCGCACTTGTAAAGATTATATTCCTGATGATCTTACAGAATTTACACATGTAGATGAAGTATTAAAACTTTTATCGGTAATGACAAATGACCAGGAATACGCTAACTTAATCAGAACCGATGAAGACAGAAAGGAGCTGAAAAATATGTGTGATGTTGCAAATCGTATAAAAGCAAATGGACGAAAAGAAGGCATCCTGGAGGGACGCGAAGAGGGGCTGATGGAAGGAAAAATCCTTACTTATGCAGAAATTGTTCGTAACAATGAACTGCCATTGCAGACGGTGTTAAACCGTTTAAATATGAATGAAGAAGAATTCTGG
>OOCP01003731.1_pt1 | contig 10743 bp, 7 predicted proteins | sample 1671511 | NCBI WGS metagenome assembly OOCP01 (sample SAMN06348164, study PRJEB24527) | human gut metagenome | biome: human gut; feature: ankylosing spondylitis patient; material: feces | host: Homo sapiens | place: China | collected 2015-10 | reverse complement strand
ATAACAGTAAGAAGAATATGAAGAGGACCGATACGAAATACATTGGGATAATGGAAAAGGAAATTGATAATCAATATTTCGCGAAGATGATGCTGGAAATGGAAAAAAAGATCCGCAGACAGAAATATTCCTATTTTAACCAACATATGGGAAAGAAAAAGGATGAAGTCAATACCGCACTGGAGCTGATCAAAGAAAAAAAGCTCAGAGGGATTATTTTCCTGGGTGGGGATTTCAGGAAGAACAAAGAGCGGATTGCAAAGATAAAGGTTCCGTTTGTTGTAAGTACGGCAGCATTTGATAAACTGCCGGAGAAATGTATCGCATCCTATGTATCAATTGACGACCGTGCAGAAAGCCGTAAGATCGTAGATTATCTGTACGAGACCGGACATAAAAAGATTGCAATCCTTGCCTCGGATAAGAAAGATGAGAACATCGGAAAACTCAGACTGGAAGGTTACAGGGAAGCACTAAAGGCACATGGCCTGGAAGCGGATGAGGAAAGAATCTGTTATCTGGATGAAGAAGATACCACTTATTCGATGGAAAACGGATATCGGATGATGAAAAAACTGTTGAAAAAAGAAACAGAATTTACCGCAGTATTTGCAATTTCCGATCTGATGGTGATTGGTGCATGCAAGGCGCTTTTGGAAGAGGGAAAAAGGATTCCGGAAGATGTGGCGGTTGCAGGATTTGACGGACTTGACTATACCGGATTTTATCAGCCGGCGATCACTACGATGGCGCAGCCGGTCGAAGAGATCGCGAGACAGTCTGTCGGGATTCTGTTTGACATGATAGAAACAAAGAAAAGCCAGGAAGGGAAATATCTTCCGGCAACACTGAAAGAAAGAGAATCAACTACAGGAGGTAGAAGAACATGGAAGCAAGACTGACAGAGATTTTACAGGAGAAATTCCAGACAGGACTTGAACAGGCAACGAATGAACAGGTATATTATGCGCTGCTTACGCTGGCAAAGGAACGGATCAAAGAAGGACCGAAGAACGAAGGCAAGAGAAAACTTTATTATATTTCCGCAGAGTTCCTGATCGGAAAGCTTTTATCCAACAACCTGATCAACCTTGGAATTTATGATGAGACAGCAGAGGTGCTGGAAAAGCATGGGAAAAATCTTGCAGAGATCGAAGAAGTTGAACCGGAACCGTCTCTTGGAAATGGTGGACTTGGACGATTGGCAGCCTGCTTCCTGGATTCCATTGCAACACTCGGACTTCCGGGAGACGGAATCGGACTGAACTATCATATGGGTCTGTTCAAACAGGTATTTACCGACCACAAACAGGATGAACAGAAGAATCCGTGGATTGAAAAAGACAGCTGGCTCAATGATACCGGTATTTCATTTGAAGTCCCGTTCAAGGATTTCAGTCTTCGTTCCCATCTGTATGATATTGATGTAACCGGATACGAAGGCGGAAGCAACAAACTTCATCTTTTTGATGTAGAGACGGTAAATGATGCAATCGTTGGAAACGGAATCAATTTTGATAAGAACGATATCCGTGAGAACCTGACGCTGTTCCTCTATCCGGATGACAGCGACAAGGCAGGAAATCTGCTCCGTATTTATCAGCAGTATTTTATGGTTTCCAATGCAGCACAGTATATCATCCGCGAGTGTGAAGAAAAGGGATATGATCTCAGAAAGCTTCATGAGCATGTGGCGATCCAGATCAATGATACACATCCTTCTATGGTTATTCCGGAGCTGATCCGTCTTCTTGTTCAGAAACAGATCGACTTCAATGAGGCGATTGAGATCGTACAGAAGACCTGCGCATATACCAATCACACCATCCTTGCAGAAGCACTGGAAAAATGGCCGGTTGATTATCTGGAGCAGGTTGCACCACAGATCGTTCCGATCATCCGTGATCTGGATGCAAGAATTAAGGGAAGATATAAAGATCCGAGAGTCCATATTATCGATGACCAGAATCGTGTACACATGGCTCATATGGACATCCATTATGGATACAGTGTCAACGGAGTTGCTTATCTTCATACAGAGATCCTGAAAAATGAAGAGCTGAAACCGTTCTACGACATTTACCCACAGAAATTCAACAACAAGACTAATGGTATTACGTTCAGAAGATGGCTGCTGCACTGCAACCATGAACTGACTGCATGGCTGGATGAGAAGATCGGACCGGATTACCGAAAAGATGCAACAAAGCTTGAAAAACTGCTTGATTATGTAAATGATGAGGAAACTTTAAAGAGCCTTCTTGTAGTAAAACAGAAAAAGAAAGAGGATCTGGCAGCTTACTTAAAAGAAACACAGGGACTGGAAATCAATCCAAATTCAATTTTTGATATTCAGGTAAAACGTCTGCATGAATACAAGCGTCAGCAGATGAATGCATTATATGTGATCTATAAATATCTGGAGATCAAGAGCGGAAAGAAACCGGAGACTCCGATCACGGTAATCTTTGGAGCCAAGGCTGCACCGGCTTATATTATTGCAAAGGATATCATTCATCTGATCCTCTGCCTGCAGGAGCTGATTGATAACGATCCGGAAGTTGCACCGTATCTGAAAGTGGTTATGGTAGAAAACTACAACGTGACACTGGCAGAAAAGCTGATCCCGTCCTGTGATATTTCTGAACAGATTTCTCTTGCATCCAAAGAAGCAAGTGGAACAGGTAACATGAAATTCATGCTGAACGGGGCTGTGACAATGGGAACAGAAGATGGAGCCAACGTAGAAATCCATCAGTTTGTAGGGGATGAAAATATCTACATCTTCGGAGAATCCAGTGAACAGGTTATCGAGCATTACCGCAAGATGGATTATAATGCAGTTGATTACTATATCAATGATGAAGAGATCCGCAGACTGGTAGACTTTATCATCAGCCCGGAACTTCTCCGTATCGGAGATAAATATCTGCTTCTTGAACTGCATGCAGAACTGATCCGTAAAGACTGGTTCATGACACTTCTTGATGTGAAAGATTATATCCAGAAGAAAGAACAGGCTTACGTAGATTATGAAGACCGCATGGCATGGGCAAAGAAGATGGTTGTGAATATCGCAAAAGCAGGATATTTCTCATCTGACAGAACCATTGCTGAATACAACAGAGATATCTGGCATCTGTAAAATGTATATGTAAAAAACAGAAGTCTGTCCTGAAAAAACAGAGACAGACTTCTGTTTTTTGTGCAAAAGTGTATTTTTATACGGTTTCTGCGGGAACTTCCTGTATTTCCCTTATTGCGGGAAAAGAGAAGGATATGCTATGATAAGGAGAAATATTGCTGTTTGTTTTCCGGATATGGAAAAGTTTTTGGGAAGATCCGGGAAGCAATAGAAGCAGATGAGAGGTGAATATATGGAAAAAAGAAGAAAAAGTGCAGCACTTTTGCCGGTCGGTGTATTTCTGATATTTTATCTGGGACTGGGTATTTTATTTGAATACATAATGAAAATTCCAATGGGGTTTTATAATGTACCGATCGTAGTGGCGTTTCTGGCGGCACTCCTGGTCGCGTGTCTGCAGAACAGAAAGGTTGGCTTTGATGAGAAGCTGGAGATCATGGGACGGGGAATTGGAGATAAGAATATTATCACAATGCTGCTGATTTTCCTGACGGCGGGAACTTTTGTGGGAGTGGTTGGAAGAAGCAGTGCAGAGAGTGTGGCGTATTTTATGCTATCGATCATCCCGGCACGGTTTGCGGTTGCCGTTCTGTTTGTGGTTGCATGTTTTGTTTCAACAGCAATGGGAACTTCGGTTGGGACGATCACCCTTCTGACTCCGATTGCGGCGGCAGTTTCGCAGACGTCCGGTTTTTCCCTGGCACTTTGCGTGGCATCGGTGATGGGAGGCTCCATGTTCGGGGACAATCTTTCTTTCATATCAGATACAACAATTGCTGCCTGCAACGGGCAGGGATGTGAGATGAAAGATAAATTCCGGGAAAATTTCTGGATCGCACTTCCGGCGGCAATCGTATCGTTGGTTCTGATCCTGATCAGCTCTTTCCGGGCAGAGATCGGAACGGCAGTTACGCACGAATACAATCTGATGCAGATCATTCCGTATGTGCTGGTGCTGGTCGGCGGGATCGCAGGGTTCAACGTCTTTCTGGTACTTTTGACAGGAATTGTGTCCGGTGCGGTGATCATGCTTGCAATGGGGCAGGTAACACCGTATGAAATGCTTGCTGCCATGGGATCAGGTGTATCCGGGATGTTTGAAACCTGTATGGTGGCGGTACTGGTTGCTGCAATGTGTGCGCTGATCCGGGAAAATGGTGGCTTTGATGTATTGCTGGATGTGATCCACCGTGTCTTTAAGGGATCGAAAAGTGGTCAGCTGGGTGTTGGTATTTTAGTAGCGCTCCTGGATGTGGCAACAGCGAACAATACCGTAGCAATTGTGATGGCTAATCCAATTGCAAAGGAAATGGCAGACGATTATCAGATCACACCGAGAAAGACAGCCTCCCTTCTGGATACTTTTTCCTGTATTTCACAGGGGGTGATCCCGTATGGTGCGCAGATGCTGGTGGCAATTTCGGCAGTGCATGAGCTCGGCGGTGAGATTTCTGCATTTCAGATCATTCCGAAGCTTTTTTATCCGGGAATGCTGTTTGTCAGTTCGCTGATCTTTATCTTTGTGATTCCACAGAAAACGGAAAAATAAAACAGAGTTCACTCTGGATTTTTGTACTTTTACAGATTAAAGGGTTGAAACCTGACGAAAAATACGGTATTATAGTGTTTAACAGATTTTTGGAACGAAAAATGGTACAAAAATCACAGATACATAGAAGGGAATGACAAAGATGAGCCTGAAAATCGGAGTAATTAAAGGTGACGGAATCGGTCCGGAGATTGTAACGGAAGCGATGAAAGTTCTTGATAAAGCAGGAGAGGTATACGGATTTGACTGTTCTTATGAACAGCTGCTTCTTGGGGGCGCATCCATTGATGTACATGGAGTCCCGCTTACAGATGAGACAGTAGCAAAAGCAAAAGCATGTGATGCCGTACTGATGGGATCCATTGGAGGAGATGCAAAGACTTCCCCGTGGTATAAGCTGGAACCGTCAAAGAGACCGGAGGCCGGTCTTCTGAAGATCAGAAAAGAACTGAACCTGTTCGCAAATCTGCGTCCGGCAGTTTTGTATAATGAACTGAAGGGTGCATGCCCTCTGAAAGAAGAGATTACAGAAGGCGGATTTGATCTGATGATCATGCGTGAACTGACAGGCGGTCTTTATTTTGGAGAGAGGAAGACAGAAGAAGTGGATGGTGTGATGACTGCATTCGATTCACTTACCTATAATGAGGATGAGATCCGCCGGATTGCGATCCGCGCGTTTGACATTGCAATGAAGAGAAGAAAGAAAGTGACAAGCGTCGATAAGGCGAATGTACTGGATTCTTCAAGACTCTGGAGAAAAGTAGTAGAAGAAGTTGCGAAAGATTATCCGGAAGTTACACTGGAGCATATGCTGGTTGACAACTGTGCAATGCAGCTTGTAAGAGATCCGAAGCAGTTTGATGTCATTCTTACAGAGAATATGTTCGGAGACATCCTTTCTGATGAAGCAAGCATGGTAACCGGTTCGATCGGAATGCTGGCAAGTGCAAGTCTGAATGAAACCAGGTTCGGACTGTATGAACCAAGTGGCGGTTCGGCACCGGATATAGCAGGACAGGGAATTGCAAACCCGATAGCAACAATTCTTTCAGCAGCAATGATGCTTCGTTTCAGCCTGGATCAGGATAAAGCAGCAGATGCGATTGAAGCAGCAGTTTCCCAGGTGTTAAAAGATGGATACAGAACCGGGGATATTATGTCAGACGGATGTACAAAGGTTGGAACAGCCCGGATGGGAGATCTGATCTGCGAAAGAATTCGATAGTCAAGGATTGGGAAAGATACAGTTCCGTACTGCTATGGGGAAAGAGAAGCAGGACGGAACTGTAATAGAATAGAGCCAAAAGTTACAGGAGGATTATAAAATCATGAGAAGTGATAATGTAAAAACAGGTATGCAGCAGGCGCCGCACAGATCATTGTTCAACGCGCTTGGTCTTACAAAAGAAGAACTGGAGAGACCGCTTGTCGGAATCGTATGTTCTTATAACGAAATCGTTCCGGGACATATGAACCTGGATAAAATTGCAAATGCAGTAAAGATGGGAGTTGCCATGGCAGGTGGAACACCGATCATGTTCCCGGCGATCGCAGTCTGTGACGGTATTGCAATGGGACACATCGGTATGAAGTATTCTCTGGTAACAAGAGATCTGATCGCAGATTCGACAGAAGCAATGGCAATGGCGCATCAGTTTGACGCCCTTGTTATGATCCCGAACTGTGATAAAAATGTACCTGGGCTTTTGATGGCAGCAGCCCGTATTAATGTACCTACAGTGTTCGTCAGTGGCGGACCAATGCTTGCGGGACATGTAAAAGGACAGAAGAGAAGTCTTTCCAGCATGTTCGAGGCAGTTGGATCCTACGCAGCAGGAACAATGGACGAATGTGATGTATGTGAATTTGAAAATAAAGTATGTCCTACCTGCGGATCATGCTCCGGAATGTATACAGCCAACAGTATGAACTGTCTGACAGAAGTACTTGGTATGGGGCTTCAGGGAAATGGAACAATTCCGGCTGTATATTCAGAAAGAATCCGTCTTGCAAAACATGCAGGTATGCAGGTAATGGAAATGTACAGAAGAAATATCCGTCCGAGAGACATTATGACAAAAGAAGCCATCTTAAATGCCCTTACTGTTGATATGGCACTTGGATGCTCAACCAACAGTATGCTTCACCTTCCGGCAATCGCACATGAGATAGGAATGGATTTTGAGATTGATTTTGCAAATGGAATCAGCGAAAAGACTCCGAACCTCTGTCACCTTGCACCGGCAGGTCCGACATATATGGAAGACTTGAATGAAGCAGGTGGTGTATATGCTGTTATGAACGAGCTGAATAAGAAAGGTCTTCTTTACACAGACTGCATGACAGTAACCGGAAAGACAGTTGGAGAAAATATCGCAGGATGCGAAAACAAAAATCCGGAAGTAATCCGTCCGATCGACAATCCATACAGCCAGACGGGTGGACTTGCAGTCCTCAAAGGTAATATCGCACCGGATGGCAGTGTTGTAAAACGTTCTGCAGTTGTACCGGAAATGCTGGTACATGAAGGACCTGCAAGAGTATTTGAATGTGAAGATGATGCGATCAAGGCAATTAAAGGCGGAGATATCCATCCGGGAGATGTTGTAGTTATCCGTTACGTCGGACCAAAGGGTGGTCCTGGTATGCCGGAAATGCTGAATCCGACTTCTGCAATCGCAGGTATGGGACTTGGTTCATCGGTAGCACTTATTACAGACGGTCGTTTCAGCGGTGCATCCCGTGGAGCTTCTATCGGACACGTATCACCGGAAGCGGCAGTCGGCGGTCCGGTAGCACTGATCGAGGAAGGCGATATCATCGAGATCGATATCCCGAACCTGAAATTAAATGCAAGAATTTCAGATGAAGAACTTGCAAGAAGAAAAGAAAAATGGCAGCCAAGAGAACCGGAAGTTACAACAGGATATCTTGCAAGATATGCAGCAATGGTAACTTCAGGAAACCGTGGAGCAGTTCTGGAAGTTCCACACAAATAAAATAAAATCTGGACAAGGGGAATGTACAATGCAGTTAAATGGTGCAGAAATACTGATAGAGTGTTTAAAAGAGCAGGGCGTGGATACCGTATTCGGATATCCGGGTGGCGCAATTTTAAATGTATATGATGAATTATATAAGCATAGTAATGAAATCAGACATATCCTTACATCGCATGAGCAGGGAGCTTCTCATGCGGCAGACGGATATGCGCGTGCCACTGGTAAAGTTGGGGTGTGTTTTGCGACCAGTGGACCTGGAGCAACAAATCTCGTAACAGGAATCGCGACCGCATTTATGGATTCTATTCCGATTGTTGCGATCACCTGTAATGTAGGGGTACCGCTTCTTGGAAAAGACAGTTTCCAGGAAATTGACATTACCGGTATTACGATGCCGATCACAAAGTATAATTTTATTGTGAAGAATGTCAATGATCTTGCAAGGACGATCCGCAAGGCGTTTGAGATCGCACAGTCCGGAAGACCGGGACCGGTGCTGATCGATATCCCGAAAGATGTGACAGGCAATAAAGCAGAGTATGAGCCTGTCAAAATCCAGCCAATCGTAAAATACAAAAAAGAAATCTGCATGGAAGATATTGACAAGGCAGTAGAGATGATCGAAGAAGCAAAGCGTCCGTTCGTATTCGTCGGAGGTGGAGCTATATTATCTGATGCAAGTGAAGAACTCCGTGCATTCGTAGACAAGGTACAGTGTCCGGTATGTGATTCCCTGATGGGAAAAGGTGCATTTCCGGGAACTGATGAACTTTATACAGGAATGCTTGGTATGCATGGTACCAAGACATCGAACTTTGGAGTCAGTGAAAGCGATCTTCTGATTGTAGTCGGTGCAAGATTCTCCGACCGTGTCACAGGTAATCCAAATAAATTTGCAAGTAATGCAAAAATTCTCCAGTTTGATATTGATGTGGCAGAGATGAACAAGAATGTCATCATCGATGAAGGTGTGGTTGGAGATATCAAGGAAGTGCTTGCGGCAGTTAATGAAAAACTGCCACAGCAGGAACACACCGAATGGATCAAAAAGATCCAGGAATATAAAGCAAAATACCCGCTTGCCTATCATCCGGAAAGTCTGACCGGTCCGTATGTGATCGAAGAGATTTACAAACAGACAGAAGGTGATGCGATCATCGTCACAGAAGTTGGACAACATCAGATGTGGGCAGCGCAGTATTATAAATTCACAAAACCGAGAACACTGCTTACGTCAGGTGGTCTTGGAACCATGGGATACGGTCTTGGAGCCGCAATCGGAGCCAAGATGGGCAGACCGGAGAAGACGGTAGTCAATATCGCCGGAGACGGATGCTTCCGTATGAATATGAATGAAGTTGCAACAGCGGCTCGTTATAACATTCCAATTATCCAGGTTGTAGTGAACAACCATGTGCTTGGTATGGTAAGACAGTGGCAGAATCTGTTTTACGGGCAGCGCTATTCAGCAACTGTTCTGAATGATGCAGTAGATTTTGTGAAACTCGCAGAAGCGATGGGGGCGAAAGCGGTAAGAGCTACGACCAGAGAAGAATTCGCAGATGCATTTAAGTTTGCTTTAAATGCAGGCGGTCCGGTGGTGATTGACTGCCAGATCGACAGCGATGACAAGGTATGGCCGATGGTTGCTCCGGGTGCTCCGATCAGTGAAGCTTTTGACGAGAAGGATCTGCAGGAAAAACAGCAGACAAACTAAAAAACATATGCAGCGACAGATACGCAGAGCAGGAATGGAGGAGTAATATGAAACGAGTTTACAATTTTTCAGCAGGACCGGCAGTACTGCCGGAAGAAGTTTTACGAGAAGCAGCAGATGAGATGCTGGATTACAAAGGATGTGGAATGTCCGTTATGGAGATGAGTCATCGCTCGAAAGCTTTTGCTGAAATCATTGAAACCGCTGAACAGGATCTTCGTGATTTGATGGGAATCCCGGATAATTACAAAGTACTGTTCCTTCAGGGTGGCGCAAGCCAGCAGTTTGCAATGATTCCAATGAATCTGATGAAGAACAAAGTAGCGGATTATATTGTTACCGGGCAGTGGGCTAAAAAGGCAGCTGCCGAGGCATCCAAATATGGAAAGGTGAATAAGATCGCATCGTCCGAGGATAAAACCTTTTCGTACATTCCTGACTGTTCGGATCTGCCGGTTGATGAAGATGCAGATTATGTATATATCTGCGAAAATAATACAATTTACGGAACCAAATTCAAGGAACTTCCGAACACGAAAGGCAAGACACTGGTAGCGGATGTATCATCCTGCTTCCTGTCTGAGCCTGTAGATGTGACAAAATATGGTCTCATCTATGGCGGAGTCCAGAAGAATATCGGACCAGCGGGTGTTGTTATCGCGATTATCCGTGAAGATCTGATTACAGAGGATGTACTTCCGGGAACACCGACCATGCTTACATACAAGACACATGCAGACGCAGGTTCTCTTTACAATACACCGCCGGCATACGGAATCTATATCTGCGGTAAGGTATTTAAATGGCTCAAAAAGATGGGCGGACTGGAAGTTATGAAAGAACGCAACGAAAAGAAAGCCAAACTGCTCTATGACTACCTGGATCAGAGCAAACTGTTCAAAGGTACGGTAGAAAAGAAAGACCGTTCTCTTATGAATGTACCATTTGTGACAGGCAGTGACGAGCTGGATGCCAAATTTGTAAAAGAGGCAAAAGAAGCAGGTCTTGAGAACCTGAAAGGACACCGTACTGTTGGGGGTATGCGTGCAAGTATTTATAACGCAATGCCATACGAAGGTGTGGAAGCCCTGGTTGCATTTATGAAGAAGTTTGAGGAGGAGAATCTGTAATATGTATAAATATTTTTGCCTAAACCCGATTTCTCCTGTTGGACTGGAGAAATTCAGTGATGACTATGTACCTGCCGGTGAGATGGCAGGAGCAGATGCGGTACTTGTAAGAAGTGCCGGAATGCAAGATCGGAAGAGCGTCGTGTAGGGAAAGAGTGTAGATCTCGGTGGTCGCCGTATCATTAAAAAAAAAAAAA
>OOCP01003703.1_pt1 | contig 10806 bp, 7 predicted proteins | sample 1671511 | NCBI WGS metagenome assembly OOCP01 (sample SAMN06348164, study PRJEB24527) | human gut metagenome | biome: human gut; feature: ankylosing spondylitis patient; material: feces | host: Homo sapiens | place: China | collected 2015-10 | reverse complement strand
AATGGCTGTCCGCCCGAATTATCTTCTATAATTTGTGTGACCTTTGCTTTTACATATACAACATTATTATTTGCTTTGATATGAGTTCTCTTAATTTGACAACTTCCGATGATAATCCCCGCAAGAATCACCATCGGAAGAAGTACACGGAGAACTCTTTTATATAAATTTCTCCTGTTATCCATTAAATTATGCCTCTTTTTTCTTTATAACGGTAACTGCCCCGATACCTGCCGCTGACAGTCCAAGAAACACAAACAGCCATATCTTTGCCCTGTCACCTGTTTCAATCGAGCCAATAAGCTTATCAGAATTTGTATTTTCCTGATTATCTGAATCGCTGCCGCCCATATTGACACTTTCATTTTTCTTTGCTGTCGTAAATTCATATACACCGCTCTTTTCAATATCCGACGCTGTATTGGTTACAACCGCATACCACGCATAATCTGTATTTTCTTTAAGATTTGTCAATTCAAGTACAGCTTTTCCTGTTGCACCGTCTATTTCGGCATTTACGCTTCCAAGCTTCTCATTTGTATACACATAAGCCGAAAAGCTCTTTTCAAGAATTGTCTGCTCTTTCGTATTGAAATTAACATCAAGAACCATCTGGTCAACACCCGTTGCCGATGCACCTTCTGTATTCAATGTGTGAAGTTCTGTATCATAATAGTTAAAATCGTCCATGCAAGGAGAATATGAATTCATATAAATCTTGTTATTATCAAGATCAAAATACAGGAACTTAATATATTCGTTACCGCCTTCAAATCCTGACTGATAATCGGTACAAATCTGATATACTGTTCTGTCATTCCTGCCGTCGCCGTCATCATCAAACATTACAGTCTCATACGATGAGCCGTGATAATGACCGTTTAATACCGCAAATACATTAGGATTCTTTTCAACAACATATTTCTGTACAAGCTGTCCATAATAATCAAGATAAGTTCCGCCGCTCTGCTTTACATTTGTGTATGTATGGAAGCAAAGGATTGCCTTTCTGTCACTGTACTGTGAAAGGACCTGATTCATCCAGTCAATTTCGTCCTGATAAATATTCCAGCTCATGTATACAATGATAAAATCCTGTCCGCCCTCACTTATCAAATCATAATGACCTTTGTTATTCTGATATGTGCCGCCGTATGTCGGCTGTGTCTTAAATCTGTTTTCTCCGAAATATTTGTAATAATTTTCATAATCTGCAAGACCTGCCGCAACATCGTGATTTCCGCCAAGAACGCCGTAAGGCATGCCTGCTTTGTCAAGAATTCCCATTGCTTCGTCGGCATTTTCCCACTCGTAAGTCATATCAACATCATCTACAATATCGCCTGTATGAATAACATATTTAATTTTACGTTCATCCGCATTATTTACAATCCAGTTATTAATATTAGTAAAATGATGCTGCCATTCCTCCGCATAATACTGTGTATCCGTCTCCCACGCGAAACAGAAATCGTAATCGTCCGGAACATTTGTACCGTCCCAGTCTGCATTATTATTTACTTTTTTATCAGTAACTGTATCAAGTTCCGGAAGTGATGAATCAGCAGTACACTGGACAATAATCGTCGCATTTCCGTCTTTTACATGATTTGCAGCTGTAAATCCGGCTTCTTTTATTGTTCCGTTTTCATCTGCTTTTGCGATTTCATCCCATTCATTTGTAGCTGTATTTAACACATACATTGTACTTGCATGCGTATCGTTACTGTTTGAAGCTTCACCGTCCCAGTTTGCGGCAATAATTTCATCATCTTTTACATCAGGTACATTTACCGTGTACTGTATATACGGAAGAATACCTTCTGATGTATCTGTTTTTATACTGTCGGCTTTTATCCTTTCAGCCCTGTAAAATGTTGCCGTTGTATCTGACTTGACATTTTCAAGGTTAAGATAAAGAGAAGCACTGTTATCCGTAATATCCGATGTTAAACCGTCCTTAATTGTTACCTTTGCACTGTCTGCCATAAATACCGCTGTCTTTGTTGTCTCATTTCCCGCAGCATCTTTTGCAAATGCTGTAATTGTATGCTGTCCGTCGCCCAAAGCAAAAGAGGTTGTTTCATATGTATCATTAATCTGCTCGCCGTCAAGAGCCACAACGAATTCTTCCAGTGTATTTGTTTCTGTAACTTTAGGACTGAGTGTAATATTTCCACCCAAAATGTCACCATCTTTTACACCAAGCTCAATCTCAGGAGCTTTGTTATCCACAATAAAAGTAACTTCTTTTGTATTTATGCCGTCAGTTACCTTTAAAGTATGTTCACCTTCTGAAAGCTTTGTTGTATCCACCTGTGTACCAACTGCAGTAACTTCTGTAGCCGGAACTGTAAAACTCACATCCATATATGGGCACATACCGGCTGAATCTCCAATATAATGAACTGTACCATATGATGTGTTAAGATTTGTCTTTGCACTTGTAGCTGCATCATCCGGTCCAATTGACACTGGATAGTAAACATTTCCATTTATAAGTTTTAATGCAAGATTTTTAACTGTAAAATCTTCTCTGTTCGCATCCGGCATAAGATATTCGTCAACTGCCGTGCCATATGTACCAGCCCAGAAACGGAGTGTCACATCATAAGCTGCCTTTTCTTCGTTATATTTAAAATATCTGTTATCAATATTAAGTGCCTGACCATCAAGTATTTGGTACTGCCACTTTCCTATTGAAGCAATTGTTTCGTTATCTGTTGTTGTAACAGCATTTCTGAAATAGCTGTCCCTGCCGTCAGCATGGAATGTAAAATACGCTCCGTCTTCAAGCATTGACGTTGTTGTGCGTTCAATACCATCAATATATATCTTTGATGATAAATTATTGCCTCCGTCATTAGCTGTCATTGTTACAATTCCACTGACTTCCTCTTTATCACCTATATTTGTTCTGATTCCGTCAGTTTCATTTAATTTGTTAATTTCCACCTTGTAAATATTACTTAATGTGCTACGGTATCTGTTATCCGCACTCACGTAAAATTCAACATAATCATGTGAAAATAATTCATCCGCAGGAATCAATACTTCATAAAGATTAGGAACTCTCCTGTTTACTTCTGTTGTTTTATACCAGCTTCCTGTTCCGTCAAATCTGTAATATGTACTGATACCTGTTCTTGCAAGATTTCCTGTCTGCTCAAAATAGAAATTAACTCTTAACTCATCACCCTGCATAATAGATTTTGGAACAGTATCATTAAGCTGTAAAGTCAATGCTGAACCATCATCTTTTGCATATGTATACTGTTCTGTGCTTGCAGTTCCAATTGAAGTTGCTGCATTTGCTGTTTTAAGAAGCATTTCAGGTCCTTCTGGATTTACCATAAGTTCAGCCGATTTGTTATCCTTGCAGTCAGAATTACCAACATAGCAATAATTTGACACAAGTTTTCTTGTTCCGTCAGAATTTTTCTTATAAATCTCAACTGCACGGTTTGTATTGTTCATACCATTCTGACCCGTAACAATGTACACTGGAACATCTTCACTTATTTTATAAGCATCACGGAATTCTTCCTCTGTAGGAAAACTTGTATAATTTTTCAGAAAATTAATTCTGTAAAACCATATTACTGCTGTTTTTCCTGCCGGAATAACGCAGTTATCAGATGAACCTATACCCGACTCTGTATTTTCATCATAACGGCTTACATCAAGAATTTTTCTGCTGCCCTCTTTAACCTCATATCCAAACTGATATTCGTTATTCAAATCAACATCATGGTCTGTTGTATTGACAACTTCGACACATTCCATCAAATCATCACTGATTCCATATACACTGCTTCTGTTTATATCATTCGGTCTTACTTCCGTAATAAACACACCGTTGGCAATCTGTGAATCAGGAACTTTAGCCTCTACAAGACCATTAAGCTGTCCTGAGTATACATATCCCGGTGAAGGCTCACACATATCGCGGTATACTTCCATTTCATTTCCAATATCGGGAATTAAAAGTTCAACCGAAAATCCGTCCATTGTATTAACCTTATCCGTAGCCGTAAATGTTGAAACCACATTATTGCCAGCTTTTGTTTTTAATGAAAATGTTGATGTAACGCCCCAGTTCACACCACTTGTAACTTTAAGAACAACTGCATCATCAGGAATTCTCATCTCTTCCCTGAATTCTGCTTCTGTAGGAATCGTAGTTGTGACATCACTTCTATAATTCCACAGTACAACCTTCTCTTCCGGCTGTATTACAACATCAGCATTATCATCCATTGTTGTAACTTTTTGAACTGTATCGTTATATACAAACTCATATGTATCGTTAAAATTAACAGGATTTTCATATGTACTTGTAATCTCGACAAATTCCATCAAATCGGTTGTACTTTTATATAACCTGATACTTTCGTAACCACTTTTTTCTCTTGAATTATTCTTCACACTCCGGTCTACGTCATTCTGATAAATCTCCGTAAGCCAAAGTCCCTCTTTGTTAAAACTCTCATTTACCGAAACATCTGCACCGCCTGTCTCGCTCGCAATAAGCGGTGAAATATTACCTAAGATACTGCCTGCTATCATAACAGCAGCCACAGTCCCCGCTACAATCCGTTTTTTTCTCCTTTTCATGACGTTCTCCTTATTAGTATAATTGCTCAAATATTTGAAAACGTCATAATTATAATAATGTCATGTAAAATCCAATATCACAATTTGAAGAAATTTATGTAAAACTTTGTAAAATTTTTCAAAATATAATAATATATTATCACTGCTTATTTTCTTCTTTTAATTCTTTCTCCTTAAACGCCCACTCTCTTAATGTATAATCCCAGTTCCTGTATGCCCACCTTTTTATACACAGATAATATTTATCATCTGAATTTTTATATATAAGTATAAAATTCTTTGGCACAACATCTATATCTTCCACGTCTTCAAAATCTTCTACAAACAGCTTGGTTCCTGTCACATAATATCCTATAATTTTCCCATTTTTATCCATCATGTTTTTTTCCCCCTGTTCCCAGACATCACATGCAAAACTGCTAATTGCACTGTCATAACTATAAAGCCTTGTAAGATTATATACTTTCGTTGTCTTTTTTAATTGTTCTCTTTCTTCATCACCGCCGCCTTTGCTGTTTTCAACCGCCGTTAAATATCTTTGTCTGTCACTATTTAACTGATTCACCATATTGGCAGCCTCTTTTTTGCTTATTTCAAATTTAGCTTCATATACGTCAGCATATTTTTTATATTTAACTTCAATTTTTTTACGCTGAAATAATATTTTTTTACAAGATTCCGGCATTGTAAAATCTTTTTCATATGGCATAACTGTATTCTTTATAACTACGCACGGAGATTGTGCATAGCACAATATTCCTGCAACTAATACCATGTATCCCATTATTGCTATTATTAATTTTTTCTTCATATGATTTGCCCTCAACACATTTCTTTTTACCACTCTTGTGGTTTAAACCAGTCTCTTCGTACACATCTGCATATACGGAAATAATATTTGTTATTTGTGTCTTTATAAACAATCATATTACAATACGGTATAGATCTATCAATCATATTTCCATCATAAAATAATGATCTTGGCGGATGAGTTCCATCATCACAATTAACATCCCAAATCGGTGACACTACATAATAAAATCCCAATACTTCAATATTTTCACTCAAATTCCACACATCACTAATTACAATATTTTTTTCAAGACTTGAATCCGTTAGTTTTTCAACGTCAGTAGTATTCTCTTTTATTTCAATTTCTTTATATGTCAATTCAGAACACGACTGCTTTTTTGACATTTCATACCTTTCAACTGCATTATCTAACTGCATAACAATTTTTTCTGCCTGTTTTTTGCTTACTTCAAATTGACCATCATATAATCCAATATCATACAACTGTTTGAATTTTACCGTCTTACAAAATACTGGTATTGTAAAATCTTTTTCATACCACATTGCTGTATTTTTTATTACTGTTCTCGGACAATATATATACGTTAATATTCCTGCTACCAGCAACACATACGCCGCTATTGCTAATGTTAATTTTTTCTTCATTTGATTCTCCTAATATTTATGCACCCAATTACAAAAACCCCTATTCTTTGCTGATACTGCTCTGATTTGTGACTGTCAAACGCATCTGCACAAGTGCATGTATTTTCATAACAGCATAGCAAAAAACAGCTATCCCTGTACTGTTTGTGCATAAATAACATATTTTTGTATTTATACAGGTACAAATATAGCTGTTTTTTATTTTTCTGTCTACAATTTTTATATTAATTGTTAAATATCTTTTCTGAGAGTTCAATTACAATTTTCTCATCTTCGCTGCACGAAGAAGATGCTTTGCAAGAACTGAAGTTGTTACTGAACCAACACCACCAGGTACTGGTGTTATAACCGATGTCTTTTCTGCCACGCTGTCAAAATCGACATCACCACACAGATTTCCGCTTTCGTCCACATTGATTCCGACATCTATTACAACCGCATCATCAGCGACATAATCCGGCTTTATCATTTTTGCAGAACCCGCCGCCGCAACAAGCACTTCTGCATTACGGCATGTTCCTGCCATATCTTTTGTCTTAGTGTGGCATACAGTAACAGTCGCATTTTTTTTCATAAGCATCATTGCAACAGGTTTTCCGATTACAAGGCTTCTGCCGACTACCGTAACTCTCTTTCCTGTCAGGTCAATCCCGGCATAATCAAGCATTTCAATTACAGCTTCCGCCGTACACGGTGCAAAACCATTTACATCGCCTGCGTATACTTTTGCAAGATTAACCGGAGAAATTCCGTCAAGGTCTTTTACCGGGTTGATTCTTTCTTCTATTGCTTTTTCATTGATATGCTTAGGAAGCGGTCTCAAAAGAAGGATTCCATCTATATTATCATCATTATTAATCTTATCAAATTCTTTCTGGAATTCCTCATCTGTTATATCCTGAGGAAATACATATGATGTGCAGTCAAATCCAACCTTATCCATCTTTTTTGTCGCACCGCGTTCATACGAACAATCGTCGGGACGCTCTCCCACACGGATAATCGCAAGATGCGGCTTGATACCAGCCTCCTGTGATTCTTTTATAAGTTCTTCATTAATAGCCTGTGCAACAGGCAGACCCTTTAAAATTTCCATTTTCATACTCCCTTGTACTTTTATGCTCAACCTATGCCAAAAAATCCCGTACATTTATGCCAATATTATTGTTATTTACCTTACCTTGTCCATTACAGTCTCATAAATGCTGTCCGCAAGCTCATTTCCCTGTACCAGCATTTCATCAGCACGCATATTCATATCATCTGCAACAACCATATTTTTCATAAGCTTTGTATTAATAAATACGTTAAGAGACGCACCGTTTAAAGCAGCTTTTGCCATCTGTATGCCTACACCGACATCACTTATTGCAAGTGTACTTCCTATAACAGAAAGTCTTTCAAGAATTTTCATTGATTCAAGAATTTTCTCCATTAATTCAAGAGGTGTTTCGCTTGCTGCCACAAGACACTTTTCAAGAACTTCTTCTCTGTGTGCTTTCTCTTCTTCTGTATCTTTTGGAAGTCCGTATGCTTTTGACAATGGTTCAAATACAACTGCATCTTTTTGCATATAATCCGCAAGTTCATCTGTGAGCTTCCCTGCTTTTTCGATTATCTGCTCAATTTCTTCCTGATACTCGGCATATTTTTTCTTGCCTGTTGTAAGATTGGCAACCATTGATCCAAGCGACATGCCGACTGCCGCAACATATGCACTCGCACCTCCGCCGCCGGGAACAGGTGCCGAACTTGATAATGTTTTTAAAAATGTATCCATACTCTGCTGTGTCATAATAATACGCCAATCCTTTCTTTATTTACATCTACTCATCAATCTCTCCCGTGCAGATTGTCACTGCCGGACCTTCAAGATATACTGTGTTATTTTCTCTGTCCCAGTTAATTTTCAAATCGCCGCCGAGAAGGTGAAGTGTCGCTTCGTCATCGCACATTCCATTTAAAACGGTTGCTACAAGACTTGCACATGCTCCCGTGCCGCATGCAAGTGTCTCTCCTGAGCCACGCTCCCATACACGCATGTTAAGATTCTTTCTGTCAACTACCTGAATAAATTCAGTATTTACCTGCTCTGGAAATGCTTCATGCTTTTCAAAACCCGGTCCGATTTTTTCAAGTTCAAACTTCTTTATATCTATATCGTTGTCAAGATAAACTATCGCATGCGGATTCCCCATTGAAACACATGTCACATTGTATGACTTTCTATCAACAACAAGAGGCTGATTAATAACTGCAGTCTCTCCATCTGCCGGCTTCAAAACAGCTGTATTTACAGGTACTTTTTCTGCCTCAAGAATAGGTGCTCCCATATCAACTTTTACAGATTCAACCTTTCCGTCATCCCCAAGCTTTAATTCAAGAGTCTTTACACCTGACAGTGTATCAACTTTTACTGTAGTTTTATCGGTAAGCTTATTGTCATATACATATTTTCCGACGCAGCGTATTCCATTACCGCACATCTTTCCCTGCGAACCGTCCGCATTGTACATTTCCATGAAAAAATCAGCCTTGTCTGATGATTTTATAAGAATCATTCCGTCAGAACCGATTCCGAAATGTCTTTCACTTACCTTAATTGCCGTCTTTGACGGATTTTTTAACAACTTCTTGGTGCAGTCAACATAAATATAATCGTTTCCCGCTCCCTGCATCTTTGTAAACTTCATAAATTTTTAGCCTCCTTGTTTTGCGAAGCAAAATGCGACTGCCCTTGCAGGAGCAGAGGATTTAGCCACCATCATATATGCTTATCACCATCTGTGCAGATTCTACCATAGTATTTCCGCTGTCCATGCTGCACTTCTGTATGTATCTGAATGCTTCCGGCTCTGACATGTTATTTCGTTCCATCAATATCGCCTTTGCATCATCTATTATTTTTTGTTCCTGCGGGCTTCTCCTTCTTGGCTGGCTGCGAAGCTTTCTTCTTCTCCTGACCTGTGCCTGAAGCATCATCTCTATTGTGGAACATAAATCATTTACTTTTATAGGCATTGCCGCACAGACAATATCATTATCCTGACAATCTCCCCAGAGGTTTCTTGATGCCACAAGAAGCATCTCAAAACTTTTTGGTTTATATTCGTTTAATTCCGTGTAAATCATGTTGTCCGACAGCTTATAACCACAGATAATAATTCCATCTGAAAGATTATCTGCCTGATTGATAACCTGTGCCCCCGTTATACACGGAATTGCAACTTCATATCCTTTTCGTACCAGAAGATTGCGGACTGCTTTCGCCTCCTCAATCTTTGGAAATGCCACAATTAAAGTTGACATTAATTACATTTCCTCCAAATTAGAATTTCGCAAGATATTCGTCAATTTCCCACTGGGAAACTCTTGTACGGTAATCTTCCCATTCTTTTAACTTGGCTTCGGTATATTTTTCTACTATATGATCACCTAAAACATCACATACAAACTTATCATTTTTCATGCACTGGACTGCTTCATAAAGATTTTCAGGAAGTGTCGCAATACCGGATGCTGCTCTCTCTTCATCTGTCATCTCAAATATATTGCAGTCAACACTTGCAGGAACCTTTAACTTTCTCTTAATTCCGTCAAGCCCTGCTGCAAGGCAGAGTGCAAGAACAAGATATGGATTTGCTGAAGGGTCAGGATTTCTAAGTTCAACTCTTGTTCCATTTCCTCTTGATGCCGGAATTCTTATAAGCGGACTTCTGTTTGTTGCAGACCACGCAATGTATACAGGGGCTTCATATCCCGGAACAAGTCTCTTGTAAGAGTTTACAAGTGGATTAGTTACTGCTGCCATTCCCTTTGCATGCTCTAAAATACCGGCAATAAAGTGGTACGCATCTTCTGAAAGTCCCAATTTATCTGAATCGTCAGCAAAAATATTCTTTCCGGCCATTGTGGCAAGAGACATATTAACATGCATACCGGAACCATTAATTCCATACTTTGGCTTTGGCATGAATGTGGCATAAAGACCGTGGCGTTTTGCTATAGTCTTTACTGTAAGCTTAAATGTCATTATATTATCTGCTGTGATTAAAGCTTCATCATATTTAAAATCAATCTCATGCTGTGCAGGTGCTACTTCATGGTGGGATGCTTCAATCTCAAATCCCATATCTTCAAGAGTAAGAACCATATCACGTCTTACATTTTCACCTAAGTCTGTAGGACCTAAATCAAAATATCCCGCTCTTTCATGTGAAAGTGTCGTCGGCTGTCCATTATCATCAGTATGGAAAAGGAAAAATTCACATTCCGGTCCAACCTCAAATAGATAGCCCATATCAGCAGCTTCTTTTATGACTTTTTTCAAAACATTTCTTGAATCACCCATAAATGGTCTGCCATCAGGTGTGTATACATCGCATATAAGTCTTGCAACTTTTCCCTGCTGCGGTCTCCATGGAAATATCTCGAATGTATCATAATCTGGGTAAAGATACATATCTGATTCTTCTATTCGTACAAAGCCTTCTACAGATGAACCATCAAACATGCATTTGTTATCAAGAGCCTTTGCTAACTGGCTTGATGTAATTGCAACATTTTTTAATACACCGAATATGTCAGTAAACTGAAGACGAATAAATTCAACATCGTCTTCCTCTACCATTCTAAAAATATCTTCTTTAGAGTATCTTCCCATAATCTGCCTCATTTCTTCCGCAAAATGTGCGGCGTGATATATTTTTATATAATTTAATCTTTTATATA
>OOCP01003694.1_pt1 | contig 10828 bp, 9 predicted proteins | sample 1671511 | NCBI WGS metagenome assembly OOCP01 (sample SAMN06348164, study PRJEB24527) | human gut metagenome | biome: human gut; feature: ankylosing spondylitis patient; material: feces | host: Homo sapiens | place: China | collected 2015-10 | reverse complement strand
GGTTACAGGTTTTCTTCTTATTACACGAAAGTCATCTGAAATTGGAAAAGAGTGCTCTATTACCCATCGATTGCCCACTATTTTGTAATCTTGACGGCCTTATGATAGTATACCGTAGGCTTTGTCAGTCCCCGTCAAGCAAAATAACACTTATCGACAGAATTTTGAAAAAAGGAAGTCCGGCGGATGCTTTTTGCCGGACTTCCCTTTTATTATCATCGTTCTAAATAGCCGCAGACGGTCAATGCGAAGGGTTCAGGCCTCCTTAGCCTTATGCTTGCTGTACTCAAACACCCAGAAAATAGCCACCAAGATCACGATAGCGCCCACAATAGAGGTCAGCGTCAGAGTCTCTCCGAAAATCAGATAGCTCAGCAGCGCTGTGAACACAACACCGGAATACTGATAGATACTGACCTCGGAGGCCGGTGCCTGCTGATAAGCATACGTCAGCAAATACTGGCCGCCCGCCGCAAACAGGCCTACCATCAGCAGCATCCCCATTACCTTAAGAGAGGGCACCACAAAGCCGGGAATCATCAAAAGTCCCGCGCAGACCGTGCTGAACAGGGAAAAGTGGAAAATGATGACCGGCGCGCTGGTAAAGCGCTTTGTGTAGGACAGCAGCGTATAGGCAAGGCCCGCCACCATGGCTGCCCCCAACGCGGAAAACAGCGGCAGAGGATTGGAATCAAAGGAGGGCTGCATGGAAATATACGCACCCACAAGGCAAAGGCCGATGGCGCAGACCTGCACCTTTGAGATCTTCTCCTTTAAAATCGGCCCGGCAAACAGGGTCACAAACACCGGCGACGCCCGGTTCAGCATGGCAACGTCCGCCTGCCGTGCATGGCCGGTGGCGTAAAAGAACAGCACAATGCCGAGGAAGCCGAAAAAGGACCGTCCCCACAGGGTCAGACCACCCTTTTTGATTTCGGGAATCAAATCCAGCTTTTCTCTATAGACCGTGATGCCCGCGATGATCATACTGACCAAATTGCGGAAAAAGACCTGCTCAAAGGTCCCTACCTCCGTGGAGCTCATTTTGACAAATACCTGCATAATGGAAAAGGACAGCGCTGACAGCAGCATCAGCGTGACCGCTCTTGTTTTGCTTCCGCTCATATTGAAACCTCCGTTTTTCCCGGCGGAATTAGCCTCCCGCGGCCTTTTCCGCCATATCGCTTCTGCGCGCAAAGGATAGGCGGTTTGACCCGCCTATCCTTTCGCCGTATCATCTGAACATCAATAGTCGCCGTTGTAGCTGGTGCCGTGAGGCGTTGTCCAGCTGTAGTCGCCCAGCTTTTCGGCCTTGGTCTCCTCGCCATTGGCCACGCGGAGAATCAGGTCATACAGTTCGCGGCCGCTCTCCTGCAGGGTCTTTTCACCGTAAAGCATGGGCTTTGCGGAGTAGTCGATCATATCCTCCAGCATCGTAGCGGTGGTGGGATTGCCGGTGATCTTGATGGTGGTCATGCAGGCGTTGCCGATGGGGTTGCCGCGGCCCGTGGTGAACAGGCAGATGTGGCAGCCGCTCATGGCCAGCGTGGTAGACGCATAGGCGTCATTGGCGCCCTGTGCCTGATTGATGCCCCAGTTGCCGGGACCGGGAACGGGATCGCCGCAGTCCAAAATGCCGAGAATACGGCCGTGGCCCTGGGTCTTGAAGCTGCCGAGGTTCTTCTCGGTCATTGTGGTGAGGCCGCCGGCCTTGTTGCCGGGGGTGGGGTTCACCTGAGAGAGACCCTTACCGCCTCTGCGGGTGCAGTCCTCATTGAAGAAGTCGCCGATCTCCATCAGGCGCATACCGATCTCGTAAGAGCCGGCATTGGTGGGATAGCCGCCGCGGCCGCAGATCTGCACAGCCTTACCGCCGATGGCCAGATGCATATCAATGGCCTCGCCCACGGCGGGGTTGGCGGACAGACCGCTGGTCCAGTCGGAGCCGCCGTTGTAGCCGCTGATGATGAGGCCGCTGGTGGGACAGGGCTCCCTCTTCTGAGCCGCAGCCTGCTCCTTCAACTCGTTGACAGCCTTGATACCGTCGGCAATGGCCTTCGTCACGCCGCCGTCGGACTGGATGCTGATGTTTACCACGGGGCGGCCGGTCTTACGGATGGCCTCAGCCACCTCCTCGGGGTTCGTCTGCTGGCAGCCCAGAGACAGCAACACCACGCCGAAGGTGTTGGGATGGGTACCGGCAGTGATGAAGCCCTTCAGGGTACGGGCAAAACGGTCAGGGAACTCGCCGCAGGCGGCGTCCACAAAAGTGGCGGGCACATTGCAGGCATTGCTGATGCGCTGTGCGGCGTTATTGGAGCACTGCACCAGAGAAATCACCAGCACCTGATTGCGGATGCCGAAGGAACCGTCGGCACGCTTGTAGCCCATAATGGTCTCGGGGAGATGAAGCTCCTCCTTGGTATAAATGCGCGGATCGGTATAATCCAGCGCATCGGGTGCCATGGAACGGTAATAGGCCCGCTGCTTCTGGTTGATCTCCTCGAAGTCATCATACACGTTGTTCTCGTGGACCCAGTCGCCCTTTTTGATGTCCTGCGTGGCAACGCCGATATGCACACCGTACTTGATGATCTCATCGCCCTTGGCAATATCCGTGCGGGCGATCTTATGGCCCTCCTTGATGAACTGGTTGGCAACGATCTCCTCGCCGCCTACCATGGTGGCCTCACCGGCCTCAATGGGCTCCACTGCTACCGCCACATTGTCATGGGGCTCGATCAGCATGGATTTTTTCAGGATACTCATTCCTAATTCTCCTTAACTTTTCTCACAATTTCTCAAAATAAATTTACTCTCAGGCAAAGGCCTTGGCCATACGCTCCATCCCTTCTCGGATGATAGAGCGGGGCGCCGCCAGATTGATACGTTGGAAGCCTGCACCTTCCTGTCCGAACATCGTGCCGCCATCCAGCGCCACACCGGCTTCCTCGATCATCCGCCGGTCCAGCTTTTCGGCGTCCGGCTCTAAAGCATGGAGGTCCATCCACAAAAGGTAGGTGCCCTCCAGCGGTGCGATCCAGACCTTGCCGCCCCATGTTTTTTCCGCAAAGGAACGGACAAACGCCTCATTTCCCTGAATATAGGCAAGACATTCCTTCAGCCATTCCTCGCCGTGCTCCCACGCGGCCTTGGCAGCCACGGGGGCAAAGAACGTGGGATTGGCCCGGCAATAGCGGTTGAACATGGCATCAAACCGCTGGCGGTGCGTCTCGTCCGGAATCATAATGCAGGAAAAGGACAGTCCCGCAAGATTGAACGTCTTGGAGGGGGCATGGCACACGGCGCAGTTTTTAGCATACGCCTCGCCCAGAGAGGCAAACACCGTGTGGTGATGGCCGGGGAAGATCAGATCGCTGTGAATTTCATCAGCAATGACGAAAACATTGTGCTTCAGACAGATGTCGCCCATCCGCTGCAGCTCCTCCCGCGTGTAGACGCGGCCCACGGGGTTATGAGGATTGCTGAGGACAAAGGCCCGGCACATGGGGTCGGCGGCCTTGCGCTCGAAATCCGCAAAGTCGATCTCATACCGCCCATCCCGCAGGACCAGCGGACTGCTGATGACCTGCCGCTTCTGTGTGCGGATGGAATTTCCGAAGGGGTAATAGACCGGCTCCTGAATGAGCACACCGTCCCCCTCCTCGGTCTCGGCCTGAATTAACAGGTTGATGGCGGTAACAACGCCCGGAGTATAACGGAACCAGTCGGACTTGGCCTCCCAGTGGTTCCGACGGCGCTGCCATGCAAGGTATGCTTCGATCACATCTTCGCCGACGCGGGTATAGCCGTACATCCCGTTTTTCGCGGCCTCAATGACCGCCTCCTGCACGGCGGGGACCGTTTTGAAGTCCATATCGGCGATCCATGCCGGCAGCACATCGCTTCTTCCGAACTGGCTTTCCAGTGCAGCAGGGTCCCATTTGCTCTGATGCCACGGCAGGCGACCTTCAAAGGAATCGAAATCGAACATAATCTCTCCTTTTCAGCTTTCCTTCATTCCGATGCGGGAACGGTCCTTACAGACCGTTGATCTCCCGCACGAAATGGCACTTGACGAAATGGCCCGGCTCTACCTCCTCCAGTGCCGGTTCCTGATTGAAGCATTCCGGCTTGGCGTAGATGCAGCGGGGCGCGAAGCGGCAGGACTTGGTCACGTTGATGGGAGAGGTGATCTCACCCTTCAAAATGATCTGGTTGTCCGGCGCGTTATACTTAGGCAGCGGGATAGCGGAGATCAGCGCCTTGGTATAGGGGTGACACTGATGGGCGAAAATCTCGCTGGAGCCAGCCTTCTCCACCATCTGGCCCAAATACATAACCGTGATGTCATCGGAAATGTGCTTCACAACGGACAGGTTATGGGTGATAAACAGATAGGTAAGGTTCCGCTCCTTCTGAAGCTCCATCATCAGGTTCAGAATCTGAGCCTGAATGGAAACATCCAGTGCGGAGACCGGCTCATCGCACACCACCAGCTTCGGGTCCAGAATCAGCGCCCTGGCAATGCCGACACGCTGACGGCGGCCGCCATCCAGCTCGTGGGGGTACAGGGAGTACGTCCGCTCCGCAAGGCCCACAACATCCATGATCTCATGAACCTTTTTCTCCCGCTCCGCCTTTGAATTGCAGAGCTTATAGATTTTCAGGGGCTCGGCGATGATGTCGCCGATGGACATACGGGGATTCAGGGATGCGTAGGGGTCCTGAAAGATGATCTGCATATCCTTACGCAGTTCCTTCAGCTTTGCATTGTTGACATCGGAAATATCCTCGCCCTGAAACACGATACGGCCCTCTGTCCGCTCGTGCAGATGCAAAATCACACGGCCCAGCGTGGACTTGCCGCAGCCGGACTCGCCCACGATACCCAGCGTTTTACCGGCGTCCACAGTGAAGGTCACGCCATCCACCGCGTGAAGGGTGCCCTTCTTCGTGGCAAAATATTTTTTCAGGTCTTCAACTCTCAGAATTTCAGCCATTGTCAAACCTCCGTATCACTGAAGCGGTTGCAGCGAACCATGTGGGTGTCGGAAATCTTGACCGGCTTGATGTCGCCGCTTCTGCACGCCTCGGTCGCATAGGGGCATCTGGGATTGAACTTGCAGCCCTCCGGCAGATTGGAGGGATCGGGCACGGAGCCCTGAATGACCTTCAATGTCGCGGCATCGTTCTCAATATCCGGCAGAGAGTCGAACAGGCCGATGGTATAGGGATGGCGCTTATCCGTATAGATGTCCTTCAGAGTGCCAGACTCAATGATCTCACCCGCGTACACCACAGCCACCTTGTCGCAGATCTTTGCTACAACGCCCAGATCGTGAGTGATGAGAACCAGAGAGGTGTTATACTCCTTCTTCAGGTTTCGCATCAGCTCCAGCACCTGCGCCTGAATGGTCACATCCAGAGCCGTGGTAGGCTCGTCCGCGATCAGCAGCTCAGGGCTGCAGGCCAGCGCGATGGCGATCATCACGCGCTGCTTCATGCCGCCGGAGAACTGGTGGGGATAGTCATCGCACCGGCTGCCGGGGATACCCACCTGCTCCAGCATCTCCTTGGCCCGCTCCCGGGCCTCGGCCTTGGAAATTTTGTTGTGCAGCAGCACCACCTCGGCGATCTGCGCGCCGACGGTCATCACGGGGTTCAGAGAGGTCATAGGGTCCTGGAAAATCATGGAGATCTTGCCGCCGATCTCTCCCGGGGGATCTGGCACAAGGCCCATGATACCAAGGGCGGTGGTGGTCTTACCGGCGCCGGTCTCGCCCACGAGGCCGATACTCTCGCCCCGCTCCAGCGTGAAGGACACGCCATTGACCGCACGAACAGTCTCCTCGTCCGTCACATAGCGAATTTGGAGGTCGGAAACCTCTAATATTTTATCAGACATAGATGTTCCTCCTCCCTTACTTCTTCAGTCTGGGATCCAGGCAATCCCGCAGACCGTCGCCCACCACGTTGAGGGCATACACCACTACCATGATAGCAAGGCCGGGAATAACCGTCAAGTATGCCTGTGTACGGATGTACTTCCGTCCGGCGGAAAGCATGGCGCCCCACTCAGGCATGGGAGCCTGAATGCCGAAGCCAAGGAAGCTCAGAGCAGAAGCGGAAATGATGGCACCGGCCATAGCCAGCGTGGCCTGCACGATCAGCGCGGAAATGGAGTTAGGCAGAATGTGGTGCAGAATGATGCGGGTGTTGCTGGCGCCGATGGCTCGGGCCGCCTCCACGAACTCCTGCTCGCGGGTAGCCAGCACCGAGGCACGGACCACACGGGCGAATTTCGGCGTGGACGATAGCCCCACGGCCAGCATCAGGTTAAAGAGGCTGGAGCCCAGCGCGGACACGATGCACATAGCCAGCAGCATCTGAGGAATGGCCATGAACAGATCCTTGCAGCGCATGATGATGTTATCCAGCTTGGGATAATATGCGGCGATCACGCCGAGGAAGCCGCCGGTGAGCACGGAAATACCAACGGCAAGGAAGCCGATGGACAGGGAATACCGGCTGCCGTAGATCAGGCGGCTCAGCACGTCACGGCCCAGATTGTCCGTACCGAAGGGATACTGGGCACAGGGGCCGATCATGGCGCGGCTGGCATCCTGATCGTCATACCAATAGGGTGCGATCTACTTTGCGAAGATAGCCACTAAAATGAAGATAATCAGGACAATCAAGCCCACAACGGCCTGCTTGTTCTTTTTAAAGCGTCTCCAAATCTCGGAGAGCATGGTATGCTTTTTCATGCGGTCTTCTGCTCTCCTTTCTTCTTGGCGCGGGCGGAGCCGCCCTTGGAGCTTTCGTACATGGTCTTCATGCGGGGGTCGATGAACGTGTAAATAATATCCACGATCAGGTTCAAAATTGCGGACACAAACGCGATAAGCAGCACACAGCCCTGCACGGCGGCGTAGTCACGGGCGTTCATGGAGTCCACCAGATACTTGCCGACACCGGCAATGGAGAAAATGACCTCCGTAACGATGGAACCTGCCAGCAGAACGCCCAACTGGAGGCCAATGACCGTGACAATGGGAATCATGGCATTGCGCAGCGCATGGCGAATCACCACGGCCCAGTAGGTCTGGCCCTTGGCCTTGGCGGTACGGATGTAATCCTGCCGCATGACCTCCAACATGGAGCTGCGGGTGGTACGCATGATGGTTGCGGAGGAGTTCACGCCCAGTGCGATGACCGGCATGATCATCTGCTTCCAAGAGCTGCCGTAGCCGGAGGCAGGCAGCCAGCCCAGCCAGACGGAGAACACCAGAATCAGCATCAAGCCCTGCCAGAACATAGGCATGGAAATGCCAAACAGGGCGCAGCCTGTTGAAAGGGAGTCCCAGAGCGTATTCTGTTTCAGTGCCGAGATAATTCCAAAGAATATACCCAGTATGATACCGAGCACAATACTCCACGCGGAGATGTTGAAGGTCACCTTGAAGCGGACCAGAAGCTCATTGAGCACAGGGGTACGGGAACGGTAGGAACGGCCAAGATCGCCTTTCAGCAGGCCGCCTAACGTCCGGCCAAGACGCTCCCAGTAGGTACCGTTGATACCCATTTCCACGCGGTAGGCTTCCACAGCCTCGGGCGTGGCGTTGTCACCCAGCGCCAGATAGGCCGGGTCACCGGGAGAGAAGTACAGAATCGTAAAAACGATGATCGTGACTCCGATCAGGACGGGGATGATTCAGAGGAGCCGTTTAACGATGTATTTCAGCATAGTTACTCATATCTCCTATTCCCACCTGAAACTACAAAATTTCTTGCAAAAATGCCATTTTTCGCAGTTTTAAGGTGTAAAAAAGGAGGGGTGAATATACAAGGCGCAATTCACCCCTCCACGTTCGCTGTCAGGCGTCAGCCTGCAAAGAGATTATTCAAAGTAGCAGTACTTCAGCAGAGGAGACTGGAAAGCACCATTGCGGAAGCCCTTCACGGCAGCGCTCAGGCAGCGGATATCCTCCTGCTGATAGATGGGGACGATGATGCACTCATCAAGGACCTTCTTCTGAATGGCGGCGTTCATCTCGCTGCGCTTGGCGGTGTCGACCTCCTGAGCGGCGGCATCGATCATAGCGTCCATCTCGGGATCGCTGTAGCCGAAGATGTTGTTGGGTGCATCGGTGTAGAAGAAGCGGTTGGCAAAGTCGATATCGCCGTTGGTGGGAGCAATGCCCCAAGTGTAGATATCGAAGTTGTGCTCTACCTTCAGAGCCTGTGCGTTGGTAGCAGCGTCCAGAGCAACGATCTCAACGTTGATACCGATCTGGGACAGGGCGTTGGCGAAGAACTCACCGTAGGCCTGACGCAGAGCCAGATGGCCAACGTGATAGCGGCAGGAGAAGCCGTTGGGATAACCGGCCTCAGCCAGCAACTCCTTGGCCTTTTCCAGATTGTACTGGTAAACGGGGTAATCCACGTGATAAGGAGAATCGGCCTTGGCGATGGAGTCGGTCACGTTGTCGGGCAGAACATCCTTAGCAGGCTGGCCAACGCCATCCATGCACACGTTCCAGGCACCGTCAATGTCCAGAGCGTAGGCGATAGCCTGACGGACGCGGACATCGGTAAAGGGCTCCTCGCGCTGGTTGAAGCTCAGGTAGCAGTTATCCATGGTGTACTCACGGAACAGCTGAACATCGGAGTTGGCCTCGGCAGCGGCGATATCCACGCCGGAGAGGTTGTAGCAGATGTCAGCGCCGCCGGTCTCGACCTCGATGTAGCGGTTGCCATCCTCGGAGATGACCTTGAACTCCACCTTCTTGATGGCGGGCTGACCCTCGACATAGTAGTCATCAAAGGCGTTCAGCTCAACGGTGTTGCCGATGGACCAGTCACCCCAGGTGTAGGGGCCGGTGCCGATATCCATGTTGGCCCACTCGCCGTTGCCATCCTCATAGCCCTTCTTGCTGAACATAACGCAGGTGGGATAAGACAGGTTGGCGATAACAGGCATATAGGCCTGATCCATCACGATCACGAAGGTCTTGTCATCCACCACATAGCTCTTGTCCAGATCCATGTGGTCGGCAACGGACTTGTTGGCGCTCTCCCGCAGGCACTGCAGGAAGAACAGGCAGTCCTCGGCGGTCAGGGTCTCACCGTTGTGGAACTTCACGCCGTCACGCAGGGTGATGGTCAGCTCGGTACCGTCATCGTTGAACTCCCACTTCTCGGCCAGCAGAGGCTTGTACTCCTGATCGGGAACGGTGCGCTCGATCAGCGTCTCATAAACCTGAGCCTTGATCTTGATGGTGTCATTGGTGGTGCTGCCGTTGATGGGGTCCTTATCCGCCATGTCGGTCTGGACCGCGATCACCAGATTGTCCTTGACAGCAGATGCGTCATCCCCGTTGGAGGAATCTCCGCCGTTGGTGCTGCTGTTGCTGCCGCCGCAGGCGGTGGCCACCATGCAGACGCACATGGCAGCAGCAAGGATTCAAAGCAACTTCTTTCTTATCTTGTCTTGCCCTCTTTCTTAATATCTTGATATCTTGTAAAATTCAGCTCTGCCGAATAATACCGAAGGGTATGCGCCGGGATCTTTCCTTAAAAATGATCGTAGCTGACGATCTCCTCCAGCGCCTTTTTCTGCTTGCGGGAGCTGTCATCATTGCCGTAGCCCATCGCAATCATGGACACCACCCGCATTTCCTCGGGGATACCCAGAACGCGCTTCACTGCGTCCTCCTCAAATGCGCAGACAATGCAGGTATCCAGTCCCTGCTCCGCTGCTTCCAGCAGCGCAAAGCCGGTGGCCAGAGACATATCCACCACGTAGCCATACTGGCCGCAGGGCATCACAAAGTCCAGCGCGCCGGTGGCGCAGAACACCAGAACGGCGCCCGCCTCCTCCACCATGGGCTGGGTCTGACCCTGCTCCCGAAGCTGCTTTTTCACAGCCTCGTCCTGCACGGCGATAACGCGGATATTCTGGTCATTGTGGCGGGAGGGTGTCAGCCGCACAGACTCCAAAACAGCCTGCAGCTTTTCAGCCTCTACCTTGCGGGGCAGGTACTTCCGCACGCTTCTGCGGGCCTGCATCGCTTCCATGACATTCATACTCGTTCTCCCTCTCCCGTCTCAGCGGACCATTTCCTGGATCTCGGCGGCAGTCTTGCCGGAAAGGCCCAGCTTCTCAGCCGTGCGGCCCTCCGTCCAGAAGTCACGGCCGCAGATGGCGCTGGCGAGGTTCACGAAGGAGTCCATCATCGGCGTGGCAATGCCGAGAGAGTGACCCACGGAGGCCAGAGGCACCAGACCGCTCATGGTATCCTCCACGATAAAGCGGTGCTTGGTAGTGGTGGGGTTCCGCAACGCTCTATAGGAATCGATGCTTTGAATCAGGTCATACAGATTGTCCTTCTTCTCCAGCTTGTAGGTCTTGGTCAGCATGGAAATCAGGTCCAGCGCGTCAACGCCCAGTGCACGGCACACGGCTACCCGCTCCTTATCGCAGGCGGTGATGACATCGGCAATATGGGGGGTAATGCCCTCCATGTAATAATCGTAGCTCTCGCCCAAGTCCATCTTATTGATGTTCATGAGGCTGGGAATGGGGTGCAACATGGCACCGGCGCCCTCAAAGCCGGTTTCCAGCACGTTGGCGGCAGGCTTCAGGCAGGGGAAGATGGGACCCAGTACCTCCAGCAGCTTTGTCACATCACCGGCAGGCAGAGTTGCCACGGGGACATGAACCTTCAGACCGGTGTGCAGGATGTTGCCGATCTCATAGCTCCGGCAGCCGTACATCAGGTCGCCAGCCTCGGCAATGATCAGATCGGAAGAGCACACGTCT
>OOCP01003684.1_pt1 | contig 10848 bp, 6 predicted proteins | sample 1671511 | NCBI WGS metagenome assembly OOCP01 (sample SAMN06348164, study PRJEB24527) | human gut metagenome | biome: human gut; feature: ankylosing spondylitis patient; material: feces | host: Homo sapiens | place: China | collected 2015-10 | reverse complement strand
TCCGATTTTGCAGAATATGTAGTTGTCCCTATATTGGCATATACAGTAACACTTTTACTGGTTGTTCCTGTAATGACACCTTTCTTTTTATTTATATTAGTTATCACCGGTTTCTTTGGTGCCTGTGATTTATATAATTTACAGTTTACAATTCCAAATGATGTTCCCCCGCTCACAGCCTTGTTATCTTTTACATATATTTTGAGTTTTTTTACTCCTGCCACATTAACAGAAATTTTAAATGGTATTTTTGACGGGGTCATACGATATTTTTTCAATAATTTTCCATCCCCGTAAAAATACAATGTAGTGTCAAAATTTGTCGTGTTATAGCTGTCTATCAAGACCAGTTTTGCCTCCAGTTTTTTATATTTATTTCCAATATTGTAAGTACTGTATGCCCAGCTGATTTCCGGTGTGTAATTCCATCTGGCTATCCACGCTTCAATTCCATGCGTATATGAATTTCCATAAATGTCTGTATTTCCCCTTGTATATTGATGCTGCCCAATCGTATATACAAAACTGTCTCCCTCATTTCCTGTATACTGTCCGCTTTTTACAGGCTTCAGGGTATCCATGTATATATACGCTTTCTCCTGTGCCATGACAGGCTGTGCCGGTATGATACAAAGCATCATCATCCCAGCCAGTAATAAAATAATTCCGTTTCTGCAAAATTTTTTCATAACTAGCATTCCTTTCTCTTTTTCTAAACATGCCCTGTCGGTCTGCAAATCATTTTTCACAGACCGGCAGGACTTCCTGTACTACAGTTTTACTTTCCACTATATTTTTTCAGCACCACTTTCTTTCCCTGCCCTTTTCCCTTAAAGAGCTTTTTGTACTTCTTATACTGTGCTGCCGGCACTTTGATCTGTGCATTTTTTCTAATTCCGGAAAATGCATTTTTGCCGATTCTCTTTAATTTTTTAGACCTGACAATAATGGTTTTCAATTCACTGCAGTCTTTAAATGCTTTCGTGCCGATTTTTGTTGTGTTTGCTCCGATCGTAACTTTCACAAGCTTTTTACAGCCAAGAAATGCAGATGTACCAATCTCTTTTACGGAGTCAGCAATCACTACTTCCGTAACACTGCTTTTCTTAAATGCATAATCAGATATTTCTGTTACCTTATATATCCTGCCATCGTAAGAAACGGTAGACGGTATCTTCACTTTCGTTACCTGCTTTGTTTTCAGACCGACTACAGCAGCTTCTTTTCCATCCATTACCTCATAACGGATTTTACCGGAAATAAATTCAGTCCAAAGATCTGATTCATCTTCCTCATCATCTTCATCGTCCTGTTCTGTATCAGCTTCAGGTGTATCCGTCTTCCCTGTATCTGCATCTTTTCCCGCGTCTGTGTCTGTTCCTGTATCCGTATCTGTGTCTGTTCCTGCATCCGTATCTGCCTGTGACTTCTCATAAACCGCCTGAATTACTACACTTCTTTCCGGCATCGTGAACGATGTTTCTATGTCAGACTCATTTTCCAGTTTTATATTTCCTGATAAAACGACCCATTTTGAAAACTCCATTCCATTTTCCAGGCTGTCTGCTTTCACTCTGACAGATGTTCCAGCGGGATACATTTCCGTTTTATTTCCGGTTCCATTGTAAATTGTCACACCGTATTTCTTTACTGCTGTCCAGTGTGCATATAAGGTCTGATTTCCTGTCAGTGAAACCGTTGTATTTTCTGTTATCTTTGTTCCGCCATTTTCTGATGTATACCAGCCATCAAATGTGTAACTATTTCTTGTGGCTGTCGGCAGAGTTCCATATCTACTTCCCGTTTTTACTGTTATATAACTGTTGTCTGATAGATTTCCTCCATTGGCATTAAATGTCACTGTATATGTTTTTGCTGTCCAGTGCGCATATAAGGTCTGATTTCCTGTCAGGGAAACTGTTGTGTTTTCCGTTATCCTTGTCCCTCCGCTTCCTGATGTGTACCAGCCATCAAATGTATAACCGCTCTTTGTAGCTGTCGGCAGAGTTCCATATTTTTCCCCGGATGTCACTGTTTTTGTACTGGTTCCTGATACAGTTCCCCCGTTGGAATTAAATGTCACTTTATATGTCGGAATCGTTTCATATACAGCCTCAATAATCAGATCTGATTCCGGCATGGTAACTGTAATTGATGTGCTATATTCATTATCAATTTTTACATTTCCAGATTTTACCTGGAACTTTTTAAACCGTTTTCCATTTTTTATCTGGTCTGCCCTGATTCTAATGGTCGATCCAGGACCACATACATAAGTTCTTGATCCATCACAGTTAATATATGTAAAGTTATATTCCTCTCTTTTTTCTGTGGTCGATTCAAATTTCCATTTTTCTGCCGGTGAACCATTTCCCCAGTTCATCCATATGCTGTTTCCCGGCGATATATCTGCATTTGGAAGATCCATATACATTCCATTATTTGCAGAAATAATATAATAATAGCCGTCTCCTGCACTCCTCAGTATCCATTTCTGGTTCATTCCTCCATGATAACCACACTGCTGCACATTCGCCAGCCGCTCTGTGCTCGCATTATAAACATCCAGTGCTTTTTTCGAATGATGTGCCTCTATTTTGTAATATCCGTTTCCAAGATAAGTGACATCAAACTTCTGGTTGTTTCCGCCATTGCGGTTTGAAATAACCAGATTTCCTTCATCCACCATGGATGCCCATTCAATATCAAAAACACTGTTATTATTCACCGCTGACACTATGGTATATAAACCATCTGACAGGGTTTTTGATGCCGTCATATTATATTGAAATGTACGTGTTGACGATCCCAACACAGTATTTCCATTATACGCGGTAAACGTAAGCTGATTCGTTCCCGGATGCATGAGATATTCAGGAATATAATAGGAAAATCCTTCATTTCCGGTCGGGTATCCCGGATAAGCATTCGCAACATCCGGACGCGATTTTCTGGAACAGTTATATGTATTTCCATTAATATTACAGGTTATATTTGTCACTCCATTTCCATAAATTGCCCATCCCTCTGCCGTAATTCCAGATGTTGTACTTGCGCCTGCCTTTGGCGAATCAATATTTATATGGAATGGTTTTACGGAGCTTTTCAATGAAAAATTACCACAATACCCCCATCCACGATATTTATTTGACCAACTGGAAATTGTTGATTTTTGAACTTTTCCACCTGTTGCATGTACAAAATATCCATTTCCTACATATATTCCAACATGTCCATAATACTGTGATCCACAGGTTCTACATGGACCACCTCCACAGGCACCAAAATATACTGTCGCACCGTTGGGAATATTATCTCTGGATGTACTTTTTATATATGTACTGCCACTTTTATATGCACAACACTGATAGGGTCTTTTCCCCCCTAAATTCTGATAACATTCTTCAACAAATTTCAAACAGTATCCATTAGGATATGCTGTTCCTACACGACTATTTACATAATTAACTATCGTGTCAGGATCCAATTCTGTTGCTGCACTGACATTAATCTGAGGTAAAGCTAACATAATAAAAAAACAACATACCCATACTACGCTCAAAATTCCTATCTGTTTCTTTTGCTTTTCTTTCAATTTCATACTCCGTACCTCCACCGTTTCATTCCCGAACTATCCTTTCATCTCTTTGAAATTTTCTTGTTCACACTCCTTCACCCGTATCTTATTTTATTTCTTATATCGTCACTTTTCATCTAATACTTTAGTCATAGCTAATGTTATTTTGTTTTACCTCATTCATCTACCATGAATAGTACATTAAAATTAACACATATTATATAAGAGGTAATATTTCGATGAATGATCTCGATTTCAAAGCAATCGGACTGAAAATTAAAGAACGACGAAAATCACTAGGGATTACCCAGGAATCTATTGCAAATGCACTCGACGTAAATCCAAGCCATATCTCGAATATCGAATGTGGCAGAGCGAATCCTTCACTCACTACACTGATCAAAATCGCCAATCTCCTGCAATGCAGCGTCGATTATTTCATTTCTGCAGAATATACCTACAAACATGATCCTGAAAAAGAAAAATCCCTGGATGAAGAAATCATGAATAAATTAAAATACTGTAATATCGACAAAAAAAACAAGGTCCTGAAAATCATAGACCTTCTTTAATAATTAATTTAATTTTTCAGTTTTTGCCGGAACAGTCCAATCAGTTTTTCCCAGAATGTTTCCTGCTCCTCTTACTTTCTCTTTCTGGATCCGACCAGAGTACAGAAAATTTTTAGTTATCATTTGCGCATGCAGTATAAACAATAACAATTTTTAGAAAAACTTCATGAATTGGCACTTTTTTCATTTTTTTAAGTATGTTATGCTAGTAGAATGATACCGGTGGAGTAAATGGCAAAAATACATGACAAATATTTAGAATTGGAGAAATATCATGGAAAAAAAGACAGATTTTAAGGCACTTTCGAACAAAGCAAAAGTTCAGTATATCTGGGACTATTACAAACTGCATATTTTATTTGGAGGTGTCATTGCTGCGATCGTGATTGGTCTGGGATATCATTTTATCACTTACCGCAAGCCGGTACTCAGCGTCATCATGATCAATGTCCAGACAACCAGTGAAAATGCCGAGGCTGCGTTTGACGAATTTTCTGATGCTGCCGGTTATGATAAAAAACAGCAGCCAATCGACGTTTCTGCAAATCTGCAGTTTTCCGATGATCCAAATGCAACAACGGACTACAACGACTACATGGTACTTTCCACGATGATCGGTGCCGGCGGCGAGGATCTGTTTTTCGGTACAGGAAGTGTTTACACCGATTATGCCGAAGAAGGTGCGCTGATGGATCTGCGCACCTATGTTTCGGATGATGTGTTAGAAAAATATAAAGATCATCTGATCTACTCCACCGATGATGGCGAGTCAGAGTCCTATCCATGTGCGATCGAACTGACCGATAATCAGTGGATCCAGAAATATGGCATTTATGACAGCTGCTACTTTGGTGTTTTCAGCCGCTCCGAGCAGAAAGATTACTATACGAAATTTGCGGATTTCCTGCTGAACTACTAATTGGATTGGCAGGCACATTACTGCCTGCTCTGTCCATAATCTCTTAAATCTGCCCGGCACAGCCTGACATATTATTTCACTATCACCACCAAATATCCCGGCATTGTCAGTGTTCCATCCTGGAGCACTGCCTCTTCTGTGCCCGTCAGCAGTACACCGCCAACTGCAAGATCACCTCCGCTCTTTTCTCCAACTGTAACTCCGGATAAATCTACATCCGCACTCTCCGGAGCAAAATTGTAAACCAGAAGTATTTCTGAATCACCATATGTTTTCTTTATGACACATACCTTGTCATCTGAAATATTCTCCTCAAACTTTACTGTTCCACGGGCTATTTCCGGGTACTCATTGCGGAGTTTTATCGTCTGTTTTACAAACTGGTAAATAGAGTTTCCATCTTTCTCCTGTGTTTCGAGCGCACCGTATTTCATTTTTATGGCATCCATATCAGCAGGTCCCTTGCACATTCCATCGTCTGCGCTATCTTCGCTCCAATACATCGGTGCACGCTTATTTTCATCCTTACCGGAACCCTTCATGCCCAGTTCCTCTCCATAATACAGAAAAGCACTTCCAGACATCAACAGATTCATTGCCTGCGCGATCTTTGTCTGTTTTTCACTGTCATCCCCAGAATAATAACCTGCGCCTCGTGCCATATCATGATTTGTGTAAAATGGTGCATCGATATAGCTGTCACTGTACTGGGAAAGATTATCCTGTAGATTTACCAACGCCTTTCCATAGGAAGATGCCGAACCATTTTTAAGCACGGAAGTGATCGTTCCGGTGCTGTCCGCAAAAGAAAAATCAAAACAGCTGTCAATACCACTCTCATAGTATTTTGCGTAGGTATTCTGATCCGTCCAGACCTCCGCCACGATATAGGCATCCTCTTTTTTCTCTTTTACCATGGAATGAAACCATGACAACACTTCCACATTTTTATCCACACTTCCGCTGTAATACTCTTTTGCCGCATCCAGGCGGAATCCGTCCACCCCCAGATCAAGCCAGAAGTCTACGATCTTGTCAAATTCATCACGGACTGCCTGACTGCCAAGGTTTAAATCCGGCATCTCGCTCCAGAACTGCGCCTCATAATACCAGTCTGTACCATCGAGCTTACTGTAACCGCCCTGCATTTCCTTAGAAAAATTATAGTAATCCACATAAGGACACTCCGACGCATCCGGCTCTGCTCCCTCCGGCAGGTTTTTCAGGTAATCTGCTGCCGTTTTAAACCATTCATGCTGGGAGGAAGTATGGTTCATGACAAGATCGATAATGACATTGATTCCCCTCTCATGGCATGCCGCGATCAGATTTTTAAAATCGTCCATCGTACCGTATTCCGGGTCAATATCACAGTAATCCGTCACATCATATTTATGGTAGGTTGTCGATGGCATGACCGGCATCAGCCAGATTCCGTTACATCCAAGATCCGTATCTGTCGCCGGATCACCGTCATTGATATAATCTAACTTTTCTGTCAGACCATTCAGATCCCCGATGCCGTCCCCGTCGCTGTCAAAAAAGCTGTACACAAACACCTCATACCATGTACGGTAATTATCATCAATGATCTGTTCATCCCCGGTATTGACTTCCTGCATCAGAGAAAGGGCGGTCACTCCCCCCTCCTTCGTGTCAGCATCTGCATTTTCATCCTGCCCGGCAGAAGCTATGGCTTGATCCGCAGAACTTTCCGTCGCCATTCCATTCGAATTATCCACAGCATTCCCTGATGAAGCTGTCCCATTTCCACATCCCCCTGCGGAAACTATCAACATACCGGCTAAAACAGCCGCAATGATTCTCTTTTTCATCTCAGTCCTCATTTCTGCGCATATATGCCTGCGCTTTTTCAATTATGTTAAAGTCACAATAGTGCACCCAAGCTTCCTGATTGCACTATTTGACCTCAGCATCCTTCAACTACTCTATTAGAATAAAGAGTCGCTTGCGACTCTTTCGCGCTCGAGCGGTGCTGTTTACAGCTAACTTCTGCTCCGCAAGATGCGCATCCTGCCCGGAGGGCTTTTAAATTCATAGGACGCAATTTCCTATGAATTTAAAAAGAGAGCAGAAACAAACCGTCCCTGCTCTCCCGGCAGACTTCCCATCTGCCCAATGACACACCAGAATGTGCCTTCATATTCCATTTGTATCCTGTGGATCAGCCCTTGACAGCTCCGGTCATACCTTCCACATAGAACTTCTGTGTCATTAAGAACAGAATTGCAATCGGAATTGATACCACAACTGCACCTGCAGCGAAACAGGTATACCAGCTGTCGATATACTCTTTCTCAAGCATCTTCCAAAGACCAATAGACACCGTATAATACTGTGCATCTGCACGGCAGATAACTTTACCAAAAATAAAGTCAACCCATGGTCCCATAAAGGATGTTAAAATCGTATATACGATGATCGGCTTACTGAGCGGTACAGTAATCTTTGTAAATACATTCCATCTTGTCGCTCCATCGATAATCGCTGCCTCATCCAGCGATTTTGAGATTGTATCAAAAAATCCCTTCGCAACATAAAATCCTGCACCGGAACCGGCGGAGAACACGATGATAAGTGCTACACGGATCATTGCACCATCTGCTAAATTAAGTGCTCTTAAAATATAGTACACAGCGATCATGGACATGAAAGATGGAAACAGACCAATGATCATCGCAATATTCATAAACGGTTTTCTCATCTTAAATCGCATTCTTGACATACTGTATGCCACTGAAAGTACAAAGATGGTAGAAATGATGCAGGTAAAAATTGCGATCACAAAGGTATTCATAAACATCTTCGGAAAGTTTAAAATACTGGTGTCTGTAAATAATTTGATGTAATTATTAAATGTATAGGTTTTCGGGAAAAATGTACTTACATAAGAACCTTTCTCTCCACGGAAACTTGTAAGGATTACCCAGAAAATCGGGAGAACCCAGATAAATGCCAGTATTGCCAGGAAAATGTGAACAATCACATTTATCACTGTTTTACGGATTTTTGCCGTATTGGGTGCACCACTTTTTTTCGCAGCCACTGCTGCTGTACTCGTATGTGTCCAGTTCATTACATGAATCCCTCCTCATCTTTATAGGATGCGGTATTGCGATATGTTACCAATGCTACGATCGCAAGTACAATAAATGTCATAATACCAATAACAGCACCTAAGTTATAATAGTTCTTATCAACCGTCAGCTTATACAGCCAGGTAACAAGAAGGTCTGTCTTTCCTGCCGTGGCATCCACCGGAGTAGGATTTCCACCTGACAGAAGGAAGATGACATTGAAGTTATTGATATTTCCCGTAAACTGTGTGATCAGGTACGGCGTCATAACGAATAACATGTAAGGCAATGTGATCTTAAAGAAAGTCTGTACAGCATTCGCTCCGTCGATCTTTGCTGCCTCATAAAGTTCACCCGGAATATTCTGTAAAATACCAGTTACCTGAAGTAACGTATACGGAATACCTACCCAGAGGTTAATAACAATAACCGTTACTCTTGCCCATGTTGCATTTGAAAAGAACGGTAATGCGGTATCGATCAGACCATATTTTAATAACAGCGTATTGACGATACCGGTCGGTTGTAACATGGTACGCATGATCAGCAGTGATACGAACTGCGGTACTGCGATGGAAAGTACAAAACAGAATCTCCAAAATGCCTTTCCTTTTGTCTCCTTACGGTTGATGATAATTGCTAAGATCATACCGAGGATATAGTTTAATGCGGTTGCTACAATGGCCCAGATCAGTGTCCATCCTAATACGGAATAGAACTGCTTGCCGATGCTGTCACCGAAGTTTAAAATCTTCTTGAAATTTGCCAGTCCCACCCAGTCAAATAATACCAGATGATCGTTGACCTTACTGTAGTTCGTGAACGCCATGGTAATGTTATAGATCAGTGGTAAGATCGTAAAAATTAAAATTCCCATAACCGGCGCTGCCAACAGTAATTTATATAAATTTTGATCTAACAAACTCTTGCAGTCTTCTTTAAAGTTGTTTAAGTGCTTTCCTGATTTTGCCAGCACTTCCGATTTATAAGAGCTCTTTACGGACTCTCTCCAGACAATGATAAACATTGCTGTAATATAAACTGTTGCCACTCCATACAACAGAATCAGTGCTGACTGGTCACCTGCTGTATATTCATAAATACTCTTTTTTTCGTTCCATACTTTTTCCTGCTCTCTCCATCCAAGAGATGGCAGCATAGATAAATTATAAATTCCTGACTGAATCATGTACCAGATATATGCAGCTTCTACTGCAAGAAACATGATTCCCTTTCCAATTTGTTTATGTGCAATATTTCCTAAGCCGCTAATCAACAGGGAAAGTTTTGTGATTATATTTCCTTTTGCCACCGCATTTGTAACCGTGTACGGTGTTGAAAATTCTTTATTTTTTCCTTTTTTCATTCCAGCCTTTTTCACGTTATGGGCCTCCTTTAAATCTCAATGTAGAAACATCCAGGATGCCCGTCCGGGCACCCTGGGATTTCTATCAGAAGAAATCTTTTTACTGTGCAATGTCTGTGTTCATTGTTGTATTCATATCTTCTGTTTTCTCTGCTGCGTTATTAGCTGTGATCTGCCCAGCGACCAGTGCTTTACCCATGTTCTCAGACGCTGCCCAGTAGTTCCTTATTTCGCTTACTAATGGCTGCATGATAGATGTATCTGTCATAACTTTTGTAACTGCCGTAGCAATTTCATCATCTGAGATTGCAATGTTTGTATTTGTAGGAAGGATATTTCTCATATCATAATGATCTTTCTGGGCATCTTCACCTGCAAGGTAAGCCGCTAAAGCCATGGAAACCTGCATATTCTCTGTATTTGGATTAACGCCGATTGCTTTAGATCCTATGAAAGATTTCATCTGACCCTCTGTTCCTCCGATATTTACAGTAGGAAGAGCTGCAACACCCATGTTATCGCCAAGAGCTTCTTTTACAGATTCTGCATCCCATGTACCTGAGAAAATGGCATTAACGCTGCCATCACGTAAACCGGCAATACCTGCTCCGTCTGCATCATTAATGAAGTTTGGATTCTTGCAAAGGTCTACAAGATACTCAGTAACTGCTGCTGCCTTGTCACCACTAAAATCGACACCTGCTGCTGCATCAGTACCATCACCAAATAATGTACATCCGTTTGCTACATAGAAAGCCTGAATATACCAGGAGTTAGATAATGGGAAAGAAACTTTTCCTTTTTCTAACATGGTATCAAAGCTCTTAATATCATCATCTGAAAATACACTCTTATCATAGTACATGAACCATGTATTTGATGTAAACGGGAATGCCACTACTGCATCATTGTAAGTAACAGATGCTGTAATAGAATCAGAGTTTGTTGTAGTTACATAGTCAAGATAGCTTCCTCCAAGCTCTGCTAATGCATTTGCAGATACCAGATCCGGGATGTTATCGTTTGCTAACATATATACATCTGCGGAGTTTTCAACATCCTGTGTAACCGTTGCTTTTGCATCACCCTCTGCACATACACCATAATTGAAAGTGATATCCCAGTTTGGATGAGCTGCATTAAATGCATCACACTCTTTTGCAAGCCAGCCTGTGTCCTGATCTTCCTGTGGACTCCATACTGTAATTGTACCGGACCATGGCTCATCTTCAGAATCTGCGGCTGCTGCCTCAGTACCTGCTGTCTCCTCTGCTGCTGCATCACTTGTTGTGCTGTTGTCTGCTGCTGCATCACTT
>OOCP01003676.1_pt1 | contig 10865 bp, 10 predicted proteins | sample 1671511 | NCBI WGS metagenome assembly OOCP01 (sample SAMN06348164, study PRJEB24527) | human gut metagenome | biome: human gut; feature: ankylosing spondylitis patient; material: feces | host: Homo sapiens | place: China | collected 2015-10 | reverse complement strand
ACAGTGGGAGAAAAAAGTATCTATGAAGCTACCAATATGTCCATTGTCAAATACAGGGAATTTATTGACGGACTGAGCCTGACTCCCATGCAGGAGGCCATCGGAGCGCCGATTCTGAAGGAGATCCGCGCCAGAGTCAGCTTCCTCATTGATGTGGGACTGGATTATCTGACGCTCTCCCGCGCTACGGGAACCCTGTCAGGAGGAGAAGCTCAGAGAATCCGCCTTGCCACCCAGATCGGCTCCGGTCTGGTAGGAGTTGCCTATATCCTGGACGAGCCCAGCATCGGTCTTCACCAGAAGGACAATGACAAGCTGCTGAAGACACTTCTGCACCTTCGGGATCTGGGAAATACGGTGCTTGTGGTGGAACACGATGAGGATACCATGCGCCAGGCTGATTATATTGTGGATGTCGGCCCCGGTGCCGGTGTGCACGGCGGCGAGATCGTAGCTGCGGGCAGCGTGGCAGACATCTGCAAGGTCAAGCGCAGCATCACCGGCGCGTATCTTTCGGGCCGAAAGTATGTGGAAGTGCCTGAGACCCGCCGTCCCGGCAACGGCAAGTTCCTGCGGGTGGTCAAAGCCCACGAGAACAACCTGCAGGACATTACTGTGGATTTCCCGCTGGGCAAGATGGTCTGCGTGACCGGCGTGTCCGGTTCCGGCAAATCCACGCTGGTCAATGAGATTTTGTATAAGACGCTGGCGGCCGCACTGAACGGTGCCCGCAGCCGCCCCGGCCAGTGCGAAGCCGTCGAGGGCATGGAGTGGGTGGACAAGGTCATCGGCATCGACCAGTCGCCCATTGGGCGCACACCGCGCTCCAACCCGGCCACTTATACCAGTGTGTTCGGGGACATTCGATCGCTGTTTGCCAACACGCAGGACGCCAAAATGCGCGGCTATGGCCCCGGACGTTTCAGCTTTAACGTCAAGGGCGGCCGCTGCGAAGCCTGCGAGGGCGGCGGCATTTTGCAAATAGAGATGCACTTTTTGCCGGACATTTTTGTGCCCTGCGATGTCTGCAAAGGCAAGCGCTACAATCGCGAAACACTGGAAGTCAAGTACAAGGACAAGAGCATTTCCGACGTGCTGGATATGACGGTGGAGGAGGCCTGCGTCTTTTTTGCCAACATCCCCAAAATTGCCCGTAAGCTGCAGACGTTGCAGGAGGTTGGCCTTGGGTATATCCAGCTGGGTCAGGCCGCTACAACGCTTTCCGGCGGCGAAGCCCAGCGCGTTAAGCTGGCCAACGAGCTGGCCCGCCGGGACACCGGGCAGACCGTGTATATCCTGGATGAGCCCACCACCGGCCTTCATGTGGCCGACGTGCATCGCCTGGTCAAGGTGCTGGACAAGCTGGTGGATGCCGGCAACACGGTCATCATCATTGAGCACAACCTGGATGTCATCAAGCGCGCCGACTATATCATCGACCTTGGCCCCGAGGGCGGCAGCGGCGGCGGTACGGTCGTTGCCACCGGCACGCCCGAGGAAGTGGCCGAGAACCCCAACTCCTTCACCGGCCAGTACCTCAAACCCATGCTGGCCCGCGCCAAAGAGCTGCAGGAAAAAGCCAAATAAGATTTTGTAAGAAGCCCCCAGCCTGTTGCACTTGAACAGGCTGGGGGTTGTTTATTCTGTCATATCTTCTTTTTTCGCCGGGATCTTTGTCTCTGCCATTTCCGATACATCCGGCATGGCGCTGTTTTTGGCCACCGGGATGAACCGCTTGGCAAACTTACCCTTGCCGCGGCTGCGCACATAAAAGTAGCCGATGATGGAGAATGTCAGCGCGCCGATAAAGTTGACGAACAGATCCTCCATCGTATCCAGCAGGCCGATGTCCAAGTACCCGCCCAGGCCCAGGGCTGACTGGGTGCCGTCCGCCTGTACGACAATTACATCAGTGATGTTGTGCAGCACCACCGGGTGGTTGCCGCCGGTAGGGTCCAGCATGATGGAGCCGATACTCTGTACCACGGTGTCCTTCTGCATATCCAAAAAGAACAGCTGGTCCATCGTGCACTCAAAAAATTCCCAAATGACGCCGACGGTCATCGAGAAGCAGAACGCCACAATGGCCAGATACAGCGGCGACAGGTGGAACCGCGCGCTGTTGTGCCGGTTCAAAATATCCAGCAGGGAGAAGCCGATGGCCGCGCAGAGAAAGCCGTTGAGGGTATGGAGCATGGTGTCCCAATAGGGAAACTGGACATAGTAAGCCTGGATCTCCCCCAGGATCTCCGCCGCGAAGATGAACAGCAGGATGATGACTTCCAGGGTGTCCGGGATATCAATGCGGACCGTGCGCTCGATGAAGCTGGGGATGGAGAACAGAATCAGGGTGAGCACGCACAGGAACACGTTTTCAAAGTTCCCGTTAAACACCTGTGCCACCAGGGCCAGCACCACCAGCACCCGCAGAATGACGTAGACGGCGGCCAGCCGGGGGTTCTCACGCACCTGTTCCTTCAATGTTTTATGATAACGGCCGGGAATTTTCCCTTTCCTTTTCATACGCTTCCTCCTGTTTCGGACGCCTCGGCGGTGGGAAGCAGCTCAGCGGACAGAGTGCGGTAGGTCTTGGCCGACTGGAGCAGTTCGGCGGCCTCCTCCGGCCGGAGGGAGCGCACCACCCTGGCTGGGGACCCCACCACCAGGCTGCCGGGCGGAATCACAGCTCCCTGGGTGACCAGCGCCCCGGCGGCCACCAGGCTACCCGCGCCGATGGTGCAGCCGTTGAGCAGGATGGCTCCCATGCCGATCAGGCAGGTGTCCTCCACTGTACAACTGTGGAGAATGGCACCATGACCCACGGTCACGTCGCGGCCAATCACGGTGGGGCAGTCTGCGTCACAGTGGAGCACTGCGTTGTCCTGGATGTTGGAGCCCGCTCCCACGTGGATGGAACTCTCATCCCCCCGGAGCACGGCCCCGTACCAGATGCTGGAGGCGGCCTCCACCGTCACGCAGCCCACCAGGGTGGCATTGGCGGCCAGCCGGGCGGCAGGGTGGATGATGGGCGAATGCCCGCGAAAGCGCTGTATCATGTCTGCTGGTTCCTCTCCCTTTCTACAGTGATATCTATCATTATAGCGCCTGTCCCCGGCGGTGGCAAGTCAAATCTCCCGCCGGCCCGGCATAGGATAGCTGGGAGGTGAAGCCAATGGACTTGAAGCGCAATCAGATCACGGTGGGGGAGCTGCTGGACCACCCGGGGGCCCGGGCGGTGTTTCAGCGCCGTTTCCCCATGCTGATGAAGCACCCCATGCTGGGAGCGGCCCGCACCATCACCCTGGAGCAGATTTTGTCTGTGGCCCAGGCATACGTACCGCAGAAGAAGATCGACGAGACCCTCAGTGAACTCCGCCGGGCGTAGATGCAAAAAGGGCGGGAGCGGCACGTGGCCGCCCCCGCCCTGCTTTATGCCGGCCGGCGGCGGGGCAGGCGGGCATACCAGCGCAGGGAATTGGGGTCTCCGGTCCGGCGCAGGAGCCGGGCGGTGAGGAGCGTGTCCAGCGCCGTGGCCAGCACGGCTGGAGGGAATGCCCACAGCGGAATCCGCGCCGCCAGCCAGGCCGCCGCCGGATGAATCACATGGAGGACGAGCAGGGCCAGTACCCCCCAGAACAGGGCGAACAGAAGGCATACCCGTCCGCCCAGATTGAGGGGCAGGTGGGAGTAATCCCAAAAGGATACCCGAAAGACCTTTTCATAAAACAGCCCGGTCACATACTCCACCGCCGTGCACACCAGGGCGGCGGCGGGGAAGAGAAGGGGCAGGCTGTCCCGGACCAGAGGCGGCAGGAGGAGAATGGCCAATGCCCCCAGGCCGTACACCGGGCAGATGGGGAGCACCAGACGGCACTTCCGGTCCCGTTTGACTCCACCCACCAGGCGGACATAGGCCACCTCCACCAGAAAGCCGAGAAAACTGTAAATCAGAAAGTACCAAAACCACACCATAAAACCGCCCCGCTTCGTCCGTTTTTCATAGCATGAGGCGAAGCGGGAGAGATCATGTGATGCAGTTTTTAACAGGGCGGGGGGACTGACAAGGCGGAGGAGAAAAAAGTGTAAAAATTTGTCCGTTCTGCTCTTGCCCGGGCCGGGGGAAATATGATACGATAGAAAAAATTCAAAAGGGGAAATGAAGCGTCATGCGGCATCTGATCGACTTTGGAGACCTGACGAGGGCGGAGTGGGAGTCCCTGTACCAGCGGTGCAGTGATATTATGGACCACCCCGCCGATTTTATGGACGCCTGCCGTGGGCGGGTGATGGCCAGCCTGTTCTATGAGCCGTCCACCCGCACCAACTTTTCCTTTCAGACCGCCATGCTGCGGGTGGGGGGCACGGTGTTCGGCTTCGCCGACCCCAAGTCCACCTCCACCGCCAAGGGCGAGACCCTGAAGGACACCATCAAGATGGTGTCGGGCTATGCCGACGTGGTGGTGATGCGCAACCCCAAGGAGGGCGCGGCCAAGGCGGCCTCCCTGTACTCCGACGTGCCGGTGATCAACGCCGGCGACGGCGGCCACATGCACCCCACCCAGACCACTGCGGATCTCACCACCATCACCCGCCTGCGGGGCAAGGTGGACGGGCTGTCCGTGGGCCTGTGCGGCGATTTGAAGAACGGCCGCACGGTTCACTCCCTCATCAAGGCCCTGGCCAAGTTTGAGGGCATCAAGTTTTTCCTCATCGCCCCCCGTGAGCTGGCGGTGCCCGAGTACATGCGGGCCTTTATGCGGGAGCATGGCATGTGGTTCACCGAGGTCACCGGCCTGGAGGCCGTCATCCCTCAGTTGGATGTGCTCTACATGACCCGCATCCAGCGGGAGCGCTTCGTAGACCCCCTGGAGTACGAGCGCTGCAAGGGCGTCTACGTCCTCACCCGGCGGAAGCTGGACCGGGCGAAGAAGGAACTGCTGGTCATGCACCCCCTGCCCCGGGTGGATGAAATTGCCATCGACGTGGACGACGATCCCCGGGCGGTCTACTTCGAGCAGGCCCGCTACGGAATGTACGCCCGCATGGCCCTGCTCACCGATCTGGCCAACCAGGAGCGGGAAAAACCGGAGCCGGTGGAAATCGGCGTCAAGCCGGTGTGCTCCAACCCCAACTGCATCACCCAGACCGAGCACTACCTGCCTCCCCTGGTGAAGCAGAACGGCGGCGTGGACTGCTGCGCCTACTGCGACAAGGAGCTGCGGTAAAGGGGGGAACAACCTCCGCCGGACACGGGGATATCGCGTTTTGCCTTGACTTTTTTCCCGATTTTGCATATACTAAATGCGATACACAGCGACGAAGGGAAGGAGTACCCGCGCGGGCGGTGCAGAGAGGGGCCGGATGGTGCAAGGCCCTCCGGCGGCGCGGGGAAGGTCGTCCCGGAGCTCCGGGCCTGAATACAGTAGGGCCCGGCGGGTTCTCCCGTTAGCGAGACAAGAGCGCCTCCATGGCTTCATGGGGGAATTCAGGTGGTACCGCGGACTTACGGGTTCGCCCTGAGCAACAGGCTTGGGGCGGGCCCTTTTGCTTTGCCCCGAAAAGGAGTGTAACAGATGAAAAAAGAACTGCCCAAGGTCTATGAACCCCGGGAGGTGGAGGGCCGCGTCTATGAGATGTGGGAGAAGAACGGCTGCTTTGAGGGCCACCGCGACCCGGACAAGCGCCCGTTCACCATCGTCATGCCGCCCCCCAACGTCACCGGCCAGCTCCACATGGGCCACGCCATGGACTGCACCCTCCAGGACATCCTGATCCGCTTCAAGCGGATGCAGGGCTATGCCGCCCTGTGGGTGCCCGGCACCGACCACGCCGGCATCGCCACCCAGATCAAGGTGGAGGAGGAGCTGCGCAAGAGCGAGGGCCTGACCCGCTACGATCTGGGCCGGGAGAAGTTCCTGGAGCGGGTGTGGGACTGGAAGCACAAGTTCGGCAACCGCATCGTGGAGCAGCAGAAGAAGCTGGGCGCCTCCTGTGACTGGAGCCGCGCCCGGTTCACCATGGACGAGGGCCTGTCCAACGCGGTGCGCCACGTGTTTGTGTCCCTCTACAACAAGGGCCTCATCTACAAGGGCAGCCGCATCATCAACTGGTGCCCCCACTGCGTCACCGCCCTGAGCGACGCGGAGGTGGAGTACAAGGAGAAGCCCGGCCACCTGTGGCACATCCGCTACCCCATCGCCGGGGAGGAGGGCCGCTATGTGACCGTGGCCACCACCCGGCCGGAGACCATGCTGGGCGACACCGGCGTGGCGGTCAACCCCGAGGACGGCCGTTACCGGGACATTGTGGGCAAGAAGTGCATCCTGCCCCTGGTGAACAAGGAGATCCCCATCGTGGCCGACGCCTATGTGGACATGGAGTTCGGCACCGGCTGCGTGAAGATGACCCCCGCCCACGATCCCAACGACTTTGAGGTGGGCCTGCGCCACAACCTGGAGTCCATCCGCGTGCTGGACGACAACGGCAAGGTGGTGGAGGGCTACGGCCGCTACTCCGGCATGGACCGCTACGAGGCCCGCAAGGCCATCGTGGCCGATCTGGAGGAGCAGGGCTACCTGGTGAAGGTGGAGGAGCACACCCACAATGTGGGCACCTGCTACCGCTGCGGCACCGACGTGGAGCCCATCATCTCCGCCCAGTGGTTCGTGAAGATGGAGCCTCTGGCCCGCGAGGCCCTGCGGGTGGTCAACGACGGGGAGGTCAAGTTCGTCCCCGACCGCTTCTCCAAGATCTACACCAACTGGATGGAGAACGTCCACGACTGGTGCATCTCCCGCCAGCTCTGGTGGGGCCACCGCATCCCCGCCTGGACGTGCGAGGACTGCGGCGGGATGACCGTCAGCGAGACCGATCCCACCGAGTGCCAGCACTGCCACTCCACCCACATCCGCCAGGAGGAGGATGTGCTGGACACCTGGTTCTCCTCCGCCCTGTGGCCCTTCTCCACCCTGGGCTGGCCCAACGAGAGCAGCGAGGACTTCAAGTACTTCTATCCCACCGATGTGCTGGTCACTGGCTACGACATCATCTTCTTCTGGGTGGCCCGGATGATCTTCTCCGCCTGCGAGCACACCGGAAAGCCCCCCTTCCACACCGTGTTTATCCACGGCCTGGTGCGGGACGACAAGGGCCGCACGCTGTCCAAGAGCCTGGGCAACGGCATCGACCCCCTGGAGATGGCCGACCAGTACGGCGCCGACGCCCTGCGCTTCAACCTGATCACCGGCAACTCCCCCGGAAACGACATGCGCTTCTACACCGAGCGGTGCGAGGCCATGCGCAACTTTGCCAACAAGATCTGGAACGCCAGCCGCTTCCTGATGATGAACCTGACCATCGACCGGTGTGAGCTGCCCGACCGGCTGGAGCTGGAGGACAAGTGGATCCTCTCCAAGCTCAACTCCGTCATCCCCGAGGTCACGGAGAACATGGAGCGCTACGAGCTGGGCGTGGCCGCCCAGAAGGTGTACGACTTCATCTGGGACTCCTACTGCGACTGGTATATCGAGCTGACCAAGACCCGCCTCCAGGGGGAGGACGAGGACAGCAAGCTCCGGGCCCAGCAGGTGCTCTGCTACGTGCTCACCGAGACCCTCAAGCTGCTCCACCCCTTCATGCCCTTTATCACCGAGGAGATCTGGCAGGCCCTGCCCCACAGCGGCGATTACCTGATGCTCCAGCAGTGGCCGCAGCACCGGGCCGAGCTGGACTTCCCGGAGGAGGAGAAGGCCATGGAGCTGATCATGGACGCCATCCGGGGCGTGCGCGCCCGCCGCGCCGAGATGAACGTGCCCCCCTCCAAAAAGGCGCAGCTCACCGTCTCCACCCTGGAGCGGGCCGTCTTTGAGCAGGGGATTCCCTTCCTCAAGCGCCTGGCCTACGCCAGCGACGTGACTGTGGAGGGCGTGACCGACGCGGGCAGCGACGACGCCATGACCGCCCAGGGCATGGTCACCGTCACCACCCACGCCGCCCGGCTGTTCATGCCCCTGGCCGAGCTGGTGGATCTGGAGAAGGAGAAGGCCCGCATTGAGAAGGAGCTCAAGAAGAACCGGGCCGAGCTGGACAAGCTGGAGGCCAAGCTGGGCAACCCCGGCTTTGTCAACAAGGCCCCCGCCCACGTGGTGGAGGCCGAGCAGGACCGGGCTGAAAAGCTCCGGGCCCTCCTGGCCAAACTGGAGGAATCCGCCGCTTCCATGGCGTAAACAGGATAAAAACGGAGAAATGCCGCCGCCCTCTTCGGCAGGCGGCATTTTCCGCGCGTTTTTGTTGCTTTTTGTAACACATCTGTAGTTGTAGAATGAGTCCCCAGCGGATAGAATAGATCAAACACAGGATAAAAACGGAAGGGGGGCCAAGCTCCATGAAAAAACTCATGCCGTTGCTGGCTCTTGTCATACTGCTGTCGGGCTGCTGGGGGTGCGTTCCGGCCAGCCCTGCGGAGAGCAGCGGCACGGCAGACCGGCCCACGCCTCCGGCTACCCAGACCATCCCGGACAGCCCCATTCCTTCGGCGGAGGCGAGCCCACCCCTGCGTACGCCCGCCCCCACGCCGGAGGAGGCGGAGCCCGTCCCCACACCCGTCCCACCTCCGACCCCGACCCCGGCTCCAACCTCCACCCCCGCGTCCGGGGGGGATGAGCCTGCGGACGAGGCCATCCTGGCGGCCTACGAGAAGGCGGAGGAGGCCTGGGGCTGGTTCGAGATTGCGCCCATGCCGCTGGACCGTGACGACCAGAGAACCGTGGGGGAGCAGGTCTACTGCCGGGTGGACTACCCGGGCATTAAAACCCTGGCGGATCTGCGGGGTTATTTGAAAAGCCTGTTTTCCGACGGGCTGGTGGAGGAGCTGCTCCCCGTGGACGGGACGCAGTATGTGGAGCTGGACGGCGCGCTCTACACCATCGACGGCGGCCGCGGCGCGGACATCACCAAGGGCGAAGAGACCGTCCAGGTACTCCGGGACGGTACGCCCGGCCGGTGCACCGTTCGGGTGACGGTGGAGGTGCTGGACCCGCAACAGGGATTTTCCGTGGTGGGGAGCGAGACCCACGATTTCCTCTACGAGCAGGTGGGGGAGCGGTGGATTTTTACCACCTTTTCAATGGTGCGATAAGGGATCGACGCAAATCGCATACCGGCTGTGCTATGATCGCAGTATACCAGATTTTGGTATACTGCGTTTTTTTGTGTCAACAAGGAGGGACAAGCTATGGCAGTGACTTGTACCGGCGAGGGGCGGGTGCTCCGGGCCGCCATCAGCGGCGAGGTGGACCACCACCGGGCGAGGGCCATCATGGAGGAGCTGAGCCGCCAGATCGACCTGGAGCTGCCCCGGTCGCTCACCCTGGATCTGGAGGGCGTGACCTTTATGGACAGCTCGGGTATCGCGGTGCTGCTGCGGGCCTACCGCCGCCTGGGAGAGCTGGGCGGCGCGGTCAAGGTGGTCCATGTCCCCGCCCAGGCGGGCAAGGTGCTCCGGGCGGCAGGGCTGGACAAGCTCATGGAATTTGAATGACGGGAGGTTTACATAAGATGAAACCCATCAATGAGGCCGCGGTGACCTTTCTGAGCCGCTCGGCCAACGAGGGCTTTGCCCGCACGGCGGCGGCCTGCTTCGCGGCCCAACTGGACCCCACCCTGGACGAGGTGAACGACATCAAGACCGCCGTCAGCGAGGCGGTGACCAACTGTATCGTACACGCCTACCCCGACCGGCTGGGCAAGGTGTCCATGCGACTGCGGCTGTTTGAGGATAACACCCTGGAGATCCAGGTCAAGGACTGGGGTGTGGGCATTGCCGACGTGGAGCAGGCCCGCCAGCCCCTCTACACCACCGGAACCGAGGAGCGCAGCGGCATGGGCTTTACCATTATGGAGAGCTTTATGGACGCCGTGAAGGTGCGTTCCACCCCCGGCAAGGGCACCGTGGTCACCCTGCGGCGCAGGGTCTCCCGCCGGATGGGGGCGCCCGTGTGAGCGTAGCGGATACACCCGCCCTGCTGGAGGAGGCCCGCCGGGGGGACAACGACGCCTGTGCCCGGCTGATCGAGGAGAACGCCGGACTGATCTGGAGCATCGTCCGCCGCTACTACGGCCGGGGAACCGACCCGGAGGATCTGTACCAGCTCGGGTGCCTGGGATTTCTGAAGGCGGTGCGGGGCTTTGACCCCGCCTTCGGCTGCCAGTTCTCCACCTACGCCGTGCCCAAGATTGCCGGGGAGATCCGCCGCTTCCTCCGGGACGACGGGGCGGTGAAGGTGAGCCGGGGACTGAAGGAGCGGGCGGGGGCCATCCGCTCCGCCCGGGAGCGCCTGTCCGCCCGCCTGGGCCGGGAGCCCGCCCTCTCCGAGCTGGCGGAGGAGACCGGACTGGAGCCGGAGGAGATCGCCGCCGCCGAGGAGGCAAACCTCCCAGTGGCCTCCCTCCAGATGGAGACGGGGGACGGCTTCACCCTGGAGAGCGTGCTGGGCACCGAGGGCATGGAGGAGGCCATCGTGGAGCGGGAGGCCCTGCGGGGAGCGGTGGCCGCCCTGCCCGAGCGGGAACGGCAGGTCATCCTGCTGCGCTACTTCCGGGGTATGACCCAGGATCGGACCGCCAAGGTGCTGGGAGTCTCCCAGGTGCAGGTCTCCCGCATCGAACGCAAGGCCGTGGAGCACCTGCGCCGCAAGCTGGAGTAGGGGCGGCCTATCTTGCCCCTTTGGCGTAATTTGCCCTAGCCCATCGGCTTGCACTTCCGCAACCCTGTAGGGGCGGCCTTTATGGCCGCCCGCGGGCGACCACAAGGGTCGCCCCTACGCCCGTGATACGTTGAGGCGGGCATCCCCCTAGCATAGGGGCCG
>OOCP01003672.1_pt1 | contig 10875 bp, 9 predicted proteins | sample 1671511 | NCBI WGS metagenome assembly OOCP01 (sample SAMN06348164, study PRJEB24527) | human gut metagenome | biome: human gut; feature: ankylosing spondylitis patient; material: feces | host: Homo sapiens | place: China | collected 2015-10 | reverse complement strand
TTGTTCTGGCAGGACTCATTTTCTTGTTTTATCAAAATTCATATACCGGAAAAGTAAAGAAAGGATACCGGCTTCTGGCAGCTTCCGAATATGAGAACGCACTTACTGTATTTGAAAAAGCAGCTTCTGGAAGTCCGAAGAAAGCAGAAGCTTATACAGGGATTTCAAAGGTTTATATTGCCAAGGATGATCTGGATCAGGCAGAAGAAGTTTTTACAGACGAGATTGCAAAGCAGTCCGGAAATGCAGAAATTTATCGTGCAGCGGTAGAATTTTATATTGATACCAAACAGGAAGAAAAGGTATCACCGCTTCTGAATGCATGTACCAGTGATACGGTTCTTGAAGCACTGAAGGATTATGTGTCAGGTGAACCGGAGTTTAGTCTGGATGAGACAGAGACATATGATGAAGTGCAGGCACTGGAACTGACCGGAAAAGGAAAAGCAATCTACTATACGACAGACGGCTCAGAGCCGACAACTTCAAGTACGAAATATACGGAACCGATCAAGATCGGTGAAGGTGAGACGACGGTGAAAGCAATTTCTGTTAATAAGAAAGGAATTCCAAGCCTGACAGAAAGTAAAACTTATAAAGTTGAGTTCCCGATTGCAGATGCGCCGGCGGTGACTCCATCGACCGGGCAGTATAACCATGTCCAATCGATCAGTGTAGTTGTACCGGATAAGTATACGGCATATTACACGACGGATGGATCAGATCCGGATCCGGAGAATAATTCTGCGACGCAGGAGTATACCGGGCCGATCGTAATGCCGGCGGGAAGTACGATTTTCAGCTTTATTCTGCAGGATCAAAAAGGCAGATTAAGTGATGTCACAAGAAGAAATTATGAACTGAATATAGAGTAAAACCCGATTTTAAGAAGAGAGTATGCCGAGTCGTCTGCTTGTCAGAGCAGACTGGTAAAGCGTACTCTTTTTCGATTACTTTCATTTGTGGATAACTTGCGTAAATATGTGAAATATATCACAAATCAAATATTTTATGAATAGAGTGGGGATAATATGGCTTATTAAAAATGTATAATTGTATGGAAATAAGTACAATTTATTTGTGGTAAAATGTTGCAAAAAGCATAGAATTGAGATACAATATGATTGTCAAAAAGATAACATACTTTAAGGGCGAAGGAGTGTTTGAAATGAGCAGATTTACATTACCAAGAGATATTTACCATGGAAAAGGATGTTTATCCGAATTAAAGAATCTGAAAGGTAAAAAAGCTGTCCTCGTAGTCGGCGGCGGATCTATGAAGCGTCAGGGATTCCTGGACAAAGCAGTGAACTACCTGAAAGAAGGCGGAATGGAAGTCAAACTGATCGAAGGTGTAGAACCGGATCCGTCTGTAGAGACTGTTATGAAGGGCGCAAAAGTAATGCAGGAATTCGAGCCTGACTGGATCGTAGCAATGGGCGGTGGATCTCCAATCGATGCGGCTAAAGCTATGTGGGTATTCTATGAGTATCCGGATGAAACATTCGAGAATATTATCACACCATTCAGCTTCCCTGAACTTCGTCAGAAAGCGAAATTTGCAGCCATCCCATCTACATCAGGAACTGCAACAGAAGTAACAGCATTCTCAGTAATCACAGATTACAATACAGGAATCAAATATCCTCTGGCAGACTTTAATATTACACCGGACGTTGCAATTGTAGATCCGGATCTTGTCATGGGTCTCCCAGTAAAGCAGGTTGCTTACACAGGTATGGATGCACTGACACATGCGATCGAAGCTTATGTATCTACCTTGAACTGTCCATTTACAGATCCGCTTGCACTGCAGGCAATCGAGATGGTTCTGGATTATCTGCCGGCATCTTATAACCTGAATATGGAAGCAAGAGAGCAGATGCATTATGCACAGTGCCTGGCTGGTATGGCATTCTCGAATGCATTACTTGGAATCGTACATTCTATGGCTCATAAGACAGGAGCAGCATTCTCAACGGGACATATTCCTCACGGATGTGCCAATGCGATCTATCTGCCATATGTAATCAAATACAATGCAAAAGATAAAGTGGCTGCATCACGTTATGCAGAGATTGCACGCAGAATGGGACTTCCTGGAACATCAGAGAAAGCTCTGATCAACAGCTTGTGTGCAAAGATTGATGAGTTCAATGCAAAGATGAATATTCCTAAGACTCTGAAAGAATTCGGAATCAACGAAGAAGAATTCAAAGAAAAACTGGATAAGATTGCAGAACTTGCAGTTGGTGATGCATGTACAGGATCCAACCCACGTCCGATCGATCCGGCAGCTATGGAAAAACTTTTCAACTGTACATATTATGGAACAGAAGTTGATTTTTAAATAACAAAAATCAGATAACGGCGGCTGTCACATAGGTTTATGTGGCAGCCATTTTGCGTACTTTGGTATAAAAATCAAAATCTATTCCATATACAATAAAACGAATCTTGAACAATTTTATCGACATTTTTTGAAAAATATGGTTTTACTTGCGAAATAGAACAAGCCGTATTATGATAATAGTAATATTGGGAATTAGGAGGAAATAAGATGTACAAAATTTTAAAAGCAGAACAATTAACTGCTAACATCTTTCTGATGGATGTAGAAGCTCCTCGTGTAGCAAGACATTGTGAACCGGGACAGTTTGTCATTGTAAAGATGGATGAAAAAGGGGAAAGAATTCCTCTTACAATCTGTGATTATGACAGAGAGGCTGGAACAATTACTATTGTATTCCAGATAGTCGGAGCATCAACAGAAAAGATGTCACATCTTAAGGCAGGAGATGCATTTAGTGATTTTGTAGGACCTTTAGGATGCCCTTCAGAATTAATCCATGAGGATATTGAAGAATTAAAGAAGCAGAAGATAGTATTCATAGCAGGTGGTGTTGGAACAGCTCCAGTTTATCCACAGGTTAAGTGGCTTCATGAGCATGGAGTTGATGCAGATGTTATTGTTGGTGCTAAGAATAAAGATCTTATTCTGCTTGAAGATGAGATGAAGGCTGTTGCCGGAAATCTATATATAACAACAGATGATGGAAGCTATGTAAGAAAAGGTATGGGTACAGATGTACTTAAAGACCTTTATGCACAGGGTAAGAAGTATGATAAGTGTATAGCTATCGGACCATTGATTATGATGAAGTTTGTCTGTCTGTTAACTAAGGAACTGGGTATTCCTACAGTTGTAAGTATGAATCCGATTATGGTTGATGGAACTGGAATGTGTGGAGCATGCAGACTTCAGGTTGGTGATGAGATTAAGTTCGCTTGTGTTGATGGACCAGAGTTTGATGGACATCTTGTAGATTTTGATCAGGCTATGAAACGTCAGCAGACATATAAAACAGAAGAGGGCAGAGCTATGCTTGCTGCTCTTGAGGGTGAAACTCATCATGGTGGATGTGGAAACTGTAATTAATTGTTGGTATTCATTAAGAAGCATGGTTACTGTTTGATTATATACTTGTGAACAGTGACGCGATTAATCGATGGAAAAGAGGTATAATAATGGATGTTATGAAAAAGGTTCCTGTAAGGGAACAGGCTCCAGATGTAAGAAATAAGAATTTTGATGAGGTTTGCCTCGGATATAATGCAGAAGAGGCACAGGAAGAGGCAACTCGTTGTCTTAATTGTAAGAATGCAAGATGTGTTCAGGGATGTCCAGTATCAATAAACATACCTGAGTTCATTCATAATGTAAAAGAAGGTAATTTTGCAGAAGCATATAAGGTTATTGGAAAGTCTTCAGCACTTCCAGCTGTATGTGGCCGTGTATGTCCACAGGAAACACAGTGTGAAGGACAGTGCGTAAGAGGTATTAAGGGTGAGGCTGTATCTATTGGAAAGCTTGAAAGATTTGTAGCTGACTGGGCTAGAGAAAACAATGTTGCACCTGAGATGCCAACAGAAAAGAAAGGCAAGAAGGTAGCTGTAATAGGTTCTGGTCCTTCAGGACTTACATGCGCAGGAGATCTTGCAAAGATGGGATATGAAGTAACTATATTTGAAGCACTTCATGAACCTGGCGGAGTATTAGTATATGGTATTCCTGAGTTCCGTCTTCCAAAGAAGACAGTAGTTGCATCAGAAGTTGAAAATGTTAAAAAGCTTGGTGTTAAGATAGAAACTAACGTAGTTATAGGTAAATCAATGACTATAGACCAGCTTCTTAATGAAGAAGGCTTCGATGCAGTATTTATTGGTTCAGGAGCAGGTCTTCCTAGATTTATGGGTATTCCAGGTGAAAATGCAAACGAAGTATTCTCAGCTAATGAGTATCTTACAAGAAGCAATCTTATGAAGGCATTCAGGGATGATTATGATACACCTATTGCGAAGTTTAAGAAAGTTGCAGTTGTAGGTGGCGGTAATGTTGCTATGGATGCTGCAAGAACAGCTTTAAGACTTGGAGCAGAAGTACATATTGTATACAGAAGAAGCGAGGAAGAACTTCCAGCAAGAGCTGAGGAAGTACATCATGCTAAAGAAGAAGGTATTATATTTGACCTTCTTACTAACCCAACAGAAGTTCTCACAGATGAGAAGGGCAATGTTACAGGAATTAAGTGCGTAAAGATGGAACTTGGTGAACCAGATGCCTCAGGCAGAAGAAAGCCTGTTGAGATACCAGGTTCTGAGTTCGTTATGGAACTTGATGCAGTTATCATGTCACTTGGTACATCACCTAACCCACTTATTTCATCAACAACTAAGGGACTTGATATTAATAAGAGAAAGTGTATTGTTGCAGAAGAAGATAATGGACAGACATCAAAGGAAGCAGTATATGCTGGTGGAGATGCTGTTACAGGTGCAGCGACAGTTATTCTTGCTATGGGTGCTGGTAAAGCAGCTGCAAAGGGTATTGATGAATATCTTTCTAATAAGTAATAATATATTAAAACTTTAAACTGATTGTAAATAAAGTTAAGCGGGAACACATGCATAAGATATGTGTTCCCGCTTATTATTTATTCGTTAAATAAGTTGTCAATATATTTGTCTGCAATTGTATCTAAGAGATCATCGTTTGTATCAGGAAAGTTTTTACTGATAGCCTTTTTGATATAGTCGCTTCTGTTGAAATATTTCATTTCCTCAGGAATGTCGTCAAGATAAGAAGCCTCTATATCATCCTTGCTTACGTTATCCTTAAGCCATGCTAAGATAGTATCAGTATCCCTGCTTTCAATAGCAGCCTTGCTCTTGATGTTTTTAGAATACTTTAAAGACCAGAAGCCAATAGCTATAAAGCCAATAAAAAGTAATCCCAGAACAATATTGATAAGTATGAAGTTGGAGCTTCCCTTTACAACGAGTTTAAGAATACCAATATCGTTAAGTATAAGTATTATTATACCGGCTGCACCACATACGAAAAATGTAATGGCTGATGATAAGTTGTCTTTGTATTTGTCCTCAGTGCTTTCGTAAAGATTGGCAGAGTGCATAAGAAGTTCATTTCCTTCTGCTTCGTTGCTTCCAAGTTCGTTAATGCCTGTTACACTGTCATCAATACCCGCAGTCTCTTTTTTTAATTCAATCTCATCATCAGAATGAATGTTATGTTCACTCATAATGTCCTCCTTGTTTAGTTGTTTAGTAAAGTATAAAATGTTTTACTACATGTTTGATTTATTATAGAATATAAATGTGAAAAATTAAAGAACATAAATGAAATATGAAAAATATTTCAAAGAAAAATAATAAAGAGAAAACAAAGAATAAGGAAGGCTTAAGATGACGGATATGAATAAGGTTTTGATATTAACAGGTGGTTATGTAGATATCCAATGGGCAAAAGAATGGCTTACAGATAAAAAATTCGACTATTGTATAGCGGCAGACAGAGGTCTTATGTATGCTGACAGACTTGGACTTGATATTGACTTTTTACTAGGTGATTATGATTCGGTCGATGAACGTGTGCTTGAAAGATATAAAAAAAAGGTTGATTTTGAAGTGTATCCATGTGAAAAGGATTATACTGATACTCATCTTGCAATAATGACGGCTGTACAAAAGGGGGCTTCTGATATATATATACTTGGTGCGATAGGAACAAGGATGGATCATACAATGACTAATATCGGAAATATGAAAGCTGCACTGGACTCAGGAGTGAACTGCCACATAGTTGATAAATATAATTGTATATATCTTGTAAATAATGACACTGGCATGCACTTAATAAAGAAAAAGGAACAGTATGGAAAATATGTTTCTATTGTTCCGATGGGTGAAGAGGTTGTTATAACACTTGAAGGTTTTAAATATTGCCTTAACAAATACATTTTAAAGCAGGGACTTAGTATATGTCAGAGCAATGAGATTGAAAATGATGAGGCTTCTATAATAATCCATAAGGGATTGGCTGCTATATTTGAAACGACGGATTAAAACTGTGCAAAATCAATGAAAAATCTAAAAAAAACATTAAAAATCACAAGGAATGATACAAATATTTACTTGAAATAAATGGTTGATTGTTATAAAATAAACAATAGTTGTTTGCACTAAGCAATATATATTAAAGAGGAGGTCTCGATAATGAGTAATACTACACAGGCTTTATCAAGAATCGAAGCTATTCTTGATGACAGCAGTTTTGTTGAAATCGGAGCCAGAGTTACAGCCAGAGCTACAGATTTTAACATGCAGGAAAAGAAAGCTCCATCTGATGGTGTAATAACAGGTTATGGAGTAGTTAATGGAAATCTTGTGTATGTATATAGCCAGGATGCTTCTGTTTTAGGCGGAACTATCGGCGAAATGCATGCTAAGAAGATTGCCAGCCTTTATGAGAAGGCAATGAAAATGGGAGCTCCTGTGGTAGGTCTGATTGACTGCGCAGGTTTAAGACTTCAGGAAGCAACAGATGCACTTAATGGTTTTGGTGAAATCTATAAGAATATGTCACTTGCTTCAGGAATTATTCCACAGATTACAGCTGTTTATGGCGAATGTGGTGGAGGTCTTGCCGTTCTTGCAGAACTTTCAGATTTCGTATTTGTTGAAGAAAAAAAGGCTAAGTTATTCGTTAACAGTCCTAATGCATTAGATGGCAATTATGAGTCAAAGCTTGATACATCAAGTGCTAAGTTTATGGCAGAAGCAGGTGTTGTTGATTTTGTTGGAGATGAAGAAACTATCGCTAACGGAGTAAGACAACTTGTATCTATGCTTCCATCTAATAATGCTGAGGGTACAGTATGTACTGATAATCAGGATGATCTTAACAGAGTATGCCAGGATATGGAAGCAGAAATAGCTGATCCTGCACTTGCACTTACAGATATTTCAGATGATGGTGTATTTGTTGAAGCTAAGGCAGAATATGCTAAAGAGATGGTTACAGGATTCATTCTTGTTGATGGCGTTACAGTTGGTGCAGTAGCTAACAGAACAGCTCTTTATGATGAGAATGGTGAAAAGGCAGAAGAATTTGCACCAGTACTTACAACAGCAGGTGCTTATAAGGCAGCTGAGTTTGTTACATTCTGTAATGCATTTGAAATACCAGTTCTTACACTTACTAATGTTAAGGGCTTTGAAGCTACAGTTAAGTCAGAAAGAACAATAGCTAAAGCAGCAGCTAAGCTTGTATATGCATTTTCTAATGCAGATGTACCTAAGGTTAATATTATTACAGGTGAAGCTTATGGTAGTGCTTATGTAGCTATGAATTCAAAATCAATAGGTGCAGATATGGTATATGCATGGCCACAGGCTAGCATTGGCATGATGGATGCTTCATTGGCAGCTAAGATTATGTACGCTGATGATATCGCAGCTTCTAAGGATGTTACATCAACTATTAACGAAAAGGCAGCAGAATATGCAGCTTTACAGTCAAGTGTTGACCAGGCAGCAGCAAGAGGCTATGTTGATACTATTATTAATCCAGAAGACACAAGAAAGTATGTTGCAGCAGCATTTGAAATGTTGTTTGATAAAAGAGAGGTTCGTGCAGATAAGAAGCATGGTACAGTATAATAAAGAGGTGATAATATGAAGAAAGTTAATATCAAAAAGTTCTTAGTGTTATTTTCACTGCTTGTATGTGTATTCTGCATGACAGCCTGCGATTCATCTAATGGTACTATATCAACAACAAGTGCAAAGTTAGAACGTAAGAATATGATTATCCAGGTGTATCAGTCATATTTGGAAGACTGGACAACTGATATGATTACATATCTTGACCAGAATGATTCAGCTAAGATAACATCTGATGCAGAGTCAGCATTACCACTTGCATTGGTTAATGGCAAGCAGTATATTGTGGATCAGGAAGGTCTTACAGCAAAGACTATTGGCTTTTATAACAGCTGGAATAGTACAAGAGAAGAACTTGGTGCACTTAAGAGTATTGGAACTATCAATATAGCACTTAACAAGGATACTGGTAAGTTATGTACTATAACAGTCGATACAGCTTATGAGAAGAATGATAAAGTATCTTTTGAATTTGTTATAAATGATGATTTCTCACTTGAAAATGGTGCTATCAATCCATCATATACAACAGGACAGAAAATGTATAAGGCAGTTATGAACACAATTATAGGTATGGGTACAGTATTTATCGTGCTTATATTTATTTCATTCATAATCGGCTTATTCAAGTATATAAGTGTTTGGGAGAATAAGAATAAAGCTAAGAATAACGCATCAGCAGATGCTCAGGGTGTTAATAATGCAATAGCCCAGATTGTTTCTAATGAAGAACAGGATGAAGAGGTTGATGACCTTGAACTTGTTGCAGTTATAACAGCAGCTATTGCAGCATCAGAGAATACATCTACAGACGGACTTGTTGTTCGTTCAATCAGAAAGGTTAATAGCAGGAGGAAATAATTATGAAGAATTATACAATAACAGTTAATGGTAATGTATATGATGTTACTGTAGAAGAAGGAACAGGAAATGGTGCACCAGCAGCAAAGGCAGCAGCACCTAAAGCAGCTCCAAAGGCTGCACCAAAGGCAGCAGCACCAGCAGGCGCACAGGGTGCAGTTAAGGTTAATGCACCTATGCCAGGCAAGATTCTTAAGGTTAACGCAGCAGCAGGCGCAGCTGTAAAGAAGGGTGACGTATTAGTTATCCTTGAAGCTATGAAGATGGAAAATGAAATTTGTGCACCACAGGATGGTACAGTTGCAACAGTTGAATGTGCAGCTGGTGATTCTGTAGAGTCAGGTAAAGTATTAGTTTCTATGAACTAATTGATATATATATCAATCTAGAAGTGTAGAAATAATATACGGAGGTAAAAAATGGAATATATTTTATCAACATTGGGAAACCTCGTACACCAGACAGCATTCTTTAACCTCACATGGGGTAACTATCTGATGGTTCTGGTTGCACTGTTTTTCATGTATTTAGCGATTAAAAAAGAATATGAACCTCTGCTTTTAGTACCTATTTCTTTTGGTATGTTACTTGTTAATCTTTTCCCTGATATAATGTTATCTATTGAAGATTCAAGTAACGGAGTAGGTGGTTTATTACATTACTTTTATTTATTAGATGAATGGAGTATTCTTCCATCACTTATTTTCCTTGGAGTTGGTGCAATGACAGACTTCGGTCCTCTTATTGCCAACCCTAAGAGCTTCCTTTTAGGAGCTGCTGCACAGTTCGGTATATTCGCAGCATATATAATGGCTATATTTATGGGATTCCCAGATAAGGCAGCCGCAGCTATATCTATTATCGGTGGAGCTGATGGTCCTACATCAATCTTCCTTGCAGGTAAGCTTGGTCAGACTAAGTATATGGGACCTATTGCGGTTGCAGCATATTCATATATGTCTTTAGTACCTATTATACAGCCACCTATCATGAAGTTATTAACTACTAAGAAAGAAAGAGAAGTCAAGATGGAACAGTTAAGACCTGTATCTAAGCTTGAAAAGATTCTTTTCCCTATTGTAGTTACAATAGTTGTTGTACTTATTCTTCCAACAACAGCACCACTTGTAGGTATGCTTATGCTTGGTAACTTATTCAGAGAATCAGGTGTTGTTAAGCAGCTTACAGAAACAGCCTCTAATGCACTTATGTATATCGTAGTTATTATACTTGGTACATCAGTAGGCGCTACAACAAGTGCAGAAGCATTCCTTAATTTTGATACTTTAAAGATTGTTGCACTTGGTCTTATTGCTTTCTGCTTTGGTACAGCAGCTGGTGTTGTATTTGGTAAGATTATGTGTAAAGCTACACATGGTAAGGTTAATCCACTTATCGGTTCAGCAGGTGTATCTGCGGTTCCTATGGCAGCCAGAGTTTCACAGAAGGTTGGTACTGAGGCAGATCCTTCTAACTTCCTTCTGATGCATGCTATGGGACCTAATGTTGCCGGAGTTATTGGTACAGCGGTTGCAGCGGGTACATTTATGGCGATGTTTGGTGTCATGTAAATTGAATTAAGAAGCTCTAAGTCCGCAAAATACGCAGACTAAGACCTTCTAAATTCATTAGAAGTTGCAATGGCAACTTCTATAGTGTTACAGGCTTTGTGGGTTAAGACCCTCTAAGTCCGTAAGAAGTTGCTGTCGCAACTTTCAGAGGGTTAAAGCTGCTCGCAAAATACGCAGACTAAGACCTTCTAAATTCATTAGAAGTTGCAATGGCAACTTCTATAGTGTTACAGATTTTGAGGGCTAAGACCCTCTCATAATCAATTTATTACTTTATATATAGAAATATATAGGAGGAGTTTAAGATGGCAGATCAGGTTAAGAAACCATTAAAGATAACTGAAACTGTATTAAGAGATGCTCATCAGTCACTTATTGCTACAAGAATGACTACAGAGCAGATGCTTCCAATCATAGACAA
>OOCP01003670.1_pt1 | contig 10880 bp, 15 predicted proteins | sample 1671511 | NCBI WGS metagenome assembly OOCP01 (sample SAMN06348164, study PRJEB24527) | human gut metagenome | biome: human gut; feature: ankylosing spondylitis patient; material: feces | host: Homo sapiens | place: China | collected 2015-10 | reverse complement strand
CCTCGATAATTGTATTTTCACAATCATAGAGGAAAAGGCGCAGGGATGGGAAGTGTCAAAATCACCAAAAATTCGCCATAAAATTTGTTTCGTTGCACTGGCAACGTAAAAGGCTCTTGTGCAGGGACGCACAGGAGCCTTTTTGGCTTATTTCAGCCCGCGTTGGCGGCTGTACCAGCGGAGGGAGAGACAGCGACCTCCGCTTTTTTCTGCGCAAGAAGTTCCTGACGATAGGCTTCAACTTCGGCATCGACGTCCAGCGCCGGGGGCGAGACAGACAACTCTGCGGCCAAAGAATCGACGTAGCGAAGGATAGCCTCCTGATCGGCAGTGCTGAGCTTGAGGAAAGCGGAGATGATGGCTTTTTTCCGCTCATCCAGATGATACTCGGCGGCCAGACGGTCAAGAGAAGATTCTGTGCTCTGGTCGAACATCTCGCCTTCGCCAGTGCGCAGCCACATTCCATTGACACCAAACTCGCGGCAGATAGACGCAACTGTCTGCTCGGTCGTTCCGTTTTTGCCACTCTCAATCAAGCTGATGGCTGATTTGCTCAAACCTACACGCTTACCGAATTGCTCCATTGTCAATCCGAGGGCTTTACGTGCGGCTTTGATTCGCTCGTTCATGGTTTTCACCTCCCTTCGACGCTACTATAGCACATCGAGTTCAGAAAATCAACACGAAATGCAAAGAAACACTTGACAAAGGTAAGATTATAAACTAAAATAAACTCGGAAAGTTCAGATAGAAAACTTTCTGAGAGCGATAACAAACGAGGAGGTTGATAAAATGTCAGTCGCAGAGATGAACGCCAGTAGCTTGCTGGACAAAATGAAGACTCTGCCGGAGGACGTGCAGGTAAAACTGGGGTACATGATCGAAGGGGCAGCGCTGCTGGCCACCAGCCGGACGAACGTGGATGACCCGCCGAAGAGTGCGTGAGGGAGGAGGAAGGTCGATGGTAAACGAAGAAGCTCTGTGCATCGCAGTCAGCATATTGGCAGCGGCGCTCAGTACAGCAGGAACCGGACTATTTGTGGTAGGAATCGAGAAAGACAACGATGTTTTTCAGGACATTGGGGTCGGACTTGAAACGCTGGCAATTATTTTAGCGGTGTGGGGTGCATTGTCGTGCTTAACTCTTCTTGCATCGCGTGCATAGCGGCGATCTGAGCGCGAACAAATTCATCGGACAGCCCTTTGGAATCCGGATCTGACATGGAAAGAATCATGCTTTTTCCGTAAGTGCTCAGAGCGTCCTGCGTTTTGGGACTGGAAAAAAGGACGGCATAGGAGCAATCGGCGTTCATCCGCAGCGTATTTTCTGCGGAAGGGTCTGCCATATACTCGGATGCCGTGCTGAGAAATGCCCGATAAGCTTCCGTTTTGGCATGGAAGAAGAGCTTTTCGGATTCCAGATCGTGAGTGGCCTGCACGGTGTACTTGGTCAAGCGATATGTGGAGTACAGGTTAACGGCAGAGAACTAACACGTTGTCGGCGCGGGACGAAGTTCAGCTACGACCCCACCCGGGATGCGGCCTACGAGCAGTATAAGAACAGCTACACCCGGCAGGCGAAGCTGGCCAACGAGAACGCCCAGGCCAACGCCAGCGCCATCTCGGGCGGGTACGGCTCGAGCTACGGCACCCAGGCGGGCCAGAGCGCCTATCAGAACGCCATGGCGGGACTGAGCAGCGCCACCAACAGTCTGTACAGCCAGGCGCTGAACCAGTACACCCAGAAAAAAAGCGACCTGCAGAGCCAACTGAGCGGCTACCAGCAGGCCGAGGCACAGGACTACGAGAAGTACCAGACCAACTACCAGAACTGGGAGAACCAGCGCAACTACTACCAGAACGCATACAATCAGGCGGCCAGCGAAAGCCAGGCGAAGAAGAGCCGGGGGACGGGCCTCTTTGGGACGATCCTGAGCGTTGCCGCAAGTCTGCTGCCGTTTTTGCTGTGAGTTTTCCAGCATAAAAAAAGCGCCCAGCCCGGAAGAGGCTGAGCGCTTGGGGATTTATGCAAGATGGAGCTTTTCCTTCAAGGCGTCCTGAAGAACGCCGGAGAAGTTGATGTGTGCGGCCTCGGCAGCATCGTTGAGCCAGGCCGGGACGGAAAGAGTTTTTTTGACGGGACGGAACTGCTTTTGGTAGGCGGCCATATCGAAGGGTACCATGACCACGAAGTCTCCGGCCTCCACCGGAAGAGAGGAAGGAACGGAAGGAGTGGGGCAGACAGCGCACTCTTCCAGCATCAGGCCGATGGCATCCTGTGCCATCCGCACAGCCTCATCCATCGTATCACCCTGCGTAAAGCAGCCCTCGATGTCGGGGACGGTGACAGAATAACCCGTTTCTTCGGGGTGGAACACCGCGGGATAGAAAACAGCGTTCATAGAAATGCCTCCTTATTTCTTCAGACCGGCCAGTTTGAGGATATTTTTCTCTGTGCCGGGTTTGAGGTCTTTGGCGTGGAAAGGGACGATAGTGGTCTTGCCGGTGGCGGGGTTGTGGTATTTGCGATGAGAACCGTTGGAGCTGACGAACACGAAACCGTTCTGTTCGAGCAGGCGAACGATCTCTTTGGGGGGCATTGGCATGAAGACGCACCTCCGAATCTGCAATTATAATATATACGTATTTTACGTATTTGTCAAGAGAGGAGTTAAAGATGGGCGTATTCAAGAGATACAAGAACGCGCAGGCGGCGCAGAAGGACGCGGAGAACGCGATGCCGGGGGCGTACCAGAGCAACTACACCGACCGGATCAACGAGGCACTGGACAGCATGGGCGCGGCCAGCAATGCGGGCTATGACGTAGGCACGGACAGCGAACTCTACCGGCAGTACCGCGCGGGCGCGCAGGCGAATGCCAGGGCGGCGGCTGAGAACGCCGCTGCGGGCGCAGCAGCCCTGAGCGGCGGGTACGGCTCCAGCTACGCAGACAGCGTGGCCCAGCAGGGCTACCAGCAGGCCATGGCGAACGTGGACAGCGGACTTTCGGGCCTGCGGGACAAGGCCCTGACCATGTACCAGCTGAAGCAGAACGGCCTCTCGGGGCTGCTGAGCGCGCTGCAGAGCCAGGACAGCCTCGAGGCGGCGGAGCATCAGGGAGCCGTGGCCAACGCGCAGGACTGGCGGGACTACAAGAAGAGCCGGGCAGACCAGGCAGCGCAGGAGAAGCAGAACTTCTGGGATAATCTGATGCAGGTAGGCACCGATGTTGTAAAAGCAGGCTTTACCGCCTACGACCGGTACAAGGGATATGACCAGTGGAAGCAGGAACATGAGCTGCAAGAAAAACAGGTGCAGGCGCAGCTGCAGCAGATGGCGATAGACAAAGCGCTTGACTATAAAGAACGGGGTGCAAGCGAAGCTTTCCTGAACCAGTTCCTGAGTGCGAACGGCTTAGACCCCAGCATTCTCAACGATTGGACCACGGAGAAAACGACTGAGCTTTCCCCGGCGGATTATCTGACAGCAATGAAGGGAATCACCGACCTTTACGAGGGTGGTTTCCGCGATGCAGCAGGGGCTGTAGCCGACATGTACGGCATTAGCAGGGATACGCTGAACTACACGCCTCAGTACATCACCGGCAGCTACAGCAGTCGGAGAAGCGGCGGCTCGGGCGGCTCTTCGGGCAGCAGGAGCGGCGGCACGAAAAGCAGCGGGAGCAGCCCGACCTATGCCCAGCTGCTGAGTATGTCGAAGGAGTTTGTCACAATGAAAGCGAGTGACCCGCGATATGATTACTATAAGCGGACGCTGACGGATGCGGGCTGGATAAAGGACGACACCCCGAACCTGTTGGAGACGAACCGAGGTCTGACGGGGCAGAGCTGGAAAGGAGACCCGGCAAACAAGTGGGGTACTGGGACAAGTAACAGACAGAGCCAGAGCACCGGAAGAACGGCAAGCCAGTCGAGTGTCCCGCAGCGGGCGCAGGTGGCGGCGAACGCCATCAAGGGCCAGAGGAACCACGGCTCGGATGACCAGACTATTTTTGACAGCCTGAAGTATCAGGGATACACGGACGACGAGATCTGGAAAGCCTTTGAGCTGGCAGGGTAACAGAAAAGCCTCCTGCACGACCGTGTGCAGGAGGCTTTGGGATAAAGTCAGGCGAGGTGGAGCTGGTGCTTGAGCGCGTCCTGAAGGACCTGACTGAAGTTTACATTGCGTTCAAGGGCGGCGGCATTGAGCCACGCCGGGAGAGTGACGGTGCGGTTTACCGAACGATTGACGCTGGCGAGCCGGACGGACGGCATATAGGCATCGACCAGCACGACCCGCTCGTTTTCTTTAGGCTGGATGGCGGACAGGGCCGAGGGGGCGGGGATAGGCTCGCCGTCCTCTTCCAGCCCGCACATCACGCAGCCAAGCAGCTCGCGGGCGGAAAGCAGGGCGTCGTCCTCGGACGTACCGCTGGTGGCGACACCGAGGTCGGGAAAATCGACAGCGATCTCCTGCCCGTCCTCGTAGATAAACACGGCAGGATAGAAGTAACGGTCGGGAAGATTCTTTTTCATCAGAAAAGCCTCCTATCATTCAGCGGAATTTAAGGCCGGACTGCTGCTCAATGCGGTTAAGCGTAGCCCGGGGAATATCTTTATCGGGGTCTTTTACGGTGACGCGACCGGGCTTGGCGGGGTGTTTATACTGGTGGTGGCTGCCCACGCAGTTGACCTCATACCAGCCGTCGGCCTTGAGCGCCTTTATGACCTCGCGGGACGAATAACTTTTCACGACATCATCTCCTCAATAACAGAATAACAAATACAATACTATTTGTCAAGACAAAAAGAAGGGAAGAAGACGGAATGGCAGTAACCAAACAGCAGCTCGCACAATGGAGCAGGGAATTTGCCGCAAAGAACCCGGACAAGGTGAGTGGGGCGGGCAGCACTGCGCAGAGCACCACCACAAAGAAGAGCAGCGTCACCAAGGAGCAGTTGAGCCAGTGGAGCCGGGAGTTTGACAAAAAGGAAGCACAACGTCAGGCAGAACAGGAGCAGAACACCCGGGCCAAAGCCTTACAGCAGTACACCGAACGGCACATAAGCGACATGGGGGAGGTGGATGCGAGGAACGAGCCCTCTCAGGCGAGCAGCGGGCGGAAAGAAAACCTCTCACCGTTCCCGTCGGCTGACGCCGCGCGAGAACGGAGCTCCCCTGATAGGGGCAACGGCGACGACCGCGGCCAGTGGCCGAAACAGGGAGGAGCTGTTGGGGCAGCGGCCAGCGGGATGCAAGCGGCAGCGCAGCAGACGCTGGGAGCCGCAACCCGGGCGCAAAGCGCCCTTCTTAAAGGAAGCCCCACTGAAAGGGCGCTGGACATGGGGCAGAAATGGGGCGTTCCGGCGAAGAACGGGAACGTGCTGGAGAACGTGGACGGCGGGGCCATGGCCTACGGCAGCGGCCGGGCGCAGGAGCTGAGAGCCAGCTTTGCCAAGGACAGCGTACCGGACGAGTTTGACCGGATCAACCAGTGGCTGGACACCGGGGACAACAAGAATCTGGCCGACGCGGTGCGCCGGGTGGACAACACCCACGGCGCGTACACGGACGCCGACCTGATCAAGAAGGGCGGCTGGACACAGGCGCAGATCGACGAGGCCCGGAAGATGAACGCTGCGCTGGACGCCATCCCCGCATGGCAGCGGGGCGTGCGCCGGGCGGCGAACGCCATCGGCGGCATCGGAGACACGGTGGCTGCTGCCCCGGTGCTGGGCGCGGAGTACGGCGTACAGGCGGGAAAGAACATCGACGCCACCCTGAAGAACTGGAAACAGGTGGAGCAGGAGGTAAAGGGCGACGAACACGCCCAGAGTCTTTTCGACCTTTTGACCGACGTAGACATGGACTATAACCCCACCTGGCCGGAGAGCCGGAACCGGGAGCTCATCTCGATGGGGTACAACTCCAAGGAGATCCGGGAGATGCGCCAGAAGCTGGCGGGGCTGGAGGTGAGCGACGGCATCGACAAGAACCAGAGCGTGGGCTACCAGCTCTACGACCGGGGCCAGAAGCTGACGGCGGCGGCCCAGAGCGGCCTGAGCCCGGCGCAGAAGGCCGTGGCGGGGGCCGTGACCAGCGCGGCGGAGAATCTGGCCATTGCGGCAGGCGGCGACGGCGTTGCGTGGATCCTGCCTATGCTGAGCGCCCAGGGCGCGGCAGAGGCCATGGGCCAGAGCGCGGAGAAGGGCGAGAGCGCTGGCAAGGCATTGGGCGGCGGCCTCGCCAAGTTCGGCGCGGGATGGGCCATCAACTCGGTGGGCGCAGCCGACCTTGCAAAGACCATGGGCAGTGACTACGCAAAGGACACGCTGGCAGGGCAGATCGCGGACTGGGTACAGGGGCTGGCGGGCAGCTCGGAGCTGGCGAAGCGCTACCCGGCGGTGGCTGCGGCCATCTCGGGCGGCATCGACAACTCGATGCAGGCATTCGCGGAGACCTATGCGGACATGGCCATTGACGCTGCGCTGGGGGACAGCGAGGCGGCGAAGGACCTCTTCAGCAAAGACACCTTCCTCACCGCGCTGGAAAGCGGACTCTCCGGCGGCGCTTCGGGCGCGCTGGGCGGCGCTGTGGGCTCGGGGCTGCACAGCATGAGCGAAGCGCTGGACAGGGCAACAGCGACGACCGCCGCCAGTGGCGGAAACAGGGAGGAGCTGTTGGGGCCGCGGCCAGCAGGATATGAGGCCCGCCCAAGGGCCGAAATAGATGCCGGGAGCCGCAACCCGGGCTCCTTTAATGAGGCTGCGGATAGCTCTGCTGATAGAGCGCTGGCAGAGGGAAAACCTCTCAGTCAGGCTGCGCCTGCGGCCACTGAAAACATCAGCAGGCAGGAAGAAAACCTCTCACCGTTCCCGTCGGCTGACGCCGCGCGAGAACGGAGCTCCCCTGATAGGGGCAACGGCGACGACCGCGGCCAGTGGCCGAAACAGGGAGGAGCTGTTGGGGCAGCGGCCAGCGGGATGCAAGCGGCAGCGCAGCAGACGCTGGGAGCCGCAACCCGGGCGCAAAGCGCCTTTCTTAAAGGAAACTCCACTGAAAGTATGCAACGGGCGGATGCGCCGCAGGCGCAGACGGAAGGAGTAAACAGCAGCGTAAACGAGGCTGCTGCGCAGTCGGAAAAACCGGCGGTGCGGCAGTTTGCCGAAGTGGCGGCAAGCGACAGCCTGACGGGCAAGACCATCGGACTGTTTACGCCGAACGCAGAGAACCGGGAAAACCGTGCGGCCTTTGAGCAGGCTTACGGCGTGACGCTGCCCGACACTGCGGGCGCGACCCGCCGAATGCTGCGGGATATTGCAGCGCAGCAGAACGTGAAAAGCGAAGCTGCGCCTGCTGTACAGAGTGCAGAGCTGCCCAGCGAAGCTGCGAGTGTGCCGCAGACAGTACAGGATGCTCCCGCAGAAACCGCCGATGCCATGCCGGAAACGGCTGCGCCGGACAACGTGCGTGAAGCGGCTGCCGCCGCAGCTGAAACCGACGGCTACGAGAACGCCCCACTGCGGGAGACTCTGGGGCTTCGGCCGGAAGCGCCGAAGACTCAGCGGGAGGCCGAGGTGCAGCGGGCGCTGGAAGGCTGGCGGGTGACGGACAAGGCAGCCGAGACCATCAGCAAAAATATGCCGGACAGGGTGGACGCTGACCGATATGCGGCCGCAGCGTCGCCGCTGTACCGGCTGGGCCGGAGCGGCGCTGCCACCTTTGCGCAGGCACTGGAGCTGGCGGGCAGCATGAGCGGCACGGCGGCGGACATCAATTATATCCTGAGCACCGACGCCGGCCGGACGGCCCTTGAGATCGCCTACACCCAGGGCAAGGGCGAACGGATGCTCTATGCCGAAAAGATGACCGAACTGGGCGGCGCGCTTGGCAGCGAGAGCACCAGCGGCAGGGGCGAGGTATACGCCAAGGGTACGATGCGGCAGGAGAGCGACCCGGCCAGCCAGATCATCAGCCTGAACGCCGCGGCCACCGGCACGGATGCTGTGCTGAGGGATGTGCTGCAGAACGACCGGAACGTCAGGGCCTATGTGGACACTGAGACGGCCCGGATCTTCTTCGGCGACAGCGCGCAGGACATCTTCGGCACGGTGCTGCACGAGGACTACCACTGGTACAACGCGCTGGACACCGAGGGCGCACGGACTTTGCAGGAGCACGCGCTGGAATATGTGGAGCACCATACAGCAGAATTCAGCGAGGGCGCCGCGGAGAAGGGCAGCGAAGCCTACTGGGAAGCCGTGAACAAGATGTACCAGCGGGTCATCGAGGAGACCCAGCCCAACTACACCACCATGCAGCGGGCGGGCATCCAGCGCAGCGACAACGAGTTTGTAAAGACGCTGACCATGTTTACCACCCAGCGCTTCCAGAACTACGGCATCCTGGCCGACGCCGTGGGCGACTACAAGGCTCAGAAAGCCCGGTATGCTGCCGACCAGAGCGCGGAAAACAAAGCTGAGGTGCAGCGGGCCGGGAAAAACCTGAACCGGGCGGTGACGAGCCAGGTGGTGCAGACGGCGGTATTTGCCCTGATGAAGATCGGCGCGGACTTTTTGCTCCACCGGTGGGACAAGGAGCGGGACGAGAACGGCGACATCACGGCGGCCAGCGTGGGCAAGCGGTTCTTCGACCTGTACACCGAAAGCGCAGCCGGAAACTTTTTGTACGGAGCGGAGATCTACAGCGTTATCTCGAACGCCACAAGCGGCGCGGACTACGACGTGGTGAGCGCCACCAATATCAGTGCAGTGAACGATCTGTTTGCCGCCTTTGCCAAGACCGCCAAGCTGCTGCGGACGGACACCGGCGAGATGAGCGAGGAAGAGCTGGCGGCGCACCACCAGAAGCTGAACAAGGCGGTGCTGAAGGACATCCAGTGCGGCCTTGAACTCTACGGCGTCCCGGCGGCCAACATCCGGAAGGTGATGCAGGCGTTTGAAGGCTACTGGGAGGATGCACAGGCCATCGGCAGAGGCGAAGGGTTTAGCTTTCGGGTGGCTCCTATGACTCGTGGGTGCAGGACAGCTACCACGTCCCCGAGGGGACAAAGCTGACCAGAGGAAGCTCCTTCAGCACCAATACGAGCAGCTATTACGCCAAGATCACCTTCAGTGAGGACGGAACGCTGCGCTTTGATGGGTACGATGCCGCAAATAAAATCAGCTCGGCATCCTTCAACGTCGAGGGCTACCACTACTACTGACAAAACAAAAAGCAGCCCCCGGGCGGGGGCTGCGGGAGGGGTTATTTGTCCCTGTAGTGGGAGCCGCACTGGACGATCTTGACCACGCTGCCATCAATGCGGTAGACGATCCGGTTTGCATCGTCGATGCGGCGGCTCCAATAGCTGGCCAGATCACCGCTGAGGCGCTCGGGCTTACCGATGCCCTCATAGCCGTTGCGGTCGATGTCCTTCAGAAGCTGTAGGATCCGCTTGAGCATCCTGCGGTCCTGGGTGGTCCAGTATTCAAAATCTTCCCATGCTTCTTCTGTCCACGCCTTAATCATCGAACTTGACCTCGTGGATGGTGCCGCCGGTGGCCTCCATCTCAGCGATGGACTTACGCAGCCGGGCCTGATTCTGTTCCGAATAGAACGGGTCTACTGAAAGCTCGAAAGGCAGGCGCTGCTCCCGGGTCATCTTTTTAGCCAGCATAGTAACGGCGGTGGACATGGACATCCCCAGCTCGTTGCAGATGTGGTCAAAGCTGTTCTTCAGATCGTTATCCATGCGGATGCTTACAGTGGTCTGTGCCATGGTATCACACTCCTTCTGAATACAATGTAGCACATTTGCAATACAATGTCAACGGATAGAAAAAAGAAAGGTCGTGTTCTCTATCGCTATCAAAGAATATTCCATGTCCCGGGACTCCACCCGGCAGCTCTCGCCCAGCTTCAAGGTGCGGGAGTTCGCCTGCAAGGGCAGCGATATCGTGCTCCTCGACGAGGAGCTTGTGGTGCTGCTCCAGTGCATCCGGGAGCACTTCGGAAAGCCGGTGCATATCACCAGCGGCTACCGCACCGCCGCCCACAATGCCGCCGTCGGCGGCAGCAAGTCCAGCCAGCACCTGCTGGGCCGGGCGGCGGACTTCTACGTTGAGGGCGTGGACGTGGCCACCGTGGCCGCCTACGCCGAGACCCTGCTGCCCTCCCGGGGCGGCATCGGGCGCTACTCGAAGGACGCAAAGCACCCCACCCGCAAGACCGGCTGGGTGCATATCGACACCCGGGCGGGCAAGAGCCGGTGGAGGGGGTGATACCGATGGAGACCATTCTCGCCGCCCTCATCACCGGGGCCGTGACCCTCATCGGCGTGCTTATCGCCAACAGCCGCAGTCAGGCTGTCCCGGACACCAAGCTGGAGGAGCTGACCCGGGAAGTCCGGGAGCACAACAACTTTGCCCAGCGGGTGCCGGTTTTGGAAGAGCAGATGAAGGTGGCCAATCACCGCATCACCGATTTAGAAACGCATGAACACGAAAGAGAAAGGAATTAAGCTATGAACGCACATATCACCACCCGCACCGTCTCCGGTGCCACCCTGGCCCGCACCGCCGTGCTGGCTCTGGCCCTCATCAACCAGATCCTGAGCGCCGCAGGCAAGCCCGTGCTGCCCATCGACAGCGCCCAGCTGGAACAGCTCATCTCCACCGGCTTCACCACCGTGTCTGCGCTGGTCAACTGGTGGTTCAATAACAGCTTTACCAAGGAGGCCATCCAGGCCGATGCTGAGTTTGAGCGGCTGCGGAAGAGCGTGAAGTAAGGCGCAAACGACCGTTAAATAGGAAGAAACTGCGCCACCTGCTGCGCAAGGGAGGTGGCGCAAGAGGTGGCGCAGGTAGTTTCTATT
>OOCP01003668.1_pt1 | contig 10882 bp, 10 predicted proteins | sample 1671511 | NCBI WGS metagenome assembly OOCP01 (sample SAMN06348164, study PRJEB24527) | human gut metagenome | biome: human gut; feature: ankylosing spondylitis patient; material: feces | host: Homo sapiens | place: China | collected 2015-10 | reverse complement strand
GGTCTGGTTCTGTCCGCTGCAATCTGCGCATTCGTCTGCGGCGTTACCGAGCCCTTCGAGTTCGGCTTCATGTTCCTGTGCTTCCCCCTGTACGTTGTGTACTCCGCTCTGTACGGCATCTTCACCATCATCACCTACTACTCCGGTTTCCGTGCTGGCTTCTGCTTCTCCGCAGGCGCTACCGACCTGGTGTTCTCCGCTTCTCTGCCCGCAGCTGCTAAGACTTGGATGATCATTCCTCTGGGCATCGCAGCATTCCTGGTGTTCTACTTCGTGTTCTACTTCGCTATCACCAAGTTCGACCTGAAGACCCCCGGCCGTGAGGATGACGACGAGGAAGCTGAGAAGAAGGTCGTTCTGGCTAACAACAACTACACCGAAGTCGCTTCTGCTGTGCTGGCTGCTGTCGGCGGCAAGGAGAACGTGAAGGACGTTGGTTACTGCGCAACCCGTCTGCGCTTTGAGGTGCTCGACAACGCTAAGGTTGACGAGAAGGCTGTCAAGGCTGCCGGTGCTGCCGGTGTCATCCGTCCCAGCAAGAACGCTTGCCAGGTCATCATCGGCACCAAGGTTCAGTTCGTGTACGACGAGCTGAAGAAGATGCTGTAACTGGCACTTCGGTAAAACAAAACAGGCGCGGAGGGCTGGTTGCCTCCGCATGACACCGCCGGGGGCGGGCGCAGAAAGCGCCCGTTCCCGGCGGCTTTTTGTTCACACAAACTGCTTTTCTTCCAAAATGGAACGTGCTATACTCAGATCAAATAGATGCGGCTTCCCCGCAGGGAGGCGGCCGCTGAGAAGAACGAGGTGTTTTGTATGATCCTTCAGAATGCACTGGTTTATACGCCGCGCCACACCTTTGAGCGCGGTACACTGTTCATCCGCAACGGGCGCATCGTGCCCTTTGCCGCCCCGGAAGCGGGCGAAGAGGTGATCGACGCCGAGGGCCTGTATGCCCTGCCGGGTCTGGTGGACATCCACTTCCACGGGGCCATGGGCAAGGACTTCTGCGACGGCACCGAGGAGGCCATCCAGACGCTGGCAGATTTTGAGGCCAGCAAGGGCGTGCTGGCCATCTGCCCCGCTACCATGACCTACCCGGAAGAGTTTTTGAACCATGTGATGGACGCCGCCGCCGCCCACAAAAACGGCAAGGGCGCCGATCTGGTGGGCATCAACATGGAAGGCCCCTTCATCAGCCCCAAGAAGGTGGGTGCCCAGAACCCGGAGTATGTGCAGGGTGCTGACGCGGGGATGTTCCGCCGCCTGCAGAAGCGTGCGGGCGGCCTGATCAAGCTGGTGGACGTGGCCCCCGAAGAGCCGGGCAACCTGGATTTCATCAAGGAATGCCACAATGAGGTGCGCATCTCCATTGCCCACACCTGCACCGACTACGATACCGCCGTGCAGGCCTTTGAGGCCGGTGCCACCCACATGACCCACCTGTACAACGCCATGCCCGGCATCACCCACCGTGCCCCCGGCCCCATCATTGCGGCACTGGAGCACGGCGCAGAGGTGGAGCTCATCACCGACAACGTGCACATCCACCCGGCCATGGTGCGGTTCACCTTCAACACCTTCGGGGCCGACCATGTGTGCCTGATCGCCGACAGCATGATGGCCTGCGGCTTGCCGGACGGCCAGTACAGTCTGGGCGGACAGGCTGTCACGGTCAAGGGCCCGCTGGCCACCCTGACCGAGCAGCCCGGTACCATTGCCGGCAGCAACACCTGTCTGTACGACTGCATGAAGCGTGCCGTGCTGGAGATGAACGTGCCGCTGGAAAGCGCCGTGCGCGCCGCCAGCGAGAACCCGGCCCGGAGCATCGGCGTGGACAACGATTACGGCAGCCTGGCCGCCGGCCGTTACGGCAACGTGATCCTGGCCGACAAGGAACTGAACATCAAGGCCGTGATCCAGAAAGGGACCCGCATCGTATGAACAAGACCTTTACCTGGCGGCTGCTGACCCCCGGCGAGCTGACCGACGTGTATCTGCAGGAAATGCGCCGCGACTTTCCCGCCGGGGAGCTCAAGCCGCTGAGTATGATCCTGACCAGCGAGGCCGAGGGCCTTGCCCACACCTGGGGCGTGTTTGACGGGGAGACGCTGGCCGCCTACCTGCTCATGGTGCGCCCGGAGGGCAGTGCCATCAGCCAGTTGGACTACTTTGCCGTGGTGCCCGCCTACCGCGCGGGCGGCCTTGGCGCAAAGCTGCTGGCGGCCCTGCCGGAGTACGAAGCCGGGGCACAGGCCATCATCATTGAGGCCGAAATGCCCGAAAAGGCTGAGGACGAGGCCATGGCCGTGCGCCGCCTGGGTTTTTACGCCCGGTGCGGTGCCCGCGACACCGGCTACTATGAGCACCTGTTTGACGCATGGTTCCGCATCCTGGTGCTGCCCTGCCCCGGTGCGCCGGAGCTGAGCGACAAGGACGCGCTGGACGCCCTGGTGAGCTGCTACAAACGCACCATCAGCGAGAGCCAGTGGCGCAAGTATGTGCAGTTCTACGCCCCGGACGGGGGCCTGCACCTGTAAGAGAGACCCCGACGCAGGGGTGCAGAGGTAAAACAGCAATTGCTGAAAAGGAGGTTTTTCTTATGACAACAAAAATGACTCGGCGCACGTTTCTGAAGGGGGCTGCGGCTGCTGCGGCAGCAGTGTCCCTGTCTGGCCTGCTGACCGGCTGCGGCGGCAACCCGGAACTGCCTGACAACGAGGTCCAGATCGGTGCATATACCGTAAAGGTGTATGGGCTGGATGTGGACCAGGGCACGGAGATGAACAAGGCTGGTGCCATCCTGGGCAAGGTGAAGCTGCAGTTTTCGGACGGCGGCGGAAACTGGCAGACCATGAAATATGATGGGATGTTCAGTGCTACTGTCAATGAATGCACTCTGACCCAGGTGGCTCCCACCGGAAGGTTTATTGTGACCGATTCCATGGGCGGAAAGCTGCACAGCACTGTGGAACAGGAGCTGCGGCTCAGCTTCCCCAACGAGGGTTGGCGTTACCAGTACCAGAACGGTGCAATGGCAGTGCTGACCATCAAGATCAACGGCATGACCGGCACGCTGTATCTGGTAAAGCGGGGCAACGTATATGTTGCCACCAAGATCAAACCCATGAGCTGATAAAAGACCTTTTGCCCCGGGCACTCTGGAAAGAGTGCCCGGGGCTTTTTGTCCTTCTGCCCAGGGGCAGAAGGATGGTTTTGGGCAGTTTTTCCGGCAATGTAAAGAAATGTGCCACGGTTTTCACCGTCAGTTTACAAGCTCCTTGCAAAAGCCAGGCCCGGCCCCCAAAGTTTTACCTGCATTTTGCCCGTGTATGGTCGCAGCCTCCGGCGGGAATGCGCTACAATAAGGCCGTTCCCAAAGAAGCACAATAAGAGACGCCGGGCGGGTGCCCGGCCCGATCTGGAGGAAAATACCATGAAAAAGATCACGCGTCGTTCGTTCCTGGCCGTCTGCGGCACTGTGGCAGCCGCTGCTGCCCTCACCGCCTGCGGCGGTTCCGCTTCTTCTGCTGCGGCATCCACCGCTTCTTCCGCTGTCGGGAGCACTGCTGCCGGCACCCTGAGCGGCAATGTGGCCACCGGCGGTTCCACTTCCATGAAGAACGTCATCGCTGCCCTGACCGAAGGCTTTGCCGAGGTGGAGCCGGGCGTTACCGTCAGCTATGACCCCACCGGTTCCGGCGCAGGCATCACCGGTGCCACCGACAAGACCCTGGACATCGGCCTGTCCTCCCGTGCCCTGAAGGACGACGAGAAGAACGATGTGGACGGCACCACCGTGGCCCTGGACGGCATCGCCATCATCGTGAATAAGGACAGCAAGGTGGCGGACCTGACCGTGGACCAGCTCAAGCAGATGTTCACCGGCGAGATCACCAACTGGTCTGAGGTGGGCGGCGACGACGGCGAGATCGTGCTGATCGGCCGTGAGGCCGGTTCCGGCACCCGGGACGGCTTCGAGAGCATCGTGGACGTGAAAGACAGCTGCAAGTACGCACAGGAGCTGACCGCTACCGGCGCCGTCATCAGCGCTGTGGAGGCCAACCCTCTGGCCATCGGCTACGCTTCTCTGTCCGCTGTGGGCGACACCGTAGCCATGGTCACCGTGGAAGGCGTGGCGTGCAGCGAGGCTACCGTCAAGGACGGCAGCTACAAGATCCAGCGTCCCTTCGTGTTCGTCACCAACAAGAGCGTGGCCCTGTCGGAGCAGGCACAGGCCTTCATGGACTTTGCCGCCAGCAAGGACGCTGCCGACCTCATCCGCACCGCAGGCGCTGTGCCCGTGAACGAGTAAAAGGCGCTCAGAGCCAGCCCGGCTGGGAGTTCCCCCGCGAAATTCGGGGCTTCCAGCTCCCGCCCTATTGCCTACGGCAACAGGGTCCCACCCTCGGATCATTCGCTGGTGAAACTCCCGGCCGAACTGACCCGGTAAACAGGATGGGGACAATGATAAAATTAGCCCACCGCGTTGGCCTGCCGTTTCTGCGAGCCGGCGCGGCTTTTTCAAAGGATTCTAATATGAACAAAAAATCCTATCTGGCAGGGGTACGGCTGCCCCGCACCCCTGCCGACTGGCTGGAAGCGATGATGAATTTCATCTTCTTCCTGTGCGGCATGCTGGCGGTGGGCTGCGTGGTGCTCATCACGGTGTACATGGTCCTCTCCGGCGTGCCGGCCATCCACAAGATCGGCCTGTTCCGGTTCCTGCTGGGCACCGAGTGGGCCTCCACCGCCGCCGACCCGAAGTTCGGCATCCTGCCCTTTATCCTGTCCAGTGTGTACGGCACGCTGGGTGCCACCCTCATCGGTGTGCCCATCGGCCTGCTCACGGCGGTGTTCCTGTCCAAGACGGCCGGCCCGAAGGTGCGCACGGTGGTGGTCACGGCCATTGAGCTGCTGAGCGGCATCCCCAGCGTGGTGTTCGGCCTGCTGGGCATGCAGGTGCTGGTGCCCGCCGTGGCAAAGACCTTTGGCAAGGCGTCCGGTGCCTGCCTGCTGTCGGCCATCGTGGTGCTGTCCATCATGATCCTGCCCAGCATCGTGTCCGTGTCGGTCACGGCCCTGAATGCCGTGCCGCCGGAGTATGAGCAGGGCAGCCTGGCCCTGGGTGCCACCGACACCGAGACCTGGTTCAAGATCAGTGTACCTGCTGCCAAAAGCGGCATTGCCGCCGGAATCGTGCTGGGCATCGGCCGCGCCATCGGCGAGGCCATGGCCGTGATGATGGTGGCCGGCAACAGCCCCAATATGCCGGACAGCGTGTTCCGCAGCGTCACCTTCCTGACCACGGCCATTGCCAAGGAAATGAGCTACGCCGGCGGCCTGCAGCGGCAGGCGCTGTTCAGCATTGCTCTGGTGCTGTTCGGGTTCATCATGATCATCAATGTGGTGCTCAACGTGGTGCTGAAGGGAGGCGACCGCGATGCATAACGGGTTTTCGCCCTCCCGCCGCGCCTGGAACCGTGTGATGACGGTGCTGGTGCGGGCGGCTGCCCTGCTGGTGATGGCGCTGGCGGCGGGCATCATCGGCATGGTGCTGGTGCGCGGTGTGCCGCACATCAGCTGGAACTTCCTCACCACCACGGCCAGCGTGCTGAAAGGCACCGACGGCATTCTGCCGGCCATCCTCAACACGCTGTACGTCATCCTGCTGACCCTGCTCATCGTGCTGCCGCTGGGTGTGGGCGCGGCGGTCTACCTGACCGAATACGCCTCCAACCGCCGTCTGATCGAGGTGATCGAGTTCACCAACGAGACGCTGGCCGGCATCCCCAGCATCCTCTATGGTCTGGTGGGCATGCTGGTGTTCAGCCAGGCGCTGGGCTTCCAGACCTGCCTGCTGTCCGGCAGCCTGACACTGGTGGTCATGAACCTGCCCACCATCATCCGCACCACCCAGGAATCCCTGAAAACGGTGCCCCAGGGCTACCGCGAGGGTGCGCTGGGTCTGGGTGCCGGCAAGTGGCATATCATCCACACCATCGTGCTGCCCTGCAGCATGGACGGCATCGTCACCGGCTGCATCCTGGCCGTAGGCCGCATCGTGGGCGAGAGCGCCGCGCTGCTGTTCACCGCCGGTGCGGCGGAAGTGATCGCCAAGGGTGTGGTCAAGGCCTACACCTCCAACGGTGCCACCCTGTCGGTGCTGCTGTACCTGCGTGCCTTTGAGGACGGCGACTTTGCCTCCGCCTGGGCCATCGGTGCCGTGCTGCTGGTGCTGGTGCTGGTCATCGATCTGGCCGCCCGGCTGGCCAAAGCAAAACTGAAACAGAAGCAGTAAAAATAAAGAGGTACTCTATGGAAAACACGAAGGTGCCGGTGATATCGGCAAAGGACCTGAACCTCTGGTACGGGGATTTCAAGGCCCTGAAAAATATTTCTCTGGAGGTTGGCCAGCAGGAGATCACGGCCCTCATCGGCCCCTCCGGCTGCGGCAAGTCCACCTTCCTGAAAACGCTCAACCGCATGAACGACCTTGTGCCGGGCGTGCGCATCGAGGGGGATGTCCGCCTCAAGGGGCAGGACATCTTTGCCCGGGACATGGAGCTCACCGACCTGCGCCGCCGGGTGGGCATGGTGTTCCAGAAGGCAAACCCCTTCCCCATGAGCATCTACGACAACATCACCTACGGCCCCAAGCTCCACGGTGTGCGCAATAAGGCAGAGCTGGATGAGCTGGTGGAAAGCTCCCTGCGGGGTGCGGCCCTGTGGGATGAGGTGAAGGATCGCCTGAAAAAGAGCGCCTTGGGCCTGTCCGGCGGCCAGCAGCAGCGCCTGTGCATCGCCCGCGCCCTGGCTGTCAAGCCCGAAGTGCTGCTGATGGACGAGCCCACCAGCGCCCTGGACCCCGGCTCCACCATGAAGGTGGAAGAGCTGATGAGTGCGCTGAAAAAGAACTACACGGTGGTCATCGTCACCCACAACATGCAGCAGGCTGCCCGTATCAGCGACCGCACGGCCTTCTTCCTGCTGGGCGAGCTGGTGGAGGTGGGCCCCACCAACCAGATCTTCAGCGCCCCGCAGGACAAGCGCACCGAGGATTACATCTCCGGCCGGTTCGGTTAAATCGAGGAGGAAAGACCAATGAGCATCCGCAAACAGTACGACACCGATCTGGAAGCCCTCAAGGCGGCGCTGGTGGAAATGGGCAGCAACTCTGCCGAGGCCGTGGAGGCCGCTCTGGAAGCACTGTGCACCGCCGATGCCGAAGCCGCCCAGAAGATCGTGAAGGGCGACAGCCGCATCAACAACATGGAGCGGGACATCGAGCACCGCTGCATGACCCTGCTGCTGCGCCAGCAGCCGGTGGCCGGGGACCTGCGCCGCATCTCCACCGCCATGAAGGTGGTCACCGACATTGAGCGCATCGGCGACCATGCTTCGGACATTGCCGAGATCATCCCGCATCTGGTCACCGTGCGCAAGGAGGGCGACCCGGCGGTGAGCCAGGCCATTGCCATGGGCCGCAAGGCATACCAGATGATCCAGGACGCCATGGCGGCACTGACCGCAGAGGACGAGCTGGCCGCCCGCAAGGTCATTGCGGCCGACGACGCCGTGGACTTTGACTTCAATGCCATCAAGCACACCCTCGCGCAGGAGATCGCAGCCGACCCTGCTAAGGTGGACGCTGCGCTGGACCTGCTGATGGTGATCAAATATCTGGAACGCATCGGCGACCACGCGGTGAACGTGGCCGAGTGGGTGCAGTTCGTGCGCACCGGCCGTTACAAGGACGAGAGCATGTTTTGATCAAGCGATTTTCCTCATTTTCTTCCAGATGGGCCGCGCTGTGCAGTTCGTGCACAGGCGGCCCTTTTTGCTGAGGAAAATAATTCAAAAATTTTTATCATTTCGTGCAATCTTCCGGGACCGTGTTTCGTATACGAAGTGTAAGGGCCTTCAAGCAAGACCTGCAGTTCCCGTGCGGCGGGTGTCCGGCTTCCCCCAGTCCCCGCCTGCCGCACCGTTACAGAGGAGATCCAGATGATGCAGACCAAGAACGAGATGCTGGAGAGCCGCACGGAAGCCGTCAGCCGCGACGCGCTGGTGCGGGCGGCTCTGCAGGAGATCACCCAGAATTACCGCGAGGCCAGCCTGTCCAACGTGGCGCGGGCCTATGGCGTTTCGCTGGCATACGTCAGCGAGTGCGTGCGTGCGCAGACCGGCAAGACCTACAAGGAGCTGCTGCAGAGGCACCGCATGGAGACGGCGGCCCGCCTGCTGCGCCGCAGCGATCTGAACATCCAGCAGATCATTGCCCAGGTGGGTTACGAGAACACCAGCTATTTTTATCGTCTGTTCCACGAGCGCTACGGCCTGAGCCCCCGTGAGTACCGTCAGGTGCGCGCAGTCCGCAGCCGGACCACGGCCTGAGCATTCCAGGTAAGAGAATCACTTTCCCCCCTGAGCAGGGCACCGGTGTGAGACGCACGGTGCCCTGCTTTTTGCAGTTGTGCCGATGCACAAAAAACTGGTGTTTTCTGGCAGGATGTAGTATAATAACAAGTGCAACAAAGCTGTGCCGCGCCTTCCTTGCGGAGAATATGCGGCAGGATAAGAGGGGGTAAACAGATGTTTCGTGGAGCAGTGAGAGGAGATCTGCCGCAGATCCTGCAGATCTATGCCCATGCGCGGGAAGCCATGGCGGCTTCGGGCAACCCCACCCAGTGGGGCGACAACTTTCCCCCGCAGGAGCTTCTGGAGGAGGACATCGACTCCAACCGGCTGTTCGTGTATGTGGTCAACGGCCAGCTGCTGGGCGTGTTCGCCTTCATTCTGGGAGTGGACCCCACCTACCAGGTGATCGAGGACGGTGCATGGTTGAACGATGCCCTGCCCTATGGCACCATCCACCGGCTGGCCTCCTCCGGCAAGAGCAAGGGGGTGGCTTCGGCGGTCATCGAGTGGTGTCTGGAGCATTGCCAGAGTCTGCGGGCGGACACCCACGCCGACAACCAGATCATGCAGCATCTGCTGGAAAAGAACGGCTTTACGCGCTGCGGCATCATCCATGTGGCGGACGGAACGCCCCGCATCGCCTACCAGAAGCTGGCCCTGACCCAGCAGCGGAGCGAATCAAACTAAAAAACAGAATGCCTGCGGGTGCGGTTTTTGAACCGTCCGCAGGCATTTTTTGTGCGGGCTGCAATATCCGGCTGGGGTGCATCGTGTTGGAGATGAAGAGGAAAAAACGGTAAGACCTCAAAAAGTCTCACACATGGTAGAGCAAGAAGAAGGAGCGTGTCTCTTATGAAAAAACAGATGATCTCGGTTTGCGCGGCCACCGTTCTGGCTGCTTCCATGCTGGCAGGCGGCGCGGTGCAGGCCTTTGCGGCCCCGGCACAGCCCGCCGATGAGACGGCCCCGGCAGTGATCTCCGAAGAAAACTGCGTCTCCGACAGCTGGAAGCGCGCTGCTGACCCCACGGTGACCACCAAGGTGCGCAAGCTGTTCGACAAGGTCTTTGACGGGCTGGTGGGGGCAAGCTACACCCCGGCGGCGGTGCTGGCCACCCGCACCACCGCGAAGGGAACCCAGTACCGGGTGCTGTGCAGGATGACGGTCTGCTATCCGGGCGCACAGGAGCAGTATGTGGTGGTCACCCTGCAGCGCGGCCTGCTAGGCAGGGCGGAGATCCTGAACGTCGATGATGCCCTGTGCGAAACCGACCTTGTGGACGACAAAGAGATGACCGGAGGCTGGCAGGAAGCCCAGTCCCCTGCCATGACCGACGAAGCAAAGGCGGCCTTTGAAAAGGCCACAGAGGGCCTTCTGTGCGTGGATTACGTTCCCGTGGCCCTGCTGAGCACCCAGGTGGTGGCGGGCACCAACTACCGCATCCTGTGCGAGGCGACGGAGGTATACCCCGGCGCAGAGACTCATTATGCTGTGATGACGGTCTATGAAGGGCTGGACGGCAGCGCCAACATCCTGAGCGTGACCGACAGCCTTGCAAGCTGAGCTTGAGATCATACAATGGACAAAACGCACCCGGCGGGGCACACAAGATGCTCTGCGTGGGTGCGCTTTTTGTCGTCAAAACCGCAAAACTGTATTTTATGCAAATACAGTTTTCGGGGCGAAAAAATAAAAGTTCACAAAAATTGGAAAATGAGAGAGAAAAATACCTGGAAATACTTCCTCTTTTGGACCGTCTGTGCTATAATGACACTTGTTCTTGGGTAAGAGACAGAAAACTGTACGCATGAGGCGTACAGCATAAAGAGGAGTGTTATCATATTATGAAGACCCTGAAAGCTGCTGTTGCAAAATACAACGGCATCAGTCTGATCCTGCGCATCCTCGTCGGCCTGGCAGTCGGCGTGGTGCTGGCACTGGTGGCCCCGGGTGCCGGTTGGGTGGCTGAGTTCGGTAGCCTGTTCGTCGGCGCATTGAAGGGCATTGCCCCGGTGCTGGTGTTCGTGATCGTGGCAAGCGCCCTGGCACAGGGTTCTTCCAGGCTGGACCGCCGCTTTGGCACGGTGATCTGGCTGTACATGCTCACCACCTTTTTGGCAGCAGCCCTGGCGGCAGTTACCAGCTTTATGTTCCCGGTCAAGGTGGTGCTGGCAGACGCTGCCCAGTCCGACGTGGTGCCCCAGGGTCTGGGCGAAGTGATGGGCACCCTGCTCACCAACTTTGTGGCCAACCCCGTGGCGGCCATCATGAACGGCAACTACATCGGCATCCTGTTCTGGGCCTGCATGTTCGGCATTGCCATGAAGGGCATCGGCTCTGAGAGCACCAAGACCTTTATGGCCAACACCGCCGATGCGGTGTCCCAGATCGTGCGCTGGATCATCAATCTGGCACCCTTCGGCATCATGGGTCTGGTGTACACCAACGTTTCCGGCAACGG
>OOCP01003663.1_pt1 | contig 10895 bp, 18 predicted proteins | sample 1671511 | NCBI WGS metagenome assembly OOCP01 (sample SAMN06348164, study PRJEB24527) | human gut metagenome | biome: human gut; feature: ankylosing spondylitis patient; material: feces | host: Homo sapiens | place: China | collected 2015-10 | reverse complement strand
TCAGCGCGAACTATCGAATAATAGTAGAAGCCATCACGTTCAAATATCAGATTAAACACTATGCTTTCATTCTCTTTACCGTATTTGGTGGTTACAAGAATGGTTTCACCTTTTTCATGCTTAGCATCGCATTTAGCAAGAAATACGTTTGGACAAAATTTGTAATATGTATTCATAATCGTGTAGGGGATTATGCAGGGCATAAGCCCTGCTGGTTAAACTTATGCTATATTCAATCTTTTAGCTCTCATTTCATTAAGTTCTTTAGCCGTTTTATTGGCTGCTTCTTCGGTGGTTTCTAAAGAAGCCATACTCATGTCATAGCCGTCTATTACTAAATAGTAGCCTCTTGACTTCTTCACATAAAACTCATTTGCCTTATGGCTTTTCATGTAGCTTGTTGTTCTCATAATTTTCTTATGCTGTGGCAACCCCCGAAAGGCTGCCGGTTAAACTTATTTGTGTGACTCTCTGAAATCAAGTTCTACAATCTTGTGATATTTGTATATCTCATACAGACCAGTTTCACACCCCATAGCTGATGCAAGTCTTACAGCCTCTTCTAAAGCTATCATTACGTCTGAGCTTGCGTCAATAGCTTCATCCTTTGCCTTGTTGTATTCTCTATTATTTACTGCTGAATCCTGAACCTTTTCAGCTTCTTGTATTCTTTTTAGAGCTTCATTGATAACTCTGATTTGAGCCTTAATCTCTTTGATGTAAACATTGTTTGTTGTCTTCATAATCGTATGTGTTTAATTCGATATTGTCATGTCGTTTATCACATTGCAAAGATACATCTTAATATCGTATCCGCAAATCAAAAACGACATTTGATTACCGTTTTAATACTATTTAACGATACTATAATATCGTGTTATATGAGAAAAAACTACATTTGTATACACGATTATAATATTATTATTTATGGATTTAAAAGTAAAAGACCTTATCAAGCAAAAAGGCATGACAATGCAACAATTTGCTGAAATGTTAGGAGTGACAAGAGATACCCTAACAAGAAATATCAACGGAAATCCAACATTAGAAACTTTAGAGCGTATCGCGAATGCTTTAGAGGTTGATATTGCAGAACTGTTTGTGAGAAATACACCTGATTCAGAAGTAAACGGTTATGTTAAAGTGAAAGGAACTCTTTATGAAGTTCACTCATTTGAGGATTTAAGGAGATTATTAGAATTGAATGTTTAATTCATAAAATAGAGTGTTATGGCTATTGTATTAAGTATTTTTAATAATAAAGGAGGTGTTGGGAAAACAACCTATATGTATCATATAGGTCATATCCTTGCAGAAAATGGAAAAAAAACATTGCTTGTTGATTGTGATAGTCAGTGTAATTTAACTGCATATTGTATCAGTGATGACGATATATTGGCAAGCTGGAGTGATGAAGGGAATAGTATCTATCAAGTTATAGATCCAATTTATCAAGGTATAGGCGATTTTCATAAACGTACCCCCAAGCAAATATCAGATAATCTGTTCTTAGTGCCTGGTGATTTACGACTAAGTATATTTGAAGATAGACTTGGCGATACTTGGAATAGTGCAAAAGGTGGTAGTGTTCCTGATTTACGTTCACAAATAGCTATATATAGATATATTCAATGGTGCGTGGAGGAATTATCTATAGATGTAGTTATGATTGATTTAGGTCCTAATCTAGGGTCATTAAACAGATCAATACTTGGAGGTACAGATTATTTTATAACACCTTTATCAGCAGATTTATTTTCTATTCAAGGAACCCAAAATCTAGGCAATAAACTTATACATTGGGCAGAAGAATGGAATCAGATAAAATCATCATATAAAGGTAGTGAATTATCTCTCCCATCAGGTAAGCCTAAGTATCTTGGTTATGTTATCCAACAGCACAATGTTAGAAATAATAGTAGTGGAATGACAAAAGGATGGAAGATTTTTGGAGATAGAATAGATAGTGCTGTAAGAACAAATTTGGTAACTCCTTTAGAAGCTTTAGGTCAAGTTGTTTCAAGAGAAGATTATAACTTAGGCAAGATTCCTAACTTACATAGTTTGATTCCTTATTCTTTGGAAGCACGCAAACCTGTGTTTAAATGCACATCTGTTGATGGATTAAATGGAGAACATATTACAAAAGCAAGAGAGAGTAGAGGTTTATTTGATCAAATTATTACAATTATAGATAGTTTATAAATATAAAAGCCGGAAACATAGTGTTCCGGCTTTTATATTATCTTACAATTTTTAATCGAAACATTTTTTTATCCTTTTCACAGAAATCTTGAATTATATCAATAGGAAGTTTAAAAGCTTTAGACAAATCATTCATTGTATATCCAAGTTCTGTTTTAAATAAAGAATAGGCTTCATAGAAAACAGATGGCTCATCTATCTCCACATTTATAGGTTCATGCTTAGTATAACCTCTTCTGCTAAGTTCTATATAAAAATACTTATATTTATTTTCATCTATACATGCTAATTCTTTGGCCCTTCTAATAATTGAAGCCATTGATGTAAGCCAATATTCTTTCAATGGGGCCAAATAGTTCAAACGTAAATTTCTAAGAGACGGCTTGATAGACTCGGAAGGCATTAAAAATTCTGCAGCAAATCTAAAAGCCTCATTCTCTTTGTCTCTATAATCTGGAATTGGATAGTTAGGAGACAAATGCATGATAATATGTCCTAACTCATGTGCTATTGTCAATCTTTTATGGTCATTGCTAAAATTCTTATTTAATACTAATACAATTGCTCCTTTATCAGTTGTGAATGACACTCCATCAAAAATATCTTCGTCATAGTCTTTTTCTACTATAATAACGCCATATTTTTCCAATAAAGTACAGATGTCCTTTACCGGTTCTGAATCCGGAATTCCCATATATCTGCGTGTAAATTTCGCTGCAGACTCAGGAGTATAACCTTCTTCAAGGTCAATAAATCTTAGATTCATTTCAGGAAATTCAATAGAATCAGACATTTCATCTACTAAATATCCAATAATTTTATTTGAGTAATCGATGTGACAACGATCCTTTTTACTGATTCCGCTTCTTCTTCTATAGTGGGCATTATCGACATTATTACCTATCTTTACATTGTAGAATTCTTCAGGAAAGCCCAAAAAGTCAATAATCCGTTTCACAACATCAGCAGATAATATTCCCAATCCTTTTTCAAATTTAGACAAATTGGATTGCGATAAGCCCGGAATTTTTGATGCTAATTCTGTTTGTGAATAGCCACGATATTCCCTGACAAATGTTAGCTGCTTATAATTGAAATTCATAATCGTATGTTTAATTTCCAATTTAAGACTGTGGTCTTAAATATTATTACTATAAAAACATCCAGTGGCAGACGGGTTAATAATTTATGTTATTTATTCTCGGCTGTTTTGGCTTTATTAGCACCTTTCAGTGATACAGATGCTGCAGGAACAGACGGTTTCAAAACAACTGTCGGTTTCAGACCTTCTGTAGCAGGTTTGTTTATAGCCCATTTAACCTTGTTTTCATCTATATAAACCAGCTTTGGGTCAACTAATTCACCAAATTGATTCTTTTTGTAACCAAAAAACAAAATAGGAGCTGTTGGGTCCTCGTCGTCCTGAAACAATCTCCCTTGCAATTGGTTCTCTATCGAATCAGTCATTTTTGTACGTATGTTCATCGGCATATCATTCTTATCCAATTTCTTGAACAGAATTATATATCCCTTCACATAAAGCATGAATCTGCCATACTTTCCAGTTTTCCAATCTCTACTAAAATACTTCTGTATTGATTGTACTATTTTGACATTCAACAAGTGTGCTTCAAATCCTCTCATACGAGCTTCTGGAGGAGTTAGCACTATCTCTTTATTATACTGTTTTACTGCATCTCCGTATGCTTCAAACAGTTTTGTGAGAATTGAACCTAGTTCAATTTCACATTCTTTTGCGCTAATTATACGCTTCCTCTTTTGTTTTTCAGTAAATTTGCAATTCATTAATTAATAAAAAAATTATGTCCACCACTGGGCTTGAAGAAATCTCTGTTGCAGCAGAGATTTTTTCTCCAGCAAAGATATATAATTTTTCTTGAAAGTTGTATATAATTATTTCGAAAAATTGTATTTTACATCTTGGAGGTAGTAATATCATTCCACTTCTACTTGATTAGTCCTTTGACCTTCAATCTTTCTAAAATCTGGTTGTAAAGATACTCTATATCTTGCCGGAAATCCTTATACTGCTGGTAGATAAAGGAAACATCAGCGATATTGTTTGATATTACACACGGGGACACATCTGGGAACACGCCGGAAATTTCTGCCCGGATACCGTTCGGTAGCCGTCCGCCGGCAAGCACACTAGGGGCGAACAAGAACAACACGATAAAGAGGAACTTCTTTCGCTGGGTAACACTTTCCGGATTGGGCGGACAATCTGCCCCGGAAAGTATCTCTCTGAACCACTCATAAATCTCCGGGATGAGAGTAAAATCAGTCAGGATAGGGGAGGATAACTCCTGCTCACGTTCTGATAATCTTGATTTCTGTTCACGTATTGATTTCAACTCCACGATTGATGAAAATTCTTTTGTCATAGCACGATTTATTTAGTTGGAAATTCTTATATTTGCATCATAATCGTGTGGGGGAGTTGGCTTCTATTCGTGTGGGCTGGCTCCCTTTTTCTGTTCAATAGATAATTTGTTGTATGTATGAAAGATTTTGATAGAATAGTCAATAATCCTTTATTAATAAGAGTCCTAAAGAAAGGGAGTAAGGTCATTAGAGTAAGACTGCATAATAAGGAGAATGATTTATTTCGTCACAAGTCAGAAGTCTCATATGCCCCTGCAAAAAACACTAGTTTAATGAGGGCTAATTTCAAAAATGAGCCAATGTTTTATGGAGCTATTTTTTCCGAAAGCATGAAAGATGACGGTGTACCACGATTAACTTGTTTACTTGAAACGCATAAAGGAGTCAGTGATGATAATTATATTGGAATTAGAGATTTAACCTATTCTGCCTGGAGAAATAAGCGTGATATAAATCTTTTTGTCATTCCTATTTTTGATAGTTATGAAAATCCACCAGTTGATTTTGTTTGGTATTTTGAAATGTGGAAACATTTAATTCAAGAATATAATCTCAATGATGATGACATTATTCTTTTGAAAGAACTTTCTCAAAAATTTGCATTTGTGCCAACAAACCCAGATGAAGAGAAAGAATGTTATTCATACACAGCAGAATTTACAAAGAAATTACTTGATTCTTTCCCTCAAATAGACGGTGTAATGTATCCTAGTTCTAAACTTGGAAAAGATGGAATGGGTATAAATGTTGCTATTAGACCTAGTGTAATAGATGAAGATTTTGAGCTTATTGGTTGCTCTCTTTGTAGATTCTTTAAACGTAGTAAGTCTCAACAACTGGTTTTAACATATAAAAGAGGTAAAGTGCAAAGTAATGATGCCATATCATATAATTTGGATAAAGAATATTATAGAGATTTAGATCTTGTCAATCAAAAAGACCCATCTTTTGAAATCAAAAAAATGGAATTTAACTATTAACCAATACATTAAAGGTCATCTTATATTAGTGCTTTGTGAATACCCGGTAACTGTTTTGTGGCGGTGACCGGGTATTCACAAAGCACTGACAAGGACTATCAGTGGATTATTTGTCATGGTTCTTGTAATATTACAGAAACGCAAAATACTTAACACATGGAAGCTATAGCACAATTTCTATCTTCTTTAAAAGAAAATGAAAAATCAATCATCATAACAATAATTGCAAACGCTTTAACAATATACATGTTATGCTTTGTCGGAATAGAAGAGTTTAAAACATATTTATGGTATCAACAAATCATAATACCATGTTCACTTTCTATCGCATACACTACAACCTTTTATTCCATTATCATTAGTATATTAGGTATATTCTTCATCTTTAAAGGTTGTAGAGATATTTGTTCTTTTATGATGGAAGATAATTATAAATGGTTCTTTTGTATTTTCTCATTAGCGAACTGTTCAACATTATTAGAAGTTGCATCAACACTTATAGATAAATCTCACCTTTTTTGCATATTCAATATCGCACGAGGAACTGGCTTTGTTATATTAGGATTTATGACATTGCTAATAATAAAAGCAATCATCGGTTTTTTTGTTAAAGACAAGAGAACTCCCAAAAACTAAGTTTCCCTTTCACATTCAGAACAGGCTTGTCAAACAGAACCGCATCCTTCAGCACCCAGTTCCAACAACCTTTCTCAGCCCAGACTGAAGGATGGTTTTGCACGCAGTCAGCTATTACCACGCTGCCGATGATGGCACCTTTTGGGAATCCGTCATACGTACAGTTAAAAATCAAAGATTGTGATTTCCGCCTGATTATATCATATTGCAAAAAGCTGTATCTAAATACTGGTTTACTCGATGCAGCATGAATCAGCACCCTTTGGCCTATGTACTTCTGAGGACACTTCCAAGTCCTGTTTTCGATGTCTTTAATACCGTGAGCGATTAGACTCGCCCACGGCTGTTTAATGGATATTGCTTTCATACTTTTGCTTATTATAATAATACTATTTATATTTGTTCCAGCATCTGTGACTGAAAATGGCAAGGTTTTAATATTCAGGTTCGAGTCCTGTCAGATGTTAGGTAATATTGCCGCATAACCTTAAAATATGAATCAAAATGATTTCATTTATATTCTTTAATTTAATCTTAGCAATATGCATTAATATTTTTTCTGCATGGTTATATGATTCTATCAAAGAAAAGCGTTATCAAAATGCAATATTACTGATTATTATAGAGGACTGCGAATTGCAGTCCTCTTTTTTATACTCACCTTATCCCAGCAGCCACCACATGACTGCCAGGAACAGGTAATACAATTTCGTTTTACTCATTTTCATTCATTTTCTTATCCATCCATTCAACAGCATCCTGTATGGATGAAACTTTCTTAAACTCACGTGTAACACAGAACGTCATGTACTCACATATAATTTCTCCCTCATCATTAAAGTAGATATTGTATGCTCCAGTGCTATTTGCTCCAGTACACGGTATTTCAAGTTCCAAAGTTTTCAATGCTTTTTCAGCATCACAAGTGAAGTAAGCATATATATCATGCGAAACCTCCTTGCATCCGGTTAATTTGACAATGTTTGCCATATCACTTTTTTGTTTTTAAATGTTTTCTGTATTTCACTGGTATAAATCGTTTGAGTTCCGGAAGTGAAGTAGAAACAATGTGCATCCATGCGTTCCACCTTTGTCCGTCATGGTCTCTGGATGGAATTGAACAATTCTGCCCTTGACAAGTTCCGCTTTTATTCTCAGCCTTGCATTTCACACAGCATCCTTCGCACTCAGAGGATAAATGACAAAGGATGCAAGCCTGTTCTTTACTAATTCCATAATCCAAGTTTAAAGACAGTTGAGTTTCTTTCATTGATTATTTCTCCTTCTTTCAACTAATAATTCCAATCGTTTCTCACACTCTGCACATTCGAGTTTCTTTCGCTCAAGTTTCTCGCGGAACTTAACCAGCTCCTCGTCCGTATTCTCGTCAAAGAACAGATTGTTCTGACGGTTGTGTTCTATGTATTCATTCATCCTGCGTTCTGCTTTTGTTATCTGGGCTTTTGCAGAAATCAGTTTAGATAGGCAAGAACTCACTTCAAGCGACTCTCCTGAACGCTTGTCGTAGTAGTAAAAAGAAGTGTACACATCATTCCTCGGATACTGGCATTGCAGTCTGGCCACCCTCCATCTGATTACCCACATCCTTCTTTCGTACACTTCACGAGGAAGGTCGTAGGTGTATAGGGTGACAGATTGATGGCCGTAACCGTAGCAGATGCTGATTTGCACCCAATTCTCGATTTTCAGCTCCTTTTCAGCTTTGGCCAAATCCTTTGCGAACTGATAATAATCACTCAAACTTTCTTGCTTTCCCATATCATTCAAAGCTCAATTCAAGTTGTTTCCAACCTGGTTCTCTGTATTTGCGATTCGTCTGCATAAAAGCTTTCCGTAAGGCTTCAGCAATCTTATCACGCATTTCTTTAGATACATGTTTCTTATCAGCCTCACTGTTCATTTGGAGTATCTTGTTAAGGCTTCCGTTTATTGGCTTTTCGTCAAAGAACAAGCTGTATTCAGTAAATATCCGGCTACAATCCTTTGCAGCTTTCTCTTCTTCCGCATCCTGGTATCGCTCTATTACTGTTTCCTGGGCTGCTCTCAAAATCCTTTGTCCTCGGTCGCTCCTGCAACCATGCCATTCATTCTCGAATATGACAGATATTGCACGTTTCTTGCGAATCTTACCTATCTTTGCCCATCCATAATACACTTTTAACTTTCCCATCTCACTTATTAATTACTATTGCTATAGTTTTAGTTCCAGTTCCGCTTTCCTTGAAAGTGCCTTCTTCAATCTCGAATTTCTTCCCTCCATTATCCTCCAGCCATTGTCTAAAATCCTTACACTCAGATTCACTTCCAAATTCCCAGTGAGGACCAGTTATTGCAGCCAGGACACCGCCGGGATTTAAACACTCATACATACGCCTTACATGCCGAATGTCCTGATTTTTACTGAATGGTGGATTTGCTATAATCTTATCATACTGTGCAATATCACACTTCGTGAAGTCATCTCCAAGAATACGTATATTATCCTTTTTTGCTAAAATCTCCTTATTCTCCGGCATAAGTTCATAGCAATCTACAATTACGTCCGGACAGCTTCGATGAATCGCATCTATGATAGAACCAGTACCAGCACTTGGTTCCAGCACCTTTTCATCCTCATGAACACCTCCTGCAAGCATTACAAGCCAGTCTGCAACTTCGGGAGGTGTTGCAAAAAACTGAAAATCCTGCTGTAAATTGCACCGTTTACCTTCGCGAAGTATTGAAAAAACTCTTTCCGCATTGAATGGAAATGTAAATCCTTGTACTTTTCCACCCTGCCAGCTCCCCCCAGCTTCTTCTATCCATTTCTTTGCTTCTGCGTATGATTTCTTATTGAACTGAACTTGCGGAAGTTTTAGTACATTATCTTCAAGCGTACAATGACGTAGTATTTCCTCAACACTCCATTTACTTCCAGAATCATCCTTATTGCGCTTGTTGTTCTGCTCCAGTTCGTCACACCCCAACAGACGGTTCAACGACTTCTGTACTTTCACACTTATTTCTGCCATCCTTGACATCCATTGCAGGATTGCAGTCATAAACTCCAAATCCACATGTCCGGTCTCATCGTAAATGTTTTCCCGGTCTATCAATTCCGGAAGGTTATCCATGAACATGAAGCTACCATACAACGCTTCTATTAAATTCTTTTTTCTGTTCGTCATAACTTTTCTGTAAATAAATTCTTGTCGTATCAATACTTCCGTGTCCCAACAGGTCTGCCAACTGTACCACGTCATTGTTCTTTTTCAGATACATTTTAGCGAAGAAATGCCGGAAAGCATGAGGATGCATCTTGCTTCTATCTATTCCGCACTTATCGCCCCAGTCTTTCATTGACTGGCACAAGCTTCTCTGTGTCAGCCTTCCGCACTTACCTACTGCGACATATCCAGTCTTGTGACTCTCCTTTACGTATGCTTTTACTTCCGCCTGTAACTGCCTGCTGAAAAAGAACCTCCGGTACTTGTTTCCCTTTCCCTTTAGAGTGACTTCACCGGAAATGATGTCATCCCACTTGAATTGGAAGAACTCGCTTACCCTAGCCCCGGTTGTAGCCAGTATCTTGATGAAGAAGTACCTGTCCCTGTTAGGACAAGTTTTCAAATACTCAAGCAGCCGGTTGTATTCGGCTTCTGTCGGAACATTCTCCGTATTCAACTCCTTCTTGAACTTTGGGCGCTTCAACTCTATCGGCTTCTTCATCCATTTGCTGAAACGTTCAAGTGCGGTAATACGTAGGCGTATTGTTCTGGGAGACAATCCCTCATCCTCCAGCATCCGTACAAAACGCTTGTAATTGTCAACTGATACCTCGTTGGCGTATTCGAAATATTTCTTAATTGAAAATGAATATATTTCAATAGTGTGTGGAGAGTAATCTTCATCCTGCGTAAGGTAATACACAAATTCATTCATCAGTTTCATGTTCTTTTCAGAAACATCGCTTAGCTTCTCCAGAGGTTTAACTGATTTCTCCTTTCGTGTGCGTGAATATCCAATACCAAGAAAATTAAGGAACCCACATAGAGCATCTTTAATGTATGGCTTATCAGATAATTCAACTGCATTTTCTCTGATATAAGCCTTGTATCCTTTACGGTTCACCTGATAATCACTTTCAAGGAATAACTTTACAGCTTTAATGCTTTTACCAATAACTTCATAGCTTTTATCGGTACTATACAAGTGGGATACGTATTCTATAAATATTTTTTTATTTACGTCTTCCATATCAGTTCCATCTTTGAGGTCGATTGTTGATTCTCTCCAAGTAAGCAGCTATCTTCTTCTCCGCATCCTCACCGTTGCGGACGAAAATTCGCGTCCGTGTCTTGTCGCCTGGGATAGCAACATACCTTCCATGTTTCTCCATCTCCCGCTGCTGGGCGATTTTCAATTCAGTCCCAGAAGGGTTCTTCTCCAAATCCGCTTTACGTGGAAGCATTGGGTCATTTTCCGTTATCATTTTGCAAGATATTTGTTGATTATGTTACTCACTACAAGTCCGGCTTCATCACACATCCCGGAAAAGTTGTCAGACAGTGAAGCGTTTTTCTCTTCATCAGGTATTCGTACTATGCTTCTCAGTTCTTTCAGTACGCGCTTTACCTGAAAAACTACCTGAGCATCTATTCCGTTTGA
>OOCP01003661.1_pt1 | contig 10897 bp, 8 predicted proteins | sample 1671511 | NCBI WGS metagenome assembly OOCP01 (sample SAMN06348164, study PRJEB24527) | human gut metagenome | biome: human gut; feature: ankylosing spondylitis patient; material: feces | host: Homo sapiens | place: China | collected 2015-10 | reverse complement strand
TTGAATCCCTGTTTGCAGCGTTCCCTGAGGCAACAGAGTGGTGACTCCTTTGCCTGAAAAAAACGGTTTCCTTGGCGGTATAGCCCCAGGGAAACCGTTTTGAAGATATGAGGGACCCCTTCCCTTGCCGGGGCTGGACAGCTCCCGGAAACGCCTTTCTAAAAAGCCTCCCCGTACAGTGACGCGATCTCTTCGGGCGATGCCGGACGCGGATTGTTGGCGGGGCTTCCGCTGGCAACGGCTTCCCGCACCATCGCGTCGAGCTGGGCATCCAGCGCCTCGCGGGAAAGCAAGTCACGCAGCCGGGGGATATGCAGCTCGCGCACCAGCCGGCTCACAATGCCGAGCCCGGCCCGCGCCGTTTCCAAAGGCGTTCCCGCCGGAACCGCCCCCATCGCTTCCGCCAGCCGGGCATAGCGTTCCTGTGCGCCGGGAAGCGAAAACCTCATGATCGCCTCCAGCAAAACGGCGTTGCTCACGCCGTGCGGGATGCCGAACTTCGCCCCAAGCGGGCGGGCCATGCCGTGCACCAGCGCCACGGAACTGTTGGTAAAGGCAATGCCCGCCTCCAGCGAACCAAGCAGGCACTCGCGCCGGGCTTCGGCATCGTCCGGGCTGGCGAACGCCACGGGCAGGAACCGGGCGAGCCTCCCCACGGCCCGCAAGGAAAAGTCGATGGTCAGTTTAGTAGCCTTGCGGGATACGCAGGATTCGATGGCATGGGTCAAGGCATCAACGCCCGTGGCCGCCGTCAGCGCCGGAGGCATACCGTATGTCAGCAGGGGGTCGAGGATGGCGATTTCCGGGACAAGATACATGGAAATGACGAGCAGTTTCTCGTGGGCGGCTTCCTCGGTGATGATCGTCGTTCCCGAAACCTCGCTCCCCGAACCCGCCGTCGTCGGAATGGCGATGATCGGAACGCCGGGATGCGGCACCCTGCCCACGCCCGCGTAATCCCGGACAGCCCCGCCGTTGGCGTCGAGCAGGCTCACGGCCTTGGCAACGTCGATGGGCCCTCCCCCGCCGCAGGCTACGATGGTCCCGCACCGTTCCCTTCGGAACAGGCCAAGCGCCTCCCTGATATGGCGGTCGGTGGGTTCGGGCGGGATATCCGAAAAAACCGCGCCGAGCAGCCCCTCCTCACGCAAGGACTGGAGCACAGGTTCCACAACGCCTGAACGCCGCAGGAACGGCCCCGTGATCACGAGCGCCCGGCCCCTCCCCCACTGCCTGGCGAACAAACCCGTTGAAGCGGCTTTTCCCTCCCCAAAGACGATGCCTTTCGGCGAGAACCAGTTCCACATATTTCCCCCGTTTTCATGCCGCGGCCCTGACGTGCGGCACCGTTGTGCGAAGGGCTTCTCAGTGCTCGTGCGGTTTGTTGCCGAGAGGATGCACATGCATATGGGCATGAGCGTGCGACGGCGCGGCGTCCGTGAAATGCTGCCCCTCAACCGCCAGGTATTCGGAAGAGGTCTCCGCCAGGAAGTCCCAGTCGTGGGAAATGATGATACGGGCCGTGGGAAGGGTTTTCAAGACGCCGATGATCCGCTGCCGGGCTTCCGGGTCCAGCCCGTTGGTGGGCTCGTCGAGCAACAGGGCTTCCGGCTCCATCACAAGGACCGTAGCCAGCGAAACCAGTTTCTTCTCGCCCCCGGACAGGCGGTGCGTCAGCCGGTTTTCGAACCCGGCCAGCCCGAGCCGCTCCAGCGTGGACGCCGCACGATCCCGGGCTTCGTCCTGAGTGCAGCCAAGATTCAGCGGCCCAAAGGCCACATCTTCCAACACCGTGGGACAGAAAAGCTGATCCTCGGCGTGCTGGAGGACCAAGCCCACCTTGCAGCGCAATTCCCGAAAGTCCTTTTCCGTTTCCAGCGGACGCCCGTGAAAGAGGATACGGCCTTCCTGCGGTGCCGCCAGCCCCATGATCAACCGGAAAAACGTCGTCTTGCCGCTTCCGTTCGGACCGTACAAGCCGATCTTCCGGTCAGGGTACAGGGCAAAATCCATATCCCGGAAGACCTGCCGTCCTCCGGGATATGTGAACGAAATATGCTCCAGCGCGAAAATGGGCTCAGCCATGGGGAAACTCCAGATACAGATCAAAGGCCACGAGGCAAACCATGCACGCGAACGCCGCCACGGCGAACACGGCATCGCGGGATGTGGCCCGGAAAACGGCCACGGACTGAAAACGCCCGGAAAAGCCGCGCAGGATCATGGCTTCGTAGACCCGCACGGAACGGTCGAAGCTGTGCACAAAGACCATGCCGAGCATGTTGCCGAAGGTACGGTACGTATGCATGTTGGTCTTGGGCGCGAACCCGCGCAGCCGCGCCGCGCCGTGCAGCTTGTGCCATTCATCGGCGATCACATGCAGATAACGGTACGTGAACAGAAACAGGAAAACCAGCTTGGACGGGAAGCGCAGCCGCTCCAGCGCATAGCCGATGGTCGGGGAATCCATCGTCGCCACCAGCGCGAGGAACGTCATGACGATGGCATTGGACTTGATGGTCACGAGCAGGGTCAGCAGCACCCCCGCGCGACTGACCTCCAGCGGCCCCCACGCGGCGATAACGTCTCCGCCCGAGGTCAGGGGGACCGTCAGCCAAAGGAACGCAATGAACACATTGACCACGGCCAGCCGCCGGAGCACGGGCCGCATCGGCGGCCTGCTGAGGGCAAGGAGCAGCGCGGCCATGCCGAACCCGAACCATGCCGCCTCGGGAGTCCGCACCACGGCCAGGCACACGGCGCACACGAACGCCGCCACCAGACGGAATCTGGGGTCGACGGCGTGCACCAAAGAGCGCCCGTGGGCAAAAGGTTCGTCAAACATCAGGGCCGGCACCTGAAATACGCCGCAACGCCGATCAGCCCGAAAATCCAGCCGATGCCCCCGATGATGTCCCGGAGGTTCGGACCGGCTTCCGTCTGTTCCGCAAGCATACGTTTGATGGGGGACAGTTTGGCGTCCAGTGCGGCGTCGACGATGCGCTCAATCTCGGCGGGCGTCGCGCCGCCGGAAACCGCCGCAACCGGAGCGGCGGCAGAAGGCGCGGCCTGTCCGGCGACAAGGGAGGCCGGGGTAGCCGGGACTTCCACAGTGGCAACAGCGACGGCCTTCGGGGTTCCCGAAGAAGCCAGCTCGTCGGCGGCCACGGTCCAGTCGTTCTGGTGCCCTTCCCCGGCGATGATCCGGATGTTGAGATCGTGCCCGGCCTCGCGGAGCTCCGCCGTCACCGGGAACCGGAACACCCCGTTATCATCGGTGGTTCCCTGCAACAGCAGCGCGCCGGTCGTTGCGTCAAAGACCTCCACGGTCCCCTGCTTGACCTTCTGGCTTCTGTTGAACCCACACTCGACCTGTACGGCATCCCCATCCACAAAGGCGAAGATATTCACGCGGTGCGCCGAAGCGAACGAGGCTCCGGCGAATACGAGGCACAACGCCATGCACCAAAGGCGAAACATACGCATATCGCTATTCCTTGGAAAATTGCAGGATTTCCGGGCGGACCTTGGCAATGAACGAAACCGCCAGCGCGGTGATCACGCCTTCCACGATCATGACGGGAATGTGCGCCAGAAACAAGATCTGTGCGGTACGGAGAAAGCCTTCAGCGCTGAAACTCAGCGACAGCGCCGTCAGCAGCCCGGCCCCGGCGACGGAGAGAGCCCCGCAGCAGAATGCGCCGACAATCCGCTGACGTGCGGATTTCAACAGCATGGGGCGGAACGCGTAGTAGCAGACGACCGCCGGAAAAGCCATATTGAAGGTATTCACGCCAAGTACGGTGATGCCGCCATACTGGAACAGGATCGCCTGAAGCATGAGCGCCACAAAAATGGACGGGAACGCCGCCCAGCCGAGCAGCATCCCGAGGAGCCCGTTCAGGATGAGGTGCACGCTGCTCGGGCCTATGGGCACATGGATGAGTGAGCCCACAAAAAAGGCCGCGGCCAGAATCGCCACCGTCATCAGCCTGTCGTAGTCCAGTTTCCGCAGCCCAATGACAATACCGGCCGCCGCCAGCACGGCTCCTGCCCCAAGGACCGCCGGGGAAAGCACCCCTTCCGAAATATGCATGGTTCACCTTCGATTTGTTTTACCGAGGAAGGAATTTGGGGAAAGGAGACGAAAACTTTCCGGAAAAAGTTTCACCCTCCCTTCCCCAAACCAGCCAGCGCGGAGCCCGGCCTTCCCTCTTCAAAAACGCTCGTCTTTACGAATCCCTGTTCCAGGCTTTCCCGAGTTCTCGAAACAGCGGAACGCCTGTTCCTCCCCTCCTGCGCAATCCCTGCAGGCAGGGTGAATCGGAGAGCATGTCGGCAGGCGTTCACCACCCCCACTGCGGCACCCTCCCGCTTGTCTTTTTTTACTTCTTCACCGGGTCGACGAACTCGGCCCACAGCACGGCTCCAAGCTCGACATTCTTGGGCGTGCCGTCGTGATCAAGCTTCTCATCGGCGGTATTCAGCGCGGCGAAGCCCCACCAGCCCGCAAAAGGCACGGCATAGGTGAAGACGCCGTTGGCGTCGGCCTTCACGACCTGCGTCACCATATACTCGTTGGGCGCTTCGTACTTCTTATCCTTGTTGTACAGCTCGACTTCCACATCGGCGCCGGGCACGGGCTTGCCGTTCAGCAGCACCTGCCCCTGAAACACATTGCCAGCATAATTGCCGAAGGGACGGGTCAGGGGAACGATTTCCGTCTTGAGCCCGGCGGGCTCATCCCAGCCTTCCTCTTCGCCGAACGCCGCCACATACGCCTTGGTGTAATGGACGATGTAGCAATCCTCGGCGGGCTCCCAGTACGGCTGCGGCTCCATGACGAACTGATAGACGCCGGGCCGCTTGATCGCATACTGCGCGGTCCAGCCGTCGTGATCCACGATTTTTTTGGCTTTGAGGCTGGGTTTCAGGTCTTCAGTCTTGCCATTGGCAATGACCTGCACCGCTTTCGGCTTGGCCAGCGGCATACCCTGCATTTCCATAGGATGGGTAAAGGACAGGTCCAGCGTGACGTCGGCGTCCTTCTTGTCCGTCACCGTGCCCGCAGAAGGGATGACCATGCCGAAGTGCGCAAGCGCAACGCCGGAAACGGACAGCATCATGATGCAACTCATCAGAAACGTTTTCCACATAACCGAATCTCCTTGTGTCGGGCCGACGGCAGCCAAAAGGGCACGCCTCACGTCGTAAAACCATGAGTAACACAATACAAAGAAAAGTAACAACAGAGAATCGATGATTTTCGTCCTATATTTGTTTCACTTTGAATTGTATAAGAATCCATGAGCCAATCTGGGCACGGAAACATCGTCTCCAAGACATATGCGCACCATGCGCAAAGCCATAGCACCCAATCCGCTCACGGAAACGGCTTCATGCCCATGCAGGCGCTCCCGCCGCCTTCGCTGCCCCGTTCCATGCCCTCGTACCCGCCGGAAAGAAAAAGAGAGGACCTTCCCAGATCCTCTCTTGATGACAATGCCTTTTGAAGTGCCTACTCGGGCTTCTTGGAGGGCCGGATGGTCATCACGGGGCACTTGGCGGACTTCACCACCTCATTGGCCACGGAGCCGAAGAACAGCCGATCCAACCCTTCGCGGGCGTGGGTTCCCATGACGATCATGTCGACGCCGAGTTCCTTGGCGATCTCCACAATCTTCTCGGCGGGGCGCCCTTCATAGATGAGCCCGTTGACGTCCATGCCGGGGAACTGCTTCTCCACGAAAGCATCCATATCCCCCCGGGCACGGGACCAGATGCTTCGCATCCCCTTGGCGATGTCCTCCACGGGGACTTGCAGGTTCTCATAAGCCGAACGCGACGAGACGACATAAATAGCCGAGATCGAAGCCCCCGAAAGTTCCGAGAGCATCTTCGCATATTCCACGGCAGGGTTGACGCTGTCCTTCAGGTCGACTGCGCAAAGGATCTTCTTCAGTTCCATGAGACGCCTCCAGCGTAACGAGTTGGACAATACAGGATTGTCTTTACACTACCTCCTGTTGCGCCAAAGTCAAGCCGGACGGATTTTCTAACGCTTTTCCTTCGGAACGACGGTTCCCCGGCCTTCCCGGGCCTTCCGGTTGAACAGGCGGAAGACCAAGACGAAAAAGACCGGGACAAAGAAAATCCCAAGAGCCGTTGCCGCGAACGTGCCGCCCATGACGCCGGTCCCGATGGCATTCTGGCTTCCCGAACCCGCCCCGGTACTTATCGCCAGCGGCAATACGCCGATGAGGAAGGCCAAAGAAGTCATGAGGATGGGCCGCAAGCGCAACCGGGCCGCTTCCATCGCGGCGTCCGCGAGGCTCGCGCCCTGCTGGAACAACTCCCGCGCGAACTCCACGATCAGAATGGCGTTCTTCGCCGCGAGCCCGATGGTCGCCAACAGGCCGATCTGGAAATACACATCGTTGGACAGCCCGCGCGCGCTGGTCGCGACCAAGGCACCCAGCACGCCGAGGGGCACGACCAAAATGACCGACAGCGGAATGCTCCAGCTCTCGTACAGCGCGGCGAGGCAGAGGAACACCACCAAGATGGACAAGGCATAGAGGAACGGCGCCTGCGAACCGGAAAGGCGCTCCTGAAAGGACATCCCGGTCCACTGGTATCCGATGCCTTCGGGAAGTTCCCCCATCAACCGTTCCATCTCCAGCATGGCCGTACCCGAACTCATCCCGGCGGCGGCGCGGCCCTGTATCCGCACGGCGGACACGCCGTTGTAGCGCTCAAGCTGCATGGGGCCGTACGTCCAGCGGGCCTCGCCGATGGACGTGAACGGCACCATCTCGCCCTTGTCGTTGCGGAAGTACCATCTGTTGAAATCTTCGGGCTTCATGCGGAACGGCGCATCGGCCTGCACATACACCTTTTTGACGCGGCTGCGGTCCACGAAGTCATTGACGTACTTCCCGCCCCACGCCGCCGAAAGATCCGTGTTGATGGCGTCGAGGGGCAAGCCGAACGCCCCGGCCTTTTCCTGATCGATGTCAACTTCCAGCTGCGGGCTGTCGTCCTGCCCGAAAGTTCGGACGTTCCGCAGCAGGGGGCTGCGCCGCGCCAGCTCCATCAGCTGATCCCGCGCCGCGATGAGGGCTTCATGCCCAAGCCCCGCCTGATCCTGCAACTCGAAGTCAAAGCCGGTGGCGTTGCCGAGCGAGCGGATCGCCGGGGGCGCGGAGACGAATACACGGGCATTGATGATTGAGGAAAAAGCCTGATTCGCCCGGTCGATGATGGCCTGCGCGCGCCGCTCAGGATCTTTGCGCTCGCTCCAGTCGCGGAGGCGGATGTTCCCGCGCGCGGTGCTTTGCCCCTTGCCGCCCGATGCGCGCCCAAGGGTCAGCATCATGCCATGCACGTTTTCCTTTTCATTCTCAAGGAAATGGCGCTCCACCTGTTCCACGATCTTCAGGGTTTCCGTTTCCGTCGATCCCGGGCCGAGCTGGATTTCCACGGTCAGGATGCCCTGATCCTCGTTGGGCAGAAACGACGTGGGCATACGCCACAAGATCCAGCCCGCGCACACGAGCATGGCCAAATATATGACCATCATCCTGCCGCCGACCTTGATGATCCTGCCGACGGCCCCCCTGTAGGCCGTGGTCGCCCGGTCGAAACTCCGGTTGAACCAGCCGAAGAAGCCGTGCTGCGAGGCCATGTGGCCGGGCTTCAGAAAGGTGGAGCACAATACGGGCGTCAGCACCACCGCCACGACGACGGAAAGGATCATGGCCGACACGATGGTCAGCGAGAACTGGCGGTAGATGGCGCCGACGGTGCCGCCGAAAAAGGCCATCGGCACGAACACGGCGGACAGCACCGCCGCCACGCCGATGAGCGCGCCGGTGATCTGGCCCATCGTCTTGATGGTGGCCTCGCGCGGAGGCAGCCCGTCCTCTTCCATGACGCGGGCCACGTTTTCGACCACGACGATGGCATCGTCCACAAGCAGGCCGATTGCCAGCACCATGCCGAACATCGTCAGCGTATTGATGCTGAACCCGAACGCCGCCATGACGCCGAACGTGCCGAGCAGAACCACGGGAACCGCCAACGATGGGATAATTGTGGCCCGGAAGTTCTGGAGGAACAGGTAGATGACCGCGAACACCAGCACGATGGCCTCAAGCAGGGTCTTGACCACCTCGATGATGGAAATCTTGATGAACGGAACGGTATCGTAGGGCGACACCACTTCCACGCCGTGCGGGAAATAGGGGCGCATGTCCTCAATGAAGGCCGCCACCGCATTTGACGTGTTCAGAGCGTTGGCGTCCGAAGCCAGCTTGATGCCCACGCCCGCCGCGGGCTTGCCGTTGTAGCGGGCCGACGATGTGTAACTTTCCTGCCCCAGTTCCACACGGGCCACGTCCCGGAGGCGTACGGCGGAGCCATCGGGATTGACGCGCAGCAGGATGCGCTCGAATTCCGGAACGGACGTGAGCTGTTTCTGCGCCTTGATGGTGACGTTCATCTGCTGCCCGTCCCGGATGGGCTTGCCGCCGACTTCCCCGAGCGAAACCTGTTTGTTCTGGGCCTTCACCGCATTGATCACGTCGGACGGCGTCAGGCTGTATGAGAGGAGCTTCGAGGGGTTGAGCCAGATTCGCATGGCATAGGGCGCGCCGAACAGGGAGACTTCGCCCACGCCGTCCACACGGCTCAGGGGGTCAAGGATGGTGGAGCCCACAAAATCGCACAGGTCCGCCGCGCTCATGGAATCGTCGGACGACACGAACGCGTACATCTGAAGGAAGCTGTCCGCCACCTTGGTTACGGTGATGCCCTGCCGCGTCACTTCTTCCGGCAGGGACGAAGTGGCGAGCTGGAGCTTGTTCTGCACCTGCATCTGCGCCACGTCGGGATTGGTATCGGGATCGAAGGTGAGCCGGATGGAGACCTGCCCGGCGGCGTCGCTGGTGGAGTTGATATACAGCAGGCCGTCGATGCCGTTCAGTTTTTGTTCGATGACCTGCGCGACCGTGTCCTCAAGCGTCTGAGCCGAGGCCCCGGAATATTTAGCCGTGATGGTGACCACCGGAGGCGCGATGCGCGGATACTGCTCCACGGGCAGGCGGAATATCGAAATCCCCCCAGCCATCATGATCAGGATGGCGATAACCCACGCGAACACCGGGCGGTCTATAAAAAAACGTGCCATAAGTTCTCTATGAAGTTATATGGTTGCATACGGGACTTTTTCAAAAAAGAGGATAGGCGCTCTCAAAAGCCTTCTGGTGGCCTTCTCTTTTCCTCAAGGGAAGCTTTCATCCTCTGCTGGCCGAAAAAAGGCCGTTAAGGGAAACCACCGGGAAACGCCTGCCGACGGGAGGTTCCCCGTATCACCAGACTGTTATTGATTGTTCAAAAACCGTTGGCGGCGGGGAGATATGCGGAACGGGAGTCAAGTCCCAGCCGGCCCTCCAGAACCCCAGAGGCCCACGAATAGGACAACCAGCCCTTTCCCGGCCCCCTCCGACTTCCCCGCTATCCTTCGCCCCTGATCTTCACGCTCATGCCGGGACGGACGTTCTGCCCGCCTTCAACAATGACGCGGTCTCCGGGCTTCAAGCCGGAAAGCACCTGCCACGAATCGCCCACGGTACGGCCCACGTCGACAAGCCGGACGTCCACCTTGCCGCCGCCGTCCACAAGGAGCACGGAAGCCTGCCCCTTCGGATCGCGCCGCAGCGCCCGCTGCGGGACCAGCAAGGCGTTTTCGTCCACGCCCTCGGCGATGACCGCGCGCACGTACATGCCGGGCAACAAAATATGTTCGGGATTGGGGAACAGGGCGCGCAGGGACACCATGCCGGTGCTTTCGTCCACGCTGACGTCCGTGAACTGCAAGCGGCCCTCATGCGGATACATGGCACCGTTTTCGAGTTTCAGGCGGACAGGCGCCTCCTCGGCGGCGGAACGCAATTCCCCATTGGTGAATTGAGCGCGCAGCCGCAGCAAATCCTGACTGGACTGGGTGATATCCACATACACCGGATCAAGCTGGCGCACGGAGGTCAGCGCCTGCGCCTGATTGGCGGTCACCAGCGCGCCGGGCGTGAACGCCGACTTGCCGATGCGCCCTGAAATGGGGGAACGGACTTTGGTGTATTCCAGATTGATGCGGGCGGTCTTCACGGCGGCGCGGTTCACCGCCACGTCCGCCTCGGCCTGCTTGAACGCGGCCTGCGCGTCGTCATACTCCTGCTTGCTCACCGCCTTGATCGCCAGCAGCTCACGGAAACGCTCCGCCTTCAGCCGCGCCGGGGTGACGTTGGCTTCGGCCTTCATGAGCGCGGCCTGCGCGCTGTCCAAGGCGGCCTCATACGTGGCGGGATCGATCTGATACAGGGCCTGCCCCGCCTTCACGTCGGCGCCCTCGGTAAACAGACGCTGCTGAAGGATGCCGCCGACCTGCGGCCTGACTTCCGCCACCTGAAACGACGCGATGCGCCCGGCAAGGGCCGTCGTGTAGACTTCCCGCCGGGGCTCCAGTTTGATTATCACGACTTCGCGCGGACCGGAGGAACCCGGGGCACCCTTGCCCCCTTCCTCACAGGCCAACAGCATCAAAGACAACAACATACACAGAACGGCCCTCGTCAGGGCTCTCGGGTAGCTCATAAAAAGGCTCCTCGGCATCCTGCCGATGTACGGCACGGCAAGTTACGGGGTTCTCCAGGGTCCCGTTTTTCGTCGGGACGGGGGTAGTGTAGCAAGAGACGCAACAATGAAAAAGCCCACAATCCCGGGGGGTCCCGGAAAAATGCGGGGCTTTTTTCCACCCCGGGGGCCCACGGGTCAGCGATTCCGGACCGTTGCGGCCCTAGATCGGAAGAGCACACGTCTGAACTCCAGTCCCTAGCTT
>OOCP01003650.1_pt1 | contig 10922 bp, 5 predicted proteins | sample 1671511 | NCBI WGS metagenome assembly OOCP01 (sample SAMN06348164, study PRJEB24527) | human gut metagenome | biome: human gut; feature: ankylosing spondylitis patient; material: feces | host: Homo sapiens | place: China | collected 2015-10 | reverse complement strand
TAGATCTGATACATTTTCTGATATATTTTTCTGGTATCTCTGTATTTTCCGGAAACATGCAATCCATAAATCTCTTCTACACTATACGGCAAATTATATAAGTTTTCTCTCGTAATCAATACAAAATAGTTTTCTGAACCCCGTATGGCAGAAGCAAATTCTTCTGTTTTTATAAAATAATTCTCCTCGTCTATGAAAAAGATGCTTTCCCGGCTGTTTTCCAAAATAATTTTCCAATTAACACCTTCCAGCACTCTGCACGGTACTTCACAGGAAACGTTGATTCCGCTGGACTCCCCTAAATTTTCTGCCTGCCGGATCATATTTACCAGTGTTGTTTTTCCTGATGCACTATCCCCCTGGATGATTGTAATATTACGCTTTATCACAAATTCATAATGAACTCTGTTATTTTGAATAATAACTCTTTTCTTTCCCTTCATACATCCACCTATACATAAGCCTCGGCAACATCTACAAATTCGGACATATTCCGCACAATAGTCCCTGTATTTAAAATCAGGATTTCAAAAGGATCTTTGCCAAACCGCATCACATGACGCAGATTAATCGTCAGATCCTTTTGCTCTCCTAATTTTAAAATCCATTTTGCACAATTATCTCCACATACGGAGGCATTAAAGATCTTTCCGTCTGTATCGTATGCCATCAGCAGCAACGTTTTGATTCCTCCGGATAAATCTTTCGGTGGAATCGGACCAAGCACCGGGCTGTCAATCAGATGCGCACTGATTACCTCCGAGCGATCCACATCGCGGATCATTTCTTTTGCCAATGGCGTGGTCAGCCATTCATCTTCATAACAATTATCAAAATAGGTTGGCGGATGATAGATTGCACCTTTCATTTCTCCAAGATATATTTTCAACATAATAAAATTCCTCTCGCTAACGCTCATTATATCGTGATACGCACATCATAACATAGCTCCAAGCATTCTTCCACAACACCGAATCCTTTAACAACATTGTCCACCATCAAAATGTCAACACCCGCTCTAAAACGATTGCCAAGTGTCGCTAATTCAGAAATACTCCAAAAAAGAAAGAAGCCATACTCTCTCAAGTATGACTTCTCTCCTTTTTCAAATTCTTTTTAAGGAAAAAGAATTACTCTTCTTCTGCGCCGTACAGTTTTACGAGTTTGTTCAGGTAAGTGTAACGGTCTTTTGCTTCCTGCTCGTTCTTGCCGAACAGTCTTTCTGCTTTCGCCGGGTTTGCACGTTTCAGAGAGTTGTAACGTACCTCGCCATTCAGGAATTCCTGATAATCTCCTGACGGAGCCTTGGAATCCAGTGTGAATGCGCTCTTGCCTTCTGCAGCGAGTGCCGGGTTGAAGCGGAAGCAATGCCAGTATCCGGTCTGAACAGCGAGCTGCTCCTCGGTCTGTGCTTTGCTCATACCTTTCTTGATACCATGGTTGATACATGGAGCGTAAGCGATAATGAGGGACGGTCCCGGATATGCCTCTGCCTCTGCGATTGCTTTGACTGCCTGATTGTAATCAGCGCCCATAGCGATCTGTGCTACGTATACATAGCCATAGCTCATTGCGATGCTTGCCATATCTTTCTTCTTGGTTTCTTTACCGCCTGCTGCGAACTGTGCAACTGCACCGGTCGGAGTAGCTTTGGAGGACTGTCCGCCTGTGTTGGAGTAAACCTCTGTATCGAATACCATTACGTTGATATCTTTTCCGCTGGCAAGTACGTGGTCTACGCCGCCGAATCCGATATCGTAAGCCCATCCGTCGCCACCGAAGATCCACTGGGATTTCTTAGCGAGGAAGTCTTTGTTCTTAACGATGTCTCTGCAAACGTCGCAGTCAGCGTCTTTGATTGCTTCTACAAGTTTCTCGGTTGCAGTTCCGTTGGTAGCGCCGCAGTCAAAGGTATCCAGATACTCTTTGCATGCTGCTTTTACTTCTTCCGGAGCTTTCTCGGAGTTCATAACATCCTCAACTTTGGCTTTCAGGCCGCCGCGGATTGCTTTCTGAGCAAGAAGCATACCATAACCGAACTCTGCGTTGTCCTCGAACAGGGAGTTGGACCATGCCGGGCCCTGTCCTTTCTCGTTTACAGTGTAAGGAGTGGACGGTGAGGAGTTGCCCCAGATAGAGGAGCATCCTGTTGCGTTTGCGATGTACATTCTGTCACCAAACAGCTGGGTGATCAGTTTTGCGTAAGGAGTCTCGCCGCAGCCTGCGCATGCGCCGGAGAACTCAAGCAGCGGTTTCTTGAACTGGCTGCCCTTTACGGTATTCTCTTTGAATTTTGCTACAACGTCTGTCTTCTCTGGAAGAGCTGCTGCATAATCGAAGTATTTCTGCTCTGCTTCGTGTGCTGCAAGGCTTTCCATAGCCAGTGCTTTCACACCCTTCTTGCCCGGACATACGTTTGCACAGGAACCACATCCGGTACAGTCAAGCTGGGAAATAGCCATTGTGAAGGTGTAGTCCGGCATACCGGTCATCGGCATGGTCTGGATGCCTTCCGGAGCTGCTGCTGCTTCTTCTGCGGTCATGGCAACCGGACGGATAACAGCGTGCGGGCAGACGAAGGAACATCTGTTACACTGGATACAGTTTTCCGGATTCCATACAGGTACGTTTACGGCGATACCACGTTTCTCGTATGCGGATGTGCCGGACGGAGTTGTTCCGTCTACGTAGTCTGCAAATGCGGATACAGGCAGGTTGTTTCCTTCCTGGGAAGTTACTTTTGCCTGGATGGTATTTACGAATTTAACAGCGTCAGCGCGGCCGCTCTCTGCATGAGTTGTGGTCAGACCTTCGTCTGCTGCATTTTTCCAGCTTTCCGGAACTGCAACTTCTTTGATCTGTTTTGCACCCTCATCGATTGCTGCCCAGTTCTTTGCTACGACATCATCACCTTTACGGCCATAGGTAGCTTTTGCTGCTGCTTTCATGAGTTCGATGGCTTTTTCTTCCGGAATGATCTTCGCAAGCTTGAAGAATGCAGACTGAAGAATGGTGTTGATACGGGTCGGTCCCATGCCGGTCTCGATACCGATCTTAACGCCGTCGATCACATAGAATTTAATGTTGTGGTTTGCGATGAATGCTTTTACCTGTCCCGGCAGATGCTCTTCCAAGCCTGCTTCATCCCATGGGCAGTTCAGAAGGAAGGTTCCTCCGTCTACCAGCTCTTCTACCATGTGATATTTGTTCACATAGGAAGGATTGTGGCATGCAACAAAGTTTGCTTTGTGGATCAGGTATGTAGATTTGATCGGTTTCTTTCCGAAACGCAGGTGAGACATGGTTACACCGCCGGACTTCTTGGAGTCATAATCAAAGTAAGCCTGTGCGTACATGTCTGTGTTGTCACCGATGATCTTGATGGAGTTCTTGTTGGCACCTACTGTACCATCAGCTCCCAGACCCCAGAATTTACAGTTTGTTGTTCCTTCAGGAGTTGTTACGATCGGAGCACCTGTCTCAAGGGAAAGGTTAGTAACATCATCAACGATACCGATTGTGAATTTCTCTTTTGCAGTGTTTTCATAAACAGCTACGATCTGTGCAGGTGTAGTATCTTTGGAACCTAAACCATAACGTCCGGAGAATACTTTTACGCCGCCGAATTTGCTGTCTTTTAATGCTGCTACAACGTCAAGGTACAGTGGCTCGCCAAGTGCACCCGGCTCTTTAGTTCTGTCAAGAACTGTGATCTGTTTTACAGATTCCGGAATTGCATCAATGAGTGCCTGTGCGCAGAATGGTCTGTAAAGACGAACTTTGACAACACCGACTTTCTTTCCTGCTGCTGCAAGGTAGTCGATTGTCTCCTCGATTGTATCGTTTACAGATCCCATAGCAACGATTACGTGTTCTGCATCAGCAGCTCCGTAGTAGTTGAATAATTTGTAATCTGTACCGATCTTAGCGTTAACTTTGTCCATGTATTCCTGAACTACTGCCGGAAGAGCATCGTAGTATGGGTTACATGCTTCTCTTGCCTGGAAGAAGATATCAGGGTTCTGAGCTGAACCTCTCTGGCATGGGTGATTTGGATTCAGGGCATGGTTACGGAATTCAGCGATTGCTTCCAGATCTGCCATATCCTTAAGATCTTCATAATCCCATGTCTCGATCTTCTGGATCTCGTGAGATGTACGGAATCCATCGAAGAAGTTGATGAACGGAACTTTACCTTTGATTGCTGCTAAATGTGCAACTGGTGTTAAGTCCATAACTTCCTGTACAGAAGATTCACAAAGCATAGCGCATCCTGTCTGACGACATGCGTATACGTCGGAATGATCACCGAAAATAGAAAGTGCGTGGCTTGCAAGAGCACGAGCTGATACGTTGAATACACCCGGTAACTGCTCACCAGCGATTTTGTAAAGGTTTGGAATCATCAACAGAAGACCCTGTGATGCTGTATATGTTGTAGTCAGGGCACCTGCTGCAAGGGAACCGTGTACAGCACCTGCTGCACCTGCTTCAGACTGCATTTCTGTAACCTGAACTTCCTGTCCAAAAATATTTTTTCTTCCCTGTGTTGCCCATTCGTCTGTAGCTTCTGCCATAACGGATGATGGGGTGATTGGGTAAATTGCTGCAACGTCAGAAAATGCATAAGAAGCATGAGCTGCTGCATGGTTACCATCCATGGTTTTCATCTTTCTAGCCATTTGTTTTTTTCCTCCTTGTAAATTGTTACAACTTTAAACAATTTTCACTTCGCTCTCCGAAGTCTGTCAATAATTATATCACGATTTACAAATTATGTCTATTTTTATAAGAAAAGAAAATGCAATGTTTTCTCAAAAAAACATTTTTATGCTTCTATAATTTTCTTAATTGTCTTAGCACTTAGCTCTCTTATCAGTACTTTCTGAATTCTACATAATTCCTTGTGTACTTTGCAGCCATCTCCCTGCCCTCATTGAACATGGCGCGGATTGCCGAATTGCCCTCCAGCGCTTTTTGTATTCTCTTTGATACCATAATACCTATCCTCTTTTCTGCGGTCTGACCCGCATCGTTTTCTCATTCCTTTACTTTACCAAATTACCACACGAAAGTAAACGGTCATTTGCAAAAATTTGCTCCATGCACAAGTATAACACATTTATCGGAAATTGAAAAAAAGAACGGACAACTTCCGGGGAAAAAATCCCCGTCCCGTTATCCGTTCTTTTCCTCTCTCTATTTCTATGCGTTCACCGTATCCACAAAGCGCATGAAGGCTGCTCTGCCCTCTTCCGTGCACTTGTAGACTCCTGCGTCGGTGAGAACCTCCTTAAATACCAGACCGATCTCTGTCTGCACGATCTCATGCAGTTTTTCCGGGGTTACCTCTCCCTCTAAACCGCTGCCAAATGTAAATCCGTATTTCGGAAGGAATTCTTCTACCCAGTCTGCATGTTTTGCAAGAACTTCATCCTCACGGATGGACGTACCGTCAAGCAGTGCCTGCTCTAAGTCCGCCATCTCTTTTTTCAGACGTGCCGGAAGTACTGCAAGACCCATAACCTCGATCAGACCAATGTTTTCTTTCTTGATATGGTGCAGCTTTGCATGTGGATGATAAACACCAAGCGGATGCTCTTCTGTGGTAATGTTGTTACGCAGTACCAGATCAAGTTCATATAAATCTCCACGTCTTCTTGCGATCGGAGTGATCGTATTATGTGGTTCCCCGTCTGTCTCAGCAAAAATAAATGCTGCCTCGTCCGTATAACCTCTCCATGCAAGTAAAATTTTATCTGCCAGCTCGATCAGACGCTCTTTTTTCTCCGCGCTGATACGGATCACGGACATCGGCCATTTTACAATGCCTGCTTTTACATCCTCAAATCCCTTGAACGAGATTTCTTTTTCGACCGGTGCTTTTGCCATGGCAAATTCGTAATGACCACCCTGGAAATGATCATGGCTTAAAATAGAACCGCCGACAATTGGAAGATCTGCGTTTGATCCTACAAAATAATGTGGAAACTGTTCCACGAAATCAAGCAGTTTGCCGAACGTTGCACGCTCAATTTTCATCGGTGTGTGCTGTCCGTTGAATATAATGCAGTGCTCATTGTAATATACATACGGAGAGTACTGGAAAAACCAGTCACTGCCATTAATCGTTACCGGGATGATTCTGTGATTCTGTCTTGCCGGATGGTTCACACGTCCTGCGTATCCCTCATTTTCCTTGCAGAGTAAGCATTTCGGGTAACCGCTCTGTTTTGCAAGTTTTGCTGCAGCGATTGCTTTCGGATCTTTTTCCGGTTTTGATAAATTGATCGTGATATCCAAGGTACCAAACTCGGTATCTGCAGTCCATTTCAGATCCTTCTTAATACGGTATCTGCGGATATAGTTCGAATCACAGCTTAATTTGTAAAAATAATCGGTTGCCGCCTGTGCGGACTGATGATTGTAAAGTCCACGGAATTTTGTGATGACTTCACTTGGTCTTGGCATCAGCATGCTCATGATCTTTGTGTCAAACAGATCACGGTATGTGATCGTATCCTCCGGCATCAGTCCCTGCTCTGCCGCATAGTCAAGCATTTCTGTGAGAATTCCCTCTAAGGCATCCTCAGCGGTCTCCTGTGTCATCGGCTCTCTCTTTTCATATGCTGCAGCGACTTCATCTTCTAACTCATCTAATTGAAAAAGTTCTAACAGACGATTGATAGTAAATCTTTTATCTTCCGGTGCAGCAAGTCCTGTCACCAGACCATATTCTGTCAACTCTAAAATCTTTTCCTGTATCATAGTCTTCCTCACCTCTGCACTGTTTCACGTGACTATATTTTTAAGTCTCTATATTATTTTCAATGAGCCTCTTATTTTCAGAGATGAAAAACTTCTTTTCATCAGGCTAATTTCACTGGACCGTCACCAATCTCAACAACATAGAAATCTGCTGCATATCCGATCTTCTTCTCATAAGCTGCACCGACTTCTTTGATAAAGGTATCCACAGCCTCATCTTTTACGATGCTGACCGTACATCCGCCAAAGCCCGCACCTGTCATTCTTGAGCCGATCACACCATCAATCTTCCATGCTTCCTCAACCAAAGTATCCAGCTCAATACCGGTTACTTCATAATCATCGCGGAGAGAAACGTGGGATTCATTCATCAGTTTTCCAAATAAGGCAACATCATTATTTTTCAGTGCCTCTACTGCTTTGATCGTTCTCTGATTCTCATAAACTGCATGTTTTGCACGTCTTACACACACTTCCTCTTTGATGGCATCTTTGTGTTCTTCAAACTGTGCCTCTGTCAGATCTCCAAGTGCGTCGATGGAGACAACTTTCTGTAACTCTGCCAGTGCTTTTTCACACTCACTGCGGCGCTCATTGTATTTGGAATCGCCCAGTCCACGTTTTTTATTACTGCAGGAAATCACAATCTTTGCATTCTCCAGTTTGATCGGTGCATACTCATATTTTAAAGTTGCAGTGTCAAGGAAGATCGCATGGCCTGCTTTGCCCATTGCGATAGCAAACTGATCCATGATACCACAGTTGACACCGTTGAATTTATTTTCCGAATACTGACCGATCAGTGCAAGATCCTGATTTGTCACATCAAATCCAAACATATCGCGTAAGATAAATCCTGTTAAAACCTCTACGGATGCGGAAGAAGAAAGTCCGGAACCATTCGGGATATTTCCGAATAATACAAGATCCATACCCTGTTCTACTTTCATGCCTTTTTCTCCGAATGCCCACATTACACCCTTCGGGTAATTTGTCCAGTCAGCTTCTTTCTCCGGTTTTAAATTCTCTACCGATGACTCTAACACGCCAAGCTGCTCAAAGTTCATGGAATAAAAACGCAGCTTCTTATCATTTCTTTTTCTTGCCACACCATAAGTACCGATCGTCAGTGCACAAGGAAATACATGACCCCCATTGTAATCGGTATGCTCTCCGATCATGTTCACACGTCCCGGTGCAAAATAAACACCAATCTCTCCTTCGCCGCCAAATAACTCTTTAAACTTTGCCAGTACGTTCTCCCAAACCATCTTAAATCCTCCTTTTTACAATACATCATTTGTTCTTATTTTGTTCCACGTCATCCCGTCTGTTTTCCTTTCCCGGAAAAGCAGGATGCATTTGTTTCGTTTTCTCTGATAATCCTATTATAACGCATCCGAATCCCTTTGCAATGGCTGAAACGCAAACTGCAACAAAGTGCAAAAAATCCTGCAACATTTTTACATAAATATTGCAGGATTTTCTATACACTCTTTTATCTTCAGACAGCAATGCTTTTTATGCCTTAAAATCACGGATCAGTTTTAACGTCGGCAGCGCATTGCCCTCATAATCAAACAATGCCTGGTTTGCCCACTCGTTGCCGCACGGTCCCGGATCCTGTATGTATTTTAAGGAAGCAGGCGTTGCCCAGCCGGAACCCGGAACCGGGATCCATGCCGGCTCCCAGTAGAAGAAGCCCTTCCCTTTTCCATCATCGATATGGCTGATGCGGTTTAAGAAGTCTTCCATAAAGTCATACTGTCCCTGTACGGTCATCGGGTATTCGATTTTCTCAACCAGCGCCGGTTTCGTCGCATAACCCTTGCGCTCCTCATCGGCAAGTTTCTCATAATCCTTGTAGTCGTCCATCGTATATCCCATGGAGACTTCTGCCACGATCAGATCTTTGCCGTAGCGCTTGGCAATATCATTCATGTTGTCATTTAACATCTGAAGAGAACCATGCCAGAACGGATAATAAGACAGACCGATCAGTTCAAAGTCCTCACCGCGTTTTGTAAAATTGTCAAACCATTCACGGTAAAGCGCATTGTTGCCGCCGTTGTCGAGATGGATCATCACCGGAATTTTTGACAAACCTTCCATCTGCGGGCATACGCCTTTGATGGAACCGGCAAGACGTTCTTCATCCGCTTTTCGGACAGCGCGGATACCGGCATTGACAAACGCTGCAATATTGTCATAATTCGGCACTTTGCCTTCCGGCCAGAGCAGACCATTGGAAAGTTCATTTCCAACCTGCACCATTGTGATGTTGACACCGTTCTCCAGATAAAGATGCATCATCTCCAGCGTAAAATCATAGACTGCCTGCTCTAGCTCTTTGACACCATAGCTTTCCCACGCCTTTGGTTTGAACTGTTTTCCCGGGTCTGCCCAGAAATCACTGTAATGCAGATTTAAAAGTACTCCAAAACCGGCTTTCGTCACACGTTTTGCGATTTCAAGCGATGTCTTTGGATCATTTTCCCCGGCACCGTAAGATTCTCCGGCCTCTGACCACGGATCATTCCATACACGGATGCGGATCGTATCCACATCATAGGATTTCATGATCTCTAAGAGATCCTTCTCCTCTCCGTTGTCATAATATTTCGCACCACACTTCTCCAACTCTGCAAGCGTGGATAAATCCATTCCTTTTACAAAATTCATATAAATCCTCCTTGTTTTTCGAAGAAAAATGCGACTGCCTATGCAGGAGCAGAGGATTTTCTTCCTTTTCTATATTCCCTTAAACCGGAACGTAAATTCTAACGGTTTCGTCACATCAATATGGTATTCCGGGTGCACTAAAGATCCCCAACTGTCATCACCGCCGACTCCCATCTGCGCCAATGCCACACGGACAATCGTGTGATGTACCTGCGGCAGTTCATAAACATGGGCTGCATTTTCAAGTTCATGTGGTGTATACGGAAGTGCCGAGAAGCTTAATTCATCTCCCTCAAACATCATTCCCCTGCCTTTTGCATCCGCAATGCGCGCATATCGCACACCGACTTTGTTGCCACATTCCTGCGGAACTAAATATTTTGCCATATTGTCAGCCACTTTGTTGCTGTAAATTCCAAGTTTTGCGCCGTGTCTCCGGTCTGCATAAGTTTCCTCCGATCCCATGCCGTACCAGGTCAGGTTGTCATAATCAGCATTGAACTGAAACATCATTCCAAACTCCGGCATATCCGGAAGTCCCTCTACCGGATCATACATCAGTTTTGTCTCGATCGTTCCATCACCAAAAACGGTGTAGGAAACCTGACATTTGCCCGCCGGTGTTGTCGGCATAAAATAGGTGTAAGTGACTGTCACGGTATTGTCTTTTTCTTCCACTTTGGTCGGGACATTGTCAAACATCCCACCGTTTCTGTGACTGATATACATGCTCGCGATCTTCCACTGTGCATAGCGCGCCGGAGCCATGCTTCCGTTATCATTGTCCACCGGTGCCCGCCAGAAATTCGGCATCGGGATCTTTTCAATCATTTCTTTTCCGGCATAGCGGTAGGAAACAAGTCCCCCGCTCAACATGGAAAACAGGCAGTCAAAATCTTCGCCTTTTACTCCGATGTTTACCTTGCCGTGAACCACGCGGATCGGCTTTTCGGATGCATGGAAAGCAGGGATCTTTTTATAGATCTTCTGTCCAAAAGCGACCTCATGTCCTGCATCTGCCCAGCTCATATCCTCCTTTAACCGGAATGAAACGGTGAGTGTGTATTCTGCATCCGGGTCTTTTTTCTGATCCTTATCATCTGCACGCAAAATGGCAAACGGGATCTCATAGTCCTTCGTGCTAAGCGGCGATACTGCTGTCTCTATCTCCTGTTTTTTCACAACAACCCCGTTTTTCTGTAAAACTGCCACACAGCGGAACCGGTCGGTATTTGCAAACAGGTTTTTATTTACAACGGTAAACTTCCCTTCCTTTTCAAACAGAATACTGATATTCTGGTAATTGAATTTCACTTCCTGCATCTTCGGGGACGGATCTCGGTCTCCGCCATAGCAGATTCCATTTCCACTGAAATTATAATCCGTCGGACGCTCTAAGAAATCGCCGCCGTATGCCTGAAAATCTTTTCCATAGCGGTCTTTTTTCAAGATGGACTGGTCAATGTAATCCC
>OOCP01003643.1_pt1 | contig 10957 bp, 6 predicted proteins | sample 1671511 | NCBI WGS metagenome assembly OOCP01 (sample SAMN06348164, study PRJEB24527) | human gut metagenome | biome: human gut; feature: ankylosing spondylitis patient; material: feces | host: Homo sapiens | place: China | collected 2015-10 | reverse complement strand
ATCACGAAACGCGGCAGTTCTTACAGTGTCCGCTACACCTATCAGGACGAGCACGGCAAGAGCTGCGACAAATGGGAGAGCTTTCCCACCAAAGAGGAGGCAACGAACCGAAAGAAGCAGATCGAACATGAACTGGCCGCTGGCACATTCCTGATTCCGTCCTCGGTGACGGTGGCAGAGTTCCTCATGGACTGGCTGCCCAAGCAATGCAGCAAACACAAGTGGGCACCCAAGACCTACGAATCCAATCTATCTACCATCCAGAACCTGATTATCCCCTATATCGGCAGCATGGAGATGCAGAAGCTCAAGCCCTACCACATGGAGAACCTCTACACGACCCTGAGCAAAACGCCCTGCGGTTCGTATATCGAGGGAAAGAAGCAGGAGCTCACCGAAAAGCAAAAGCAGCGGTTCCTTTCCGGCACCACAATCCATGAGGTGCATCGGCTACTGGGTACTGCGTTCCAGTATGCCGTGGAATGGGGCATCCTTGTCAAAAGCCCTGTTCCCGTGGACAGTCCCAAGAAGTCCACACAGGAGCGCACCATCTGGACGGTAGAGGAGATGCGAACGGCACTGGACAGCATGGAGGATCCCATCCTGCATCTGGCGGTGCACCTCACGCTGGTGGGCGCACTGCGAGAGGGCGAGATCGTGGGTCTGACCCCAGAGGATATCGACTTTGATGCTGCGGATGGCATCGGAACGTTCCGTATCAACAAGTCCATGCAGCGGGTGCGAAAAGAAGCCCTGAAACAAGTAGACGATGGCTGCATCATCAAGGTATTCCCGGACAAGCTGGAACGCAGCACCACTTCCCTCATCCTGAAAAGTACCAAAACGGCATCTTCCTGCCGCACCATCTTCATGACCTCCGCACTGAAAGAGGAATTGAAGAAGTGGCTGAATCAACTGGCAGCAGACGAGAGGAAGGACCCGACACGCTACCACGACAGCGGAATGCTGTTCCGTCTGCCCAACGGCCTGGCGGTGGAGCCTGTGCTCATCCGCAAGAAGTTCCTGAAATGGCAGGACGCACACCCGGAGTTCCCACGTATCGTATTCCACGGTCTGCGTCATTCCAGTGCGACCTATCAGCTGATGATCTCCGGCGGCGATGTGAAGGCGGTGCAGGGAACTACTGGACACGCAACGGCAGATATGCTGGTGAACACCTACGCCCATATCCAGCAGTCCTCCCGTGTGGAGCTGGGTAGGACGTTCGAGGAAGGTTTCTACGCCAAGCAGGAAAGTCCCAGCCCGCAGGTTGTACCCACTGAAGGCGAACCAACCATCTCTATGACTGCTCTGCTGGAACTTCTGAAGAACGCCGACCCAGAGGTAAAGGCGCAGCTCCGTCTGGCACTGCTGACCTGATGCAAAATTTACCACGCATTTCAAAGCAATTCCAGCCTATGCAGAGGATTCCCACGAAAAAGCCGACCGTGCAAAAACCGTGCATTGACCGTGCAGACCCCGATTTTTCGGGGTTACATAACAAAAAAGAACGCCAAATCTTACGATTTGACGTTCAAAATTTGGTGCACCTCGCGCACTCATATCCGAACTTTTCTCCGCTTTCACGGCTTCCCCGAAAGCGACCGTTTCTGTACCTTCCTTATAGTTAAAGGTAATAAGCACCTTATCATCGTAGAGATAGATGGCATTGATGAAGGTATCCACCAGTACCTGCCGCTGCTCCGGCTGGGTCATATCCAGCTTGCGGAAGCGAAGCAGCCAAAACCGGATGAACTCTTCTTTCATCTTCGGCTTGGCCAGCCGTTCCTCTGCAATGCGGGCTTGCAGTTCCTTCCTCTGCTCTTCCAGAGCTTCCAGCCGCTCCTTGGTGGAGCTGGTCAGAATGCCCATCTGGATAGCGTTCAGCATATTGGTGATACCGACTTCCGTTTCCTTCAACTGCTTTTCGTAGATGGGCAGGTCTGTGCTTTCCTGATTTTGCAATTCCATGACTTTGGCAATGATGGCATTCATGGAAGCGTCATCTTCCACCAGCTTCATGGTCTCGTTGACCACCAGATCTTCCAGCCACTGTTTCCGCACGGCCTTTTTATCGCAGGTCTTTTTCTTCTTGGCTGCGGCACACTTGTAATAGGTGTACATCTTCCCGGTGTGGCTGACACCGCTTTCTCCGAACATCAGCGCTCCGCACTTACCGCAGTACAGCTTGGTAGTGAGCAGATAGGTATCCTCTGCCTTATGACGGGCAGGGGCCTTTTTATTTTTTGCCAGCTTTTCCTGCAATCTGCCCATCTTCAATTTGAATGATCTTCCTTTATACGCCGCTATTCCCGCGAGAACTGACGCTCATTGGCGGTGTTGCACTATAAAAAGCTTTGCCGTTTACGGTGCCCTGCGTCATGCCAATTAAATCGATCAGCTGATCCTCAGAATATGCAACCGGACAGTTTTTCAACTTCTTGGAGTTACACGAATAGATTCCATCTAACAGAGTGATCACCCCCATCCGCTCCAGACTTGCTAGCATTTTTCCAAGTTCTTTTTGGTCACATTTTATCCCTTTTTCCGAAATAGCTGTTGCAATCTGGGATGCCGACAATGTTTTTTCAGTTAGCAACATGGCCAATGCAAACTTTGCTCCTTTTAAGTAGTAGGGGATGATTTTATTGCGTATCCAAATTCCCTTTTTCATGTTGCAGTTCTCCTCTCAGAATCTGTCCATCCTCGATCCGAATGACTTGCTGCGCCTTCTGCGCAATTTCCGGGTTGTGGGTAACAACGATAAGCGTTTGCCCGAACTCCGCAGCACATTCCATTAGCAGCCGCATCGTATCCTCACCCGTCCGTGTATCCAGATTTCCGGTTGGTTCATCGGCAAAAACGATGCGCGGTTTTGCGATGAGCGCACGAGCGATCGCCACACGCTGCTGCTGTCCACCGGAAAGCTGTGCGGGGCGGGAATGCAGCTTGCCCGCAATGCCCAAGATCCCGGTCAGCTTGTGAAGCATTTGCTCATCCGGTGCTCTATGGTCGAGGTAAAACGGAATCAGAATATTATCCCGCACCGTGTACTCCGGGAACAGGCGGAAATCCTGAAAAATAAAGCCGATCTTTTGCCGCCGCACCTGTGCCAGCTGCTCCGCATTCATTGCATAAATGTCCTGACCGTCCAGCAGCACCTTACCGGTGGTGGGCGGCAAAAGCCCTCCCAGAATTTTCAGGAGCGTGGATTTTCCGCTGCCGCTGGAACCGATGATGGACGCAAATGTACCGTTTTCAAGGGTCAGGTCGCTATTTCTGAGGGCGTGAACCGCACTTTCCCCTTCCCCGTAGGTTTTGGAGATCTGCACAGCTTCCAGAATTTTATCTTTCATAAGATGTCCCCCTTGGATGCTTTTTTACGAATAAAAGAGAAGATCGGCAGCAACGCTGCGGACAGCCAGAACACCATCAGCAGAATGCTGACCATGATCTGACTTCCCACGGGTTTATGGAATTCATACACCCGTCCGCTTGTATGGATACGGATCAGGTCGAGAATACTCTGGATCGGAACGATGCGCGAGACCGCCGCATAGACAACGATATTCACAAGCAGCGTTGTCCCAACGATGACCGGGAGCAGCAGCTTTGCATAGGACAGCACCAGTTTTTTCGGGGAAACGCCCAGCGTCAGGAGAAGCGACAGCCGCTGCTGCTGGACTTCATAAGCCGAAAGATTCAAAACCACCAGCAGCGCACACCCCAGAAGGACCCCGAATACAGCAAGGATGCCGACAAGGAAAGCGCTCTGTGTGCCCTCGGTGTAGCTCTGGCTGAGCAGATCGTAGTTGTCTGCGCTCAGAATCCCATTTCTGCGTGTGGCAATGGATGCAATGGAACGCCGCAGCGAGAAGTTATTGTCGGCAGCCAGCTTTACATTCAGGCTGCTGTATCCTTCTTTTTCCATATGGTAGCTTCCTGCGCCTTCAAACATTTTATGATAAAGAGCCGTGCTGACAAAAACCGTGCCATTGTAGAGGATCCGATCTGTTGTCAGCAGTGTGTAATTTCTTGCAGACTTTACGACACCGGCAATGGGCAGCTGGGCGGTGTACGTCCGGTAGACATCATTCCCGGCTTCATCCTGCCCGGTATAACGCCGGTATTGGATGCTCAACTTGTCTCCGGCTGCGAAAACCGGTTCAACCAACGTTTTGCCATCCGTTTGGAAGCCCTGATAATATTCATCCGCAGCGGGGTCATAATAGTAATCTCCCCACAGGGTCAAAACAGAATCCCCTGCCAGCAGCGTCTCTGTTTCCTCGTCCGAAACGCCAGCATCTGCGGCAATGCGGCGCAGTTCGTCCTCCGGCAAGGCGCAGACGATCGTATTCAGCGTTCCTTTTTTTACATTTTGCATCAAGTTCGAAATGTCCGTATAGAAACCGTTGCCCTTGACCCAGATATCGGCAAGCATCTGGCTGGACTGGATCTTGTCTGATGTCACGGTATAGATATCGGTCAGATCAATTGCAGCGGAAACCTCTTCCACGCCGGGCAATGCAGCGAGATCATCCTTTAAAGAAAACGGCATCCCGGTGGTTCCGTTCATCTTGATGGACAGACAGGCATACGGTGCATCCAGATCATACGGCAGCATGACACGCCAGCCGACATACAGACAACTGACGGCAATCAGCAATACCGCGCAGCCGACACCGATCTGCGGTGCAAGCGGCAGCTGTGCCAAGCGGAATTTTTTTGCAGGATTCTCTTTGGGTCTTGCGGTCTGCGGGCGAACCAGCACCGCAGGCAAAAGTGCGCCCAGCAGTACGGAGAGCAGAAACAGCACCGCCAGCGGCGCAAGAGATGCAGCGGGAATCACCAAGAACGAAAGGTGCTTTTGCAGCCCCAGACCGACTGCCGCGGCGCCGCAGCCCAGTGCAAACCCAGCAGCAACTGCTGCAAGCCCGGCAAAAAGCGCCTCCCACAGGCACATAAGCCGGAGGTCCCGGTTCTTAGCCCCCAGCGTCAGGAAGGTATTGATAGTATGTACACGCTTGTGCAGAACGATCAGGAAATACTGCGCCACCGCAAAAAAGCTAACTAGGATCGCTGCGGCCAGTAAAAAGCGCAAAGAAGATGAAACGGTATCCTCCTGCGGGTAGGCATACTCGTTTGCCACTAAAGCAGGGTCGGTCGAAGCGGTCACGGGTGCGGCTGCATTCAGATAATAAAATGTCTGGAACTTTTGCCCGTCCAAGGCAAGCGGCTCTATTACAATGCCGCTGACGGTCAGATTGCCGTTCAGATTCCAATAAACATCATAGGCAGGCAAAACACCGCACAGGGTATAGGCTTTTTCTATCACTGCGCCGGAGCCTGCCAGCGGGTCGTAATCATTGGCAGCCACCTTCAGCGTGACCGTCTGCCCTATGTCATAGGAGCAGCCCAGCGCATCCAGCAGAGTCGTCGTCATGGCAATCTCATCGGGCTGCGTGGGAAAATTACCGCTGATCGGCACGATACGTCCCAGCTGCGCAAAGGTATCGTCTACCGTTCCGATCCCGCCCGCCACGCCATCGTCTGCGCCGAGAACGATTCCGTTTTGGATCACTGTGCTGACCTGTGCGGATGCAGGCAAGGTGTTTTTTGCCTGTGCGGCATCCGCAGCTGTATCCGACAAACGCAGGTACTGCCACGCGCCGTATAGTTCGCAGCGGGTGTCCTGCAATACCTGTGCAGAACTGACGGAGTAGATCACCGCCGCCGTCAGGAACGAGAAAACCAGCGTTAGCAAAAGCAGCAATAGGCTGGTCTGCTTCTTGCGGCCAAGCATCCCATGAAACGCCAGAATGATAGATGGACTTTCTTTGATTTTCATAAGCTGTCCTCCCCTATGTCTTACACGCACCTAGAAAAGGAATTTTTCTATTATAATAACGCTTTTAGAGGAAATTTGTTACACAGTTCTTTTAATTTTCTCAAATTCTGTATGGGTGCACATAAACCGCCGGGAAGTTTACAGCATATTCACAATTCGCCCTTCCGTACATCCTGACACCCCAGCCTCTCCCCTGCGTTTTGCAGGTGGAAAGGCCGGGGTGTTTTTATGCACAAGAGCGGAGTGGCTAAAGTTCGTTTTAATTGAGCTTCAATCATATTTCGTCAATGTATTTCGTCAGTTTTCACATATTTGAAGCAAAAAGTGCAAAAGCGATTGACTTTCTATCAAACTCCGTGTATTCTGAACACAGAAAGCCAAATGGTTTTTTCCCATAAGGCGCATAAAGCAAAAGACATAACAGGAGGTCTCATGTTATGAAAATGACCCGCCGTGATTTTTTGAACGTTTCTACTGCGGCTGCGGTGGTTTGCGCAGCTACACTTTTGCCCGTAGAGAAAGCCGCAGCCGCACAGCAGACGCTGGCTGCACAGAACCTTCTGGAGCAGGCGTATCTGTACGCCTTTCCGCTGGTGATCATGGATGCTACGCGGACGGCTTCCACAAACACCCGCACAGCTACAAGCAACAAAGCCCCCATCAACCAGTTCATCCATGCGGAAAAGCTGGCAGATGCAACGACCCGTGCCGTGGTTACGCCGAATGTGGATACCATCTATACGCAGGCGTTTCTTGATGTCGGCGCAGAACCAATGATCTACGGCGTGCCGCAGACCGACCGCTTTTTTAATGTACAGGTGCTGGATGCTTGGACAAACACCGCCGCTGTGCTGGAAGCGCCGGGGCTTTATGCCATTACCCGTGCAGACTGGCAGGGCGAACTGCCGGAAGGGGTGCAGCGCATTGATGTGCCTACCACGATGGTCTGGACTATTGCCCGCATCGTGCTTTCCGGACAGGAGGATCTGCCCAACGTCCGGGCTATTCAGGATAAGATGCAGCTGATGCCGCTTTCCGCCTATCAGGCGGGTGGATGGACCGCCCCCGCAGGCAGCTATGACCCTGCCAATGACTTTGTGCCGGTAAAGCACGTTCTTGCTATGGACGCAAAGGAATTCTTTGATACCGCTAACCAGCTGATGGAAACCAACCCGCCCGCTGCGGCAGATGCGCCGGTACTCCGGGAGCTTGCAGCACTGCATGTCGGCCCCGGTGAGAAGTTCGATGACAAGGCGCTGGGTCTGTTCAGCGGGCTGCGCTGGAAGCTGATGCTGCTCCAGCTGAAGAAAAAGCTGCAAAGCGAATCGGAGTGCTATACACGCCAGATGGGTCAGTGGATCTATTTCGGCGACCCCATCGGCAACTTTGGCACAGCATATACCTACCGTACCATGGTGGCGCTGCGGGGTCTGGGTGCCAACACCACCGATGTTGCCATCTACCCTAAAACAGATGTGGACAGCACCGGCACAGTCCTGACCGGCAAAAAGACCTATACGCTGCATATCGAGGCAGATCCTCCCACGCTGGAAAAGGGCTTCTGGTCGGTGACCGCCTACGGGGAGAACGATTTCCTCATTGAAAACCCCATTGACCGCTACTGCGTCAACGACCGCTCCGGTCTGCACCGTAATCCGGACGGCTCGATCGATATCACCCTTTCCAAAGAGGCACCGGCGGACACGACCAACTGGCTGCCGGTAGGAGAGGGAGATTTCCACCTCTTCCTTCGTATCTATAAACCGGATGCCGCCGCACTGACAGACTGGCAGCCGCCGGTCGTCCGCACAAACTGATCCGTAATAAGGAGGAACCTGCTATGAAAATGACCCGTCGGAATTTTATTTCAGCTTCGGCTGCTACAATGCTGGCGTGCGGAGTATCCTTGTCTGCACATGCAGCCGGAAGCGAAGCCGAAAATAATAGCCTGAACTTTATCGCTGATTTCTTCAGCGACCCTTCAAAGCCGGGGACGACGCAGGATGCGACGAGCTGTACCGCAGAAAAAAACGCGGAGTGGTACAGCAAACTTGATTTTTCCGACCGGCGGGAGTTTGCCAACGCAGAGCGCGGCCTGCTGGACGATCAGGAAGGCAGGGTCATTTACAACGATGACGGATCAACGGCGTGGGATCTGCAAGACTATGGCGATCTGGATCGCGATGCGCCGGATACGGTCAATCCAAGCCTGTGGCGGAACACCCAGCTCAACGCAAAAGCCGGACTGTTTGAGGTCTGCGACGGCATCTATCAGGTGCGCGGTTTTGATATGGCCAACGCGACTTTCATCCGCACCAACAACGGCTGGATCATCTTTGATGTCCTGATGTGCAAAGAAAATATGCAGGCAGCAAAAGCGCTGATGGAAAACCGGTTCGGACCGCTGGATGTCAAAGCTGTGCTGTACAGTCATAGCCATGTGGATCACTTTGGCGGCGCAGAGGGTGCGATCGACCGGAACGATGTAGCGGACCCCAGCCTTTCCATTGACAAACAGCTTGCCTCGGGCAAAACGGTCATCCTTGCACCGGAAGGATTTTTGAAACACGCCATCAGCGAAAACGTCTATGCCGGCATTGCAATGGCCCGGCGTGCGCAGTATCAGTATGGTACAGTGCTGGAAAAAGGAGAGAAAGGAGCACTCTCCATCGGCATCGGCATGGGACAGTCTACCGGTACGGTGACCCTCATCGCTCCTACCTACGAGATCGGGGAAGATGTTCCAAAGCTGACCATCGACGGGCTGGAGATCGAATTCCAGCTGACCCCCGGCACCGAAGCCCCTGCCGAAATGAACGCCTATTTCCCGAAGTACCGTGCCCTCTGGATGGCCGAAAACTGCACCGGCACCCTGCACAACCTCTACACCCTGCGTGGCGCACAGGTGCGGGATGCCAACGATTGGGCGAAGTACATCATCGAGGCTGACCAGCGCTTCTGTGACAAGACCGACGTGGTGTTCCAGAGCCACAACTGGCCGCACTGGGGCGAGGAGATCCACGAGTATCTGTTGAACACGGCAGCGATCTACAAGTTCATCCACGACCAGACCCTGCACTATATGAACATGGGGTACACCTCCAACGAGATCGCCGCCATGATCTCGTTGCCGGATGCGCTCGAAAAAGTCTGGTATACCCGCCAGTATTACGGCACGCTGCCGCATAACGCCAAAGCCATCTACCAGAAATATCTGGGCTGGTACGATGCGAACCCGGTCAATCTGGACCCGCTCCCGCCCAGCGAAACAGCAAAAAAGATGGTGGAGTATCTCGGCAGTACGGAAGCCGTTCTGCTTCGGGCAAAAAAGGACTACAACAAGGGCGAGTATCAGTGGGTGGCGCAGATCACAAAGGAGCTGGTCTTTGCAGATCCATCCAACCAGAAGGCGCGCAACCTGTGCGCCGATGCGCTGGAGCAGTTGGGTTATCAGGCAGAGTCCGGTGCGTGGCGCAATGCGTATCTGATGGGCGCAGCGGAACTGCGGAACGGCAATCTGTCCGGGCGTGCCCGCACGGCGAATGGTCTCACCAACAGTATGCGCGCAATGACGGTCTCCATGCTGTTGGACTATATCGCCATCCTGACCGATGCCAACGCTGCGCAGAACGATGACCTGACCCTGAATTTAACCGTAACGGATGAGAACGAGCAGTTCTATGTCACCCGCAAGAACGGCGTGCTGCTGACCTATCCGGGCGAGAACCGCCCGGATGCGCAGGCGTCCGTTACCTGTCGGCGGCTGCAACTGTTTGCTCTGATGACCGGTCAGCAGGCGGGTCAGGTCCAGATCACAGGCGATGCCACCGTCCTGAAGCGTCTGCTGGCGTATGCCTCCAAGTTTGAAAAGACCTTCAATGTGATCGAACCGTAAAACTGACCCCGCTTTTTTGTGTTGTTTCTGCCTTACGGCACGCTTATAGTGGTCTTTCGTGCTTTTTCACTGATAGCCAGACCGTTGTTTTTGCCCCGCAGGGGGGCTACCGCCATGGGCTAACCGCGCCATTGCCGAGTATGACCGCGCTGTTCACGTTATTCTTGCTTGATTAAATATGAACGCTCCATTCAATTAAGACTACTGTCTATGGTACAATGATTATGTCAGATTCATTGAAAAAGATAGCATATTGGGCTTTAGTGCTAACTCTTATAGTCGCTGAGATCGGCTCCTTTTTCGATTTACTTAATATCAATCCTTGGTGCTATCCTGTTTATGCTGCGTTGCTGATACTATATAATAAATTTTCTTCATACAATCCGATAAGTAAGAATCGAATTTCAAAAATTATTGCAATAGGTTTCATTGTTATAGCAGTAGCTCTTACTATAATAAAAGGACTGGTTGCATAAAGGGGTGAAGAAAGTTTATGGATTGGAACATTGGTTGGGTATTTTGGATTGGCTGTTCGTATTTTCTGACAATCGTAAACTGCTATTTTGTACTTGTCAAAAAGGAAAAATATAATTACATCATCGGAGTGTCTGGGATTGCCTTTTTCTCAGTTGCCTTGCTTGAAGAATTACGAATGTTTTCGCAATGGATTGAAGATGGAGAAGTTGGAATGCTAACCCACGCTCTTCAAAATCTTCCAATTCAATTTACCATCAGATTTTTAATCGTGGTAGGCATAACAACACTGCTAATAATAATCGATCTGCATCACACAAAAAAGTCCTAATCCAAACCGCAGACTATAACCATCATGAATACGCAATCGAACTTTTACCGTGAAAGTACGATTGACCTGCGAGAATTAAGGGTTTCTCTAAAACACAGTGTTGCTTTCCACTTGTACTGTGTATGTTTTGCCTATTTCATGTATTCATTCTCCTAAAGTGTTGACACCTTGCAGAGAATATGCTATTATTTCCGAAAGTCCCACTGATTTTGTGGATTGGTTACAAGCAATCCACAAGATGTGGTCGTGTTCATTTTGAACACAGCACAGGAAGTGGTTGGTTATCACTGCAATAACCACCACTTTCAGTGGATGATTGCCCAGAAAGAGCATACCGCCCCGCAACACACCCGATTCATTTTGCCGCCGATTCACCCGACAAAATCATCGCTGCGCTGCGTGGGCGGTA
>OOCP01003634.1_pt1 | contig 10987 bp, 10 predicted proteins | sample 1671511 | NCBI WGS metagenome assembly OOCP01 (sample SAMN06348164, study PRJEB24527) | human gut metagenome | biome: human gut; feature: ankylosing spondylitis patient; material: feces | host: Homo sapiens | place: China | collected 2015-10 | reverse complement strand
AGCTTATAATGAAAACCTAATTATATTTATAATAATATAAATATAATACATATATGTATCATCATACATCGTTATAGATATATAATCAACACTTACAAGGTAAACAATTCCAATTACTCATAATCACATTGTGTATAATGCATTATCGGTATACACCTATCATTCTTACTGCTACTTACGGGGTCAGAAATGCCGACTAAGCCACCAATACACCACATATAATGCCGGTTGTATGAGTGCAATACCTATAAACATGCTAACAGCTTCAACACCAGGTATTTTTAATCCTAAGACGACCAAAGAGCCTACTAACATAAGACGCCATATCATCTGCCTGCGAGCTTTACGTACGGCTTTATAAGGGTCTCCTGACACAATAGATTGTCCATGCAAAGCCAAGCTAAGCAAGTAGAGTACCATTATAAAAATGCCCCAAAGCCATCCCCATAGATACACTTCTAAGCCACATAAAACTTGTATTATACCGCCTAAAAAGGCAATAAAAAAACAAGTTAGTAGCACACGCACTATGAATTTAATATATTGATTCATATATACCTCACTACTTAACTTGTTTATATAACATATAAAAGCCTGTTATAGCTCCAATAAGACCAAATATAACCATACATAATGGTTCAGTTCTAAACCAACCATCTAGTATATATCCAATCCCAATAAAGCCACCTATACAGAAAACGAGTGTGAGCCCCGCCGATGTTGCCATGGCGAGGGCTTTCACAAGGTCCTTATCCATATTATTTACCAAAACGTTCAGGACGATTAGGATCGCCTAAAAATTCATGGCGCAACGCTTGGATGATGCGTTCAGATGCTTTGCCGTCACCATATGGGTTAACGGAATTAGACATCAATTTATAAGCCTCTGCATTGCTCAACAATTCATGAGCTGCTGCATGTACAGCGTCTTTGTCAGTACCTACAAGGCGCACAGTACCAGCTTCAACAGCTTCTGGGCGTTCTGTAGTATCACGCAATACGAGAACTGGTTTACCAAGAGCTGGTGCTTCCTCTTGAATCCCACCAGAATCAGTAAGAATCAAATAGGATTTAGCCATCAAATTAGCAAATGGTTCGTAATCAAGCGGGTCAATTAATGTAACACGTTCTACAGAACCGAGTTCTTCTTGTACAACTTGGCGAACTTTAGGATTCTTATGTACAGGGAATACCACTTGAATATCTTTAAATTCATCAAGCAAATCGCGAATAGCTTGGTATACATGGCGCATAGGCTCACCCAAGTTTTCACGGCGATGTGTAGTAACAAGCACTGTACGTTTTTCAGGATCTAATGCATTGATAGCAGCATCATCAAACACATAATTTTCTTGTACTGTTGTATCAAGGGCATCAATAACCGTATTGCCTGTTACATACAAATGGTCTGTATTTATATTTTCTTTTTTAAGATTACTTTCAGAACTAGCTGTTGGTGCAAAATGATATGTCGCAATAGAACCAGTCAACTTGCGGTTCATCTCTTCTGGGAATGGAGAGTAAATATCACCAGTGCGAAGGCCTGCTTCTACATGGCCTACAGGAATTTCTTGATAGAAGGACGCCAAAGCACCTGCAAAGGTAGTTGTAGTATCACCATGTACAAGAACCACATCAGGTTTAGCTTCTTCTAATACATCTTTAAGGCCCATCAATGCACGGTTTGTTACATCGTACAATGTTTGACCTTGGCTCATAATATTCAAGTCGTAATCAGGGGTAATATTAAACAAGTTTAGTACTTGATCGAGCATATCGCGATGTTGTGCCGTAACGGTTACAATCGGTTCCATATCCGGTGCTGCTTCTAATGCTTTTACAAGAGGAGCCATCTTGATAGCCTCAGGTCTTGTACCAAAGATTGTCATAACTTTTAACATAGTTGCCTCCAACATAGTAGGATAGAAAAAATGGGGCGCCAAGCGCCCCACATGGTTATTTCTTATGGGAATCCTCGGATTCCTCTAAAGCTTTTGCCAATTCTTCACGATCAAAGGAAATAGTTTCATCTGAATCGCTGCGTTCAATTGTAGGACGTGGTAGTGGATGACCTGCCGCATCACTGTGAGTAATAACACCAAGGCGACGAGCCACATAAATACTACCTAAGAAGATAACGAGTACTAATGCGATACCAATCCAAGCATTGACCTCTGCTACGATGACGGATACGCCACCAAAGAGAGCCGTTACAGCATACATCATTAGCACTGCTTGTTTTTGAGATAAGCCTTGTGCTAACAAACGATGATGCACATGGCCTTTATCAGGCTTGAAAATCGGACGACCGCTGATTTTACGGCGTACGATAGCAAATAATGTATCGAGAATTGGTAAGCCTAGCACGATTGCTGGTACTACTAATGCAATAGTAGCCGCCGTTTTAACGGCTCCCATTACAGAAATAGCGGCTAATGTATAACCAAGGAGCATAGAGCCCGTATCACCCATGAAGATTTTCGCTGGGTTAAAGTTATACCGCAAGAACCCTACTGTTGCACCTGCTAGTGCCAATGAAATACAGGCAAGGTCAGTTTGACCAAGTTGTAATGTCATAGCACAAACAGCAATACAAGCAATAAAGGAAATACCTGCTGCCAAGCCATCAAGTCCATCGATAAGGTTTACGATATTCGTAAAGCCTACAATCCAGAAAATAGTCAATGGAGCAGCCCAATATTTAAGATATACTACACCACCCCAAGGAAGGTTGATAAAGTCTACGCGAATATCGTAAGCTACCAAAATAGCTGCTGCTATAATTTGGCCCATCAACTTAGTCTTTGGCTCAATTTGTTTAATATCGTCCCAAATGCCAACAAGCACAAGGATAACGGTACCAAGTACAAAGCCAAATAGTTTATGGTCATGTGGGATAGATCCATTAAAGAGGACCGATCCTATATAACCGAGGAAGATTGCTAACCCACCAAGTCGTGGAATAGCACCATGATGTACCTTGCGGGCATCAGGTTTATCTATTGCCCCAACAGCAACGGCAAAGCGTTTCACCAAAGGGGTAAGTGCAAAGGTTATGACGAGCGCCAGAGCAAAGGCCCATACATAATCGAGCACATAATCACTCATAAGACACCTCCAACAACTGGGTTAAAACAATATTAGTTCGTTAAGCTACGAATAGGTGCAGGAATACGACCACCACGTGCGATGAACTCAGCTGCACTATATGGACTCACTTCAATAATTGGAGCATAGCCTAACAAGCCACCAAACTCAACAACCTCGCCTACTGTTTTACCAGGTACAGGAATTACACGAACCGCAGTTGTCTTATTATTAATCATACCAATAGCAGATTCATCAGCAATGATTGCAGAAATTGTATCTGCTGTTGTGTCTCCAGGAATAGCAATCATGTCAAGGCCCACAGAACATACGCATGTCATAGCCTCTAATTTATCGAGGGATAAACTGCCACAAGATACAGCATCAATCATACCCGCATCTTCAGATACTGGAATAAATGCACCACTGAGACCGCCTACGTGAGAAGATGCCATAAGGCCACCTTTTTTCACTGCATCATTAAGCAATGCAAGTGCTGCTGTAGTACCGTGACAACCACAAGAGGATAAGCCCATTTCTTCAAGAACGTGAGCTACAGAGTCACCTACAGCTGGTGTTGGCGCCAAGGACAAGTCGATAATACCAAATGGTTTACCAAGACGACGAGATGCCTCTTGTGCTACCAATTGGCCTACACGAGTAATTTTGAAAGCAGTGCGTTTAATCGTTTCTGCTACAACGTCAAAGGATTGACCACGTACAGATTCTAGTGCGTGTTTTACAACGCCTGGACCAGATACGCCTACAGAAATGGCACTATCACCTTCAGTTACACCAAAGAAGGCACCGGCCATGAATGGATTATCCTCTACAGGATTACAGAAAATAACAAGCTTAGCACAACCAAGAGCATCATTATCCTTTGTAAGTTCTGCCGTTTTCTTAACGATGATACCCATGTCGCGAACTGCATCCATGTTGATACCCGTTTTAGTAGAGCCCACACCTACAGAGCTACATACGATATCTGTAGTTGCCAACGCTTCTGGGATGGAATCAATCAAAATGCGGTCAGCCCGTGTAGCACCTTTTGTTACAAGAGCAGAGAAACCGCCGATAAAGTTTACACCTACTGTTTTTGCAGCGCGATCCATCGCTTCTGCAATAGGAACATAGGATGTTAAATCACTACCACCAGCCACTAATGAGATAGGTGTTACAGAAATACGTTTGTTAATGATAGGAATACCAAACTCGCGCTCAATATCCTCACCAGTAGACACAAGGTGCTCTGCTTCTTTCGTAATGCGATCATAAATGCGATCACACAACTCTTTACCAGAGCTAGATGCACATTCAAGCAAGCTAATACCCATTGTAATGGTACGTACGTCAAGCTTGTTATCATGAATCATCTGATTCGTTTCTAAAATATTGTCGATAGATAACATAGTGCCTCCTATCCTACACGGTGCATGCTTAAGAAAATATCAGCATGTTGTGCACGGATTTCAACACCAAGTTCTTTACCGAGTGCATTCAAAGCATCTTGAATAGATGTCAAATCTTTCACATCTTCAGACTTTGTTTCACACATCATAATCATATTGAAAACGCCATCAAGAATGGTTTGATTTATAGACATAATGTTTACGCCGTGGTTAGCAAGTACAGTACTAACCCCTGCAATGATACCAACGCGGTCAACGCCGACAACGGTAACAACTAATTTCATAACATCACCTTTTCTGAGCACTACAAACTATTTGACCCATATAGGGTATTCAATAAACTATATTAATATATTATATCACATTTATTACTTTTCTAATGCGACTAAACCTTTATCTCCTTTATAGCTTTCACCATAGATTTTATACAAATCCTCTGTACCGGACGGACGCGCTACAAACCAACCTGTTTCAGTTTCTACGCGAACCCCATCGATGGGCATATCCTTGTATAAGGATGTAGTGCGTATATTAGTAATAGCGTCTCCATCTACCTCTGTAGCCGTAATGGAACTTGCATTCAACTGTTTCAACTTAGCCTTTGCTGCCTTTGTACAAGCCGCATCAATGCGACCAAATCGTGGGTCACCACAACCTTCAACAATATTATTGTAGAGGCGATCAACAGTTGCGCCCATAACGGCATACATTTCCATTGCTAGAAGCGCCATTACCATGCCGTCTTTATCGGTAGTCCATACGGTGCCGTCCTTTTTAAGGAACGATGCGCCTGCAGATTCTTCACCGCCGATACCAATCTCACCATCAAATAATAAAGAGCTAAAATATTTAAAGCCTACCGGAACCTCATAAACCGGAATGTCTTTAACAGCCGCCCATTTATCAATCATAGTGGTACAAACAACGGTTTTACCTACCCCTTTATCAGTCCAACCACGGGTTGTAAACAGATAATCCGCAGCCGCTGTAAGGAATGCATTTGGTGAAATAAGGCCCTCTGCAGTAACGATACCGTAGCGATCATAATCAGGATCATTGCCAACAGCGAGATCATAATTGCCAATTTGTTTAGTTACATCCGCCATCGCATATTCAGAGGAACAATCCATACGCACCTTGCCATCATGGTCATAGGTCATAAAGCTAAAGGTTGGATCGTATTCATCATTGATAATATCCATATTGAGATTATATCGTTCTTTAATAGCACGCCAATAACCAAGGCCACTACCACCTAATGCATTGACAAGAACTTTAGGCTTCGCACTTTGAATGGCTTCCATATTGATGATGGAAGATAACTCTTCCACATATAAGCCCTTATAGTCATAAGGCACTTGTTGATCTGGTTCAATATTATCTATGCTAATGCGTTTAAACCCTTCTAATTCACAATAAGCACGAACGTACTCATTGGCGCGGGTTTCAATCCATTTTGTAATCAACGTATCTGCAGGGCCACCGTTGGTAGCATTATACTTAATGCCCCCATTATCTGGAGGATTGTGAGATGGTGTAATAACGATACCATCTGCTTTTTTATCGTGACTTTCATTATATCGAATGATTGCACGAGACACAGATGGTGTTGGAACAAAGTCCATATCCGCATCAACCATGGCAGTCACACCATTACCAGCAAGTACCTCAAGCACTGTTACTAATGCAGGCTGAGATAAAGCATGTGTATCTTGGCCCACAAAAATGGGTCCTGTCGCACCAAATTGACCACGACCATCACAGATTGCCTGTGTAATAGCCGCTACGTGTAAATCCGTAAAGGTACCATTTAAAGAGGTACCACGGTGGCCTGATGTACCAAAGGATACGAGTTGTGTCGGATCAGTTACATCTGGTGCATTGTCAAAATAGGCATCTACCAGAGTTTGTACATCTATAATATCTTGTTCTTGTACAGGCGTACCTGCTAATTTATGAGCCATAGGAACCTCCTAATCTCAAATGTATATGTCATTCATAAAATATTATATTTACACATGATTAAGATGAGATGACAAATACTTACTTATTGATTGTGTACAATCTCTGTATTGTCCTCTTGTGTAGTACTCTTATCTTTCAACTGTTCACATACTTCAGTCGGTATAATAGGCTGCGTAAAGCCTTGACCAATAACCTCTTGTGCATCGGTTATCAAGATAAATACATCTGGATCGGCCTCTTGAATAACCTCTTTTAATTTATTTACTTGCAAGAGATTAACGGCTACCATAACGATTTGCTTTGGCGTCCGTGTATAGGCACCCACACCATTAATAATAGTGGCTCCACGGCCAACCTTTTTGATGATGCATTCGCAGACATCATCGGTACGATAGGTAATGATGAAAGCAACCTTCCGCTGATTAAAGCCGATAACCACCTTATTCGTAATGATGGTATACACATAGACACTAATAAGTGTGACCGCTACGGCTTCAAGGCCAACAACACCAATTGCGGCAACAAGAATAGCACAGTTTATGGCACTATTAATGGACCCCATTTGAAGTCCATAATATTTGCGTACAATGAGTGCAATAGGATCAAGCCCACCTGTGTTACCGCCTACGCGGTACACAATGCCAAGACCTACACCAGTAGTAATACCAGCCATCATGGAACTCAACAAAGGATCCTTAATAATCATGTCATATTGCAAGAAGTTAAATAAATCAACCATCCAAGACAGCATCAATGTGCCATACAAGGTTTTGATAACAACACGGGTGCCCAGCCACTTCCAAGCAGCCCAGAATATAGGAATATTTAAAATCATATTCCAAGAACCAACAGATAAGCCCGTTAAATAATACAAAATCAAGCCTACCCCACTAATACCAGTACTCACCAATTTGTGTGGCAATACAAAGGCATCAAGGCCGGCACCAAATATGGCACATCCAAGAATGACCATAAGGCTTTCATAGATAACACTTTTATACTTAGCGAACATAGCTTCCTCCAAATTGCCATTTCACTATAAATATTCTATAATGAACTAACTAAAACATACGCTATTTACAATACATTTAGTAATAAAACAATATGCGTATACAAATTCATCATAAACCACTTAATGGTTATTTTCAATCACTTTATAAGAGTATAAAATAAACATATAAATTGCATATATTCTGTATGTTACAAACGAGGCTATTATGAGTAAAAGTTTTGAGCAACTCGGTTGCAGTAAAATCAATATTGGACTTGCCATTACGGGCAAGCGTGAAGACGGATATCACGATATCGACTCTATCTTCCAATCCATTCGCCTTAGCGACTCCATTTATTTTGCGAAGCATCATTCCGTAGTTTTCTCCGGTGGCGCTCCAGAATTACCTGAGTATATGCAAAAATTAGTTACTTACGGTGAAGAAAATCTTGCCCTCAAAGCATTACGGGCAATACAAGCTTATACCGGTTGCAAAGCGGGAGCTGCCATTCACCTATTAAAACGGGTACCTATTCAAGCCGGTCTTGGCGGTGGGAGTGCTGATGCGGCTGCTATGTTAGTAGGTCTCAATCGATTCTGGGACTTGCGCCTTACTCAAGAGGAGCTATTAAAAATAGGCTCTACTCTTGGCTCTGATGTGCCATTTCTATTACAAGGCGGTACAGCACGTGGCACAGGTCGTGGCGAAATATTAACGTACGGAAAATCTCCTGCGCCACATTGGCTATTGCTAGTAAAGCCAAAGGTTTCTGTATCAACTGCAGCTGCTTATGGTCGCTTCACAGGCAAGTCCGTAGCAACAAAACAAACCATCGATACAGTCCAACGACACCTAGAAAACAATGACTTAAAATCAGCATTCCTTGCTAGTGCTAATACATTTGAAGAACTACTCTTCCCTGACCACGAAGAACTTGTCATTTGTAAAGAATTCTTCACTAGCCGCGGCTATCCAACCATCATGACTGGTAGTGGTCCTACAATGGTGGTATTGCTGGATAAACCAATGGAAGCATTACAACTGCAAGAAGAGATCAAAGCAGCAGGCCATGATTGGCTATCGCTCATTACAAAAACATGTACACAGGAGGACTTACCATGACAAAACGGTTACAACCAATACGCCTCGATGCGTATAAACCTCTACGCGAAGTCGTAAGTGAAACATTACGTCAAGCCATTCAAGACGGCGTGTTAAAACCAGGCGAACGCCTTATGGAAATTCCTCTAGCTGAAGAACTCGGTGTGAGCCGCACACCAATTCGCGAAGCCATTCGTAAGCTTGAGCTCGAAGGCTTTGTTGTTATGGTGCCTCGCCGTGGCACATACGTAGCCAATATATCGTTAAAGGATATTACTCAAGTATTCGAAATTCGGTCTGCCCTCGAAGAACTCGCAGCAGGCCTTGCAGCAGAACGTATCACTGCAGAAGAAATCGAAACATTAGAACGAATGCTCGTAGAGATTGGCGATCATATGGAAAACAAGGACATGGAATCCGTCGTAGCAGCAGACGTAGAATTCCACGAAGTATTATACCGTGCCTCTCGTAACGAACGACTTGCAGACATCGTGCACAACTTGCGCGAGCAAACTTACCGTTTCCGTAGCTTCTCCATGAATCAACCGGGTCGTCTTAGAAAGACATGGGAAGAACATCGCCAACTCGTAGAAGCTATCGCCTCTCATAACGCAACACAAGCTCGTAAATTGGCTCAGATTCACATGGAACACTCTGAACAGACCTTATTACAAGGTATGGAAGAATCCCAAGAGTTTATCAAGGCATAGGGAATATCCTTACCTACAATAGAATAGTTAACTACTAACAAAATCCCTCACGTTTGTGAGGGATTTTTATTTTACAGACTCTATAGAAATTGATACAATAACATCAATAACTATATAGAATTATTTTATATGAAAGGGGCTTTTTTATGGAAGCAATGCTCAATGATGCTATCTCTACCATAAATGGTTATTTATGGAGCTATTTCATCATCTTTATCCTCATCGGCGCAGGTCTCTTCTTTACAATGACAACGAATTTTGTACAAATTCGCATGATCAAAGAAATGATTCGCCTCGTAATCAGTGGTGCAGGTAGTTCTACTGAAAAAAATCATGTATCCTCATTCCAAGCATTCTGTGTTAGTACTGCATCTCGTGTAGGTGTTGGTAACATCGCAGGTATCGCAATCGCCGTAGTTATCGGTGGTCCTGGTGCTATCTTCTGGATGTGGGTTATCGCTCTTATCGGTGCTGCTACAGGTTTCATCGAATCTACATTGGCACAAATCTACAAAGAACCTGTTGCTAAAGGTGGTTTTTACGGCGGCCCAGCATACTACATTCGCTATGGTTTAAACAACAAAGCATTATCTGTTTTATTTGCTATTCTAATCAGTATTACATACGGTTGGATTTACAACTCTGTACAAGCTAATACATTAGCAGCATCCTTGGTAACTCTTGATGTTCCTGCTCATATTACTGGCGGTGTAGTAGCTGCTTTAATCCTTGTTATCGTATTCGGCGGCTTAAGCGCAGTTGCAAAAGTTGCTGAAATTCTCGTTCCAGTAATGGCGTTTGCTTACATCGGCACAGCTTTATACGTTATGATTACTAACATTACACAATTGCCGCATGTATTCTACTCCATCTTCTCTAACGCTTTCACACTTGATGCAGCAGGTGGCGGCCTCTTCGGTACAGTTATGTTAACTGGTATTAAACGTGGTCTCTTCTCCAACGAAGCTGGTCAAGGTTCCGTTCCAAACGCTGCAGCGACTGCTACTGCAAACCATCCTGTAGAGCAAGGCTTAATCCAAGCGTTCGGCGTATACTTAACAACATTCATCATCTGTACAGCATCTGCATTCATCGTTCTTATCATTGGCGATTACTCTACAACAGGTCTTACAGGCGTTGCATTGGTACAACATAACTTAGCTCAAGAACTTGGTCCATGGGCTCCATATGCAATGGCATTATTCATCGTTATGTTCTCCTTCAGCTCTTTAGTTGGTAACTACTACTATGGCGAGATCAATATTACTCACCTTACAGACAAAAAGATTTATCTTAACCTCTTCCGTATTGGTGTAGTAGCAATGGCTTACATCGGTTCCGTTGCATCTCTTGAACTCGTATGGAACGCTGCCGATTTATTCATGGCATTCCTAATTCTTACTAACGTAACAGCTATCGTACTGCTTAACAAACAAGCAGTAGCAGCTCTTGCAGACTACGTAGATCAAAAACGCCGTGGTATCAAAGTCCCTGTATTCAACAAAAAAGTACTACCTAATCAAGAAGGTTTAGTATGGTGGGGCGACGGCCAAACTACAGACAGCTCTGCTGCTGAAAAACATTAATCAATCGATTAATTAAATCATTGCACACATAAGGGTCCTTATTCCTCCGAATAAGGGCTCTTATTTTTTTTGTAAAAGTTTTTAATTTACATACTAGTCTAGATCAACTAAAAGAATACTAATCTAGGTCAACT
>OOCP01003627.1_pt1 | contig 10991 bp, 18 predicted proteins | sample 1671511 | NCBI WGS metagenome assembly OOCP01 (sample SAMN06348164, study PRJEB24527) | human gut metagenome | biome: human gut; feature: ankylosing spondylitis patient; material: feces | host: Homo sapiens | place: China | collected 2015-10 | reverse complement strand
AAAAAAATGAATTATAAACAATTAACACCAATTAACAGGTCTTAATAAGATAAGAGATTATAAACACTACACCAAAAATAATATTGAAGGTACAGTTCCAGAATGGACTTTATGGAAAAAAGATGGAACTACTTTAGTTAGGGGAGTCCAAGCAAGGTATATCGTAATTGACACTACTACTGATTCTGAAGCCGTATATGTTAGATGCTCATTCCTTGCAACAGAAATAGATACTGTTATGATTGTACCGAACGAATACCCTTGTATGAGCGAATATTTTGAGTATAATTCTCCAAGAAAATCATTAAAAACTCAATGGTTTGGCAAAAAGGCTGTAATGATTGGTGATAGTCTTACCCAAATGCACTATTGGGAAGAAATGTTTGCACAAATTTTGGGTATGAATTATGAAGTAGTAGCACAAAGTGGTGGCAATATGACGGCTATTGCTAATTTTGTTGATAATATAGATAGTGCTGACGTTATGACCGTATGGGCAGGAACTAACGACTGGTACAATGGTATTTCATTAGGTTCATTATTGAATAACGATAACAACACTTATTACGGTGCTGTTCAGCACGTATGTGAGCGTGTATCAGAACGTCTACCAAATTGTAAACTATTGTTGATTACACCATTGCAGAGATTGACAACTAATACCGACGATTGGGAAGTCGATGATAGGGGATTTAGAATTAACCCAACAACATCAAAAATACTTGAAGATTATGCTAATGCCGTTATTGAAACTGCTGAAATCTATGGTATAGAAGTACTTGATATGTTTCATCGGGGTGGAGTTAATGCAAAAAACATTGATACATGGACTTCTGACCGATTGCATCCAAGCAGAGCGGGTTTTGAAAAATTGTGTTGGAAAATTATAGACAAAGTAAAGTCAATGTAATTACTTAGTTAAACAGGGCTTTATCTAACCTTAAAAACAAAAAGGAGTCTCAAAATGCTGCACATCATCCTCAACTTCCTCGCTTCCCTCTTCTCCGCTCTCTCCCGGGCGGCAGATGCCTCTACCTCTGACCCGGTGTCCACCGTGGACACCCAGAGCGCTGCTCCTCCCGGCTGGGAGGGCGCACCACCCTACCGCTACATCGACGTGAGCCGGTATCAGGGCAAAATCACCCTCGACGGCTGGCGCAAGGTCAAAGCGGCTGGCTACAAGGGCGTCATGCTCAAGACTGTGAGCACTAACCGCAAGCTTTCAAAACGGGCAGACGGCCTGTACATCGACCCGACCTTTGAGGACAACTACCGCAACGCCCGGGCTGCCGGGCTGGACGTGGGAGTGTACTACTACACCTACGCCACTAATAAGGACATGGTCAACGCAGAACTCGCCCTGCTGCGTCAGGCGGTCTACGGCAAGGAGCTGACTTTGCCGGTGGCGGTGGACGTGGAGGATAACCGGCTTGGCAATCTGGACAAGCAGAGCCTGACTGACCTGACTGCCTACGCCTTGCACGAAGTGGAACAGCTGGGCTTTTATGCCCAATTGTACACCTACACCAGCTTTGCAAAGGCGCATCTCTTTGTGGGCGGTGCGGCTCTGCGTCCTTATGACGTGTGGCTTGCCGACTACACTGGCAAGACCCCGAAGGTTAATTTCAAGTACAATGCCCACCAGCACACCAGCGATGGCCGCGTGCCGGGCATCTCCGGCAACGTTGACCTCAACGTGACCACCCTTAACTACCCGAAAATCATCCGCAAGAAGGGCCTGACCCGTCTCCGGGAGGGCGCATGAGCGAGGCAATCATCGTAGCGTTTATTACCGGTGTTCTGGGGCTTTTGGGTACCATCTACGCCAACAACAGGGCGGCAAAGGACATGGATGCCAAGCTGGAAAAACAGCAGGCTATCATGGACACAAAATTGGAAGAACTGACCCGGGAGGTGCGGATGCACAACAATTTTGCCCAGCGCATCCCGGTGATGGAAGAACAAATCAAGGTGGCAAACCACCGTATTTCTGACCTAGAGAAAGGAGCATAACACATGGAAGCAATCTTTAACTTTATCCCCGCACCCATCGCACTGGTGCTGATGGTCATTGGCTTTGCCGCGCTGGCAGTGGGTGCCATCCGGCTTGGCTACAAGCAGTACGTCAAGGACTGGGCGCTGGAGCTCGTGACCATCGCCGAGGACAGCATCATGGGTAGCGGTCAGGGCGCAAAGAAAAAGGCACAGGTCTTTTCTGCGCTGCGCGGCGCACTGCCGGACTGGCTGAAGCCTTTCATCACGGATGAAGTGCTGGACAGCGTGATTGAAAAAGCCGTCGGCCTGATGAAGAAGGCACTGGCAGAGAAAAAGCCCGCGATCGGGAAGTGAGGAGTAACACCATGAGCAGTACTACATACCGCCATCTCGGTGACGTCACCGGGATGTTCGCTGCACAAGAACAATTTCGTGACATCACGAAACTGGTGACAAAATGTCACCGGTTTACCGTGCTTGGCAATGTGGTGCGCAACGCCGGACAACTGCCGCAGCCTTTCTGGCTCGGCGCTGCCTGTGGCGGCGGCTCGTGTAGTGCTGCCCGCTGCGCTGCAAGGGCTTGACCGACAGCAGATGACCGCCGCCATCAAAAACGCACCACTTGGGAGGGTAGACCGTAAGATAGCCTTACTGCGGTACGTTGAGCGGCTCCCGCTGCCGGACATTGCGGCACAAACACATTACAGCCGGACGGCGATAGGCTACCGGCTGAAAAGCATTGAAAAAATGCTTGATGTGTGATAAAATTAAACCAACAAATCTACTTGGACTCTCGAAGAAGCGCATTAGGGTGGATATTTGCCAGCTAACCCAGCGCTTTATCTGGGAATGAAAAAAGCGGTTGCCGGATAGGCGCCGACCAGTCTCCCGCACGCCTACTTATAGTGCGTACCATGCGGGAAACGCAAATAATCCCCTGCTTTGCCGAAGCCCTGCGTGCCACGCGGGGTACTTTGTAGGCAAAGTGGGGGATTTTTGTTTTGTTCACACTAGTTTTGTCGAAAACATTGCCATATATTGGATGATGTGATATCTTAGCATTGCACTCCAATGTGTGCATCCTTACAGTTAAGCGCTCATGCGGATTTTTCCGTGTGGGTGCTTTTCTTTTTTGTCCTTTGTTGTACCTTCGTTGCCCTTCACTTTTTGCCGATGCGGTACACTGAGAGCACAAGGAGGGATGTATTATGAGCTATTATCCGACACCGGGAGCGCCTTACGTTCCGCAGCAGCCCGTCAATCCTTACGGCGGCATAGGCACAGTTGGGCTTGCCACTCCCCTACCCAACACGCAGATGCAGCAGGCACAGCAGCAGCGTCCGCAGCCGATGAATGGGCAACAGCCTGTTCAGCAGTCGGCACAAGATGGCGGCTGGTTACTGGGCAGACCTGTTTCCAGCAGGGAAGAGTTTTTGGCGATACCGTCTGACCTGTATGGCAGACCGACCTACTGCCCCGACCTGCGGAGTGGCGTGATCTACTGCAAGCGGCTGAACCCGGACACCTGTGAATCCTATGTGCAGGAGTTTTACAGCCCGGAAGCGTGGCGACAGATACAAGCGCAACAGGCACAGCAGACCGCTGCACCGACACAGCAGTATGTGCCCATTGAAGAATATAACGCCCTCGTTCACAGGCTGGATGAACTGGAAAAGTGGCAGAAGAGCTTTTCTAAGCCCGCTGCCGCTGCGAAGAAAGGAGAATAACAATGTCCTCTCCGTTTGACATGATTACGCACAGCCCCATCATGCAGCTTGCAAATCTGGCTCGTGCCGGGCAGAACCCGATGGGGCTTATCCAGCAGTTGAGCGGGCAGAATGCCCCTATCATGCAGGGCTTGAACCTGATTCAGGGAAAAAACGAAACGCAGCTTAGGACGATGGCGCAGAATCTCGCCAAAGAGCGCGGCATCGACCTGAACCAACTGGCAAGCGTCCTGAACCTGACGCTGCCTCGGTAAAGCATCCCTCTAAGCGAAACGCTTCTCAGTTTTGCGGACTTGATAAAAACCGCTTTTGTTTGGCTTCGCCCATCGCATACGGCGGTGGGATAGCATAACGCAAAACTGAAAGGAGTTTTGTTATGGACGATTTTGCAACTGGCTATCTGGCTGGGCAGGACGGCGGTAATAACAACGGCGGATTCTTCGGCAACGAAGGTCTGTGGGCGGTTATCATCCTCGCCATCATCTTCGGCTGGGGCACAAACGGCTACGGTCGGAACGGTGGTGACAACGGCATGAACAGCTACATCCCCTATTTGGTCGGCACTGGTGCAACCGGTCAGGGCGGCGCAGATACTCGTGCGGCTCTGTCTGAGGGCTTCTACCAGCAGGACACTTCCCGTTCTCTGGCTGGCATCCAGAGCGGTATCTGCTCTCTGGGCTATGACCAGCTGGCACAGATGAACACCCTCAACGCTGCCATTGCGGGCGGCTTTGCTGGTACTAATCAAGCAATCTGTCAGCTCGGCTACCAGAACGCACAGCTTGTGAACGGTCTGGAGCGCAGCGTGTCCAACGGCGACAACGCCATCAGCCTTGCCATCATGCAGGAGGGCAACGCACGGCAGGCGGGTCAGACCGCTATCCAGACGCAGCTTGCATCTTGCTGCTGCGAGAACAAGCAGCTCATCGGCGACCTGAAGTACACCATTGCACAGCAGGACTGCGCTACCCGTCAGGCTATCGCAGACAACGCCCGCGCCATCGTGGACAACTGCAACGCCAACTTCCGCAGCATGATGGACTACTTCACGCAGGATAAGATTGCCACTCTGACCGCTGAGAACCAGAGCTTGAAGTTCGCGGCTTCTCAGGATCGGCAGAATGCGCTTCTGACCACCGTGATGTCTCAGCAGACCGATACCATCCTGAACCGGGTCAATCCTCGTCCGATTCCCGCTTATCAGGTGGCAAACCCTAACATGGGCGTGAACTGCTGCGGCTGCTAACCTACACACTCCCCGATAACACCGGGTGAACCATCGGGGCAGGGGCAAGACACCTCTGCCCCTGATTTTTTAGGAGGAAAACACTATGGCTTGCAAAACAAGCTGCAAACTCTGCCCGCACTTGGTCATCAGTCAGGCGGTCACGTTCGCCAACGACACGCTGACCATCAACATCCCTGCTGGCGCATACCAGAACGGCGAAAAGTATTGTATTGTCGTTGCTCAGAGCTTGCCGGACACGACCACCATCAATGCCCCTGTGGTCATTACCATAGGTGCAGGCACGACCGCATACCCTCTGACCGACTGCAACTGCGCTCAGGCGACCGCCGAAAGCATCCACACCCGCACCCGCTACGCTACCCGTGTGGCAACGTCTGCGACCGGCACCGGCACGTTTAAGTATCTTGGCTGCTTCTGCCGTTCCCACGCCGGTGCGCCTGCGTCCATTTCTTGAGGAGGTATAGATTATGGGCAAGACTAATTTTCGCCGCATGATGATGCTCCGTGACCACGACAAAGACCGTGAGCCGGAACGTGACCGCCTTGAGGAAGAGCGTGACCGCAGGGAGCGTGAGCTGGAACGTCGTCTGCGCAAGCTGGAAGATGGCAACGACCGCTATCCTTACTATCCGCAGGAGGAAAACCGCTACATCGACCCCTACCCTATCCCCCGCTACCCTGACGTAGAGTACGGGCGCAAGATGCCGCAGATTGGCTTCTCGCAGAACGGAGACTGGGACAAGCGGTCTGGGCAGTATGAGCATGGCGGTGCGGACAGCCGCTCTATCAAGATGCCACGCAAGCACCTCACCCACGATGAAGCGGAGGAATGGTGCGACAGCATGGTGAACGCTGACGGCACAAAGGGCTGTCACTGGACGCTGGAACAGACACAGGACGTTGCCAAACAGCGGAATATCACCTGTGACCCGAACGATTTCTGGGCTGTCATGAACATGATGTACTCGGATTATTGTCAGGTGGCAAAGCGTCAGTCCGTTGACACTCCGGGCTTCTACGCTGATATGGCAAAAGCGTTCCTTGATGACACGGACGCTGTGGACGGCAAGGCGTATCTCTACTGGGATTGCATTGCTGATAAGTAAAACAGAACCCCTGTGTAGTTTTTAACGGCTACACAGGGGGTTATTGTTATCTCCAAATCATAAAACACTTATTGTCTACGCAATCTTGAAGGATTTCTTTGAAATCCTTGAACTTTGCAGGATTTTCTCTGCCAGCATATCCGTAAATAATGCTATCGTCATAATCACCTATAACTTTCAAGATTTGCTTGCAGGCACCGTATCGGATTTTTCCGTCACAGTCCGATTGATAAAGGAAATCTGCAATTTTGATTGGAAGTTCTTTGCTTTCAACCAATCGCTCTGTTTCGTCATTGTACGATTCAAGAGCGTGTTCTTTTTCTGGAGAGGGTATGTCGAGAATGTCATCAAGCTTTTTATAGTGTTCTCCGACTTCCGAACCAACAAGTTCTGCAACTTTCGCTCTCAACTTGAAAAAGCCGAAATAGCCCACATCCATTTCACGCCCAGTCTTTTTGCATTTGATGGTTACGCCCATTCGTCAATCCTCCAACGAACTTGTGTAGTACAATTCCATATCTGCCTTGTACATATCAAGTTGTCTTTTGTTATCTACAAGCGTGTTAAAGCTAAATCCCGCTGCAAAAGATACGGCAATGGACAAAATCAAGTGCGCCGCAACCCATTTACCAGCAAAGATAAACGGAATCTGAACTGCTACGGCAAAAACATCGAACAAAAGAACGTAAACTCCGTGTTTCATCATTTTCTGCAAACGGCTAATACTTTCTTCGTAAAATTCCTTTGACCTCATCATACGTCAATCCTCCAAGAAATCTTCTTGATTCAGAACTTTATTTACAATTCGTTCTGTACATTCTTTAATAACAGTAGATGCGGGGACGTAATCTTCATAAGCTATGTTTTCATATTGTGCTCCTGCATATTCAAAGAACCTTTTGGAAAGTATTTCTGCATCCGCACGACACAACGGCTTTAATTCGTATTGCAACGGAAATCTTCTTGTAAGCGCAGGGTCAATCCTATCAAATCGGTTTGTCGTTCCGATAATAATGACATTGTTTGGCAATCTATCCATTTCCTGCATAATCGCAATAACCACACGGTTCATTTCTCCAACGTCATCTTTTTGCCCACGAGCCATTCCGACCGCATCTATTTCATCAAAACAAAGAACGCAAGGAACGGTTCTCACATAATCAAAAATTCTTGCAAGGTTAGATTGTGTTTGCCCTAAGTGCGAATCAACTAGACTTGAAAATTGAATCCTCAAAAACGGAAGTTTTGCTTTATGCGCGATATACCTAGCCAGCATGGTTTTTCCACATCCGCTTTGCCCATAAAGCATCAATGCTGGCAAATAAGGAATGCCCATTTCGTTCAATTTTTCAGATGCTCGATAAATGGCAACAATTTTCTGCGTTATACTTTTTTCTTCGTTCCTAAGAAGGAATCTTGCTTCTGGAAATTCTTCTGTGTCCTCTGCAATCAAAAGATGCTGTAAGTTATATGGCAATTCAATAAATTCTCTTTTACTTTCCAACTTGCGAAACATATTTTCTTTGAACTGCTCATCTTTTTTGGATGATATGGAATTTAAAATGATTTTAACAGCTTTTTGCGCGTTTCGCATATCACCATCGCAAACAAATCGAATAAGGCGTCGTTCACTATCATTCATCTAGGAAATCCTCCAACTCAATCTTTCCCTCTGCCGCTGCAACTGCCAGAGCGTACACGAACTGTCCAATTGTCATTCCGTGCCGTCTTGCTTCACGGTTGATGTACTTGCGCTCTTCCTCGCTCATAAGGATGGTAATGCGCTTAGAACGCTTGCCATCACCGCTTGCAACGCCTTGATGTGATTCCGGCATCGGGATTTTTTTCTTTATCAAGCCAGCTTCAGCCAGTGCGCCGGGGACATCGCCTTGTTCGATAAGACGTTGAACTTCCTTTGCCTGTTTCAGCTTCTTCGGCTTACCTTCGCCTAACACGGCATCACCCGGATGACTTTTGCCGTCTTTGGCTTGCTTCGGCTTAATACTGCTTAATTCAGCTTCACTCGGCTGTGCGTGGCTGTCTGTGGCTTTACTTGGCTTAATCGGTACTTGTTCGGCATCATTCGGCTTTGCTCGGCTCACTTCTTCTTCCTTTGGCTCACTTCGGCTTAATGTCTGTTCCGAAAAAACAGGCTGGAAGTCAAAACCGCCCAACAAGCCGGATGTTTTTTTGCTGGTTGACTTCATTTTACATTTCCTCCACTTTCTTCGGAAGCTCACGAATTGGCATCCAGTATTCAATTTCTCCCGGCTTGAACTGTTTTATGATTCCTCGATTGTTCCGCCATAACCCTTTCCAATAATAGCCAATATAAATGTTTCCATCTTTGCTTGCCAGCAGAACTTCCATCTTTTCTTTAGGTAAATCCCAATCATAGTTTGTTGGCGTCCATTTTTGAAATTCCGCCGTATCCATAACCGACACAAGAGCGTCCATATATGCATCTTTTTCTTCTTTGCTTTTGGCTCCAGCCCAGTAGCTAGCAATTTCACTCTGAACGATATCGCCGTCAATCAATCTCATTTTGTGTCCCCCTCTACAATCTTCTTTGCCAGCTCTTTGAAGTCCTCTGCGCTGGTACTCTTTGCCGTGTCACCGCTAAACAGGCTGTGCCGCTCTGCTTGCGCCTTACGAACGCCCATAGACGGTCTAATCTTCACGTCAAGCAGCTTTGTCCCCATGTTTTGTGCAATCACAGGAAGCTGCTCTACAACCTCTTTGGACAGGTTCTCACGGCTCTTGTACTGGTTCAGAAGCAGTCCTTCAATTTTCAAAGTCGGGTTGAAGTATCTGCGAACGTCACCGATGGTCTGCGAAAGCTGGCTCAGTCCGGCAAGCGCATAGCGGTCTGCTGTAATGGGAACGATAATGCTGTTAGCGGCAATCAGAGCGTTTACAAGTGCAAGGCCGAGCTGCGGGGGAGTGTCCAGAACGATGTAATCGTACTGTGCAGACATGGATTCCAGTGCTTCACGCAGCCGGAAGTTCTTGCCAATGTCCCGGACAAGCTGCTCGTCAATGTCCTTCAATGCGTTGTCTGACGGCAGAATGTCACCGGCTTTGCAGTGCTGGATTCCTTCTTCTACTGTACCTTGCCGGGTCATTACATCGAACAGAGTACACACGTCCTCTGTCTGCGCTCCGTAGGTGTCTGTTGCGTTACACTGGGCATCGCAGTCTACCAACAACACCTTCTTGCCAAGCAACTGCAACGCACCAGCCAGACAGGTGCTTGTGGTGGTCTTTCCCGTGCCGCCCTTCTGGTTGGCGACAGCTATGATTTTTTCCATTTTATCACTCTTTCTTTATTCTTTCGGTGGTTCTGGTAAAGGCATCCAATGTGTTACGTTGCAAGGAAGTTCGCTCCCCGTTTCCAACCAATACCCATCGGATGACATGAATCCAAACATCATATCTGACGCATCGTCAAAAACAAGAACAGGCTCGCCAATAGCTGGAAGCTCGTCTTTCACACTTATCCACGCTGGATATGTGTCAGGAATATCAAAACTATCTGCATCAATAGAATCAAGACAAGTCCCAATACCACAAAGATACTCGCTGGCATTCGGACGGTGAAGCGCTTCCACTTCGTTGTAATGGTTTTGCAGATAATCGCTTAACTTGTCTGCATCAATCAGTCTCATACCTTCTCCTTTCTGCATAATGTGCTGCATCTGACTGCTCTTGCAACGCTTCGATGGAATAGAACGCTGGCATATACCTATCCACAACGCCAGCCTTGTCTACGCTTCTAATCAGATAGCCAACAGGTCTGTCCGGGAACGGCGTTCTGTTCAAAGATAGGATGTCCTTATACGCCGCCTTCACCGTATCGTAAACCGCTTCTCTGCGTCTCGGCAGCTTGATTTCAGGATGCTCTTTCTTCATCCACTTCTCAACTACCTTCGCCACGTCAATGCAGTCCTGCTTTTCCAATTCGTCACACACAGACCAATCAAAATCATCGTATCCGCTTCTACGGGGCTTTCTCACGGCTTTTTGAGGTTCTACCGGCACTTCGCTTGCCTGAGCTTCAATCAGCGTCTCAGACGCTTTAATTTTGGGCTTGAACTTGACCGCCACAGCCTTTCGTGCCACAAGAACCGGTTCATAGGTCACTACGATGTCAGACACGGCATTGATTTCATCTACTGCAACGTCAAGCACTCGTTTGCGGAGATTCTTGTAAACATCGTAGCTTGCTTCCATCGCACCGAGCTGTTCTCTCAGCTTTTTCAGACTGATTTCATGCGGCTTGCTGTCCATGTTCAACCAGTCCCGAAGAATCGAATAAAGCAAAATGCTGTATTGAGACTTCATTCTTGACGTGTAACGCAGCCGATACCGAACGTACCCGCTTTCGGCAATATCAAAAAAGATGGGGCGAAGGTCAGGATTGCAAGTGATTGCCACAACATAAGACCTTGTTTCTGGCACATAGTCCAGTTTTGCCCTTGTAAAAAGGACAAAGCTCTCAAACGTTCCCTTCTCTTTGTCAATGGGAATCGACACCGTATTGCCCAGAAAGTGCTTGATCTGCGGCTCAATCCTTCGTGCATCAAGGCTTTTTAACCCCAGCAGGTCTCTGTACTCTGCCAAAGTAAACTCTACACGGCTGCTGTTTGGGTCTCTCGGGTTTATTCTTGACAAGTAAACCTCTAGCAACCGAAGCTCGCCTGCCGTGTAGTCCCTAAACTTTGCCCACACAAGGGATTTGCTTTTTTCAACAAGGTTGTTGTCGGATATTTTTGGCATCTGCTCACTTCCTTTAATGGTCTGAAAACAGTATATCACAATTCGGGGGACAAGTCAATACATTCTGTCCCCCATGACTTGTCTTTTTGTCCCCCATATCCTCGTCATTTCGTCCCCCGTGACTTGTCAAAACGT
>OOCP01003595.1_pt1 | contig 11052 bp, 10 predicted proteins | sample 1671511 | NCBI WGS metagenome assembly OOCP01 (sample SAMN06348164, study PRJEB24527) | human gut metagenome | biome: human gut; feature: ankylosing spondylitis patient; material: feces | host: Homo sapiens | place: China | collected 2015-10 | reverse complement strand
CGAGCTGCGCCGCGTCCGGCTGCAGCTCCACGCCGACGGCGGTCGCCTGCGGCAGCGTGTGCAGCAGCAGCACCGTCAGCACACCGGCGCCGCCGCCGAGGTCGGCAAAGCGGCGCACACGGCGATGGGCTGCAAAATCGGCCAGCAGCACGCTGTCCGTACCGAGGGCAAACCCGGCGCCGGAGCGCAGAAATCGCGGGCCATCCGGCCACAGGTCGTCATATTGCGGGCAGTGGGTCATGGCGCACGCTCCTTCGGGTAAAATAGAGAGAGGCGATATGCCTGGAGCATATCGCCTCATTCGTTTGCGTTTTTCTCCGGCCGAATCTTAGTCGACAGAGATCGCGCCCACCGGGCAGTTGGCAGCGCAGGTGCCGCACTCCATGCAGCTGTCCGCGTTGATGACGTACTTGCCATTGCCCTCGGAAATCGCCTCAGCCGGGCAGTTCGCAGCACAGGTGCCGCACATGACGCAATCGTCGCCAATAACAAAAGCCATTGTAATTACCTCCTATGTTTTTGACCAGACTTCTCTTCCTCTGGTATGGAGTCATTGTAGCACAAAAATCCGAAAAATCAACCGTCATTTTCGAAATTCGGAAAAGCGTGTTGATTAAAAAACAGGAAGGGGTGGAAATAATAAAAATCAGCTTCCCGGATTCGGCAGTTTCCTTGTGCCGTCCGGGCGATAATAGAGGCGTATGACCAGCGAAGGAGGCAAACGATCTATGCGCGGCAGCGAACGGTTTACACAGCGGGCATCCACGGCGATCACAAAAGCGCCCGATGCGGCCATGGGCATGGGGCACAGTTATGTTGGCACGGAGCATCTCCGGCTCGGCATCATCCGGGAGGGGGAGGGGCTCGGTGCCCGCATCCTGACCGACAACGCGCTGACGGACGCCGTGCTCACGCGCATGGTCACGGAGACGGTCGGCCGCGGCGTGCCCGGCGCCCCCGAGCAGGGGCTCAGTCCCCGGGCGCGGCACGTCATCGAGCTGGCCGCCGAGGACGCCAACCGGCTCGGTCACTGCTACGTCGGCACGGAGCACATCCTCATGGGCATCCTCCGTGAGGCGGACAGTGCCGGCGCGCGCATCATCGTGGCGGCCGGCGGCGACCTGAACAAGATCTACACGGACATCATGGACGTGTTCGGCCGGCCGGAGTATAAGCCCCGGCCGCAGCAGTCCGCGCCGCGGTCTCAGACGCGCCGCGCCGCCGACACGAAAACGCTCGATCAGTACGGCCGCGACCTCACGGAGCTGGCTTCCGGCGGGAAAATGGACCCGGTCATCGGCCGCGACCGGGAGATCGAGCGCGCCATCCAGATCCTCTCACGCCGCAGCAAGAATAACCCCGTGCTCATCGGTGAGCCCGGCGTCGGCAAGACGGCGGTGGCCGAGGGGCTGGCGCAGCGCATCTCGGACGGCAACGTGCCCGAGGACCTGCAAAAGAAGCGCATTGTGAGCGTGGACCTGACGGCCATGCTCGCGGGCACGAAGTACCGCGGCGATTTTGAAGAGCGCGTCAAGTGCGTCCTGCACGAGGTGCAGCGCGCGGGCAATGTCATTCTCTTCATCGACGAGCTGCACACGATCGTCGGCGCGGGCTCGGCCGAGGGCGCGATCGACGCGGCGAACATCCTCAAGCCCGCGCTCGGGCGCGACGAGCTGCAGATCATCGGCGCGACGACGCTCGAGGAGTACCGCAAGTATATCGAAAAGGACGCGGCGCTCGAGCGGCGTTTTCAGCCCGTGCGCATCGCGGAGCCCACGCCGGAACAGAGCCTGCTGATCCTGCGCGGCCTGCGCGAGCGGCTCGAAGCGCACCACCGCCTGCACATCACGGACGATGCACTGCGCAAGGCGGTCGCGCTCTCCGTGCGCTATATCGGTGACCGCTGGCTGCCGGATAAGGCCATCGACCTCGTGGACGAGGCGGCCTCGCGCGTGCGCATGCAGGCGCTGGTGCAGCCGGAGCGGGTGCACGCGCTGGAGATGCAGCTGACGAACGTGACCGCGGACATGGAAAGCGCCGTGCGTGCGCAGGATTTTGAGCGCGCGGCTCGGCTGCGCGACCGCGAGCAGAAGCTGCGCACGGAGCTCGAGCAGCAGCGCAGCCAGTGGGAGCAGACGCACTCCGGCCCAGTGCGCGCCGTGACGGGCGAGGATGTAGCCGAGATCGTCTCGCTCTGGACGGGCATCCCGGTCGCGGGCATCACCTCGAGCGAGAGCAAGCAGCTGCTGCAGATGGAGACGTCGCTGCGGCGCCGCGTCGTCGGGCAGGAGGAGGCCGTGCACGCGGTCTCGAACGCGATCCGCCGCAGCCGCGTCGGCCTCGGCGACCCGAACCGGCCGATCGGCAGCTTCCTGTTTCTCGGCCCGACCGGCGTCGGCAAGACGGAGCTCTGCCGCGCGCTGGCCGAGGCGCTCTTCGGCGATGAGAAGGCGCTCATCCGCGTGGACATGTCGGAATATATGGAGCGGCACAGCGTCTCGCGGCTCATCGGCTCACCTCCTGGCTATATCGGCCACGAGGAGGGCGGCCAGCTCACGGAAAAGGTGCGCCGCAAGCCGTATTCCGTCGTGCTCTTCGACGAGATCGAAAAGGCGCACGAGGATGTGTTCAACCTCCTGCTGCAGGTCATGGAGGACGGCCAGCTCACGGATTCGCTCGGGCGGAAGGTGAACTTCCGCAACGCGGTCGTTGTCATGACCTCGAACGTCGGCGCGAAGGCCATCACGGACAGCCGCCGCAGCCTCGGCTTCACGCAGCAGACGGGCGAGGGCGCCGGGCGCACGGACGCCGAGATCCGCAGCATGGTCATGTCCGACCTGAAAAAGACGTTCCGGCCGGAGTTTCTCAACCGCGTGGACGACATCATCGTCTTTCACAAGCTCACGCGCGCCAACATCCGCCAGATCGCGCAAAAGCTCCTCGGCACGGTCAACACGCGCATGGAGCGCGCAGGCGTGGAGCTGCAGGTGCCGGATGCGGCGCTCGATGCGCTCTCGGCCACGGGGTATGACCCTGTGTACGGCGCGCGGCCGCTGCGCCGGGCCATCCAGAGCACGATTGCCGACCAGGCGGCGGGGATGCTGCTCGACGGAACGCTCCAACATGGGGACGTTGTGACGGCAGAGGTGCATGACGGAAAAATTGTTTTGACGAAAACGTGTGAACGTGGTACGATAACGTCCTGAATGTAATCTGGACGGAGGCGTATCCCAACATGGCACAAAACACCCAAGAGGAAAACAAGGCAATTTATCTGGATCCGTTTCGCTACAATGAGTTTATCGGGTTTAATTCGCATAATCATATCGTCGTTCAGGAGGTCGGTGACGGCACCAGCGTCGTGGAGGTCGAATTGACGCAGGACGCCATGAACCCGCTTAGCATGGCACATGGCGGCCTGATCTTCAGCCTTTGCGATGTGGCGACCGGCGTTGCCGCGCGCACCGGCGGCCGCATCACCGTGACGCTCGACAGCAGCATTCACTTCCTGCGTCCGGGCAAGGACACGACCAAGCTCGTGGCGCACGGCCGCGTGGTCAAGGAGGGCCGCACGACGGGGCTTGTTACGGCGGAAGTGTTCAACGATGATGGTGCGTTGTTGGCAACAGCCGACATGACGGTTTATTATGTGGATGAGACCACGTATACGGATGCCAATACGCAGAAGTGAGCAAATGAAAAGGAAAGAGACGTTCTTGGAACGTCTCTTTTTTATCTACCCCTCCGCACGGATGAGCGTCGTGCCGGGGTAGTAGTGCGCGAGAATGTCGGCATACCCGCTGCCGCGCAGGGCCATGACGTTCGCGCCGTACTGGCTCATGCCGACGCCGTGGCCGCTGCCCGTGACGGTGAAGGTGAACGTCCCGCCGCCGTATGCGACGGAAAACGCCGCCGAGCGCAGGGAAAAGAGCGCGCGCACCTGCGCGCCCGTGAGCGTCTTGGAGCCGACGGGGATGCTTGACACGCGGCCGCTGTCATCGAGCACCGGCGTGCCGAACCATGTGCCCGGGTCGTCGCCGAGCACGCAGTCCGGATAGCGGTCGCGTACGGCCGTGCGCACGGCGTCGGCCGCGATCTCGGCCGTCGAGACGTAGTTCGGCACGTCCTGCGCCGTCTCGGGGGAGGACACGCTCACGAGATATGGCGCGTCGCCGCTCCAGAGCGCGGCGCTGTTCTCGGTCGCCCCGGCGGACGAGGCGTGGAACACCGCGCGGATGAGCTGCCCGCCGTAGGTGAGATACTGCCCGTCCGTGTCGGTCACGGCCTGGCGGATGCGCGCCATGTTGCGCGCGTAGTCTGCACCCCATTGTTCGCGCAGCGCGGCGTCATCCTTGTGCGCGCAGCAGCAGGTGTATTGGTCGCAGACGCCGGCCTCCGGGTGGTTGGCAGCCCCGCCGCGCACGCGCTGGAGGATATACGTGCGCGCTGCGACTGCCTGCGCCCGCAGCGCCTCGGGCGCGAAGGATGCGGGCATCTCGGCAGCTACAACGCCGGGCAGCCAGTCGGCCATCGTCGTCTCGACGAGCGCGCCGCCGCTGAGCGCCGTGATGGCCGTTTCGCTGTCGGGTGCGACGGCGGCTGACGCCGTCACGGACGGGAGGGGCTGCGCCGCGGGCTCTTCGGCCGGACTGAGCGTGACCACGAGCCACGGGATCACGAGCGAGAGCACCACGAGCAGCAGCGACAGCAGGAAAACTTTGCGCACGCGCGCCGCCTCCTTTCTGCCCTGCGGGGGCGTTTTGCGCCTTGACGCAGGGGTGAAATCAGTATAAAATAAGTCTATTCAATATGTATTGGGACAGGTAGTTTGTTATGCGCAAAAATGCTTGGGTAATCTGCTGCTGCACGGCTGTGCTGGCAGCGTTCGGGACCTTTTTCCGCTGGCTGCAGGATCAGGTCTGTTTTGAAGAAGAGACCGGCCTTGCCGTGCGCGGCAGCATCTGGCCGTATGCCGTCGCGCTGATGATCGTCATCGCCGCGGTCGTGCTGGCCGTGGTCTGCTTCCGGATGAAAAACCAGCCGCACACCAGCTTTCCGGATTCGCTTCCGGCGGCCTTTGTCGCGGTGCCGCGCGTGCGCACCATCGGCGGCGTCGTGCTCGGCGCGCTGCTGGCGGTCGGCGGCGCCTGGCTGATGATCAGCTCCGGAACGCTCTCGTCGCCCGGGCTGCAGCGGGTGCTGGCTGCGCTCACGATCGTGACGGGGGCAGCGTTTATCTGGCAGATGCTCTCGATCGGGGACGGGGAGACGACCTCCGGCACCGTCGTGTGTGCGTCCATGCCGATCGTACTGCTCGCGTTCTGGCTGATCGTGAGCTATAAGGTCAACATCATCAACCCCACCGTCTCCGCCTATGCGATTGAAATTCTGGCGCTGTGCGCCGCACTGATCGCGTTTTATGAGCTTGCCGGCTTTGCCTACGGCCGCCCGAAGGCGATCCGGAGCATTTTCTGGAGCCAGTTCGCGGCCTTCCTGTGCATCACGGCACTGCCGGATGACCGCACCGGCGGGCAGCAGCTCATGCTGGCGGCCATCGCGGGCATGCTGCTGTTTCAGTCCTATCTGACCGCATCCAACATCCGCCCGGCCGTGTCCGGGCCGGTCGGCGGCGCGCAATAAGCTGTGAAAAGCCCGCATGGCGCTGCCATGCGGGTTTTCATATAGAGACCGGCACCTGCCGGAGAGGAGAAACGTCTATGAACAACATCTTAGCCCAGCTCAACAGCGTACCCATGTACGCGATCTGCGGCGGCATCATCGCGTTCGTTGCGGTGGTGTGCGTCATTTTCCTCGTGCGCTCTTACCGCGCGGGCCTTGCCATCGGCATCGACTCCGCGCGCATGAAGCGCGCCATCACGTCGAGCGCCACGTTCTCGGTCCTGCCGAGCGTGGGCATCCTGCTCGGCGTCATCGCTCTGTCCGGCAGTCTCGGCACGCCGTGGCCGTGGCTGCGCTTGTCCGTCATCGGCGCACTGCACTATGAGACGCAGGTCGCCCAGGCCGCAGCCGAGCAGGTCGGTATGCACGCTCTGTCCGCCGCCGAGATGACGCCGCAGGGCTTCACAACGATCGCCCTGCTTATGAGCGTCTGCATCATGTGGGGCATGATCCTGTCGATCTTTTTCAATAAGCGTTATCTCAAGCGCCTCGGCAATGACGGAGCCAAGTCCGCCTCCGGCGTCGGCTTTGGCGACAGTGCCATGACGGCCATGTTCATCGGCCTTGTATGCGCGTACATCGGCAGCTACATCGGCGCGTTCGTGTCCGGGGAAGGCCTGTTCACCTGCACCGGCGACTGGACACCGCTGATCGTCGTGGCCGTGTCGGCTGCGGTGATGGCACTGTTTGTGTATCTGGCGGAGAAAAAGAACATGGCCTGGCTGGAGAGCTTCTCCATCGCCGGCAGTATGCTCATCGGCATGGCGGCGGCCGTGCTCGTGCGGCTGTAAGGAGGGGACATCATGAACGAAACCGAACGCAAAGCATATCTTGAGCAGTTCAACCGCCGGACGCACGTCCTCGGCCGCATCGTGAGCGCGATCACGCTTGTGCTGCTCGTCGGCGCGCCGTTTCTCATCGGCACGTTCCTCGGTGCCATGCCCGATATGGGCGCCGTGGCCAAGGGCTTTTTGTCCGTCGGCCTTGTGTGGACGGTCAGCAGTGTGGCGGAGTTCCTCATTTACACGCCCATGCTCGGCGCCGGCGGCGGCTACCTCGCCTTTATCACCGGCAACCTCATCAATATGAAGATCCCGTGCGCGGTCAACGCGCGCGATATCGTCGGCACCAAGACCGGCACGGCCGAAAACGAGATCATCTCGACGCTCTCGATCGCGACGAGTTCGCTCGTGACCATCGTCGTGCTCGCGCTTGGCGTGGCGCTGCTCGTACCGCTGCAGCCCGTGCTGCAGAGCCCCGTGCTCCAGCCGGCGTTTGCCAACGTCGTCCCGGCGCTCTTCGGCGCGATGGCGTATCAGTATTTCCGCAAGAACGTGCAGGTCGCGGTCGCTCCGCTGGTCGTGATGAGCCTGCTGTTCATGCTCGTCCCGTCGCTGACAAGCTCCACGAGCTTTATGATCATTCCGAGCGGCGCATTGGCCATCGGCATTGCCTACAGTATGTACCGTAAGCAGAAAAAGGAGGCAGATGTCAAATGAAATTCCGTCCCGGTTATCTCGCGCTCGCACCGCTGGCCCCGCTGGGGGCAGCTGTGGCGCACGCTGCGCTCACACCGCGTAAAACGTCCGCCTATCAGCCGCAGCCGGATCCCGACCGCGCCATGGCCTACGCCGAGAAGCTCTCGGCCATGATCCGGTGCGACACCACGTCGCACGCCAACGTCTGCGAGCCGGAAAAGTTCGAGCGCTTCCACGCCTTGCTGGCGGAGCTCTTTCCGCTCGTGCACGAAAAGCTCGCGCGCACGGACATCGACGGCAACCTGCTCTATTACTGGCCGGGCCGGGCGCACGACCGCCCGATCGTGCTCATGAGCCATCAGGACGTCGTGCCCGCCGAGGGCACGTGGACGCATGCGCCGTTTTCCTGCGACATTGCCGACGGCAAGGTCTGGGGCCGCGGCGCGTCGGACACCAAGTGCTCGGTCATGGCGTTTTTCCAGGCGGTCGAGGAACTGCTCGCCGCCGGATACGAGCCGGCCAACGATGTCTACATCGCCTCGTCCTGCACGGAAGAGTGGGCGGGCGACGGCGCGCCGAAGCTCGTCGCCGAGCTCAAGCGCCGCGGCGTGCGGCCGTTTCTTGTCTGCGATGAGGGCGGCGGCATCATCACCGAGCCGATCGGCGGCATCCCCGGCAACTTCGCCATGGTCGGCGTGTTCGAAAAGGGCAAGGCGGACGTGAAGTTCACCGCCCGCAGCACCGGCGGTCATGCCAGCGCCCCGACGGCGAACACCCCCATCGCGCGCCTGTCCGCGTTCGTGACGGATGTGGAAAAGCACGCGCCGTTTCGCAAGAAGTTCCTGCCCGAGGTCACGGCCATGTTCACGCGTCTGGCACCGTATGCACCGTTCGGCCTGCGGCTCGTGATGGGCAACCTCTGGCTGTTTGCCCCGCTGATGAAGGTCGTGCTGCCGCGCGTGTCGGCGCAGGCGGGGGCTATGCTGCGCACGACGATCGCGTTCACGATGCAGTCCGGCTCGGACGCGTACAACGTCCTGCCGCAGGAGGCGACGCTGGGTGCGAACATGCGCTTCATCCCGCATCAGGGCGAGCAGGAGAGCCTTGCCATCATCCGCCGGCTCGCCGAAAAGCACGGTCTGGAGATGGAGGTCGTGCACACGAACGACTACTCCGAGCCCGTGAACATCCACGGCGAGGCGTTCCGCCAGGTGGAGCGGGTCATCGGCGAGACGTTCCCCGGCCTGCCCGTCAGCCCCTATGTCATGACCGGCGCGACGGATGCACACTTCTATCAGGAGATCTGCGACAGCTGCGTGCGCTTTGCGCCTGTGATCTACGGCCCGGAGCAGATGAAGGGCATGCATGGCATCAATGAGAACATCGAGTACAGCTGCCTGCCCGGTGCGGTCGATTTTTATAAAAATCTCATCCGCGCGCAGGAGCAATAAAAAACGGCAGCGCGCCCCGGTGCAGCCGGGGCGTGCCGCCTCAAAAAACATATAGCAAAGCGCCCGGACGTTTCGTCCGGGCGCTTTGCTGTCTTATGGTGCACGTTTTATTCAAACGAGATCATGTAGTAATACACCGGCTGGCCGCCGTCAACGACGTTTACATCCGCCATCGGCAGGCGCTCGCCGAGCAGGTCGGCCGCGTGCTGGGCGGCGTCGCCCTGCACGTCCTCGCCGTAGTAGATGGAGACGATCTCGGGGTCGAGGTCGTTCGCGGCGTCCGCGATCCTGGTCAGCACCTTGTCGAGGTCGGCGTCGCTGCCGAGCAGCGCACCGTCCATCAGCGCCAGATACTCGCCCTTGTGGATGTCGTGGCCGTCAAAGTCGGAGTCGCGCGCGGCGTAGGTAATCTGCGCGGTGTGCACGCTCTCGATCGCGGCGCTCAGCTCCGCCTCGATGACGTCCTCGGCGCTCGCCGGGTCGAAGGAAAGCATCGCGGTGATGCCCTGCGGCACGGTCTTGGTCGGGATGACGATGACCTTCTTGTCCGACAGCGGGATGCACTGCTGGGCGGCCATGATGATGTTCTTGTTGTTCGGCAGCACGAACACGACCTCCGCCGGCGTCTTGTTGACCTCGGTGAGGATGTCCTCCGTGGAGGGGTTCATGGTCTGGCCGCCGGTGACGACACGATCCACGCCCAGCTCGCGGAAGAGGTTCGCCATGCCCTCGCCGGCGGACACGGCTACGACACCGAACTGCTTTTCGGGCTTGGCCACTTCGGGCTCAGCTTCGGCCTCGGCTTCGGCGGCCGCAGGAGCGGCTTCCTTGCCGGAGAGCGCGGTGTGCTGGTTGCGCATATTTTCGATCTTCACGGTCTGGAGCGGGCCGTAGGTCAGCGCCTCGGTCAGCACCTCGCCGGGCACATTCGTGTGCACGTGCACTTTGATGATCTCGTCGTCATCGACCACGACGACGCAGTCGCCGAGATTCTTCAGGAACGAGCGCAGGAGCTCCGGGCTCTTGCTGTTTTCACGCGCGACGATGAACTCCGTGCAGTAGCCGAACGTGATCTCGCCGGTGTCGAACTCGGAGAAGTCCGCGCCCTCTTTCGGCGCCTGTGCGGCAGCCGGAGCGGCGGCGGTCACGGGGGCGGCGGTGCGGCCCTGCAGATAGCCGAGCATGGCGTCCATGACGAGCACGAAGCCCTCGCCGCCGGCATCGACCACGCCTGCGCGGCGCAGCACGGGGTTGATGTTCTGCGTGTCGGCCAGCGCCTCGCGCGCGGCGACGAGCAGCGCGTCGAGCATACCCTCGAAGTCCGTGCTGTCCTTGGCGAAGGCCACGGCGGCCTGCGCGCCCAGACGGCTGACGGTGAGGATCGTGCCCTCGGCCGGCTTCATGACGGCCTTGTAGGCAGCGTCCACGCCGGCGGAGACGGCAGCGGCAAATTCCGCGGCGTTTGCGGTCTCGCGGCCCTTGAGGGACTTGGCGATCCCGCGGAACAGCAGCGACAAGATGACGCCGGAGTTGCCGCGCGCACCGCGCAGCAGCGCGCTCGCGGCGCAGTCGGCCACGGCGCCGACGGTCTCGGTCTGTTTGCGGCCGAGCTCGATGGCGGCCGAGTTCATCGTCAGGCTCATGTTCGTGCCGGTATCGCCGTCCGGAACGGGGAAGACGTTGAGCTCGTTGATCTTCTGTTTGTTTTCTTCCAGTGCCGCGTTCGCGCACAGGAGCATTTCCCGAAGCGCTGCGGCATCAATGATCTCTCTCAAATCTGTACACCTCCGACAGGGGGAATGAAAATGGCCCGGAAGCGCGGCTCCCGGGAGGGAAGCAGTGCGAATGCTCCTGCTTAATCGAGGAACATGGTGTCCACGTACACGTCCACGCACGCAACGGGCACGCCGGTGGCCTGATTGACCTTGTAGCTGACCTCGTTGATGATGCTGTGGGCAAGCGCGGAAATGTTCACGCCGTGATCGACCGCGATGTGCAGCTCCAGCGAGATGCTGCCGTCGTCGGCAAACGTGGCGTTGACGCCTTTGGACATGGACTCGCGGCGCAGGAGCTGGAACGGTCCGCTGTCTTTGCTGCGGCCGACCATACCCTTCACGCCGAAGCAACTGGTCGCGGCGTCGCCTGCAAGGTTGGTGAATACTTCGTTGGTGATGCTGATGGTGCCATTCGATTGTTCGATTTTGACCATGTAGACAGCCCCTTTCTTAACAGCAGTGATATATTATATAACAATAGGTGAGAAATCACAAGCGAAAAATTAGCGAAAAAACTGGACATTTTCCGTGAAAACGCCGGTTTTCACCCGGAAACTTGCACGTTTTCAATAGTTGTGTTTCGAAAAATGAAACAAGAATCAAAAAACTATTATTTACGTTTTTTTGAAACTGTGTTATCATATTGACGTGAATGGGCGGATAGGTGCC
>OOCP01003594.1_pt1 | contig 11056 bp, 7 predicted proteins | sample 1671511 | NCBI WGS metagenome assembly OOCP01 (sample SAMN06348164, study PRJEB24527) | human gut metagenome | biome: human gut; feature: ankylosing spondylitis patient; material: feces | host: Homo sapiens | place: China | collected 2015-10 | reverse complement strand
CGGCATACGAGATAAGCTAGTGACTGGAGTTCAGACGTGTGCTCTTCCGATCTTAAAACAGGAAATAACTGTATTGACTATTGCATTTCTATCCACGCTCTCCTTGCGGAGAGCGACTGTGCGCGTTTGTGAGTCTGTTTGGGGTGTTTTTATTTCTATCCACGCTCTCCTTGCGGAGAGCGACGGAGTAATGGCGTCACCCATTACTCCTACATACATTTCTATCCACGCTCTCCTTGCGGAGAGCGACAATCTTGCCACCAGATGACACGTCATCTGTCAGCATTTCTATCCACGCTCTCCTTGCGGAGAGCGACTTTTTCTGGTTCTGCCTGGGTACAAGAGTTTCCGATTTCTATCCACGCTCTCCTTGCGGAGAGCGACAAGTTGGCGGCTCGTGACGAATCTATTATGTTTGTATTTCTATCCACGCTCTCCTTGCGGAGAGCGACTCGGCCCAATTTTGGGGAGCACTATCAGGATAGAATTTCTATCCACGCTCTCCTTGCGGAGAGCGACAGCAAAAGTGCACAAAACAGTGGGGCACTTTTGCGCATATGAAACAAATTTTATGGGGATTGCATCTTCATGCTGACAGGCAAGGCTGTATTTTACCCTTTCTGCCCCTGTTTTTTCCATATTTTCTGGTGCGAATGAACCGGGAATTTTATGATTGCCTTTCCCTCGCACTAAGCAAACAAGATTCCATCCTGATCAAAATCCGGGTGCAGACCCACATGCTCGACTTTGCTTTTGTAATGGTTTCCCAGTTGATAAAAGCGCAGGCTGTCCGATTCCGAATCGATCAGTTCGGTCAATTTTGCTTTGAACATCGTGTATTGCGCGGCATCCAGCAAGCACTCAAATACGGAGTTTTGCACCCGCTGGCCGTAGTCTACACAGACTTTTGCTACTTTGCGCAGCCTGCGACGACCGGCGGCTGTTTCGGTGTTGACATCATAGGTTACAAGCACCAACATAACGGCACCTCACTTCCAGAAAAACGGTGGGTACACTTCCAGGTCGCCGCGCAGAGCACGGGCCAGCAAAAGCGCCTGAACATAGGGCACCAGCCCCCAGGGCAGTTTTTCTTTCAAAAACGGATGGGTGATCTCTTCCTTCTTTTTGTTCTGCCATGCGGTCAGGAAAGCTTTGCGGCCATCATCCGTCAGCAGTACGGCACCATTTTCCTGTTTTTGCAGGTGTTTTGCCGTGATGATCTTTTGATTGATGCAGCTGATGACCAGCCGGTCTGCATAAACCGCCCGCAGTTCTTCCATCAGGTCAAGTGCCAGACTTTTGCGGCCGGGGCGCGGGCGGTGCATAAAGCCAACATAAGGGTCCAGGCCCACAGCGGTCAAGGCGGATGCACACTCCCGCGCCAGCATGCTGTAGGCAAACGAAAGCAGCGCATTCACATTGTCCAGCGGTGGACGGCGGCTGCGGCCCTCAAACACAAAATCCTGCTTTTGCTGCAGAATCAGGTCATTCAGGCAGTCAAAGTAGCGCTGGGCTGCCTCGCCTTCCAGGCCGCGTAGCTGTTCCGGATCATCGCTGGTCTGTATCAGCGGCAGCGCGGCGGCCAGCTGGGTGGAGGTGCGTTTCAGTTTTTCGACCGGGACACGCTGGGGATGATCGCGGGTTGCGCGTTCCAGCACCCAGCGTGCGTTATACACTTTACCAAGGATAAAGCTCCGGGCATAGCGACAGCTCTGGGCCGGGTCATCCGACACGCGGTACTGCGTCTGACGCAGCAGCACATTGCCGCGTTCTTCCCCCACGGTGCGGGCCTGAAATCTGCCATACGGGTCAAAAAAGCAAAGGTCAATGCCCCGCCGGGCACAAGCTCCCATCAAAGCGGGGCTGGCACCCGCGTAAGTAAAGCAGACGATGCCTTCCAGCGTATGCAGGGCATAGCGGTGGGTTTCCTGCTTATTGCGGGTAACAACAAGGTTTTCGCCATCCAATGTCAGGTAAGCGTCCTCATTGATGACAAACAGGGTGTTGAGCAGCTTTCTCATGGCGCGCCCTCCTCAATATGCTCCCGCAGATACGCCGCCGGGTCTGCCTGCTGATACAGCGCCGGCAGGCAAAGCTCTTTCAGTGAGCAGGCATTGCAATGCTTGCCGGGTTTGCTTTTTGGGGTATAGCCGCGCGCAAACAGGCGGTTCATCTCATCCGCCATGGTCTGCGCGGTGCTGCGCAGTTCCGGTGTCAGGGAAACATGTTCCCGCTGCCGGGTTTCTTCATAAAAGATTTCCCCTTCCGGCACTTCGCACACCAGCATTTCTTCCAGCGCCATGGCCTGTGCGCAGAGCTGCAAACGATCGGCATCGTTTACCTTGCTGCGGCCATGCTTATATTCCACGGGCATGGGCTGCCACAGGCCGCGGCGGCCCTGCAATGACACGCCGTTTGGATCCTTGTGAAACTCTACCACATCGCAGTCGCCGGTCAGTTTTAAGCGGTGGCTGACGACCCTCATACCGCGGGCGATCAGCAAATCGCCGCGTTTTTCCGTCAGGGTAACATCATGGCAGCGGGTATGCTGCAGGCGGCCTTCGGCGGTGCGTTGGTTTTCGGACCATTGTTGTTCCAGGTGTATGAGCGCCCACTGACGGCGGCAAAAGCTGAAATGCTGGATACCGGACATCAGCAGGTAATCATCTGGGGAAGCCATTACGACAGCCTCTCGCACGTTACCCCTGCGGGAAGATTTTCATCCACCGTTACCACATAGTCATGGTAACTGCGCGGGAAGGCTACCCCTTCGGCACGCGTGACATGCACTGCATCAAACAGTTTATAGGACGGCGCATTGCCCAGCTCCGAATCATGCTTGAACACGATCAGTTCCCGAACTGCCATTTTGCCGCGGGCTGCACTGTGGTCATTTTCAAACATATTCAGGATTGCCTGCCACAGCAGCTGCAGGTCATCCTCTGAGAATCCTGTAGTTTTGCGGGCCAAGTTGGCCGAAACATAACCCTCTGCACGGTACAAACCATACGGGATCACATACTTGCGGCCCATCTCAGTGCCTTTTCGCTCTGCATCCGCTTCGGTCGTAATGGCAATACGGGTAATGGTCACTTCCTGTGGGAGGACAGGATCCACCGAGCGTGCAAAGCTCAACTGAACCGGGCCACGCACCTGCCCACAGTTCAGTGCGCCTTTTACAAAGGTTGTCATAACGGCGCCAAAGGTACGGATATCATAAAAGTTCTGGCACATAAAGTCCCGGATTTTACGGTCCAACTCCGGGTCATCTTTCTTGGCAGCTTTCAGTGCCTCCTTGGAATCTCCTTCAACGCCCAGATATTCCAATGCTTTTTTGTCGCTGCGGTTCAGGGGAACCTGATCTTTAATGTAAATCTGGTATCCCGCTTCACCTTCTTTGGCCACTTCGACATAGTTGCGAATCTTACGCTTTAAGCAGACATCTGTAACAATGCCATATCCCGTTTCCGGGTCAACGCGCGGCATGTTGCCTGCATCCGGATCGCCGTTCGGATTTCCGTTTTCAACGTCAAACAGAATTACAAAATCATACCGGTTTTTGATTGTCTGTGCCATTGTTATTCCTCCATTTTCTTTGTATAGCGTTCCTGTGTCTGATGATAATAGCCGAGAATAAAAGAGCCCTGTTCCGGCAGAGTCAGCCGTGCGGGAAAGTTTCCTTCCAGTTTTCCGCCCGCCAGCGCAGCGATCTGCTTATCGTAATAAATCTTTTGTGGCTTGCTCATTTTTTGCATATGCTTTTGCGCCAGCATCAGAATTGTTGGGAACACAGTGGCCGGCGTGGAAGCTGCTGCATTAAAATACCTGTCCTTGATGGTTGTATTGATATCCGGGTTTACCGCCATCTGGATTGCTTCCAGCACAGCAAAAAGCTGACCCATAACATACGGTTGATAATTTGTTTCCTTGTTATTTTCCACAGTTAATACCTCCTTTGGGCAACGGGGATCTTCATTACGCAGGTAGTATGCTTTTATAATAGCGGCACGGCCGCGTGTTACTTTTTGCTCTGCGCGGATGCGCATCATAACGCCATCCAGCAGGGTTGCCGGGTACCTTGTATTATTCAGGATTGCACGCAGAACATCGCCCGCCAGCTGCGGTGCTGCCGATGGGCTGCGGGAATTGGTGTTGACGGTTTCCTGCAGCAGCCAATACACCCCCAGCCGCGGGAATTTATCATAAGCGGGGCGCACAATCTCTAAGCGGTCATAATGCTTCTGCACATTATCAAGCAGCGTTTGAAATGTATCCTGCCAGAAAAAGCGAACCGAGAGGCGCGCCGCATTAGGGGCCAAGCCAAGCACATAAAAGTGCCTTTGTGGATCAAGTGTCACGTTCTGCCACTCTACACTCTGTCCATGGACCAGCTTGTCCACTGCATTTCGCACATCGCTTTCGCTGACAGGCACATCCATGGCAAACAATGCATCCATTGCTACCTGCTGGTAGGCGGTCTCTCCACCTGCTGCCCAGCAGACAATGGTGGTATCGCCCACGCGCTGAACATGTTCCCTGTCTGCCAGCAGATAGTTTAATGCCTGTGCATAGGCAAAGGCCGCATAACTGCCAACCGGCGCATTGCCCCCCTGTTCATGTCCGTATGAGCAAAAAGCGTCCGCATTAAAAGAAACAATCGATGCGCCGGAAGACTGTGCCCCGGTCACGCCTTTAATCGCCGGGTGCAGGCGGGCAAGCGGTGCCTTTTGCCCTGTAACCAGGCATCGGATTTCCGGTGCATCCGTGTTCTTATCACACTGCCGCTGCCAGGCTTCCTGTATTTCCGGATCGTCCTGAACATAGTTTTCCCGAATCAGAAATACCAGATTGCCACCCTTGTAAAGTTCCTTGAGACTTTGTTCCAGCGCTGGATTCTGCTCCGCCGCCTTGGGGTCCCAGTTTATAAAAAAGTTCCGCACTGCCTGTGCCGCCTGACCGGGAACATTTTGTAAAATGGCAAGATGCAGCTCCTTTGCAGCGGCAAAGCACTGCATTGCACGCTCCGGTTTGCCTTTTCCGTCAATGCCAAGCATGTAAGCACTGTTATCACACAAAAAATTGGCTGCCACACCACTAGAGCGTTTAACCTGTTCCGGAACTTGCAGCTGACATGGAGCAAGCACTGTTTTTTTACCGCGCTTTTCCTCTTGCTGCAAGGGGTGCAATGCCATCAGTTGGCCGTTTTCATCCAGTTCCAAAGCCCAACTGACTTTTGCGCTTGTCCAACCGGGGCGCGTGATTTTGCCATTGGCCAGCAAATCTTCATAGTATTGTACCAAAGCCTGTAAAATCATCGGTACACCTCGCAGTCTGCCACATTCAACACACCATGTTCCAATTTTGCATGGAAATACATCGGGGTTATGTTCTGCGGGTCAGTGTAGTTAAAGTCATATAGCATGAATCCCAAATCCCGTGTTTCCTCAATGGTCGGGATTGGCCCGCCGGGCCATGCGCGGAATGCGGCAGGAAATTCACGGCACCCAAAATAAGGGGTATGAAAACACTGGCCCCTGGACATGCGCCGGGTAACAATATCCTGGAACTTTCCCGGATTGTCGCTCGGTGCCGCACGGTCGGTCATCTCAAATTCTGCCTCAATCACATAATGAACATCCTGCAGCACCATGGCCGCACGCTGAACGATCTGCTGGGGCGTGGCAAGGTAAAGCTCTTTCCCTGTTCCCTGCATCGCGCTGCGTACATCGGAACAAAGAATTTTGCTTTTTACTTCGTTCCGACGGATGTTGGTAAAGCGGATTGGGTTCATAACATAGATTTTCCGGATTTTCCACCGTAAGCCGGGGTGGTAATAGATTGCTTCTACTATGCCGCGTGCCGCGGAAGGGGTGAGGACTTCATATGAAACCCTTTCGACTTTTAGTTCAGGCCTCGAGAGCAAAGCATAATTCCCCCATACTTCCAGCTGGATCATCTGCATCAACTCCTTTGCATTTCTATTTTCAGTTGTTTTTAATTTATATTTTCGCTATAGTTTCAATATACGCTACTTGGCACCAAATGTCAATCCTTTTATCATGTATACTTTTTGTTTGCTTTTCATTCGGTTTTCTTTTATAATAAGTTGTGTCGGCAGCTTATGCCGTGGATAGAAATAGTTGATTTTACTTTATCGCACAAGAACGGCAGGGCAGGCTCCCTGCCGCTTTTGCTTTATGCAAACCAGGCTGCTCCCGTTTCAGCTTCCATAGCAAGGCCCGTGTTGTTATCGTAAAGGCTTCCGTCCGTTAATTCCCATATGCCTTCACTGATTTGGCAAACCGCCCCGGCATTCTCCAGCGTCTTCAGATGATCCGGGTAAACCGGAACACCATATTGCCCCAGTTGACGGAACAAAGTTTTGCTTACCTCTCCTGCACGCAATCGTGCAAGCAAATGTTCCCCTTTCCCTTGGGGAATGTATACGGTCACGGCAGGTGTTTCAATTAAGCGGAACCTCTCTGCCGCTGTTGCAAAGGGGAAAATGCGCCCTTCCATATCCTGCTCGAACCCTTGCAGAATTTGCTGTTCATCCAGTCTTTTATCTCCTTTTAAGGTACGGTAAAACAGAAAATATGTTTCGATTGCTTCCAGAGATGCCAGATCTGCATATTTTTTCAGGACGCTTTGCGTTGCGGATACATTCTGTTCCAGCATGCGCGGTACATGCTGCCCTTCCAATGTGAAAATCTGTACCAAGCTCTGCTCCGCCGGGCGTCTTCCCTCTCGATTGCAGCGCCCCGCCGCCTGCAAAATGGAATCCAAACCTGCTTCCTCGCGGTACACAGCCGGGAAATCCACATCAACACCCGCTTCGATCAAAGAAGTTGATATCACACGGCAGGGCAGCCCATCTTTTAAGCGGTCCCGGATTTCCTGCAATAACTGTTTGCGATGGGCTGGGTATAGCAATGTTGTCAGGCAGTAGCTGCCCTCTTTGGGCAGGTTATTGTATAATTCCTGTGCTGTTTTTCTCCGGTTTACAATACACAGCACTTGTTCCTGCGCTGCCAGTTCTGCGCCAAGCTGGCTTTGTTCCAACTCTCCGCGCATTTTTAGCGTTGTACGCCGGAATGCCTGATATTGCTCTTTGGGATGTGGGCAAAGTTCCGTCATCTGCAGCCCAGGCGCCAGTTCATCAAACAAGGGCTGCAAAGCTGGTTGTGTGGCCGTGCAAAGCACCGCTGCTGCGCGGTAATGCTGTACCAGCTGCGCGATTGCCGCAACGCAGGGGCGCAAATAAGGAACCGGCAGGTTTTGTGCTTCGTCAAAAATGACCACGCTATTTGCAATGTTATGTAATTTACGGCATTGTGACGCATGGTTGCCGTAAAGTGATTCAAAGAATTGCACGGATGTGGTAACCACCACCGGAGCATCCCAGTTTTCCGCCGCCAATGCTTTGCGGTAGGCTGCCGGCTCATCATCTTCCTTGGCAGAGTAGTCCACCCCTGAATGGTGTTCCAAAACATTTTCTGCTCCTAATATTTCCGAAAACACATCCGCGGTCTGGTCAATAATGGATGTATAAGGGATCACATAAATAACCCGGTCCATATGGTTCTTTACAGCTAGCGAAAGCGCAAATGCCAATGACGCTACCGTTTTTCCCCCGCCTGTAGGAACGGTCAGGGAATAAAGGCCGCGCCGCCCTGTTTGCCCTGCCGTTGTACAGGCACTCAAAATTGAACTGCGGCGCTGATTCAAGGTTCCCTGGGGATGGCTCCATTTTGCGGTATATTGGTTCAACCTTTTCAGCAGTCCATCCATTGTCTGGCCTTGTCCGCGCGGTTTAGGGCTGCTCATAAAGTTTTCCGTATCCAGATAGTCCGCATCGACCAGGCAGGAATACAACATCCGGGTATAAAATGCCTGTGTAAAACGATTTTCCTTCATCATTTCCGGCTGGGGCGGTATGGACGGCAGTTTAATCTCATTCGTCCATTGGGTATAGGGTTCAACGCTCTTTTTCAATCGCCCAAACATTGTCGCATCCTGCGCGGTATCGCTTCGGCCTCCTCCATCCGGCAGGCCGCTATGGTGTCCCGCAATAGCAAAAGCCAGTGGGATTTGACCATATCGGGCAGCCACCTGTGCACCAGCCGTTGAGTGATCCACTTTTTCTCCACCTTGCAGGCGCTTTTGAAACTTTGTACTATATTTACCAATATCATGCAGTAATCCAAGCCAAGTTCCCTGTTGCTGGGCATCAAAGGCTGCTGCAAATTGCCCACATAGGACTGCCGTTCCCTGCAAATGGTCCGCTACCGTTTGGACGCGGGTTCCGTCTTCACTGATATGAGCCAGCATCTTTTTCTCCTGGTGCATAATCAAACTCCCTTCTGTTTTGCTTTTCTTTATTATAGCAGATCACTCATCCCATAATTCGGACTTTCACTCCAGTTCTCCAATCTTTGTCATACTATCCAAATTTATCCATGTAGAATTGTTAGCTATTCCCATTAGCAGATATTTTTGATAAAATAAGATATTATAGGGTTTATGAATTCACTTTCGTATATTACTTCTTCATCTTACCGAAAAATTATTTACGTAAGGAGTGAAAAGCCATGAAAAGGAAGTTATTCTCATTTTCCGCCAGTGTTATCACCGCAATAATGCTTACCGCTTGTGCTGCAGCGCCAGAAAACAAACCTGTTTCCTCCGCTGCTCTTTCCCCGACCAGTGAAGCTGTTGCCACAGCTATACCATCCACTAGCAATGCCAACTGGAAGTTACCGCCGCAATATGATTTTGACGAGATGATTCCTCTCTTCTCCCGCGAAACCCACACTGCCGGTTACGCCGCTGCCCGAAATCTGTACGCTGTGCGCAAGGGCGAACGCTGGAGCCTGTTTAATGCTGCCAACTGTAATGCTTTTCTGGAAGATTTGTCAGAAAGCATCCCGTACCTGTATGGTGAGCAGGAGCTCTCCATTGGGGTAGATGATACATACGATTACCAGAAGCTGAATGCCCTGGAAGAACAGATTAACCAGGAGCTGGTTGCCCAACAAATGCCTTTTACAACCATGCTGGGCGGGCACGGCGGGTATGGCATCCAGTGGATTTTAGGTGACAGCCAGATTTACCGTTCTGCTATTGGTGTCTATACATTTAGTGGCACGCCCATCGAACAGGTGTATGCTCCTGATTTGGTTGGCATCCAGCAAGGCATTTGGGATGATGAATATGCCGGTTATCTTGTTGACAATTCTGCACCTTTTGCCGTTGCGGATAAAAACGGTACAATTTTAACCGATTTCGACTACCAGGATGCCTGCATGGCCGGTGAATCTTTAATCGCGGTAAAGGATGCAGCCGGTAACTGGGGATATTGTGACCAAAGCGGTGCTTTAGTAATCCCCTGCATTTATCAGCCGCAGATGAGTTTGTCCATCATGAACGAAACTGTTGAATATCCTTACGCAGACTTATCTGGCATGGTAGTTGTGAAAAATCAATCCGGACAAAAGCTAGTTCTGGATGTTTACGGCAATGAGATAATTTCCGCTGGGCAATATGAAGATTTAGCCCCCGCGCGCGATGGCTGCGTATGGGCAAAACAGAATGGCCTTTGGGGCTTGCTGCAAGTACAGGATTATACCGAAAACAATGCCGACATTATTCTGCCGGATGGATGCGTTGCACCAGATGTAACGCTTAGCCGAATTGATAGCCTTTGTACCTACACCACTGCTGATCATGGGCTGGTTATGCGTAAAGGTCCCGGTACAAATTATGAAAAAATGGATAATATCCCCTACGGTATCATCGTATGGGAATGCGGCTATAGCAGCAATGTGCCTGACTGGGTTGTTGTATATTAAAGTGGGATTTATGGTTGGGTCAGTGATGAATACTTGGCTACCACTATTTATTCCAGCAGTAAAAAATAAATAAAAAAGCAGGTGTTCATGTAGAAACGATATCGTCCTCCACGTGAATACCTGCTTTTTATAGCTTCTTTTATTATATCTGTTCTGTGCCGCTATTTGTCTCTGTATGAAATAAATAGCCGCTATATGCATTTGAATGAAGTGTTCTGTTTGTTTGCTTTTTACCTAAAAGAATCGCGTAGGAGGCTCTCTTAACTAAAGAGCCGACCTCTCACACCACCGTGCGTACCGACCGGTACACGGCGGTTCAACCGTATAAGTGCAAGGACTCGTAGTAGCGCCTGAGGATACTAAAATATCCTGCTTCTGCGAGTCTTTCGTTTGCAATGGAACCTTTTAATACAGGACTACCGGCGATACGCCAATAACCCAGTCTGGAATTGCCCCACTGGTACTATTCCAAAATTCTTCGTTTGAGTTTCATTACTCATCGATATAATCTTTATCGAACCACTCGCCTAGCGAGTGGTTTTAGATATATAAAAAAGCACCTTAGCTTACGCTATGGTGCTCTTCCTGGTGACCCGTGCGGGAATCGAACCCACGTTAACGGCGTGAGAGGCCGCTGTCTTAACCGCTTGACCAACGGGCCATATTAAAAGAGAAGTCGGCATCTACCTATTTTCACAGGCCGTCTCCAGCCAACTATCTTCGGCACGAGTGAGCTTAACTTCTGTGTTCGGAATGGGAACAGGTGGAACCTCACCGTCATCGACACCGACCGTCTCTTTTTTCTGAGGATGTACCCTCAAAACTGAATATCGAACTGCTTTAGCAAATAGAGTATCTCATAAAGATGGGGTCAAGCCCTCGACCTATTAGTACACACTAGCTGAACGGATCACTCCGCTTACACTCTGTGCCTATCAACCTTGTAGTCTTCAAGGGGTCTTACCTGATTGACTCAGTGGGATATCTTATCTTAAGGCCGGCTTCACGCTTAGATGCTTTCAGCGTTTATCCGATCCGAACATAGCTGCCCAGCTGTGCCACTGGCGTGACAACTGGTGCACCAGAGGTTCGTCCATCCCGGTCCTCTCGTACTAGGGACAGCGCCTTTCAAATATCCTGCGCCCACGACAGATAGGGACCGAACTGTCTCACGACGTTCTGAACCCAGCTCGCGTACCGCTTTA
>OOCP01003587.1_pt1 | contig 11081 bp, 8 predicted proteins | sample 1671511 | NCBI WGS metagenome assembly OOCP01 (sample SAMN06348164, study PRJEB24527) | human gut metagenome | biome: human gut; feature: ankylosing spondylitis patient; material: feces | host: Homo sapiens | place: China | collected 2015-10 | reverse complement strand
TTTTTTTCAAGCAGAAGACGGCATACGAGATAAGCTAGTGACTGGAGTTCAGACGTGTGCTCTTCCGATCTCAAATCAATTCTACTATTAGTGGTAGAGGTTTTGATAACTATGGAGTATATGTTTATGATAATCTAAACCAGGGCAGTAAAGTTGATATTGTAAATAATGGCGATCTAATTATAAATACAAATGATAATAGCAGTAGAAATCATTCTTATGGAATTTTTGTTATCAATGAAAATAATACAGATGACGAAACAAGTGTAAATATAAATAGTAAAAATAATGTAGTAAATACAAAATCTACAGGTATAGAAGTTTCTGGTGAACTTAGTAATGTAAATATAACAGCTAGTGCGGGTTCTAATGTAATTAAAGCTTTAGGTGATGTTGATAGTACAGGAATAGAAGTCAATGATAATGGAATGCTCTATTTAAATGCTAAAGATTATAATATTGTTACATCTGATTACACAGGTATACATGTTTCTTATGCAGATGATAAACAAAGTAATATAACATTAAATGCTAATAATAATATTGTAAATGCTGTAGGAACAGGAATATTGAGTTTTTCTAATGGCAATATTAAATTAAATGCTTTAAATGGTAATAACGCCTTTACTAGCAATTATATAGGAATTAGTTTAATGGATAATAGTCAAGTTAATTTAAAAGCTGATAAAGGTGAAAATTACTTTAAAATTGATGAAGGGATTGCAATACTATCCAGTCAATCTAATGTATTAGCTCAAGCTAATAAAAATATATTAGAAGGTATAGAAGGGATTTCTAGTATAGATAAATCTGAAGTTAAATTACAGGCTACAGATAGTAATGTAATTAATGCTAAAGAATTTGGTATCTATACTAAAGAACAAGGAGTAGTAAGTTTAAATGCTACTAATGCAAATAATATTGTATATGTAGATGGAGGATATGGAATAAGTGGCAATGCTTCAGCTATAAATATCAATAGTCAGTCAGGAAATAATAGCATAGAAGTAGCTCAAGGAATAGCTATTGAAGCGAATAATGGAAGTAATATTTCTCTAAATGCCAATAAAGGGCAAAATAATATAAAAGCAAGTGATACTGCTATTTCTGTAAATAAAAATAATATTGATAAAGATATTGCAACTACAAGTACGAATACAGTAATAAAAGTTACAGGAAAAGATAATATTATAAATGCTACTACAGCTATAGATAATATTGATGGTGGCAATGTTGAAATAATAGCTAGTGAAAATAATTCTATTGATGGATTAGTAAATGTAGAAAATAAAGCCAATACAAAAATCCAAGGTAAAGTAAATTATCTAAAAAATGATAAAGATAATGCGATAGAGTCCAATAACGCTAATGTATTAGTACAAGGTAGTGAAAATATAATAGAAGCTACAAAAGGTATTTCTAGTATAGATAAATCTGAAGTTAAATTACAGGCTACAGATAGTAATGTAATTAATGCTAAAAATTTTGGTATCTATACTAAAGAAGAGGGCGTAGTAAATTTAAATGCTACTAATGCAAATAATACTGTATATGTAGAAACTGGATATGGAATAAGTGGTAATGATTCAGCTATAAATATCAATAGTCAGTCAGGAAATAATAGTATAGAAGTAACTCAAGGAATAGCTATTGAAGCAAATAACGGAAGCAATATTTCTCTAAATGCCAATAAAGGGCAAAATAATATAAAAGCAAGTGATATAGCTATCTCTGTAAATAAAAATAATATTGATAAAGATATTGCGATTACAAGTACGAATACAGTAGTAAAAATTGCAGGAAAAGACAATATTATAAATGCTACTACAGCTATAGATAATATTAATGGTGGTAATGTTGAAATAATAGCTAGTGAAAATAATTCTATTAATGGATTAGTACATGCAGAAAATAAAGCTAATACAAAAATCCAAGGCAAAGTAAATTATCTAAAAAATGATAATGGTCAAAGTGTTATTTGGGCAGATGCTGGCACTATTGATATTACAGGAACTAGTATTATACAAGCTAATTCTCAACAAGTAGCGCTAATAGCAAATAACGATATGAATAATTTAAATCAGGGAATAATTACAGCATCATTTGGTCAAAATAGTGTGATTAAAGGAGATATTATAGCTAAAGATAATGGGCTAATAAAATTGAATGTATTAAATAGTAATAATGATGTTTCAGGATTGATTATTGAAGGTAATATTTTAGCTGAAAATCAAGGAAATATTTCTTTAGATATAGGAAATAATAGTTTAATTACAGGAAATATAAATGATTATAGTTATTTAGCGGATTTAAATAATCAAAATTTAAAACAAGAGAATTTGGCAGGTAATATAAGTATAGATTTTAATAATAAATCTAGATGGAATGTAGTAGGGCAAAGTTTTATTTCTAAGATTAATACTAAAGAAAATAACATTATTGATATGGTGGGATATAATACAGAAAATAAACCACATAGTTTAATGGTTAAAGAATTTAATGGCGATAGTAATTTTGTGATGAATTTAAATGGCAATAGACAAAATACAGATATGGTTTATTTAAATTCAGGCACAGGAAATTATAATGTTATTTTAGCAAATGCTGTAACTAAAAATGATATAGGGCAAAATGGTTTACGTTTTGCTACAGTTGGTGATAAAAATAAGCAAGTTTTTAAAAATGCAGTAGCGTATAATGATGGATTTTTTAATATTAAATACCAAATTGCTTCAGAGGATTATGATGTGAATAATGAAGAAAATACATTATATAATAATGGTGATAATAGTGATTTATTAACAGAAAATCGACCAGGTAATGATATAATTAATAATATCTTTGGCAATAATGAAGATGCTGTTAATTATAAATTGGTAAATATTGAAGAAAAAACTTTATCTAATGCAGGTAAAACTATATTAAATATGACTAAGGCTAATTATGATGTAGCGGTTTTCATGGGACGATTAGATAAACGCATGGGTGATGTGCATTATTTAAATAAAAATGATGATGGCATATGGTTTAGACTTCGTCATGATAGAATTGAAAAAGACTTAGGATATACTGTTGATGGGAATATGTATGAATTAGGATATGATAAACTTTTTCTTAGAGACAATGGTCAAGAACGTTTAGGATTAGCTTTTGATTATATGAAAGGGTCTACTTCTTATGATGATATAGCTGGCAAAGGAAATAATAGTAGAAAAGGTATCTGGCTTTATGATACATGGATTGGTGATGATGGTCATTATAGCGATTATATTTTGAAATGGGGTCATTTAGAAAATGATTTTGAAATAGCTGGTACCAAAAAATTGAATTTAATTAAAGGAAATTACGATAATGATGTATTTTCTGCTAGTGCAGAATATGGCTATATGAAAAATTTAAAAAATGATTGGTATATCACTCCTCAAGTTCAATTACAATTAGCTAAAGTAACAGGCGCAGATTACATTACAAATCAAAATACTAATGTGCATGTAAATGGTATTGATAGTATTATTGGTAGAGCAGGATTTAAATTAGGCAGAAATTTTGGTGATAATAAGAAAAATACTTTTTATTTAAAAGCAGATGTATTACGAGAATTTTTAGGCGAACAATTTGTATCAGTTAAAGATGTTACTTCTGATAATGAATATGTTGGTTTTAAATATGACCATAGTGGTTATTGGTATGATGTTGGTTTTGGTTTTAATATTGAAACTAAAAAAGATTCATATGCATTCTTAGATGTTGAACGCAGATTTGGCAATGGAAATAAAAATTCATATCAAATTAATGGTGGTTTTTACTGGGCTTTGTAATTGAGAATTTATAACTTGTAATCAAAGATATAGATATGCTATTATAGTACTAGCAGGTTTAAGTTTGTGGGGAGGATAAATATGTTATTGACTATTTTGATGATTATAGATGCATTAGTAGCAATTGGCTTGATTGCTTCTGTGCTTATGCAAGAAGGTAAGACTGCTGGCATGGGAAGTTTATCAGGACAAAATGAAACGGCTTTTAGTAGCAGTGCTCGCGGTATGGACGCATTAATGGCCCGTTTCACTGTGTTTTTTGCTGTACTGTTTATGATAATTACTTTAATCATAGCTAAAATGGTAGCATAAAAAACTATTCTCTATCTATTTGAATTAATTTAAAGTAGATAGAGATTTTTTTTTATCAAATAGTGTAATATTTTATTTAATAAGTCATTTATAATAATATTTTAAAATTTAGGAGGTATTTTTATGATTACTAGTGGTGCAGAGCCATTTTTGTTACCTGGAGGTTCAAAGGGTGTATTATTGATACATGGATTTACAGGCTCGCCTTCTGAAATGATATTATTAGGAAATTATTTATACAGACAAGGTTATACTGTATTAGGTGTGCGCTTAGCTGGTCATGGTACGACTGTAGAAGAAATGGCTAATACTAATTGGCATGAATGGTATCATAGTGCATGTGATGGATATCATTTATTGCGTGGCATTTGCAGTGAAATATCTGTAATTGGTCTATCTATGGGCGGTTTATTAGCTATGCGAATTGGCAGGGATTTTCCTGTGAAAAAAATAATTTCAATGTCTGCTCCTGTATATATAGCTAATGAACGCAATTTAAGGTTTTTACCACCACTTGAAAAATCAGTGGGACGATATCAGCGAAAAAATAGACGAGAATTACCTGAACTAGCTAAAAGATACAATGTATCTTATAATAAAATGCCACTTGTCTGCGTTCATCAATTGTTGGAGATAATAGCCAAAACAAAAGAAATTCTACCAGAAATTTCAAAACCAATTTTGATTGTTCAAAGTAAAAATGACCATACAGTAAAAGAAGAAAGTGGTCAATATATTTATGACCATATTGGTAGCAAGGATAAACAATTATTTAAATTGAATTTTTCAGGTCATTTAGTTACTTTAGATATTGAACATGATAAATTATTTAATAAAATAGAGAATTTTTTGAAATAAATTATTTAGAGATTAGATAGAGGATAAATTTATGAGTTTACAAGAAAAAATAATGGAATATATGCAAACTAAAGCTAAAAGACCGATGAGTCAGGAAGATTTATTATATGCTTTGGCTTTAGAAGCAGATGAAATAAAACAATTACCCTCTGTGATGGAAGAATTAGAGCGAAAAAATCTATTAATTCAAAATCGAAGCGGTTTATTTGGTTTACCAAAACATATGAATTTAGTCATAGGGAAAATGAGCATTACAGCTAAAGGATTTGGTTTTGTTATTCCAGATAATGGGCTAGAAGAAGGTAAAGCTAAAGTAGATGATATTTTCATTCCTGCTGGTATGTTAAATTCAGCAATGAATAATGATAAGGTTTTAGTGCGTATCACTACTGAAAGAAGTAGTTTTACTAAGCGTGAAGGCGAAGTTATTCGTATATTAGAACGTGCTAATAATAAAGTTGTAGGTACATTTGAAAGCAGTAGAACTTTTGGTTTTGTAGTTCCAGATGATAGCCGTTTAAATCAAGATATTTTTATTGAAGGTCGCAATTTTAATGGGGCAAAAGTAGGCATGAAAGTAGTTGCTGAAATCACTAAATGGCCGACAAAAAATCATAGTCCAGAAGGGAAAATTATAGAAGTTCTTGGGAAAATAGGTGCACCTGGCGTAGATATTTTATCAGTAATGCGTCAATATGATTTATCAGAGCAATTTCCTGTAGATGTACAAGAAGAAGCTAAACAGATTGAGCAAGTACCTAGTAAGTCAGAATGCAATAAACGCAAGGATAGACGCCATTTACAAATTGTAACTATTGATGGTGAAGATGCCAAAGATTTAGATGATGGTGTTTATGCAGAAAAATTGCCAAATGGAAATTTTTTCTTAGGTGTATATATTGCTGATGTCAGTCATTATGTAAAAGCATTTTCACCTTTAGATAAAGAGGCATATAATCGCGGTACAAGTGTATATTTAGCAGATAGAGTTATTCCTATGTTGCCTGTAGAATTATCCAATGGTATCTGTAGTTTAAATGCTGGCGAAGATAGACTTTCCATGTGTGCGGAAATGGAAATTGACGCAAATGGCTCTGTTATCAAATACGATATTTTCCCTACAGTTATTCATGTATATCGTCGATTAACGTATAAATTAGTAAATCGCATCTTAGTGGAAAAAGATACGCAAATGATTGAGGACAATCAAGATATTTTACCATTGTTGCATAATTTAGAAGCTGTATATAAAGTTTTAAATAAACGACGTCAAATGCGTGGGGCTATAGATTTTGATATCCCTGAAGTTAAGGTGAAATTGAATGCCAAAGGTCAAGCTGTAGGTCTTGTAAAACGTGAACATGGCTTAGGTGAATCTATTATTGAAGAATGTATGTTAGTGGCTAATGAAACTGTAGCCGAACATATGGCTAGAAAAGAATTGCCTTTTATTTACCGTGTGCATGAAGAACCTGTAGAAGATAAAATGTTTGCCTTAAATGAATTATTGGCTAATTTTAATTTGCATTTAAATCGCAACACTGAAGGTGAAGTTGAACCTAGAGCTGTTCAAGAGGTATTAAATTCTATAAAAGGAAAGCCAGAAGAAAAAATTATTTCTGCTGTAGCTTTGCGCAGTATGCAACAAGCTAAATATAAAGCAGAAAATTTAGGGCATTTTGGCTTAGCTGCTAAATACTATACGCATTTTACTTCACCAATTAGACGTTATCCAGATTTAATCGTTCATCGTTTATTAAAAGAACAATTGAATGGAAAAATGACAGCAGAACGTCAAGAAAAATTAAAATCAAGATTACCTGAAGTGGCTACACATACATCTAAACAAGAGCGTGTGGCTACAGAAGCAGAACGTGAAACGACTTTAATTAAAGAAATTGAATATATGGCTCGTTTCTTGGGTGATGAATTCCATGGTATTATCAGTGGCGTTACTGCTTTTGGTATTTTTGTAGAATTAGATAATGGCGTAGAAGGTTTAGTCCATGTTTCTACCATGGTAAATGATTATTATGAATATGTAGAGAAAGAATATGCACTCGTTGGCGAAATGACTAATTTCAGATATCGTTTAGGCGATGAAGTAACTGTTATTTTGACAAGAGCAAGTATTAAAGAACGTTCTATTGATTTTATTTTAAAAGATAATGGTAAGATGCCACTTGTTTTTGAAGATGATATAATTGCTAAACCATTTTTTACAGAAATCAATAATAATGTGAAAAAAGATTTAAAGATTAAGGAAAATTTTTCTAAAGAAAATAAAGCAAGCAAAAAGCAAGCGGATAAATATAAACGCAAAAAACGTAAAGATAAAGAGCATAAAAAAATAGAGGAAAAAAGAAAGAAATCTATTGCCAAAATAGAAGGTAAGAAAAAAGATAACAAGAAAAGTGCTTTTTATGATAAAATTTATATGAAGAAATCTCGCAAAAAAAGTGGCACCAAAGAACGTGTACGCGATAGAGTTTCAAAAGGCAAACGCCGTAAAAAATAAATATTTTAGACAATAAGTAAGGTTGATTTTATGGGAAAGAAAAATGCAAGTGTAAAAATTGTTTGTGAAAATAGAAAGGCTCGTCATGATTATTTTATTCATGAAACATATGAAGCTGGGATTGTTTTGGTAGGTACAGAAGTTAAATCTCTTCGTGCAGGCAAAGTTAATTTAAAAGATAGCTTTGCTAAAATCAAAAACAATGAAATCTTTTTGGATAATATGCATATCAGTCCTTATGAACAGGGTAATATTTTCAATCATGATCCACTTCGTGCTAGAAAATTACTGATGCATAAAATAGAAATAGTGAAATTATCCAGTAAAATCAAAGAAAAAGGTTTTACATTAGTACCATTAAAAGTTTATTTTAGCAAAGGTAGAGCTAAAGTGGCTTTAGGTCTTGCTACTGGTAAGAAAAATTATGACAAACGTCAAGCTTTGGCAGAAAAAGCTGCCAAACGTGATGTTGAACGTGCATTGAAGGAACGTCAAAAATATTAAATATAGCTAAGTGAGATGGTGATTAATTATTTATGTGGGAAAAGATAAAATCTATATTAACTACTACTAAATATCAAGTTAGAATTGGCTTGGCTGTAGTATTAATATTTTTAGGCGGATATAATTTATTTTTCATTGGCGATGATGAAGGATATGGCGATAATATTTCTATAAAAATAGAAAGTGGCATGTCTACAGAAGAAATTGCTCAAAATTTGCAAGAACATGCTATAATAAACAATGGTCTTGGTTTTCGCATCTTAGCTCGTTTGGAAGGTAAGGATACTCAATTTAAAGAGGGTATTTATTATTTTCGTGTGGGTATGAATATAAATTCTGTTCTTGATAGATTGGTTCAAGGGCCAGAAAATCAAGTAGTCAGAATAACTATTCCAGAAGGTTTCACTGTAGAAGATATTGCTAATTTATTAGAAAAAGAAAATTTGACTACAAAAGAGGAATTTTGCAAGGTTGCAAAAGATTATACTCCATATGATTATATGAAGGAAGCTACAGAAAATAAGGATATCAAATATGCTGTAGAAGGATTTTTATTTCCTGATACTTATGATATTGATAGGTCTTATGGTGCAAAACAAATCATGCAAATTATGGTAGATAATTTTGACCATAGATTAAATAGTGAAATGCGTGAACGTGCTAAAGAGGAAAATTTATCTATTTTTAAATTAGTAACTATGGCATCTTTGGTGGAAAAAGAAGCTAAATTTGCAGAAGATAGACCAATTATCGCTGATGTATTTTTCAAACGATTAGAAAATCATATGATGTTACAATCTGATGCGACTATTCAATATGCTTTAGATGAACATAAGGAAGAGTTTAGCATTGAAGATACAAAACTAGATTCTCCATATAATACGTATCAACATGAAGGATTGACTCCAGGGCCAATTGGAAATCCAGGTCTTGCTTCTATTGAGGCTGTGTTATATCCAGCAACTACAGATTATTTGTATTTTGTTGCAGATAGTGAAGGTCATAATCATTATAGTGTAACATATGATGAACATTTAAAAGTTATTGAAGAAATATATGGTGAATAAATAATAAGTAAGAGGAATTAAAACGTGGAAGCTTTATTTAAGCAAATGGAAGATTTTGCGAAAGAAAATAAAGTACCAATCATCAATGAAAATGGCAGAAAGGTTTTTATTGAAATAATAAAAAAATATAAGCCACAAAGAGTTTTAGAAATTGGTACTGCGATAGGTTATTCTGCATTATTAACTACTTATTATGGTGCAGAAAATGCAAAGATTATTTCTTTGGAATTAGATGAAGAACGCGCAAAACAGGCTCAAGATTTTATAAATCAATCTGCATATAAAGAGCAGATTGAAATAATCTTAGGTGATGCCGCTGAAAATATAGAAAAACTAGATAAAAATTATAAATTTGATATGGTTTTTATCGATGCAGCTAAAGGACAATATCCTGATTATTTGCAGAAAGTATTACCATTATTAGCTGATGATGGCATTATTTTAGCTGATAATGTATTATTTCGCGGTTATGTAATGAGTGAAGAAAAGCCACCTCGCCGATATAAGACTATTGTAAAAAGATTGCGTGAATATATTGCTATGGTAAGTGATACAGATAAATTTACAACAGAGATTTTTGAAAATGGCGATGGTTTGGCTTTAACTAAAAGATTGAGAACTAATTAATTATTTGGAGGAACAATGCAAAATACAATAAAAAAACCTGAATTATTAGCACCAGCAGGAAATTTAGAAAAATTAAAAATGGCTATTTTATATGGAGCAGATGCTGTATATCTTGGCGGAAAACGTTTTGGACTTCGTGCTTATGGCGGTAATTTTTCTAAAGAAGAAATGATTGAAGGCGTTAAGTTTGCTCATGAACGTGGTAGAAAAGTTTATGTAACAGCAAATATTTTTCCGCATAATAATGATATAAATGAGATTTTACCATATCTACAAGAATTGGTAGAGGTTGGTGTTGATGCTGTTTTAGTATCTGATATCGGTTTATTCATGCTCATTAAAAATGAAGTGCCAAATCTTGAAGTTCATATCAGTACACAGGCTAATAATACAAACTGGAGAGCTGTTAAAGCATGGCAAGATTTAGGAGCAGAACGCGTTGTATTAGCTCGTGAACTTTCTTTTGCTGAGATAAAAGAAATTCGTGAAAAAACTGATGTGGAATTAGAAATGTTTGTACATGGTGCAATGTGTATTTCTTATTCTGGTCGTTGTTTAATCAGCAATTATTTAACAGGTAGAGATTCTAATCGTGGAGCATGTACTCAACCTTGCCGTTGGAAATATAATTTAACTGAAGAAAAACGTCCTGGTCAATTTTTCCCTGTAACTGAAGATGAAAATGGAACATATTTCTTTAATTCTAAAGATATGTGTTTACTTCCTTATCTAAAAGATATCATTGAATGTGGTGTAGATAGCTTAAAAATTGAAGGTCGTATGAAATCTATTCATTATGTAGCTAGTGTAGTAAGTGCATACCGTCATGCTATCGATAGTTATTTTGAAAATCCAGAAGAATTTATAATCAAACAAGAATGGATAGATGAATTAAATAAAGTTTCTCATCGTGAATATACAAGTGGTTTCTCTTATCATAAAACTTCTTGTGATGATCAAATCTATAATACAACATCTTATGAACATACATCTGATTTTGTAGGCTTAGTACTTGATTATGATGAAGAAACAAAAATTGCTACTATACAGCAACGCAATCATTTAACAGTTGGACAAGAAATAGAATTCTTCCAACCTGATGCACCTTTATTTAAACAAACTATTACAGAAATGTTTAATGATGAAGGTATTTCCATAGAAGTAGCACCACATCCACAACAGATTATTACTATGAAAATGGATAAACCTGTTGTGCCATATACAATTTTAAGACGTGATGTAGTTACTGAAGAAAATTAAATAAAAAAGCGTTATAATCTGAACTGCACCCCAAAAGTTAGACAAAAAACAACTTTTGGAGGTGCAGTTTTTTTATGACTAAATACTCAAATGAATTTAAAGTTAAAGCAATTAAAA
>OOCP01003584.1_pt1 | contig 11087 bp, 11 predicted proteins | sample 1671511 | NCBI WGS metagenome assembly OOCP01 (sample SAMN06348164, study PRJEB24527) | human gut metagenome | biome: human gut; feature: ankylosing spondylitis patient; material: feces | host: Homo sapiens | place: China | collected 2015-10 | reverse complement strand
TTCCGGCGCGCTGGGGGGCCCCTATGCGTTTGTCCGATGACTGAAAAGGAGGATCCCATGAAGGTCTATTCCCTGATGCTGGGCAGCTACCAGACCAATTGCTATCTCGCTGCGGATGACGACGGCGTCTGCGCCGTCATCGATCCCGGCTATACGCCAGAGCGCGTGCTGGAGGCCGCGCAGCGCTATGGCCTGACCATCCGCGCTGTCCTGCTGACGCACGGTCATTTTGACCATGTCGGCGGCGTGCGCGGCGTGGCGGAGGCGGCGCGCTGCCCCGTCTGGCTGTGCGAGGCGGACACGGTCCTGCCCGAGCGTCTGACGGCCGGGCCGCTGTATTACACCGACACCTATGCCGATGGTGACACTGTCGAGGTCGGAAGCCTGCGCTTTACCGTGCTGGAGACGCCGGGCCACACGCCCGGCTCCGTGTGCCTCCTGTGCGAGAACGTCCTGTTCTCCGGCGACACACTCTTTGCAGGCTCCTGCGGCCGTGTCGATCTGGCAGGCGGCGTTCCGGCGCAGATGGGCACGAGCCTGAAGCGGCTGGCGGAGCTGCCCGGCAACTATGCCGTCCTGCCCGGCCACGGCCCGGCCACGACACTGGATGCCGAGCGCGCGGACAATCCTTATCTGCGGGAGGCGATGGCATGAAGCTGCTCCTGCGCACGCGCTACCATGTCTCGCCGGAGCGCAGCCGCCTGTGCGTCGAGGCATCGGAGGCCACGGTACAGGCAGCGCAGCTGCTGCGGCCGCAGGACGTGTCCGTCTATGTCGGCATCCCGTTCTGCCCGACACGCTGGAAAGCGTTGGCAGCTACATTTTCTATGACTGCGGCGTGACCCGCGTCACCTTCCCTGACGGCATCACCGAACTGTCGCCCTATACCTTCTATTGCACCGATTTGCAGGAAGTTCACCTGCCCGCGTCGCTGCGGGAAATCCCGGATTACTGCTTTTGGAACTGCCAGCTGATCGCGCTGACCATCCCCGACGGCGTGACCCGCATCGGCGCGCACGCGGTGGACTGGTTCACGGGCGAAATCATTGGGGCCGTCACCCTGCCCGCGTCGGTGGAATTTGTGGGCTATCGTGCCTTCCCGGACGAATGCGATGTGACGGCTTTGAACCCGCAGGTTCATTTTGAAACAGCCACGGAGTATGCCGAGCGAATCCCCGAATATGACTGGTATGGCGGCGAAGCGGCGGATGTCCTCTATTCGGATGGCCTGTTTGACTACGAGCTTTCGTCGCGCGGCGCGGTTCTGCTCGGCTGTTCCCGCTTCTTGAACCAGCCAGAAGTCCCCGACGTGCTGGAAATTCCGGCGGAATTGGGCGGAACTCCTGTCGTGGCAATTGCGGCGAATGCGTTGAACACATCTGAATCCTGTGCCGATAGCCTTTTGTTCGGCATTGTGCTGCCAGAGGGCGTTCAGCGTGTGGAAGCAGATGCGTTTCAATGCTGTCACGCAGCAACGCAGATTTCCTTTCCCTCCACGCTAACAATGCTCGCGGAAGGCAGTTTTTTTCACGTCTACGCGGAAATCGACTTTCCGAACGGCAACCCGCGCTATTCCTGCGAAAACGGCTTCCTGATTGACGGCGACACGCAGACGCTGCTGTACGCCGCGCCGTCCAGTCAGGGGCAGCCGATTCCCGCCGTCCGTCGCTTGGGCGATTCCGCGCTGGATAACTGGAAACCTGCGGGTAACGAAATCCGCCTGCCGGACACGCTGGAATCCATCGGTCCTTACGCCTTGGACGGGCAGTACACGGGCGATTTTTCCCCGCTGGCGGCGCTGATTCTCCCCGACGGCGTCCGCGAACTGTCCGATTGCAGCATTTACGGCTGCTGGGAGATTCAGCTGCTGCGCTTCCCGGCAACGCTGACGGAAATTCCCGCCTACTGCGTCGCAAACTGCGGGCTGGGCGCGGTGGAAATCCCGGAGGGCGTGACGCGCATCGGAGAATTTGCCTTCTACTACTACGATTGGGAGCAGACGGAATTGTCCGCCGTCACCCTGCCCGCGTCGGTGGAATTTGTGGGCTTCCGCGCCTTCCCGGACGAATGCGAAATCACCGCGCTAAACCCCGACACGCACTTTGAAACAGAGGAAGAAATCAATCAGCGGAATCCCGATTGGGCGTATCGCATCCCCTAACAATCAAGAAGGGTCGTTTCCCGCATGAACGAACTCGATTCGCTTCTTCGCGCCGCCGGGCGCATGATGCTTGACTACCAGTCCCCGAAGGTGTTCAGCAAGGGGCATCACGCCGATTTCGTCACCGAGGCGGACATTGCGGTGCAGTCCTATCTCGTCGATGCGCTGCAAAGGGCGTATCCGCACGCGAAATTCTTCGCCGAGGAGGAGGAGCGGCACGTCCTCACCGACGCGCTGACCTTCATCATCGACCCCATCGACGGCACGACGAACTACTTCCGCCGCCGCCGCTGCTCAATGATTTCCATCGGTGCGGTGGAAAATAAACTTCCCGTTTTCGGCGGGCTGTACGACCCCTACACGGACGAAATGTACCTCGCGGAACGCGGCAAGGGCGCGACCTGCAACGGCGAGCGCATCCGCGTGTCGGACACGTCCCTTGACAAGGCGCTGATTGGCTTCGGTTCTGCGCCGTACTACGAGGAGTTGTTTTCGCTGACCGGGCGGACAGTTTCGACGCTGCTGCCGAAAATCGCCGATGTGCGCCGGACGGGCAGCGCCTGCCGGGAACTGTGCGACGTGGCGCGCGGCATCAGCGACGGACACTTCGAGTGGCGGCTCCAGCCGTGGGACTACTGCGCGGGGACGCTGCTGATTGAGGAAGCTGGCGGGCGCTGCGGCGACATCCGCGGCGGAAGCGTCGTCTACGACCGCCCGATGGCGCACATGGCGGCGAACGCGCGCATTTTCGATAATCTGCGCGAAGTGCTGCAATCAGCGGATTGCGAAAATCCCGATTGTATGGTATAATCAGGGTACCAACCTGAAAAGGAGCGACTGACATGATTCCGACCCCACACATTACTGCCAAGGAAGGCGATTTCGCCCGCACTGTCCTCATGCCCGGCGACCCGCTGCGCTCGAAGTTCATTGCGGACAACTACCTCGAAAACGCCGTGCTGGTCAACAACACGCGCGGCGTGCAGGGCTACACCGGCACCTACAAGGGCAAGCGCGTGTCCGTGATGGCGTCCGGCATGGGGATGCCCTCCATCGGCATTTACTCCTATGAATTGTTTAAGTTCTACGGTGTGGAAAATATAATCCGCGTCGGCACGGCGGGGATGCTCAGCCAGCAGCTGAAAGTGCGCGACATCGTGCTGGGCATGAGCGCGTACACGAACAGCAATTTCGGGCAGCAGTACGGTTGCCGCGGGAACGTCGCTCCGTGCTGTTCCTACGCGCTGCTTTCTGCCGCAATGGAAGCGGCCAAGACGCTTGGCGTGACCCCCGTGCCGGGTGCGCTGTACTCGTCGGATATTTTCTATGACGAATCGCAGCCGTCGCCGGGGCAGGTGCTGCAAGGCTTGGGCGTGCTGGCGGTGGAGATGGAGGCGGCGGCGCTGTACCTGAACGCGGCGCGGCTGGGCAAGAATGCGCTGACCATCTGCACCATTTCCGACAATCCCTTCACGGGCGAGGAGCTGGATGCCGAAGCGCGGCAGAACACCTTCACGCAGATGATGGAGATTGCGCTGGAAATTGCATAAAATCCGCATACGAAAACGACCGGCAGGGCGAAATTGCTCTGCCGGTTTTTTGATACTGCTGATTTTACCCGCTGATTACACCGCGCCCTGCGCCATCATCGCGTCGGCAACCTTCAGGAAGCCCGCAATGTTCGCACCCGCGACGTAATCGCCTTCCTTGGCGTACTCGTGTGCCGCCAAATCCACCTTGGCGAAGATGTTCACCATGATATCCTTCAGCTTCGCGTCCACTTCCTCGAACGTCCAGCTCAGGCGCTGGCTGTTCTGGCTCATTTCCAGCGCGGAAACCGCCACGCCGCCCGCGTTGGCAGCCTTCGCCGGGGCAAACAGCACGCCCGCCTGCTGGAACGCCGCGGTGGCTTCAAGCGTCGAGGGCATGTTCGCGCCTTCGCCGACTGCTTCCACGCCGTTGGCAATCAGCGCCTTGGCGGATGCTTCGTTGATTTCGTTCTGCGTTGCGCAGGGCAGGGCAATCTGGCAGGGAATCGTCCAGATGCCGGAGCAGCCCTCGGTGTAGGTCGCGGTCGGAACAGCCTTGACATACTCCTTGATGCGCTTGCGCTCCACTTCCTTCAGCTGCTTGACCACATCCAGCTTAATGCCGTCGGGGTCGTAGATGTAGCCGTTGGAATCGCTCATGGCGACGACCTTCGCGCCCATCTCGGTAATCTTCTGCACCGCGTAGATGGCGACGTTGCCCGAACCGGACACGACGACCGTCTTGCCCGCAATGGCCTTGCCGTTGCGCTCCATCATCGCCTGCGTGAAGTAGCACAGACCGTAGCCGGTGGCCTCCTTGCGCGCGAGGCTGCCGCCCCACGTCAGACCCTTGCCGGTCAGCACGCCTTCATACAGCCCGGTGATGCGCTTGTACTGGCCGTACAGGTAGCCGATTTCGCGTGCGCCGACGCCAATATCGCCCGCCGGCACGTCGGTGTCCTTGCCGATGTAGCGGTACAGCTCAGTCATGAAGGACTGGCAGAAGCGCTGCACTTCGTTGTCGCTCTTGCCCTTGGGGTCGAAGTCAGAGCCGCCCTTGCCGCCGCCGATGGGCAGACCGGTCAGGCTGTTCTTCAAAATCTGCTCAAAGCCAAGGAACTTCAAAATCGACTGGTTGACGCTGGGATGCAGGCGCAGACCGCCCTTGTACGGGCCAATCGCGCTGTTGAACTGCACGCGGTAGCCGCGGTTGACCTGCACCTTGCCCTGATCGTCGATCCACGGCACACGGAAGGTGATGATGCGCTCCGGCTCCACGAAGCGTTCGAGCAGTCCCGCCGCTTCATACTTCTCTTCGTTCCGTTCGATAACGGGCTTAAGGGTCGTCAAAATTTCGGTCGCTGCCTGAATGAATTCCGGCTCGTGGGCATAGCGAACCTTCAAATCGTCAAGAACGCGCTGGCAATAATTCGCCATGATGCAGGACTCCTTTCAAATCATAAACATGCTGATTTATCGGCGCAGAACCCGCCGATGCGGAGTCCCGACGCCCTTGTCGAGAGGCGATACTTTCGCCCTTCACGTTTTTCATCATACACCATGCGGGCGCATATGGCAAGGGCTTTTGCTGCACTAATTATGTTTTTCTGGATGACAGCGGCGGCGATTTTGCATTTTCGCCGTTTTTTTTGCCCCTTGACAGGAAAAAACGGGTGTGTTACCATGTGTTCATGCAAGAAAAACGCGGAGGTGAACATCCGCGAATGAAGGAGGTATCCACTTTTCATGAACACACAGGTTTTGCAAGGGCTGCTCGTGCCCTTTCTCGGCACAACGCTGGGCGCGGCGCTGGTTTTCTTCCTCAAGCGCGACTTGCCTGAAAAGGTGCAGAAGGGCTTGAGCGGCTTCGCGGCGGGCGTGATGGTTGCGGCAAGCATATGGAGTCTGCTGATTCCGGCGCTGGAAGGCGCGGCGGACTTGGGCGCATGGTCGTTCCGGCCCGCGACGATCGGTTTCTGGCTGGGGATTCTCTTCCTGCTGCTGCTGGATCGCCTCGTCCCTCACGTCCACCTGGATGGCGAACAAGAGGGTCTGCGCGCGTCGCTCCCCCGGTCGATGATGGTCGCGCTCGCCGTTGCGCTGCATAATCTGCCGGAGGGGATGGCGGTCGGCGTGGTCTACGCGGGCAGTATGCAGCCGGAGCAGGTCGGCAGCGTATCTTTCGCCAGCGCGTTCGCCCTTGCCGTCGGCATCGCCCTGCAAAACGTGCCCGAAGGCGCGATTGTCGCCATGCCCCTGCGTCAGGCGGGCATGAGCCGCAAGAAGGCGTTCACGCTGGGGATGCTGTCCGGCGCGGTTGAGCCGCTGGGCGCGCTGCTGACCATCGGGCTGGCGGCGGTTTTCGCCCCGATGATGCCCGTGATGCTGTCCTTCGCCGCGGGCGCGATGCTCTACGTCGTCGTCGAGGAGCTTGTGCCGGAGATGGCGCAGGGCACGCACACCAATGTTGGCACGGTGCTGTTCGCCGTCGGATTTTCGCTGATGATGGCAATGGATTACATCCTATAAAGGAGACATGAAAATGAAACGAATTTTACCGCTTCTGCTGATTTTGCTGCTGATTTTAACGGGCTGTTCCGCCCAGAATGCGGACTCCCCCGCTGCCAACACGCCGACGGACGCGCCCCTGACCGGCACATCCTACGTCCAAATCGACGTGAAGGATTACGGCACGATTGTCGCGGAGCTGTACGCCGACACCGCACCCATCACCGTCGCGAACTTTCTTTCCCTCGTGGACAGCGGCTTCTACGACGGCTTGACCTTCCACCGCATCATTTCCGGCTTCATGATTCAGGGCGGCGACCCGAACGGCAACGGCACGGGCGGTTCGAGCCAGCGGATTAAGGGCGAATTCAGCGCCAACGGCGTGCAGAACGACCTAAAACACACGCGCGGTGTCCTGTCGATGGCGCGGTCAAGCGCGATGGACAGCGCCAGCAGCCAATTCTTCATCATGCACGCGGATGCGCCGCATTTGGACGGGCAGTACGCCGCGTTCGGCAAGGTCATCAGCGGGATGGAGGTTGTGGACGCAATTTGCGAGCATACGCCGGTGACGGATCGCAACGGGACGGTCGCCAAGGCGAATCAGCCGGTGATTGAACGGATTATCCGAGTAGAAAAGCCGGAGGAATAAGGGAAAAGGAAATGCCCCGACAGCGCAAAAAACTGCCGGGGCATTTGTTGTATGGAAAAGCGACCAAGCCGGGCAGCCAAAAAGGGTCAAGGGGCAATGCCCCTTGCAGGGTGCAGGGGCAGCGCCCCTGCTGGGGTTTGGGGCAACGCCCCAACTGTTCCTCGTCAAACCTACTCAAAGGGAAAAACCAACAAAGGTGCAGGCAGCGAAGCGTCCCTGCCAGTAACTTCGCGCGTCCTCAGACGCGCCCCCAAGCTGCTCATTCGACCAACTGTGCTGTGTCGCGCCAAATGGGCGCGACCGAACTGCATGGCTTCCAGTCATAGCTGGTCTTTTCCGTAAGCAGGGGATTTCGCGCCTGCGGGCGCGAGTCGGGGGCTTTGCGTTCGCCCCCCGCCACCCCTTCGCAGCGCTCACCCATGCAGCTTGACTTTTATCGCAGCAGTAGTTTGCGCATCTGCCGACGCAATCATGCTCTGCCGCAATGGATTTGCGGATGTTTGAAAAAAGGGGCAGGGAAAGCCAAATGGAACTGACTTTGCCCTGCCTCCTGCGTTGCGCAAGGGGAATTAAGGATTCCTTAGCGCGGGATTTCCTCCATGATGAAGCACTCGACGACATCGCCTTCCTTAATGTCGTTGTGCCCTTCCAGACTCATGCCGCACTCGAAGCCAGCCGCCATTTCCTTGACGTCTTCCTTGTAGTGCTTCAGGCTGCTCAGCTTGCCCTCGAACACGACCACATTGTCGCGCAGCAGGCGAACCTGCGCATTGCGCTGCACCTTGCCGTCGGTCACGTAGCAGCCGGCGATAACACCCGCGCCCGTAATCTTGAACACATTGCGCACCTCGGCATGACCCAGCAGCACCTCGCGGTACTCCGGCGCAAGCAGACCCTTCATGGCCAGCTCCATGTCCTCAATCGCCTTGTAGATGACGGTGTACAGGCGCACATCCACCTTTTCGCGCTCCGCCGCTTCCCGCGCGGACGCATCCGGGCGGATGTTGAAGCCGATGATGATGGCGTTGAACGCGCTGGCAAGGTTCACGTCGTCCTTGGTGATGGCGCCCGCCGCGCTATGCAGCACATGCACCTTCACTTCGTCGTTGCTCAGCTTCTCCATTGCCTGCTTGACAGCTTCGACAGAGCCTTGCACGTCCGCCTTGATAATCAGGTTCAATGTCGTCTGCTTGCCGGATTCCATGTTCGAGAACATGTTCTCCAAGCTGACCTTCGCCATCGTCGCCTCGCGGGATGCCTTGACCTTCGCCTTGCGTTCCTCCGCGACCTGACGGGACAGACGGTCGTCGCCGACAGCCTGCATCTCGTCGCCCGCAGACGGCACTTCATCAAAGCCCATGATTTCCACAGGCGTGGACGGACCGGCTTCCTTGACCTTCTCACCGCGGTCGTTAATCAGCGCACGGACACGGCCGCTCGCCAGACCCGCAATGATGTTGTCGCCCACATGCAGCGTACCGTTCTGCATCAGCACAGTCGCCAGCGGGCCGCGCGCCTTGTCCAGCTTCGCCTCGATGATAACGCCGCGACCCAGACGGTTCGGGTTCGCGCGCAGCTCCATCGTATCCGCCTGCAGCAGAATCATTTCGAGCAGTTCATCGACGCCCTCGCCAGTCTTGGCGGAAACGGGGCACATAATCGTGTCGCCGCCCCAGTCCTCGCAGACGATGCCGTACTTCGTCAGGTCGGTCTTGACGCGCTCCGGATCGGCTTCCGGCTTATCCATCTTGTTAATCGCCACGATAATCGGCACATTCGCCGCCTTCGCGTGGTTGATGGCTTCAATGGTCTGCGGCATGACCGAGTCATCCGCCGCGACAACCAGAATCGCAATGTCCGTCGCCTGTGCGCCGCGGGCACGCATCGCCGTGAAGGCTTCGTGACCGGGGGTATCGAGGAACGTGATATCGCGGCCGTTCATCTTGACCGTGTATGCGCCGATATGCTGGGTGATGCCGCCCGCTTCGCCCGCAGTGACGCGGCTATTGCGGATGTAGTCCAGCAGGGACGTCTTGCCGTGGTCGACGTGACCCATGATGGTCACAACCGGCGGACGCGGCTGGAGGTTCTCCTCGCTGTCGTCGAAGTTCTCGGCAGTCAGCTGATCCTCCGCGGTCACTTCCGGCTTCTTTTCCAGCGTGATGTCAAAATCCGCGCAGACAAGCGACGCGGTATCGAAGTCAATCTCGCTGTTGATGGTCGCCATGTTGCCCAGCAGGAAGAGCTTCTTGATAATCTCCGCGCTGGTCTTGCCGATCTTTTCGCACAGGTCGCGCACGACAATCGTGTCGCCGCTCATGTAGGCGTGTTCGATCTTAATCGGCGCCATCATCTGCTGTGCGGACGGCTTTTTCATGCGGCTGCGCTTGCCGCCGCGCACCACGTCGTCATCATATCCGCTGTAACCCGCATCGCGGCTGAGCTGCTTGCGGTTGCGCGCCACATGCTCCGGGTCATGCTGACGGACGTAGTTTTTCTTGTTCGGGTCGTAGTTGGAGACGCGCTCCTTGCCCATTGCGGGCGCCATATCCGGCACAGCCGGCTTCGGGCGATTCATGCCCACGCCAGCCGGACGGCCCGTGCCGCCCTGCGGACGCGCCTGGAAGCCAGCGCCGCCTTGCGGACGTGCGCCCTGCGGACGCGCCACAAACGCGCCGTTTCCACCCGGACGAGGCTGGAACGAGCCATTGCCGGGGCGATTCTGCTGCCCTTGCTGCGGACGCGCCACAAACGCGCCGTTCCCGCCCGGACGAGGCTGCCCCTGCTGCGGACGCGCGATAAACGCACCGTTTCCGCCCGGACGCGGCTGTCCCTGCTGCGGGCGGTTGCCCTGCGCCCCCTGCTGCCCCTGCGGACGGGGCTGCTGCGGCCGCGGCGGACGGATGACATTCGGTGCCAATCCGACCGGCTTGGGCGGCAGCGCCTGACCCGGCCGGGAGATAATCTGACCAATCGCGGGCTTCTTGGGCGCTTCGGGCTTGGGCTCTGCCTTGGTTTCGGGCTTCTGCTCGCTCTTGGGCGCTTCCGCCTTCGCTTCCTGCTTCGGGGCAGACTTAGCTTCCTGCTTTTCCGCCCTTTCCGCCTTTTCCGCCTTTTCCGCCTTTTCCGCCTTTTCCGCTTCCTGCCGCGCCGCATTCACCGCTGCCTGCTCATCCACGTCGAGCATGACATACGCCTTGGAGTGGTCAGAGAGACGCTTCTCCTCCTCGGCGCGCTTTTCCTGCTCCGCTTTCGCATTCAATGACTTGATAAATCCATTCTCCAGCGCACGGAGAGACTTTGCCAGTCCGTCTGCGCTCTGACGCACGCGGGATGCGTCATCGCGCACCTTCGCCGCGTCCGTGGTTAAATCCTTGATGGCATCCTTCAGCTTCACTTTCGTCATTCGACGCTTGCACCCCCGCCATGATTTTCCGATTTCATCTGTTGCCCGTGCTCTTCTTTGCCTTCAACGGGAAGGTTCTGCCTGATCTGCTCTGCCAGCCCGCCCGGCGCGACGGCCATTGCCACGCCCGACCGCCCGGTTGCATCCTGAAGCAGTCCCCGCGGCAGCAGCGCCATCTGCACCCCTGCATTGTCGCAGACACCGCGGTATTTATCCTGAGTGGCTTTTGACGCGCCGCTGTCCAGCAGCAGCACGGCGCATCCTCCGCCACGAATGCTTTTCAGGCAGCCATCTTCACCGAAGGTCGCCTGTCGTGCGCGAACGCACAGTCCCATCAGCCCGCGCAGTTTCGTTTCCCTATCCATCGGCGTCAGTTTTCCTCCGCTTCTGTCTGGGATTGGGACAGCTGCGCCAGCTCCTGCCTCAGGGCTTCCGCCACGTCGTCAGTGAGCTGCACTTCCAGCTGACGTTCCAGCTGTTTCTGCCGGATGGCGCGCATCAGGCAGCTTTCCTGTCGGCATACATACGCGCCTCTGCCGGGCTTTTTGCCGCCCGGATCCATGGACACGGTGCCGTCCGGTGCGCGGACAACGCGGATGAGTTCGCGTTTAGGCTTGCTCTCCCGGCATCCGACGCACATGCGCATCGGGATTTTCTTCGGCTTCATCAAGGCTCCTTTTGGCGATTGCCGGTTGGGTCAACCGCCGAATCTCGTTTCCTGCTGCTCCCTAAGGTAACACCGCGCAGATGAGGCGGTCGGCTGGCGAATGGATTTTTCGTCAGATGCAAATGCAAATTTCGAAGGTTTACTGGATGTAAATCGAGAAATTT
>OOCP01003578.1_pt1 | contig 11112 bp, 13 predicted proteins | sample 1671511 | NCBI WGS metagenome assembly OOCP01 (sample SAMN06348164, study PRJEB24527) | human gut metagenome | biome: human gut; feature: ankylosing spondylitis patient; material: feces | host: Homo sapiens | place: China | collected 2015-10 | reverse complement strand
ACAAAAGCACAAGAAATTCTGAGAAAAAAGTAAGTCCACGGAAACTAAAAGCTGGAGACGAGCTTCTTGTCCAGGTGTCCCGCGACGCCCTGAAAACCAAGGATCCGTCCGTGACCTGCTGTCTGAATTTTCCGGGTACCTATATGGTTCTGACGGTTGGAAAACCGCAGATCGGATTTTCGGCAAAAATCAAGGATAATGCCTGGAAAGAGAAGGTGCGGGAGGAACTTCTGACACATAAGGATGAGCGTTTTGGACTGATTGTCCGGACGAACGGGGCGTCGGCTTCCATCGAAACACTCTGTGCAGAAACAGAGAAGCTGAAACAGCAGATGGAAGAACTTTTTGCCCGGGCAGCCTGCCGCACCGGTTACAGCCTTTGAGAGCAGGGTACGCCGCCCTATATCCAGAGTCTGAGGGATGCGAAGAAAGGAACCCTTTCGGAGATCATCACAGATGTGCCGGAGTATGCGAAGAAGATTGAGGCATGGCTGGAGGAAGAGAAGGAAGAGGACAAGGAACAAAAAGAAAATCAGACCCAGGCAGATAAAAATGAAAGCATAAAACAGGCGGTTCCGAAATTGTCCCTATATACAGATGAGAACCTTCCATTAATGAAGCTGTACCGCCTGGAATCGGTGCTTAAAAGTGCGTCGGATCGCCGTGTCTGGATGAAATCCGGCGGCTATCTGGTCATCGAGCCAACCGAGGCATTGACGGTGATCGATGTCAATACAGGAAAATATACAGGGAAAAAGACGCCTGCCGAGACGATCTTAAAGATCAACCTGGAGGCGGCGCATGAGGTGGCGCGCCAGCTTTCCCTGCGGAATCTTTCCGGTATTATTATTGTGGATTTTATCGATATGGAATCGAAAGAAGATCAGGAGACGCTGATGCGGACGCTCGGGGAAGAGCTTTCCCGTGACCCGGTCAAAACGATCCTGGGGGATATGACGCGGCTTGGGCTGGTGGAGATCACCCGCAAAAAGGTGCGCCGTCCGCTTCATGAGATTTTGTAGCGGTTGAATCATAGAATGAAAAACACAAGGAGAAGAAAAGATGTTTGAAAAAGTATTTAAGCTATCCGAACATCAGACGACCGTAAAGACGGAAGTCATGGCTGGAATTACGACCTTTATGACGATGGCGTACATTCTGGCAGTCAATCCGAGCATCCTCGGATCGACCGGCATGGACCCGACTGCGGTGCTTCTGGCTACGGCTCTGGCATCATTCATCGGTACTGCCTGCATGGCATTTATGGAAAGTCAAAAGCCGGAGATGGGGGATCTCGTTCTTGTCTTCCCGACTGCGCCTTTATTGTACCGGATAAAAATGGAGTTTCTTTGAGTTAGTTTTGAACAATCTGCAAACAAGATGTGGAAAGTCTGCGGGCTTTCTTTTTCGTTCTGCTTGACATTCGGCACAGAACGATGTATTGTTAGGTTTATTGTGAAATACCTATGAAATTCCCGCGTTTTTTAGGGGAGGAGACACTATGGCCGCACCGGCACAGCCGCAGCAGAAAAAGACCCTGCTCATGACCGAGGGCAGCATCTGGAAAAGCATCCTGCTCTTCTCGGTGCCGCTCATCCTGGGCAACCTGCTCCAGCAGCTTTACAACACCGCCGACTCCATCATCGTCGGCAACTTTCTGGGCAGCAACGCTCTGGCCGCAGTCGGTTCCAGCGGCTCGCCCATCTACCTGCTCATCGGTTTCAGTCAGGGCGTGGCCGTCGGCGCAGGCGTCGTCGTGAGCCAGTATCTCGGCGCAAAAGATAAAAAGGAAACGCGCATCGCCGTCCACACCTCGCTGGCCATCGCGGTCATCCTCGGCCTCATCCTGACGGTGGGCGGCATCGCCGTCAGCCGCAGCCTGCTGGTCTGGATGAACACCCCCGAAGAAGTCCTCGGCGACGCCGTGACTTACATGAAGCTCTACTTCGGCGGCGTGCTGTTCAGCGTCGTCTACAACATGGCAGCCGGCATCCTCAACGCGGCGGGCAACTCCCGCCGCTCGGTCCTCTACCTCGCCTGCGCTTCCATCACCAACATCATCCTCGACCTGGTGCTCATCGCCGGGCTGAAGATGGGTGTGGCGGGTGCGGCCATCGCCACCGACATCAGCCAGCTGGTCTCCTGTGTGCTCAGCCTCCGCTTTCTGATGAAGGTGGACGCCGACTACAGGGTGGAGCTTTCCGCCATCCGGCCCGATCAGCGGATGACCTCCCGCATCGTTCGCATCGGCCTTCCCACCGGCATCCAGAACATGGTCATCTCTTTCTCGAACGTGCTGGTGCAGTCCAGCGTCAACAGCTACGGTGCCGCCGCCATGGCAGGCTTTGCGGCCTATATGAAGATCGACGGCTTCAACATCCTGCCCGTCACCAGCTTCAGCATGGCGGCGACGACCTTCGTGGGCCAGAACTATGGCGCAGGCAACCTCAAACGAGTGAAGAATGGCATGTGGGTCACGCTGGGCATGGGCGTGCTCTACACCCTCTGCACCGGTGCTCTGCTGCTGGCGTTCCAGGATCCCATCATGCACCTGTTCACCTCCGACGAGACGGTGGTGGCCTTCGGGTGCAGCGCCATGCACTACTTCTGCCCCTTCTACTTCCTGCTGGCCATCCTCCACGGTATGGCGGGCGCAGTGCGCGGCACCGGCCGCAGCGTGCCGCCGATGGTGGTGCTGCTCATCTCGCTCTGCCTCTTCCGTGTGGTGTGGATCCGGTTCGCCCTCCCCTTCTTTGCGGGCATCGAGGGCGTGTTCGTCCTCTACCCGGTGTCGTGGGCGCTGGGTGCCGTGCTGATGGCCCTCTACGCATGGAAAGGCAGCTGGATGACTTACGAGCATTCCTGACAGGAACCGGGAACCATTCCATTTTTCCATTCGCCTTTTGGGGACGTCTGTGGTATCTTATAGGTAAAAGAACAGCAAACCCGGTATCTCAGGAGGATTCATGCAGACAACAAAACCCGAAACCGCACAGCAGCGCCCCACCGGCGCACGAATGGCCCTGCTGATGCTTCTTTACTTTATCAAAATCGGCGCGTTCACCTTCGGCAGCGGATGGAGCATCATCGCCCAGATGGAGCGGGAGTTCGTGGACGAGCGCGGCTGGATGACCAAGAGCGATCTGCTGGAGCTCATCGCCGTGGGCAAGAGCCTGCCCGGCATCATGGTGGCGAACATTACTCTGCTCTTCGGCTATCAGATGGCCGGGGTGCTGGGCGGCATCTGCGCGGCCATCGGCCTGTGCATCCCCGCCGTCGTCACCCTTACCATCGTGACGGCCATCTACGACGCCATTAAAGATAACTACTGGGTCTGGTCGGCCCTCAAGGGCGTCCAGTGCGCCGTGGCCCCCATCATCGGCGGCGCGGCCATCTCCCTGGGCAAAGATGCTCTGACCAGCGCGATGCCCATCATCATCTGTGCCGTCGCCTTTGTGCTCTGTTGCTTTACGTCCATCAGCAATCTGACGCTGGTGGCGGCCGGTGTGGTCATCGCGCTGGTCTGGATGGGGGTGAGCGAGCATGGCCATGCTTGAGACCCTCGTTCAGCTCTTCGCCGCGTTTGCGAAGATCGGCTTCACCAGCTTCGGCGGCACCTCCATGATCCCCCTCATCATGGATGAAATGTCCTCCCACGGCTGGATGACGGACGCCGATCTGACGAACCTCATCGCCATCGCCGAGATGACACCCGGCTCTCTGGGCGTCAACGCCGCTACCTTTGCAGGCACCAAGACCGCCGGGATGCCGGGCGGCGTCTTCGCGGTCCTGGGCGTCCTCAGCCCCACCCTGACGCTGACGCTTCTGGCGGCGGCGTTCTTCCAGAAGTTCCGCACCAGCAAGGTGATGAGCTATATCATGAAGATCGTCAAGCCTGTCTGCATCGGCATGGTGCTGGGCGTTCTGGTGGGCCTCTGCCGCCAGACCTGCATCACCGAGGCAGGCGGCATCAGCCTGCCGGGCATCGCCATCGGCATCCTCTGCTTTGTGCTGCTCCAGAAATTCAAGCTCAGTGTGCCGAAGGTCATCGGCATCGCGGCGGTGCTGGGGCTGGTGTGCTTCGGGGTGTTTTGACCAGCTTTCCTTCAGCTCTCAGGCTCTCCCTTTGGGAGAGCTGGCGCATAGCGCCTGAGAGGGCAAGGCCGCTGACAAAAAGACAGTCCGCTTTGCGATAGCATCGCCCTGACAAAGCCTTTATTTATCGCCATGCTGTGCCACTTTCTCTCCGGGCTTGCCCTCTCCGTCACCTTCGGTGACACCTCTCCCAAAGGGAGAGGCATTCGCTCTACTTAAAGCAAAAGCATCCGCAGCACCCTCGCCGGGTGTCTGCCGATGCTTTCTTTCTATATTATTCTTATTATTTTACCGCCAGCGGCGACGGCCTTATACTCACTTCTCCGTGGCAGAGCGCCTCGGTGCGGCCCCCTTCCCGCGCCACGATGAGCCGCCCGGCGTCGTCGATGGCCACCGCCTTTGCGGCGTAGCTCTCCGTCCCGGTGCAGACCGTGACCCAGTGGCCCGGCACAAAGCACCGGGCGCGGTACTCGTCCAGACAGTCGAAGGCCGGGCAGAGACCCAGCAGCTCCCGGGCGATGGCCCCGGCCAGTGCCGCCCGGCTCACCGGTGCAGGCCCGCCGGGGTAGAGACTGCCCGCGATGGGCCGCAGCTCCTCGGGCCAGTCCTCCGGGCGGGAGGTCAGGTTCAGGCCGATGCCCACCACCAGCCATTCCAGCTGGCCGCTCTCGATGTCGGCCCCGGCTTCCGTCAGGATGCCGCAGACCTTCTTGCCGTTATAATAGAGGTCGTTGACCCACTTGATGCCCAAGTCCAGCCCGCAGAGCCGCTTCACAGCCCGGCAGACGGCCACCGCCGCGCTGACGGTGACGGCCTGCGCCTCGGTCATGGGCAGGCCGGGCCGCAGCACCAGTGAGAGATAAATGCCTTTCCCCGCCGGGCTCTCGAACCGCCGCCCCAGCCGGCCCCGGCCCGCCGTCTGCTGACTTGTCAGCACCATCGTGCCGTGGGGCGCACCCTCGAGGGCCAGCGTCTTGGCCGTGCGGTTGGAACTTTCCAGCTTGTCGTAGAGGTAGATGGGGGCGTCGTACTCCCCCACCGCCTCGGCGCAGAAGGGGTCGCCGCCCGCCAGCCGATAGCCCCGCCGGGGGGCGGCTTCCAGCGTGTAGCCCTGAGCCGCCAGTGCGGCGGCGGCCTTATGGACAGCAGCGCGGCTCACGCCCAGCTGCTGGGCCAGCTGCTGGCCGGAGATGCATTCGCCCTGGGCGGCGGAGAGCGCCGCCAGAAGTGCCTGTTTTGTGGCAGAGGCCATCGTGTTTTCTCCTTTGTGAGGTTTGATAAGGCCATTCTACCACATTTTCAAAGTTTTTCCCATGATTTTGCAGTTTTTGGCCCCGCTGGTTCGTATAGATAGACAGAGCGCTCGAAATGCCGGGCAGAAAGGAGGCGGAGAGCAGCCATTGAATGCACTGGAATTTGACAGGCTGGTACAGAAGTACCAGTCCCTCGTCTACACCATCTGCCGTCAGCTGGTGGCAGATGAGGGCTATGCGCAGGATCTGACGCAGGAAACGTTTCTCTCTGCATGGCGGAGCATGGACCGCTGTCCTGCCGGATACGAAAAGCAATGGCTGGCCCGCATCGCCTCCAACAAAGCCAAGGATTACTTACGCAGCGCCTGGGTGCGCCGGGTGAACACCCCCGGCGACGATGTACTTGCACTTGAGGGCGCACCGCCCGGCAGCGAGCCGGAAGCGCAGGTGCTGGAAGCTCTGGGCGAAGAGGAGCTGACGCAGCGCATCCTCGCTCTGCGGGAGCCCTACAAGACGCCCTGCCGCCTCATGCTGCTGGAACAGCACACCGCCGCCGAAGCCGCCCGGCTCTGCGGCAGGCCCCAGAAAACAGTGGAGGCGCAGGTCTTCCGGGCAAAAAAGATGCTGGCCGCGCAGCTGAGCGCCGCCGGAAAGGAGGGCTTTTAAGATGGAATTGTTCCGTGAAGACGGCTGTCTGAGCGACGAAGGGCTGCACGCCCTCACCGCCGGGCAGCTGGACGAGCTGGGACGGCTGGAAGCCGCCGAACATCTCGCCTACTGCGACAAATGCACCGACCGTTACACCGCACTTCTGACCGCCGACGCCCTCGCCGACCCGCCCCGGGATGTCCGCCGTACCGTGATGAGCACCATCTGGGTGCGGCTGATGCAGAGCACCTGTGGCCGGGCTGCGGTGGCGGGCGTCGCCGCCGTGCTGGCGCTGACCATGTGGCGTACCGGAGCGCTGACCTTCGTCACCGACCACGGCAGCGACCTGCAGGCTCTCCTGCCCACAGTCCAGGTCACCCTGCCGGAAAAACAGCCCCCGAAGCTTCTGCCCGAAAAGCTGGGCAGGCCCGTGACTTCCCGCCCCGGCGAGAACATCTATACCCGCGTTTCCTCTGTGCTGGAAAGCCTGCTGAACGCGGCAGAAAACATAAAATCATAAAACAAGGAGATCGTTATGCTGAAAAACGGATTTTTGACCTTCTGCTGCGCGTTTATCCCCGGCGCAGGCCAGATGTATCAGGGTTACATGAAGCGGGGCCTCTCCCTTATCCTCACGGCCTGCCTCATCGGGATGGTGGGCTCACTGCTCAACCCGGTGCTGCTCCTGCTGGTGGTGATGTGGATGTACAGCTTCTTTGACACCTTCAACCTCCGGGCGCAGATCATCGCGGACACCGCGCCGGAGGACGACTACCTCGTCCACTTCGACCCCCGCGACAAGCGGCTGGCCCGGGCTCTGCTGGACAGCCATAAGCTGGTGGGCTGGCTGCTCATCGCCTTCGGTGCGCTCATCGCCTACCAGAACCTCATCATGAACATTCTCGGCGACCTCGTCTACCGCTGGGGCCACTCCTCCCCCGTTTTCCGCGCCCTCTATCTCGTCATGGCCAGCCTGCCGGATGTGGTGGTCTGTGTGGTCCTCATCATCTGCGGCGTCTGGCTGGTGAAAGGCCCCCATCCGGCCAAAAAGCCGGATGCTCCCAAGGATGTCCCCGAGGATGCCGATTTCTGCGAGTATCACGCCGACGAGCCGGACAACGCCGCTCTGCTCTCTTCTCCTGTGGTGAATAAAAACGAGGTGACGGATGATGGAACAGAACACGACGAATAAACCCCTGCGTCGGGTGGGCACCCTGACGCTGGGCGTCTGCCTCATCGCGGCGGGTACGCTCTTCCTGCTGGCCCGCTTCCTGCCCGGCCTGCCGTGGCTGGTCATCTGGCAGGTGCTCCCTGCGGCGGGTCTCATCCTGCTCGGGTGTGAAGTGCTCTACTTTTCCGCCCGACCCGGCGAATGCCGGTGCGACTTCGGCTCTGTAGTACTCTGCCTGCTGATGATGGGTGGGTGCTTCGGCGTCTCGACCCTTATGCTGCTGGCCCAGATGCTGGGCCGCGGCTGCACCATCCACCTGTGAACACAAGAAAGCCTGTGCAGCCTCCCGCCCCGGGAGGGTCTGCACAGGCTTTTTCGTTTGAAGAGAGAGGCTTACTGTACGCCGGTCAGCTCAGCCAGCTTGTGGTAGATCTCGGTGTTGTCGAAGACGCCGCGGAACTTCTCCGCGCCGACGCCCAGCGCATAGATGTTGACCATCGCGCCGGTGTGGGCATAGGTGGTGTGGTCCATGCCGGACTTGTGGTTGATGGTGTGGCAGATGGCCATGCTGAAGGGGATGTAGGTGCCGTAGAGCTCATAGTCCTGCTGGCTCATCTCCTTCTGGGAGGCAGCGCCGACTTCCAGCGTCCGCTCGTAGGCCTTGCGCAGGTTCTCCACCTCGTAGTCGGTCAGCAGCAGCTTGCCTGCACTGGCAGCATCGGGGTCGGTGGGCAGGGTCAGGCCGAAGTTTGCCTTCACGTCGGCCATGGCGGCCTCGAAGGGAGTCTTGTTGGCGATGTAGCCCTTCACATAGGTGGAGTCGAACTTGGCGTAGGACATCTTCTGGTGGGTGAGGTTGGTCAGGAAGGTGTCGTAGTTGGTGGTCTTGTAGCCGATGGCCATGCCGCCCGTCTCGTGGTCTGCGGTGACGAGGATGAGGGTGTCGTTGGGGTGGGCGTTGTAGAAGTCCACGGCGGCCTGCACGGCGTTGCTCATCTCCAGCACATCGTGGATGGAAGCGGCGGCATCGTTGGCATGGCAGGCCCAGTCGATCTTGCCGGACTCGGTCATCAGGAAGAAGCCCTTCTTGTTGTCCAGCAGCTCGATGCCCTTCCTGACGTAGTCGGTCAGCTGCCACTCGCCTGCGGCGGCGTCCATGGCGTAGTTCATGGCCTTGCCGTCGGCCAGTGCCTCGGCGATGATGAGGGTCTTGCCTGCACCGGCCTTGAGGGCGGCGGCGTCTGCCTGACGGGTGACGACGTTGTAGCCGTTCTGGGCGGCGATCTCGTGGTTGTTGGGGCCGGTGCCGTCGCCGTTCACCTTCTGGAACTCGCCGCCGGCGAAATACTCGAAGCCGGAGGCGGCCAGCTCCTTGCCGATGGCGTAGTAGTTCTTGCGAGTCTTCTGATGTGCATAGAAGGCGGCGGGGGTGGCGTGGTCGATGTTGACGGAGGAGACGACGCCCACCTTGTAGTTCTTCTGGGCGTGGAGCTTCTCGGCGATGGTCTCATAGGGCACATCGCGGGTCCACGGGCACATATTGATGACGCCGCTCTCGGTCTTGTGGCCGGTGGCGATGGAAGTGGCAGTGGAAGCGGAGTCGGGGCAGAAAGAAGTGCTGTCGTAGGTGGTCACGCTGCCCACCTCGGGGAACTGGGTGAAGCTCAGCTCGCCCTCGACGACAGCGCCGTTGTTCTCCACCGTACCCTTATAGAATCGGGCGGACTGGATCTGGGCCGTACCCATGCCGTCGCCGATGAAGAGGAAAACATACTTGGGTCTGCCGCCGAACACGCCCAGCAGTCCGTTCTCTTCCTCTGCCGCTTTGGCGGCATTGGGGGCAGCGGCGTTGGCAGCGGCAGGCGCCGCGGCCAGCATACCGGCGGCGGATGCAAAGGCACCGGCCTTCAAAAAGCTGCGGCGGGACATTTTATTCTCTTTCATGCGAAAGTCCTCTCTTTCCATGAGCCTCATGGCTCCTTCTCTCTTTTTCGATTTACCGGGAACGGCCTTATTCTACCGCCGCAGCCGCCCGGCCCGAAACCATGCGGACGCAAAATCGGCGTAAAACCCCGGCGGCGGCTTTGGGCCGTCTGTAAAAAAGAAGACTTCTGCTGCGCAAAAAGCGCCCCTCCGGTAAAACGGAGGGACGCTTTTGTATGTTACAGGTCAATTATGCGTTGAACTTTTCCTCGTTCAGCAGGCCCTCGCTCTTGGCCACGCAGATGCTGGGTGCCGCAACCCGGCCCTGTCGAGCGGCAGCGAGACGGAGAGGTTTTCTTTTATGTATTGTCTGCGCCCAGCTCTGCGGCTTCCAGCACCTTGATGCCTTCGGCCTCGAACGCGGCGCGCAGAGCCTCGGCAAAGCCGGAGCGCGGCACCTTGTTCTTGACGCAGAGGGTGATGATGCCATGCAGGCTGGTGCATTCCAGACCGATGGAAGCGCCGTCTGCCGGCACCCAGGTCTGGAAATCCTCGATGTACCGGGTCAGCTCCGGGCTGGACGGGGCGAAGGGGTCGCCCAGATAGCTCACCCAGAAGTCCGCCGGGAAGCCGCTGATGTACTCGCCCATCTGGAAGATGCGCTTTTTGATGCTGAGGCTGGCTTTCTGCTGGTAGACCCGGTAGACCCAGCCCATCTGCTCCGCGATACGGAACAGTTTTCGCTCAGCGGAAAGGTTCTCTTTCAGGTCAGCGTCCACGCCCACGGCCACTTCGGCCAGCGGGGCATCTGCCGTCAGCGGCAGCTTGCGCTGGAAGGATGCCACGCAGTTGTAGAGGGCGTTCGGCGCACCCAGCGCGTCGCGGGCGTCTGTCGAGTAGCCGTAGAGCACCTCGTCCTTATCCAGATACGCCCGCACCGCCTTACAGAGCAGGGCCGTAAGGGTACTGAAGGGCTTGACACCGCAGCGGAGGGCGGCGTCCACAAGCCCCGCCTTTTCCAGCCGGACGCGGCAGCAGGTGGGCGTCTCTTCAAAGGTCTGCACCACGGGGCGCTGCATATCGTTGGCCACCTGACTCTCGGGGTACTTTGCAAGGATGTCCTCGATGTCGTAGGCAGGGTCCGTCTCAAGGGTCCGGCCCTCGAACGCCGTGCCGTACCGCAGGTTGCAGTAGAACTGCAGCACCATGGTCATGAAGGGTGCTATGCCCCGGCCATCGGCCAGGAAGTGGAACCAGTCGAAGCAGACGACCTTCCCCTCATAGCTCAGGGCAACCGTAAAGCCGTTCTCGTCCGGAAATTCGGGCTTTGCGCTGCCCTGCCGCACCGGGCAGGGGGCGTCCGACGGCTCGAGGTGGAGCAGCTTTTTCTCCCACACCGGCTTCTGGAAATAGTAGGGTGCCTTTGCCCGGGCCGCATCCAGAGCCTGCTGCAAAAGCGCACCGTCCACGGCATCCTTCAGCGTGACCTGATAGCGGCAGTTGACCATGTTTTCGCGGTAATAGTAGACGATGCCCTGAAAAACAGAGCGCTGTTCGGCATCCATTCCTTATTCCTCCGCGTGTGCGGCCAGATAGTCGGCCAGATCGCTGATGGTGACAAAGTTGCGCAGCTCCTTTTCGGGGATGCGCAGGCCGAAAGTCTCCTCCAGGTCGGCGACGACGGTCAGGATCTCCATGGACGACAGGTCCAGATCGTCCATCAGGACGCTGTTCTCGTTGACATCCTCGGGGGAAATCTCTGCAACATCTTCCAGAATTGCAAGGATCTGGGACACGATCTCGGTTCTTTCCATAGTTTGAATCTTCCTTTCGTAATTCCATTCAAGGCGGCCGCGGCTCTTTTCCAGTATTCCGCAGCCTGCCCCGTTTATTCTTACTTGCGCAGCAGCTTGCCGGTGCCGGTGCGGGGCAGAGGCATGGTGCCTTATTACAGCGAAACGCCGGCAGCTGACATTTTTTGCCTCAGAGTAATAATACCTGTTTCGGCTGAGAAATGCAACC
>OOCP01003569.1_pt1 | contig 11145 bp, 13 predicted proteins | sample 1671511 | NCBI WGS metagenome assembly OOCP01 (sample SAMN06348164, study PRJEB24527) | human gut metagenome | biome: human gut; feature: ankylosing spondylitis patient; material: feces | host: Homo sapiens | place: China | collected 2015-10 | reverse complement strand
GGTATTTCTTCTTGGTACGACTACTATCGTGAAAATGGACTCCTCGTCAGTCCTGGAGGCTACCCTGGTGAAGATCTCGACACCTTGACCGAATTTACCTATTCTCGTGCCCTATTAGCTGGAGAATACCTACGCCACCAAAAAGACTACCAAGCCTACCTCAAAGAGCTAAGCACAGCCATTGATCGTAAGCATGGGGACTATAGCCAGTTCTGGCATGACCGTAACTATGTGCAGTTCGCAGATCGTGTTAAAGCTACTGTTGTCTTTACACATGGTAGCCAAGACTGGAATGTCAAACCGATTAACGTCTATCAAATGTTCAATGCTCTTCCTGACACTCTTGAAAAACACCTCTTCTTCCACAATGGTGCCCACGTTTACATGAATGCTTGGCAGTCTATTGACTTCCGAGAAAGCATGAACGCCTTGATTTGTCAGAAACTCCTTGGTTTGGATAACGGCTACACACTGCCTACTCTTATCTGGCAAAACAATCAGTCTGAACAGACCTGGGAAGTTCTCGATAACTTTGGACACGACAATAGTAAAAACATTCAACTTGGTGAGGCTGAAGCTAGCATCACTAACCATTACGAAGAGGAAACCTTAACCAAATACGGTAAAGCATACCAAAGCTTCAAGGATGACCTCTTTGCAGACAAAGCCAACGCCATTACCTTGGACTTTGAACTTGACCAAGATGTCCAAATCAATGGTCGTGTCCACCTAGAGCTCAAGGTTAAGTCTAACACAAACCGTGGTCTCATTTCGGCCCAAGTTCTAGAAATGGGTGACAAGAAGTATCTCGCACCTATTCCCGCACTCAAACGCATGAATCTAGATAACGGCCGTCTCTTCAAGGAAGAAGCCTTACGTGAATTGCCATTCAAGCAGGCAAAATATCGTGTCATTACCAAAGGACACCTTAACCTGCAAAATCGCAAGAACCTCCTTAGCATTGAGAATGTCACTCCAAATGAATGGATGACTATCGGTTTGGACTTGCAACCAACCATCTACAAACTCAACAAGGGCGACAAACTCCGACTCGTTCTCTATACCACAGACTTTGAGCACACTATTCGTGACAATAGTGACTATGAATTAACTGTGGACCTAAGCCAAAGTCAGATGACATTGCCTTATTAGTATTTATCGCAAAAAATCCCATAGGATGAGAACTCCCATGGGATTTTTTTATTGTGTGGAAATAAACAAGATTTAATCTTCAATTGTTACGATTCATTTTAATGTTATTTAAACAAATGATGTAGCCAAGACAGTGAAATAAGACAAATTCTCAATGGACAACTCAACCTTAAAACCGAGAAATCCTCCCTAATGACATCAATAGCCATAACGAATCGCTAGCAATTTTCGCAACTCTGTCATTCGCTCCTCGATAAAGGGAGACAAGGTTAGCTGGTCTTTTCTGACCACTTCGGATATTTCCAGTGACATCCTGCTTAAGATATAGGGAGTGGCTGAACGAGAGTCTGCAAGTTCCGTTCGGTAAGAGTGCAGGACCTGCTTCAAATCAGCATAATCTGGCTTATCTCCAATAGTTTCAATTACTTCATCGATGATAGCTATTGCTTGTTCTCGTCTCTCTTTGCCTCCTGCAAACCATTTAAGTCCTGTCATTAAGAAAACCTCCTTATTTCTTTTAACTAATTTTTCAATCACATCTTTAGTATAGCACCCTGATAGTCATTTAAAAGCCAGCGTCCCAAAAAATAGCTATAGGTCCTAAATGGTAGCCAAATCCAGATTGGATGCTGACTAGATAGAGGATTTAAAGCTATATTCCCAATGACTACTCCTAGGATTGCTGATACGACACGTAACGAACGTAACACAGCAGAACTAAATTTTTGTAATATCACCATTTTAACTCCTTTTTTACTAGGACTATTTAAACAAATTATAAGGTATTATCATAGAAATGATTGGCTATTATTTCTGAATCTAGAATAGCTAAAACCTCGTAAATATCACATTAATCGTGACAGATTAGAGTAACGACATCACTTCTCATTTCTACAAATCAGCTGACTAAGATCATCAGAGAGCGATGAAGAAACATAAAGTGACAAGGTATAAAATAAAAATGTTCTTTCTTGATGCCAGAAAAATGTTATCACACATTGAATACATACAGCCAAGATAACTTGTAGGATAAATTTTATGTATTTTCTAGAAATAACAAATTGTTCCAATAGTAATCCTCCTTTCATGACATTTTTTGAAAACCCAGACCTTGCAGGTTTTGTCTATACGATAGAAGAATATCCTTCAAGCATTGGAAATACTCCTCTAATTTTCACATGTTTCATTAATTACTTTCTTATTATAACACTTTTATGCAACGTAAATTGAATAATGTCACAAACGGTTACTATATTTTCTGAATGGTGGGGTTAGAGTGAGCTTTAGAGTCTTTTCCTCTCAAGATAGTGACAAAACACAAGTAATCGGATTATCTAGGACTCAACATTATTTCTTAAATTGTGTCCATTTTTTAAAAAGCAGACTATAAAGAAGCAAGGTTAGCCCCAACAAGTTAATGGTATGGTGGACTGCATCCAAACTTCTAAATAGATTAGCGAGGCCCATTCCTATGAGAATGGTAGCCAGTAAATACGGTTTTGAGTTTTTGAACATACTTTTCTCCTTAAAGTGTTTTTAGCTTTCTGTGCAAAGCTATGATTTTTATTATAGATTGGAAGCCGATAAAAAAGTAGTGACATAAATGTCACTACTTGTCTGACCTTATATCCTTGATAATCGTACACATAAGAAAGAGAAAAAGACATAACCCAATAATATTTAGGCATTGAAGTCCAAAATTCAGTTTTTCTCCCAAGTTATGTAAGGCAACAAGGATGAAGCCCATAGACATCATTAGAGATACTAGGTGTTTTTTAGTCATGATTATAGATACCTTTTATCTTTTAAAATATTTTTTGACTTGCAAGTAAGCTAGAAAATCACAGAGGATTAACAAAAGCATTAATACGGCTAGTACTATACGGTCTGTGGTATCACTGAATGTAAGTAATGTGTAAAACTCTACACAAAGCACTAGAAATGAGATGACCAGAAAGACAATGAAGGACTGCCGTATTGTTAACGGATTCACTGAATCTGGACGCTTCTTAAGAATATGGTAGAGCAGCCCATTTACAAAAATGACTACTAAAGCTAGTGCTCCGACTGCTAACCAAATCTCTGGAGAGGTCTTGCTTTTGTAGAGAGAAATACTGGTACTTATAAGGAAAACTGCCAGTACAGCAGTGACGACCCTAGAAAATCGCAATACTCTCGAACTAACATTCTTTAACTTCATGATAAAACACCTAAATTATGAATAACCTCAGTCAGTCTTGTAAACTGAATAAGCTATTACATTAAACTCTATTCCTTTCTGTATTTTTTTATACTGCTGTAAGATCTCAAAAAAGACCTTAGCGATTACATTCTACTGGAGATGTAATACAGTAGCGTCATTAGTACTGATACTTTAAATAGGCGAATATACATATCTTTGTTTTTTCTATTACTAAGATATGCAATCAAATATAATATAATCTCCGCTATTATCAGCAAGAATAATTTTACTTCGGGAACATCAAAAATAAGCATTTGCAAGCCCCGAAGTAGCACATATCATAGTATAACCCCCTGCGGAAACAGGTCCTGCTGCCCATGCCATGAGCATACCACCTAGACAGCCACCAATTACTGCTCCAACTTTCCCACCACCAGAAATAATTTCTAGCTCAGCATCGCACATCTTATTATACTTAGTCACATTCATTTTTTAACCTCTCTAAAAGCTCGCTCCGATACATGCTAGCCCACCAGCAACTGCTCCAACATGTGCTCCTACAAATGCTCCTGGAAATGCTGTAACACCAAATGCTGCCATACCACCTGTAAATCCAGCACCTGCGCCAGTTAAAGCTCCTCCAAAGATTAAATCTTTACATCTATTTCCACCTTCAACGTTTGCAAGTGCCTCGAGATCGAGTGTTTCAAAATTGTTCATTGTTTGTGTTGTCATTCTAACAACCTCCTAAAATAATATTTTTTAGCTTTTTCTCTCAAGCTATGGTTTTATTATAGGTTGCATGCCAACAAAAAAGTAGTGACATAAATGTCACTACTCGATTCTGAGTTTTAAGAAGTCTTTTCGAATATATAAGCTATGGTCTAGATTATCTTACGCTCCTTCCATAGCGCCTGCTTGTAGGCTGTACATCTTATGATAGGTACCACCGAGAGCTAGGAGCTCCTCGTGGCTACCGTGTTCGATGATACGACCCTTGTCTAAGACATAGATGCAGTTGGCATCTTGGATTGTCGATAGGCGGTGGGCAATGGCAATGGTTGTGCGTCCTTGACGCATTTTTGCTAGAGAATTTTGGACAATAGCCTCTGTCTCCGAATCAATATTGGCTGTCGCTTCATCCAGAATCAAAATCTTAGGCTGGCTAGCAACGGTCCTAGCAAAGGCTAGAAGTTGGCGTTGGCCAGTTGAAAAACTTGAACCTCGTTCAGAAACTGGAGCATCGTAGCCTTCTGGAAGTTTGTCGATAAAGTGATTGGCATCCACAAACTCAGCGGCTGCTTTAATCTCTTCATCAGTTAAATCCTGATACATGGCAATATTGGATTTAACCGTGCCATGATAGAGAAAGGGTTCCTGAAGAACAAGACCAATGTTCTTACGCAGCTCTGCCTGACTATAATCGCGAATATCCACACCGTCAAGAAGAACTCGGCCTGATTGGAACTCATAGAAACGCATAAACACGTTGATAATAGAGGATTTCCCGGAACCTGTAGAACCGACAAAAGCGATGGTTTCTCCTTTATTGACAGAGAAGGAAATATTATCCAAAATCTGGTGCTTGCCATCATAGGAGAAGGAGACATTTTCAAAACGAATATTCCCCTCAGTAACCTTGGCATCTGTATCTCTCTGCTCAGGTTCATAGGTGCGCTCGTCAATCAAGGCAAAGACTCGACCGGCTGAGACCATAGAAGTTTGCAAGGTTGAGAAGTTTTGCGTCACTTCAATCAAGGGATCAAAGAGACGGTTAATGTACTGGATAAAGGCATACATGGTCCCCGCTGTGATACCCAGATAGATGCCACGATAGCCAAAATAGGACATGAGAACAGCATAGCCCAGGAGCTTTAGTAAGCTCATGGCTGGGCGTAGAAAGAGAGAATCTAGTGACATGGAACGGCTAGCATAAATCAGGTGTTCCTCATTAATAGCATCAAACTCTTTTTTGAGGCGTTTCTCTTGGTTAAAGGCCTGAATAATACGAATCCCTTCGATACTCTCTGACAGTTTGGCATTTATATCTGAAAGCAAGGCTCTGGTCTTTTCAATGATAACCACTGATTTTTTGCGGTAAAGGTTAACCAAAAGGACAATCAGAGGAAGAAAGAGCACAATAAGCCCGGTTAGACGAATGTCCAACATCATCATAGTGTAAAGGGTGGTAACAAAGATAAAGATAGCCGAAATAAAGCTAGACAGAATCCCTGAGAACATCTCACTAATAGTCTCTGTATCATTGGTCAAGCGGGAAACGATAGAGCCTGCTGGAGTTTTGTCAAAGTAAGACATGCCTAGTTTCTCCATATTGGCAAAGGCATCTCGGCGAATATCCCTGACAATACTGTAGGACACACGCGCAAAAAAGAGATTTCCCAAATACTGAACTAGCGTCTGCAAGAGATAAAGACCATAGTACCCAATCAGAATCAAGCTTGCCGCCTGATTCATATCATGAAGATAGTGGTCGATAAAATAAGAGGCCACAAGGGGAATGATACTCTTGATAACCGTTGTGGACAAGAGGAAGGCTAAAGCTAGAAAGGTCAAGAATTTGTAAGGCTTGAGATAGGTCAAGAGACGCTTAAACACAGACCATTGGTTTTGATTAGGCATCGGCTTCTCCTCCTTCCATTTCTAACTGTTGAGACTCATAGGTCTTGGCATACCAACCACCCTGAGCTAGCAAATCCTCATGACGGCCACGTTCAATGATACGACCATCCTGCATGACTAAGATAAGGTCAGCGTGCACCACCGCACTCAGACGATGGGCGGTAATGATAGTCGTCTTGTCCTTACGGGTATGTTTGAGATTGTCAATAATAGCATATTCTGTCTTGGCATCAACCGCAGATAGGGAGTCGTCCAAAATCAAAATATCTGGATCCAAAATCATGGCCCGACTCATGGCCAGACGTTGTTTTTGACCGCCTGATAGGCTGACACCCTTTTCACCAATGATTGTTTCAAAGCCTTCAGGCATAGCCTTGATATCATCATAAACTTGAGCCAACTTAGTCGCTTCTTCCACCTTTTCAAAGGCGAGGTCAGGATTACCAAAACGAACATTGTCTAAAATGGAACTGGCAAAGAGAAACTGGTCTTGAGGAACATACCCCATCAAGCTACGCAAGTCTGATAGGCGATAGTCTCGGATGTCATGTCCATTTAAATAGATCGCTCCTTGATTGACATCGTGCTCCCGCAAGAGTAACTTGACAAGGGCCGTCTTTCCTGAGCCAGTCTGTCCAACCAAACCAAGGGTTTGGCCCTTGTCCAAGGTGAAATGAATATCTCGCAAAGTATCCTCATCCTCAAAAGCAAAGCGGTCAATCGCATATTCTAAGCGACCATTTTCGATACTTGGGAGAGGATGTTTAGGATCTTGAACATCTGATTCCTGCTCCAGAAGATTTTCAATACGTTGGTAGGATACATTTCCCCTCTGTGTGATATTAAAGAGGAAGCCAATGGCCATTAGGGGCCAAACCAGCATGTCCAAATAGGTAATGAAGGTTACCAAATTTCCGACCGTTATCTGACCGGCCTGAATCATAAAGGCCCCGACAAGGAGGGTCAAAACATAAGATGAGCCAACAAAGAGTAAGACCAAAGGATCAAAAAGGCTGTCATACTTCATGGTATGCATATTCTTTTTGAAGGTCATCTTATTGGTCTCTTGGAAGGACTGAAGCTCAGCCTCCTGATAGCCAAAAGACTTGGTTACCTTGATCCCTGATACCGACTCCTGAACCTTATTATTAAGTTCTGAAAAGGCTGCCTGGGATTCTCCAAAAGCTTTATGGGTCTTGCGTCCCAAACGACTAGTCGCAAAAGCCATGAAGGGTAGGGGTAAGACAGCCACCAGTGTCATCTGCCAGGAAATGCTGAAAAACATGGTGATTAGGGTTACCAAGGCTGTGATAGAGGCATCCACGGCTGACATGACACCCCCGCCAGCCAAGCGGGTTAAAGAGTTGATATCATTGGTTGCATGGGCCATGAGGTCCCCAGTTCGGTACTTTTGATAAAAAGAAGGCGACATCTTGGTAAAATGCTCAAAAAGGCGTGAACGCATAATCTGGCCTAAGCGATAAGAAGTCGCCAAGATATACATGCGCCAAACATAGCGCAAATAGTACATCCCCAGAGCTGCCAAAAGCAAATAAACGAGATTCAGAAGCAAGATCTGATTGGTCAATTTTCCCGATGTGATAGCATCAATGACCCGCCCCATAACCATAGGAGGAATCAGATTGAGAACCGAAACCAGACTCAGTGCCAAAATCCCGACAATATACCGGCGTTTTTCTAACTTGAAAAACCACCAAAGTTTTGCAATGATTGATTCTTTAAAAGACAAGTTACTCCTCCTATCCTTACAAATGGTTAATAATAGACCTCGTATAAGTCTCTTATGATAAGGTTACTTCCAATAGCGATAGATTGTGCCATCTTCTAACTGAAAGTGACCAATATAAGATAACTTCCCAAAATCAGTAGACTCTGGCAATTGATAAGCAAAGGAATCAAAATTATAGACCTTGTGCCCATCATCCATAGAGTAGCTATCCTTATCATGGATAACGGATTCATCTTTCTTAGGGTTCCAAATGCGTCTGATTTCATCAGATGTCTTATACTCTCTGACAAAATTGTACAATTCAAAGTTAGTTGCCTCACTGAGATAGCGACCATCGGTGTTGTAGTTGGCTAATTGAGGCTCTCTCTTAGACTCAGAATAATTCCAAACCTGTCCTCTTTCTCGCATGATATCGGCATCACGGCCACTTTGATAGGTATCTGCCTTAACCATCGTCATTGTTACTCCTAACGTTAATACGGTGACTACTGTCATCATTAAATGTTTCATTATTTCTCCAAACGTGTTTATTCATTTTTCCCTCTTTTGAATATATTGTATTTGTATGATAGAAAATAAGTGAAACCTGAGACGCGTAAGCTCCCAGGTTTTTTACTCTTTAAAATGCGTTTGAATCAGTTTTACAAGGAGGCGGTAGACACCTAGTGCCACCAAACCTCCCAAAGTATTGGTCCATAAATCATCTAACTCAAAGACACGATTAGCATCAATGAGAAGGTCTAGAATGACTTGTCCAACCTCAATCGTCAAAGACATGACAAAGGTCGCTAAAAGGACCTTTTTCCAAGACCTGAATCTGGGGTACAAGGCTAAAAGCCCTAAAATCAGCGGACTCAGCAAGAAAATGTTGGTCACATTTTGCCCAAGCACAAAGACAATCTCTTTAAGACTATCCAGCTGATAAAAGTTGGTCAAACTATTGAATGGGGTTAATAGGACCACTACACGACCAAAATGTTGAATACCAGGGGTTTCAACACCTTCAACTAGCCCGTACTGGGGTGTCCAACACAGGAGCACTAAACAAAGGAGATAAGTATAGACCAAAACTCGGCTTAGCTTTCTTCCTTTTGGTGTTAGTTCTCCATCCTTATCTACCCAAGTCTTAAGCTGAAACATCTTACTTACCTTCTGATTTACCAGAAGCTTCTGCCACTGCTTTTTGACGGTCGCGTTTCATAGTGTTTGAACGCAATTGTCCACAAGCAGCATCGATATCTGTACCGTGCTCTTGACGAACCACGCAGTTAACCCCATTTTTCTTGAGCACATCGTAGAAGGCCGCCACACGTTCTTTCGTTGAACGGCTATATTGGTCGTGCTCTGATACTGGGTTATATGGAATCAAGTTGATGTATGACAACTTACGGATTTTCTTAGTCAAATCAGCCAACTCTTGAGCATTTTCAGGATGGTCATTGACCTCATTAAGCATGATATACTCAAAAGTTACACGACGGTTGGTTGTCTGGATGTAATACTCGATAGCTTCAAAGAGTTTTTCAAGTGGGAACGAGCGGTTGATACGCATGATGCTTGAACGAAGGTCATTGTTAGGCGCGTGAAGTGATACGGCAAGGTTAACTTGAACACCTTCGTTAGCAAATTCCTTGATTTTTGGTGCCAAACCAGATGTTGATACGGTAATGTGACGCGCTCCAATGGCAAGACCATTGTCATTGTTAATGGTACGCAAGAAGCGAAGCACATTGTCATAGTTATCAAATGGCTCACCGATACCCATAACAACCACGTGGCTGACACGTTCACCGTCACCACGATCGTCAAAGTATTTTTGTACCAACATGATTTGCGCCACAATCTCACCAGCAGTCAAGTCACGTTGTTTCTTAATCAAACCACTGGCACAGAAAGTACAACCGATGTTACATCCAACCTGAGTTGTCACACAGACAGACAAACCATAGTGTTGACGCATCAAAACCGTCTCAATCAACATACCATCTGGCAATTCAAAAAGATATTTAACAGTACCATCTTTAGATTCTTGAACGATACGTTGTTTCAATGGGTTTACGCAGAAATTCTCATTCAATTTAGCAATGAAATCCTTTGAAATGTTGGTCATTTCTTCGAAAGATTGCACACGCTTCTTGTAGAGCCAATCCCAAATTTGTGTAGCACGGAATTTCTTTTCACCGTGTTCCATAGCCCAATCAATCAACTCGTCACGAGTAAGACCATAAATAGAAGGTTTGTAGCCTTCCATATTCTCTAACTTCTGACGTTTACGGCGTTCTGGTTTTGCTTGTGTTGTTACTTCTGACATAGTTTAATTTCCTTTTTTTCTGATTGTGAAATGCTGACCATCTGACTTGGTCTGGCTTTGTTTCTTCGATGGGGTGTTTTGACCTTTAGATTTTGGAGCTTGCTTCTGACTCTTCTTGAAGTTAGGCTTACGCTCACGACCACCGTCCTCGGATCTAGATTTGAACTTAGGACGACGCTTGATTTTCTCAAAGCTTGGACCCTCTTGATCCCTATCTCTTCGTTTGGACTTGTCTGGCTTTTGCTTCGCAGAAGCTTTTTGCCCCTTATTCTTTTGAGAAGCATTGCGCTCTCTAGATTCCTGAGAAGCATTACGACGATTATTAGAACGACGGCGCTTGCGACGAGGCTCCGTCTCCTCTTCAAAGACGATTAACTGCGGCTCTTCATTTTTCAAAATAAAGTAGGCACAGCCAAAGGCACAGTATTCACGCAAATACTCCGACAATCGGCTAATGCGGTCTGTCTTACGCGTATTAGGGCGCTCGTCCTCGTAAAATCCCTTAAGGCGAAGCTGATCATTAGACCAGTCCCCAACGATATAATCATACTTGAGCATGATTTCAGAAAAACGTTGCCCAAAGCGGGTAGCGTCTAAAGCATCCTTGTGATTTTCAAGAACCGTAAACTGACAGGCATCTGATTTCAGAAGGTCAGCCACATACACAAAGTCTGGCCCTGGATATTTATTATAATTAAACATTTCTGGCAAGATTTCTTTACGCATGTGCCATCCTTTCTGCTCTCTCTTATTTTCTATCCTGATGCTGTAATAATGTCTCTATATCTTATCCCAATTGGCACCATTTTTTCCTAAATACTTGGCCACAAGTTCCCTTAACAAATCTGGAAAAAGAAGAGTAACTTCCTTTTCCTTAATAGTAGGGAAGTAAGAAGCAAAGTAGTACTGGTCCACAAGGACCAAACTAAACTTCTCATTGGAATCTACAACCCTTCTATTATACAACAAATTACCGTTTTTGTAAGCAAAATTCCCCGTGATTACTTCACCAAATGTCTTTCCTCTAAATCCCATACCTTTAATAGCTTGATTTTTAAGGAGTTCAGCCTTAGTAAAAACTTCCTGACAGATTTCTTTGAGTTCTTGTCC
>OOCP01003565.1_pt1 | contig 11158 bp, 8 predicted proteins | sample 1671511 | NCBI WGS metagenome assembly OOCP01 (sample SAMN06348164, study PRJEB24527) | human gut metagenome | biome: human gut; feature: ankylosing spondylitis patient; material: feces | host: Homo sapiens | place: China | collected 2015-10 | reverse complement strand
CCCACAAAAATCAGGCCTACCGTCCATTGCTTCTCAGCAAATCGACAGGTCTTGCGACCTACCTCAAGGATTCTGATGTGCCAGCTGGATTGGTTCGCTATACGGATAATCAAGGGAACTTGACCTTCACGGCAGACGATATTACTGGTCATTCAACCGTTGAAGTTTCGGGTTATTTGGCAGTTTGGGTGCCAGTAGGTGCTTCTGAAAACCAAGATGCTCGCACCAAGGCTTCGACAATCAAGAAGGGTGAGCAGGTCTTTGAATCATCAGCAGCTCTCGATTCACAAGTCATCTACGAAGGCTTCTCAAACTTCCAAGATTTCGTTAAGACACCAAGTCAGTACACCAACCGTGTCATTGCTCAAAATGCCAAACGCTTCAAAGAGTGGGGAATCACTTCCTTTGAATTTGCGCCACAATACGTGTCTAGCCAAGACGGCACTTTCTTGGATTCTATCATTGAAAATGGCTATGCCTTCGAGGATCGTTACGATATTGCCATGAGCAAGAACAACAAATACGGTTCACTCAAAGACCTCATGGATGCCCTTCGTGCCCTTCACGCAGAAGGTATCTCAGCCATTGCTGACTGGGTTCCAGATCAAATTTACAATCTCCCTGGAAAAGAAGTGGTAACAGCCTCTCGTACCAACAGCTACGGCACACCACGTCCAAATGCCGAAATCTACAATAGTCTCTATGCAGCTAAAACACGTACCTTTGGAAATGACTTCCAAGGCAAGTACGGTGGTGCCTTCCTTGATGAATTGAAGGCAAAATACCCAGCTATCTTTGAGCGCGTGCAGATTTCAAACGGCCGTAAATTGACTACCAATGAGAAAATCACACAATGGTCAGCCAAGTATTTCAATGGAAGCAATATCCAAGGCACAGGAGCTCGCTATGTCTTGCAAGATAACGCCACAAACCAATACTTCAGCCTGAAAGCAGGTCAAACCTTCCTTCCTAAACAAATGACAGAAATCACAGCAAGTGGTTTCCGTAGGGTGGGAGATAAGGTTCAATACCTCTCAACGAGTGGTTACCTTGCCAAGAATACCTTCATTCAAATCGGTGCCAACCAGTGGTATTACTTTGATAAGAATGGCAACATGGTCACAGGTGAACAGGTCATTGATGGTAAGAAATATTTCTTCCTAGACAATGGTCTCCAGCTACGTCATGTCCTTCGCCAAGGCAGTGATGGTCACATCTATTACTACGATCCTAAAGGGGTTCAGGCCTTCAACGGATTCTACGACTTTGCAGGTCCTCGCCAAGATGTTCGCTATTTTGATGGCAACGGTCAAATGTATCGTGGTCTCCACGACATGTATGGCACAACCTTCTATTTCGATGAAAAGACTGGTATTCAAGCCAAAGACAAGTTCATCCGCTTTGCGGACGGACGCACACGTTACTTCATTCCAGATACAGGAAATCTCGCAGTCAACCGTTTTGCGCAAAATCCTGAAAACAAGGCTTGGTATTACCTCGATAGCAACGGTTATGCCGTGACAGGCCTTCAAACTATTAACGGTAAGCAATATTACTTTGACAATGAAGGCCGTCAGGTTAAAGGACACTTTGTCACTATCAATAACCAACGTTACTTCCTTGATGGCGATAGTGGTGAAATTGCCCGTTCACGCTTTGTGACGGAAAACAACAAGTGGTACTATGTCGATGGCAATGGTAAGTTGGTTAAAGGTGCTCAAGTCATTAATGGTAATCACTATTATTTCAACAATGATTATAGCCAAGTCAAGGGTGCCTGGGCCAACGGCCGTTACTATGATGGTGACTCAGGTCAGGCCGTAACCAACCGCTTTGTCCAAGTTGGTGCCAACAAATGGGCTTACCTCAACCAAAATGGTCAAAAGGTAGTTGGTCTCCAGCATATCAATGGTAAACTTTACTACTTTGAAGGCAATGGTGTCCAAGCTAAAGGGAAACTTCTGACTTACAGAGGTAAGAAATACTACTTTGATGCCAATAGTGGTGAAGCCGTAACCAATCGCTTTATCCAAATTTCTCGTGGTGTTTGGTATTACTTTAACGCCTCAGGCCAAGCCGTAACTGGTGAACAAGTCATCAACGGCCAACACCTCTACTTTGACGCTTCTGGCCGTCAGGTCAAAGGCCGTTACGTCTGGGTTAAAGGCCAACGCCGTTACTATGACGCCAATACTGGAGCTTGGGTCAGAAAACGATAAGTAGGCAGAGAAAATGTATTTTTGGGACTATCCCAGAAGCTTATAGATTGAAAATCAGCAGCTTTCCACATAATTTCAAAACTTTTATGTACTTGAAGTATTTTCTTTCAAGTACTTTTCTTTTATCATTTCCCTCGAAATGTCTAGTGGATTGTAAGTAAACAATGAGTTTGATTAATAGATTCCTAAATAAACTACTTACTTTCGCTTTAAACTATACTCAGTCCTCTAATGAAGGGGGAGCTAAAACGGCTAAACATCGGAATTTCTGTGTGAATTTAAGAAAATCCGAACGTTATTTTTGGTAACGTTTTCTAACATATAAAGGTTATAGGTATATATCTTAGGCTTGTTTCTTCAAATGGATTATGGGTAGAAGGTTAGTCTTATGAGACTAGGGTTATGCATCTGTAATTGTATTCGCTTCCAAAATCCCTTAACATAGTATAGAGAAATAAAGTTATATTGAAAGGTGTATGTTATGGAAAAGAAAGTTGGATTTAAGTTGCACAAGGTCAAGAAAAACTGGGTGACTATTGGAGTTAGTACGCTGTCGATGGTTGCACTTGCTGGTGGAGCTCTTTTAGCGGACCAATCGGCACAAGCAGATGAAGTGTCACTTCCTAATGGAGACGGTTTTGAACAAACAGATGCAGGCATTGAGTCAAGTGCTTCATTGATTAATGAAAGCTATTCGCCAACCTTGACAGAAGATGCTGGCCATTTGTCAGCGGTGTCATCTAACTATGGCAGTCAAACAAGCTCAAACTACGAGTCTTCATCACCTTCCTCAACAGGGGGGTCATCACAGACTGTTGTTGGTGGTGGAGCTGGTCAAGTGAGTTCGTCACAATCTTCTCAAGTAGTAGGAACACAAAACTCTAATTCATCACAAACGGGTTCTGCTTACCAATCAAGTAGCAGCTCAGCATCAGTAAGTGCTAGTGCGTCAAGTTCGTCAAGCTCATCAAGTTCAGCTTGGTATTCTTACTCGTCGTCATCATCTTGGTCATCATCATCGTCAGCTAGCGGTTTTGCGACAATTACGACAAGTTCGTCTGACTCAAACGGCATTCATTGGAATGGTGGTCGAAACACGACAATTACCATCACGGCTTCAGGAACAACGCCGAATGTGACTATCGTTTCGAACTCTAATAAACTGTTTCCAAATGTGACAGTAGGTCAATCAAACGGTTCAAATACTAATGTCACTATCATTTCACAAGGAAATCAACAAAATAACTCAGGTTACCAAATCATCTCAGGCGAGACTAAGCCAAGTGTTGATTCGAACAATGCCAAGTCATCATTTGTACGTGTAGGCGAAAATCAATGGTATTATTACGACCAATATGGCCAAAAGGTCAAAGGTGAAAAGGTTATCGATGGTAAGGCTTATTACTTCCTTGAAAATGGTCTTCAAGCTCGTGACTCACTTGTTAAAGGTAGCGATGGCTACACTTATTACTACGATAAAAATGGTGTGAAAGCTATCAACGGTTTCTACGATTTTGCAGGTTATCGTAAGGATGTCCGCTATTTCGACTGTTATGGTCACATGGCTACTGGTCTCCTTGAAATGTGTGGCACAACCTTCTACTTTGATACACAAACAGGTATCCAAGCGAAAGACAAGTTTATTCGCTTCTCAGATGGCCGTATCCGTTACTTCATCCCTGATACTGGTAATATGGCTGTAAATACCTTTGTTCAAAATAAAGAAAACCAAGCTTGGTACTACCTTGATGAACATGGTTACGCTGTGACAGGAAAACGTATCATCAATGGTAAAGAATACTGCTTTGACTCAGAAGGCCGTCAAATCAAAGGTCAGATGATGCAACAAGGCAACAAGCAATACTACATTTCAGCTCAAACAGGTGAAATGGCTGTTTCACGCTTTATCTTTGAAAACAACAACTGGTATTATGCGGATGCTTTTGGTTGCCTCGTTCAAGGTGCAAAAGTGATTGATGGTAAACTCTATTACTTCAACAAAGACCATAGCCAATTAAAAGGTAGCTGGGCTGAAGGACGTTACTATGATGCCGTTACTGGTCAAGCAGTCATTAACCAATTCATTCAAATCGCGGCTAACCAATGGGCTTACCTTAACCAAGAAGGTCACAAAGTGACAGGTCTTCAAAACATTAACAATAAAGTTTACTACTTTGGTAGCAACGGTGCTCAAGTCAAAGGTAAATTGCTCACTGTCCAAGGTAAGAAATGTTACTTTGATGCCCACACTGGTGAGCAAGTGGTAAACCGCTTTGTCGAAGCTGGACGTGGTTGCTGGTATTACTTTAACTCAGCTGGCCAAGCAGTGACTGGACAACAGGTCATCAATGGAAAACAACTTTACTTCGACGGTTCAGGTCGTCAAGTTAAAGGACGTTATGTTTATGTTGGTGGTAAACGACTCTTCTGCGATGCCAAAACTGGTGAATTGAGACAGCGTCGCTAATTAATATGTACTTTAAAAATCTAGAGATTTTTTCCCTTTCCAATATCAATTATTAATTTTTCCTATCAAATCTCTAGGTGATTAAATAATTCAAGAGTCTGAGACAAAAATAGTTTTCAGCTACAAAAAAGCTAGAGATTCCCAACCGTGGAACTCTAGCTTTTTAAATTCGAGTCACTCTCTTGTTATATTTCAGAAGATTATTGGCCATGAGTACTAATCCCATGTCAATTTTCACTTGACGCTTCCCTCTCAAATTACATCTCTTGTAACCCAAACAAGCCTTTATCTGACCAAAGACAGGTTCCACATCAATCTTGCGTTGAGCGAAAATTTGTCTACCTTCGGGAGATAAAAGCGCCTGGTATTCTTTAGTTTTTAAGTGCTGATAGCGTACGTTCATATACAGTTCCTTTTGAGGAGCTGATTCAGGTTGTTCTGCCTTATAAACCCTGATTTCCTGTTTAAAACCTGTCGTGGTATGGTTGTGTTTGACGTGGTCAAACTGGTATACCCACCCCTCTGGATGGGTGTAGGAATCAGCCGTCCCATCGTAAGTCCAATTATCCAAATTCCTATCAGATTCTTTGTGTTTTTTCTTCTGTTCCTTATCAAAAAGACTATATTTAATCAAATGATCAACACCCATCCTATCCAAGGTGAGAAGATTCTCCTCGCTACCGTATCCCGCATCGGCGACAACTCTTTTTAACTCATGTGGATAGCTTTCTAAAAAAGGCAACAGCGTTCTGGTATCTGTTGGATTTGGATAGATATCATAGTGCAGGACGAACTGATTTTCAGTAGCGATTTGAAGATTATAACCAGCCTTAAGTTGTCCATTTCTCATATGGTCTTCTTTCATCCGAATAAAAGTGGCATCTGGATCGGTTTTAGAAAGCTGTTGCGCCCTTCAAAAGTTTCTTGATAGTTCTCATACTTTTCAGTCCGCACTGAAAAATCATCCTTAACTTTACGCAGGACTTTCTTGAGCTTACGACGTTGAGTTTTACGTTAGTCCTTTCCTTTAACTGGTGTTTCCTCAATATCATGGCTTAGTTCAGCCAATTCTTCTTCAAGAAGCTGAGCGAACTCAGTCAACTGTTCTGAGGAGATAGGCTCTTGTGTATCCAGTTCAATAGCTTGATGGATAAGAGTTGTGATTTCTTCTTGGAAATAGACCTGCATCTGTTCTTGAAGTTTAGCGGAGAATTTTTCTGTCGCTTTTTTCCAAACAAAGCTGTACTTATTGGCGTTAGCTTCAATCTTAGTTCCGTCAATAAACAAACAATCTAAGGTCACTAACTCTTCTATTTTTAAACGAAGATTGAGGTCGATGAAAAGATCACGAATGAGGTCTTCCATCCCTTCAGCGACTCGAAAACGATTGATGGTACGGTGGCTGACAAACAACTGTCCTGTTAGGTATTGCATAGCGAGATTTTCAATCATCATTTTTTCAATTTTTCGACCAGAGAAAATTCCTTGTGAATAGGTAAATAGAAGAGTAGATACAAGCATTTTAGGGTGATAAGACGGACGACCGAAGGCTTGATAGAAGGCATGGAAGTAACTGTCATCTAGTGCATTGACAACCTTTTCGCTGGTGAAAACGATGTGGTTTTGAGGTAAGACGCAAGCAAGTTCTAGTAGTAAAGTTGTTTGATTTGTGTTTTAGCGAATGTGCATGGGATGGCCTTTCTAAATGGTTTTTTGGCCAATTCTATTTCACCAAGACTATCACAATCATGCAAAAAGCAACGGCATAAAACCGTTGCTTTTTGGAGCTAAAGGACTTTTGTCCCAGACTCTTTATCCCACGACGATAACGATAATGCCTTCAAATACGATAAGAAGAAGTGTTAGTAAATTTTGCTTTTTCATGTGATAATCCTCACTTTTGTTTTTCTTTATTGTATGATATGATGAAAGCAAATGAAAATTATTCCCATATATGCGTGATGGAGGTGTAGTATGAAAAAATTTGGAGAAATTTTTAAAAAGTTTCGAGAATCGAGAGGATTACGATTAAAAGACGTCGCAAAGGCTGGTATATCAACGTCTCAGCTCTCTCGATTTGAGAAAGGAGAAACAGATTTAACGATTTCAAAGTTCATGTTTATTTTAGATGAAATCAATATGCCAATAGATGAATTTATGTATGCGGTCCATGATTTTCATAGAGATGAGTTAAACGAACTGTTATCGAAAGTACGTCATTTTGTGTCAACACGTGACGTAGAAGGTATGAAAAAATTACTTTATTCTCAGATGGAACTGGAAGATAGGCGAGAAAAATTTCATCAAATCAATATTATTTTATTGAAAATTCGTCTACAGGGTTTATCAGGAGAAACTTACTATACAAAGGATGATTTGACATATTTAACAGATTATCTCTTTAGTGTAGAATACTGGGGGTACTATGAGTTATTGATTTTCTCGAATACTTTAGATGTATTAAATCATGATGTTTTCATGGTCTTAGCAAGAGAAATGTTTAGGCGTTCTGATTTTTACAAAGAAATTCCAAATAACAGACGATTAATTTCAACGATGCTTTTAAATGGATATATTACATGTGTTGAAAGAGAAAAATTTATGGATGCTTTATATTTTGAAAAGCAGCTAAATCAATGCTTTTTTATTGAGACAGAAGTATATGAACGTTTAGTCTTTAAGTATGCACAAAATCTTTATCAATATAAAGAGGATGGAAATGTGAAAGCAATTATTGAAATGAAGAAGTGTGTTGGAGCGATGAAATTAGCAGGAAGTCATCACTTAGCAAAGACTTATGAAGGACATTTAGAAAAAATTTTAGCTAGTAGTTAGAAAATGCAAATATGGGAATATTTTATTGTAAGTGTTGAAAAGGAATATAATCACAGTATCATATTCGAAAGGAGTACCAAATATGTCTAAAGAGCTTGAAAAAGTCCTTGAGTCTAGTTCAATGGCAAAAGGTGACGGCTGGAAGGTGATGGCAAAAGGTGACGGCTGGAAGTGATAAAGTAATTTATCCCATAAGTTAAGCAGAGGCTATATTTTCCTCTGCTTTTTTAGAAAGGTATTCAATATGATGACAATTTCAGAAGATTTTTTATTTAGACTAGAAAAGTTTGGTGGAATTTTGATAAATAAAGTAACTTTTGACCGAATTGAGTTAGATGAGAGTGAAGCTTATTTTCTTTATTTGGTTCAAAATCATGGTTTTGAAATTGCTACGTCCTTTTTTAAGAAAGAAATAAAAGCAGGAAAACTAGAGCGAGTACTCTTATTAAATATCTATTCTGATAATAATATTGAGGGATCATCGAAAAATCCTGACGAGACTCTTCAAAATGCGAGAAAGCATGTAGCAAAATTAAAAAAACATAACATATTGAGTTTTCCGCTTGAACTAGTAATATACCCCAGTATGTACTGTGATTTAAAATGTGGTTTTTGTTTTTTAGCAAATCGTGAAGATAGAAATGCCAAACCTGCTAAAGATTGGGAAAGAATTTTGCGCCAAGCAAAAGATAATGGAGTGTTAAGTGTTTCAATTTTAGGAGGGGAACCGACTAGATATTTTGATATTGATAATTTGTTGATAGCTTGTGAAGAACTGAAGATAAAGACTACTATAACAACTAATGCCCAATTAATAAAGAAAAGTACAGTGGAAATTCTAGTTAAATCTAAATATATTACACCGGTTTTATCTTTGCAGACTTTAGATCCTAAATTAAATTTTGAATTAATGGGGGTGAGACCTGATAGACAAATTAAATTAGCGAAGTACTTTAAAGAGGTTGGAAAAAAATGTAGAATTAATGCAGTGTATACAAAGCAAAGCTATGAGCAGATTATAGAATTGGTTGATTTTTGTATAGAGAATAAAATAGATAGATTTTCAGTAGCTAATTATTCTGAGGTAACAGGATATACGAAAATAAAGAAAAAATACGATTTAGCTGATTTGAGAAGGTTGAATGAGTATGTTACAGATTATATAACTCAACGGGAAGCTAATTTAAATTTTGCTACTGAGGGATGTCATCTTTTCACCGCTTATCCGGAGTTGATAAATAATTCAATTGAATTTTCAGAGTTTGACGAAATGTATTATGGATGTCGTGCAAAATATACTAAGATGGAAATAATGTCTAATGGGGATATCTTGCCTTGCATTGCTTTTTTAGGAGTTAATCAAACTAAGCAGAATGCCTTTGAAAAAGATTTGTTAGATGTTTGGTATGATGATCCGTTGTATGGAGGGATTCGTTCTTTTAGAACGAAGAATTCTAAGTGTTTATCTTGTGGATTGTTAAAAATTTGCGAGGGTGGCTGCTATGTTAACTTGATTAAGGAGAAGAGTCCAAAATATTTTAGAGACCCAGTTTGTAACTTATGAGTAAGAAGATTTTTAATTTATACGGAATGAATATGTTTCTATCTGGATTACCGTACTACTTTGTAGGAATTTTACTATTAAAGCACTTAGGTTTTTCGTTCACAGAAATAGCTACTTTATCAGTTATTACTGAGCTATGTGGTTCAGTTTTTGATATTCCTTTAAGTTATATTTCAAGTAAGATTGGTTACAAGAAAATTTTGGCTATTTCAAATTTATTATTAATTTTAGCATTATGGGGCCTATTGTTTGGAAAATCAAATATAATATATATTTCAGCGATATTTTTTGGATTGTCAGAATCATTATCTTCAGGAGTTCTTATTTCTTATAATTTTGAAATAATTGATGACGAAGTTGTATATAAATCATTTTTGAAAAATCTCAACACATTAAAATATATTTTTATTGCTATTATTACGATTATATCTCCACCTTTATTGCATAGGAATTATATTTATCCTATTATTATATCCATTGTATTTGTAATTTTCAGTCTATTATATTTAATAGGATTACCCGAGATTAAAAAGGAACAAAATAATAAACAAAAATTTTTTAGTCTCGATAATATTCAAAATATTCCATGGTTATTAATAATATTAGGAGTAGCATTCTCAACTCTAATTATGATTAGCAATTCTTATGCAGGGATATTCTTAAATGAACAGGGACTTTCACTAGATATGCTGGGAATTATACTATTTATGTTTAATATATCTATGGCTTTGGGGAGTTATCTAAAAATTAAGTTTGAAGTAAGCTTGATGTTACCAGTATTAGCTATACTCATGTTTTTTCAAACTAATCTAATCATCCAAATTATAATCCTTTTATTAATGCGTGTTCTTAATTCCAACTACAATAATCATTTTTATTATAAATTTAATATGTCAATAGAAAAAAATAGAGCAGTATCATGGTCAGTATATAATTTGTTTATTTCGATTAGTTTTATGTTAGCTGATTTCCTAGCTGGTATTTTTGCCGATAACTTTAGTATTAGGAGCAATTATTTAATATTTGGTATAGTAGCTCTTTGTTGCTTAGTATCTTATTCATTTTCTAACAGAGAGAAAAGAACTTAAAAGTTGTATTTCTAATTCATTTGCCAAATTATTGATAGCACAATTGTTTGCAAATTTAGCAGATATTTTCTTTAGAGTATAAGATTGAATGATATGCTTGGTATTGAGTATATGTCAGTTATGGTTATTTGTCCTACTGGTAGGGCTAATGACGGTAGTATTTTAGCAGATAAAAAACAATGGTATCCTGTTTTTCTTGATTTAACAGAGCGGATTTCTAAAGGAGAGTTCAAAGTTAAATTTAAAATTGTTCCTCCTAATGAAAGTGATGTTTTTTGGACACATTATTTTCCGCTTGCATTTTATAATAGATTAGATTTATTAAAAAGTGTTTGGCATCAAAAAGTAGATATAAATTTTGATAAGCCAAGGGAGATATCTTGTCAAGCTGGAGTTAGAGCATGTTCAATTAATCATAAAGGAGATGTATACGGGTGTGACTTGATGAATGGGATAGATGAATTAGTTGCCGGAAATGTTAAAGAACAAAAGTTTAGCGAAATTTGGCACCATTCTGCTGTATTTAATAAACTAAGATCAATTACATTTGATGATATTTCTGGGAAATGTTCAGAATGTCCCCTACCATGGTGTGGTGGGGGATGTCGATGCAGTGCCTTGGAATTAGATGGAACGTTACTGAGCTCTGATTTAGCCTGCTTTTATGAACAAAAAGGAGGTGGAGTAGTCGTATGAAAGAACATTTTGTGATAAGAGGTAAGAGAGATTTCATTGTAAATAAAGTAGCAGATGAATATATAGGATACGATCGACTTGATTTAGAGTATTATTCATTTGATGAAATAGGAGCAGAAATACTTTATTGCATTTCTAAAAATTTTTCTTTAGACAAGATTGTAGAACTATTACAGCAAGATTAAGATGAAGTTAGAAGCTTTTGTTAATGAAAACTATGATGTTTTAGATATCAGTACAGGTCAAACTGAAATTATACAGGATTTCATTTCTAGATAAGAGATTTCAG
>OOCP01003563.1_pt1 | contig 11170 bp, 6 predicted proteins | sample 1671511 | NCBI WGS metagenome assembly OOCP01 (sample SAMN06348164, study PRJEB24527) | human gut metagenome | biome: human gut; feature: ankylosing spondylitis patient; material: feces | host: Homo sapiens | place: China | collected 2015-10 | reverse complement strand
ACATTGACCTCGGCATCCTCTGCATCCGGGCCGTAACCCGGCAGCAGATCCGCTGCGGGATACGGTACACGAACCATGCCGGTGACGATATATCCGTTACTGTCGAAGTAGTAGAAGGAGTCACCAATGTTATCCCAACCAGCTCCGTGCATAACGCCATTCTGATAATATGTTGTGCCCTGATCACAGGTGAACCATCCGTTGAACTGCAGGATGCAATTACGGTCGAACGGATACTTGCCTTGCGGGAGCAATCCGTTGGTTTTGCTCAGATAGTAGGTGCCGTTGGCCTTTAGCGTAGCATCGGCGTTCACATAGATCATGCGACCGTCCGCCATTCTGACCAACCCAAGGTCATACTGGACATCATCATTTACATAGTAGACCAGCACACCGTTACCATCGAGAGGCAGTATACCATTTTTGGCAATCATTCTACCCTGTGCATCAAACTCTCGCTGATAACCGGCTTTGACAATACCATTTGTTTTGGTGACCCAGGCCTTTCGGTTCTTGACTGCTTTCAGATTTGCATTGATGTAATAGAGATACCCATCATCACCATAGACAAGGCCAGCATAAATTGCCATGCCATTTTCATCAAAGCAGACAATATCGCCTGCACTGAATCCACTGGCGATATGGGACAAATCGCTGCTCAGCTGGTACAATCCAGGCTGGACAATCAATGCGCCCTCTGCATCAAACAAATAGTAATCAGCACCCTGACCGCTATTGCCTCTCGGAACCTCACTAAACCCAGTGAGGGCATCTCCGTGGTCGCCAAAGAAATAGCGGTCGCCATCTACCGTCCACCACTTTCTAGCAATCGGTTGTCCAGCCCAGTAATAACGGCGGCCGGTACTGACCGTGATCCAGTCACCTCGCACCAGAACATGATCCTCAAATGTATAGCTCAAGTCCTTTGGGTATTGCTTGCCGTTTTAGGTGATCATAGTACGTATCGTTTGAACACCGTCAACTGCCTTAAATGTTGTCGTGTCGAAATAATAATACTGACTGCTTCCATCGGATGTTTCGATTTCACGCCAGCCGTCCTTGGTCTCGCCATTGACTGCATAGTACAAATCGCCCTCATAGGCAAATAACCCAGTTATCTTTCCGACAGAAATGCCATCTGAACCAAGATCGTACCAATATTCACCGGTTTCACCATCCACATTACTGGGAAGCTTATGAACACCGGTCAAGACAGCGCCGTCTTGCCAATAAGACCATTTTCCATTTTCCTTAGCCCAACCGTCCTTGGTATTCTTTTGCAGCTTGAAGCTGTCTGTGAAATCCGTGACGGTATCAAAGAAATGAGCGCCATAGTCACCGTTGATATTCTCGCTGTTGTCGTAGGGATACAAGCCGTACTTGGTCTGATACTCTTCCTGCTGTGCCAGTGATTTCAGCACGTGGAAGTGAGCATAGATATCATAGCCGAGATTGCCGCTGACCGTGCAGTTGAGTAATCCATTTTCGTCCCATGCTGCGCCGTCCGTGGGGATCAGCTTCAGGCCGCTGAGTACGCAAAGTGGATTTGCAGTGGCAGGGTTAATCGGTTCGCCCTGCTGAATGAAGTTGCAGACGACCGTCAGCTTGTTGCCCTCCACCTCGGCAGAGGTCATGGTAAAGTACTCATTTGCCAGACGGAGCTTAGAGGTATCGATCGTAACGCCTTCCGGTGCGGTCAGCGTGATCGTGACCGTCGTCAGCGGGCTGATACGCTCGGCAAGCTGCAGCAGGAAATCCCATGCTGTGCGTCCCTCCTGATCGCCGCCGGGGAGCATGTACAAAAGTGCCGTGAGCTTCTCCGGAATCGGCATCTTGGACATATCCACTGCAAAGGTGTAGGAGGCTTCCATCCCGGTTTGGGAATCGATCTGATAATAGGTCTGCTCATCTTCTTTATAATTTGAATTGGAAACGGTACGGTTCCATGCGAGCAGGCCGCTGCCGCCGGTTGCATGGTTGAAGTCGAAGTTCGCCTCGTCACTCTTATACAGGTAAGTCGTAATCTTTGTTGCCGTTTCCAATGCTTTATTGATCGCAGCAGTCTGCGCCTGAATTGCAGCTTCTTTATCGCTGTAGCCTTTGCCCTTGGCTTCCCGATACGCGCGGGCATATTCCTGATTGATCGTCGTCTGGAATTCCGCCAGCTTGCTTTTCAGGACTGCACCGATCGTCAGGGTACGCAGCTCACTGTTTGCATTGGGTGCGAAATCAAAGCCGGAAATCGTGCCCGCCTCGGGGTAATCGAACACCAATTCCGTTTTGGTGGTATTGACACTCCCGCCCTCGAGCTCACCGATCGATTGCAGCGTGATCTTCAGGAAACCGAACTGCACATCATCGGGGTTGATCTTTACTGGGTTGCCGTTATACGTTGCCTCCAGAGGCAATTCACTCGATTCGCCATAGACCACATTCAGGCTGTCTTTGGTGAATTTCAGTTCCGTCGGCTCGACAATGTGCAGCGTTTTTGTACCCAAAACGCTGCCGTCCGCTGCAATAAGCTGGATCTGCACATCACCGAGCGCTTTTGCCGTGAAGACATTACCGGACAGCGTACCAAGGCTTTCGTCAGACACCTTCAGCGTGGAGCCTTCTGGAAGCGCGATCGCGCCTCCGGTCGAAGTAACGCCGGACGCCTTAACGGCCAGATCGGTCCCAACCGTCAGATAATCATAATCTGCAGAAACGACCGCATGGTCGAACACATTGGAGGGCTTCGCCGTCGAAACGACGACGAGGGTGGAGCTAACAGAGCGCTCATAACCATCCGAGGGACGGTTCAAAACGGAGATCGTTTCCGAGCCTTCGCCCTTGGAAGCAAAGGTAGAGGAGCCGCCGCCGTCCAGATTTATGGCGGAGACACAGCCGGCATCCAGCATAATCTGTGCGATCTCGATGGCGCTGCCGCCTGCGGAGAACGGCTCCTGACGGCCGTCAAGCACCATCAGCACAACCTGCCCGTCATAAGTAATACCAACACAGGTACGGGAAGCACGTCCGGTGTAATAATCATCTGTTGCATTCACGACGATCTTACCGTCCCGGACAAGCCACATGGAGCCGCCGACAGCTTCCTGGATCTCGCCCTTGTGCGCATTCCACTCGGCGCTCCCACCAATAATGGGCGTTCCGTCCTTGAGAATGCCGAAGAAGTTTTCGCTGCCCACGCCGTGATACTCAACGCCCTCCATAACCAGGGCGCCAGCGGGTGCACCGTTACTCATGTTGTAAAAGTCCGCATTGACGCCAACGACCGCACTATAATTGGGAACATAATGCTCCGCATCGTTCGGGTCGGTGTGCTTTTTCTCAGCGGCGTTCATCTGATCCGTCAAACGGGCCATCTTCCAGGCAGAGCCGTCATTGTCGTTATAGTTTGCATAGATATTGACGTCGCTGCGCGTAATATCGGCTGTCGCAAGATAGTAAGCGATCTGTTTGTCGTCCTTAGTCAGGGCCATTTTGACTTCCTGCTTAATGCCGGGAGCCAGCATGGAGGAGGTGCTGGAAAAGACTTTGTAATAATCGTTCTCCAACTGTCCCTTTGCCGTTTCGTAAAGATAATCGGCAAAAGCATAGCAGCAGGCACGGCGCAGATCGGCATTGACACCGTTTGGCAGATAGCTGCCCTCCAGCGTCCGGATGCCCTCATTGCCATAGTAAGTATCATAGACAGAGGCTCGAATGTCATCTTTCGTCGTGGCTCCGCCGAAGCGGTTGTCCAGGAAGAATTTTGCGCGCGCAGTATCGGTCAGATTGGTCGTGAAATAATTCTTCATGACCGAGCTGATCGTCACACCGGTACCGATCTTCTTCAGGATGTAAAAAGCGTCAAGATCTCCATACAGGTCGAGAATACCAAAAGAGTGAATCTCCGGATCGGGATGGTCGTAAAGAAAATACTTGTCGTTATTTGTCCGGATCTCCTCTGCCATTTCCTCAACGGTGCCGGTCACACCGGCATTGGTCGTGAGCTGAAGCAGGTCACAAATATCGCCTGCCCAGCTGCCGAGGTCGGCCGTGCTCTGATTACCGGTGTGATAGGCCATGTCCATTGCGCCAAACATGTGCGCAAAATCGACCTGATTCCCGTTGGGCACCGTGAAAACAGCAAGGCTGCGCAAGGCAGCGGCATTTGTGCTGTTGGCTGCGTCCTGTTCAGATACATAGCCGGTAAAAGCCGTGTTTTCCGGACCGCAGAAGGTCGTCCACGTGCTGGACGTGTATTTCTCCACGCCGCAGCGGATGTAGTTGATGACAAGTGCCGTAGCATCTTCGCCGGAATGTTCTCTGGCGTAAGCGTCGGCGTATCCCTCAAGTGCGGTCAAAGAAGTTAGAAAGTCAGTATATTGTGCATCATCGTTTGCGGTATCTACCGCAAATACAGACAGCGGGAGGATACTGAAAACCATCATAACCGCCAGCAAGAGAGAGAGCCATCGCAGTGAAAATGATTTTTTCATATGAATTCCTTCCTGAATATTTATTTCAAGTTTTCGACAACAACGTTCACAACTTCCTGCAAGGCATAAAGCTGATCCTGTTTGTCCTGCGCCAGTTCACTGATGTCTCCGAAATCGTAAACCGTAACATACACATCGCGAGAAGTACCTCGTTTGTCGGTCAGCGTTCCGGCAAGCTGACCAGCTTCTTCGCCGATGCTGAGGCTGAAAAGAATGTATGTCTTTCCGTCCTGCTCCGTAGAGAACTTAACTGTATCGTTGTCTACTTCAGTTTTCAAAAGCTGTTCATATTTTTGAGGAATACAGAGCGTTCCAAAGTCGGTATTGATTTCCGAAAGCTTACTAAGGTCTTCAGTTTCTTCTTCCGGCGGTGCGCTTTCACTCGCTTTTACTACGGAATCCGCTGTGGACTCCATAGTTTTTTTCCCGCATCCAGCAAGCAGGCCAACAATGGAACAAATCACAAGGAGCATAACGCTCCATTTACAAATTCGCGATAATTGCATACGCGCCCCTTCCACTGTGAATACAGCGGTATACAGGGAGGGATATTCCCGCCCTGTATACACACTTTCCTCTTACGGTTTTACGACCATCTTGCCGTCTTCTCCAAAGGTATAGGTACCCTTCGGGAGAAGATCATTGGTTTTTGAAACATAGTAGCTTCCGACTGCAAGGTTTGCACCGCTGCGGACATAGATGTAGCTGCCGTCGTCAAGCTGTACGAGGCCGGTACCCACCTGACGCACATTGTTTACGTAGTAGAACAGATACTCATTTCCGTCGCCGAGCTTCTCGCGGTAGATGCCGTTTTTGATCACCATTTTGCCGTCCGCACCGAACGTATAGGTTGCGCTTGGCATAAGGCCGTTGGACTTGGTGACATAGTAGCTGCGGTCACAAACCACAGAGCAATCACTCTTAACGTAGTAATAGTCGCCGGAAATCTCGATCAGGCCGGCATAATTCTTCACTCCGTCCTTGTAGTAATACTTCGTGCCGTTTTCTTCGCGGATACCTTCAAGGTACATCGTGCCATCCGCGTTGAACCAGTACCAGCCTGCGGATTTCAGGCCGTTGGCCTTATCTGCAAAAACATAGTGCTTGGCATCCTTTACTGCTTTCAGGTTACTGGCGATGTAGTAATAGTTGCCCTCCCATTCGATCAGGCCGGCCGCCGTTTTTGCACCGTCCACATAGTAGTACAGATCACCGTTTTCCTCGACCAGACCATTCTTAATGACCATCTTGCCGTCTGCATCGAAAGTATAATAACCGGCAGGCTTCCGGTCGTTGGTCTTGGTAACATAGTAAGTGCAATTCTTAACAGCCTTGAGATCGCTGGCGATATAGTAAAAGCTGCCGTCCACTTCGACCAGACCAGCATAGTTCTTCACATAGTCGACATAGTAGCAGAGGTTGCCGTTCAGATCTTCATGGAGTCCTTCCAGCTTCATCAGCCTGCCTTCGGCATCAAAGGTATACTTGGCTGCCTTCAGCAGACCGTTGGTCTTGGCTACATAAGTTTCAACACTTGTGACCATACCGTTGCGCTTGAAGTAACGATAATCGTCGCCGTCCTTCACCAGGCCTGCGTGCCAGACCAGCATACCGTTGTTGATCCAACGGGTGATGCCGTTATCGTCGTGCACGCCGCACTGATCCTTCTGGAACACGCCATTTTCGTCAAAGACGAACAGCGCACTCTCACGGTCCGGATAGTCATAATTATCGGGATTGCCTTCCTTACCGGGGACATTGACCTCGGCATCCTCTGCATCCGGGCCGTAACCCGGCAGCAGATCCGCTGCGGGATACGGTACACGAACCATTCCGGTGACGGGCTGCTGATCCTGGTAGAAGTAATAGCTGTCGCCATCTTTCCGCCAACCATTATGGTAGATCACTTCGCCACTCTTCAGCAATTCGTTGCATACAGAGCAGTATGTATCGCCGGTGTAACCGTCCTCGGTGTCAGTGACTTTCTTTTCATTCCGAATTTCTTCAACATGCCCCTTGGCAGGAATCTCTTTCTGTGCAACAAGAATCTCATTGCAGACGGAGCAGTGTTTACCCTCAGTCTTGCCGGGTGTGGTGCAGGTAGCTGCAACAGCTTCGTCGATGACCTCGGTATGTCCCTTGGCGGGAATAGCCGTGCCGGTGCCTATTTTCTCGCCGCAATCCTTGCAGTAGGTGTCGCCGGTATAGCCGGGCACGGTGCAGGTTGCGTCCTTGGCATTACGAACTTCTGTGTTCTCATGTGCGCAAGGCGTGCCGCCCCAGACGCCATTGACATAGTTGATAACATCGCCAGCGTTTGCGGTCGCAGTTTCCGTATAGGTGCTGTCGGCGTTGTGAAGCTTGGCGGCGGTGATGGGGATCGCCTCCAGGAAAACTTCCGTCCCCTCACTTCCGCCTTGCGTGTACTGATACGTCGTGGTCTCCGTGCCGGGTCTGCCCTGCTGGTTGTAGACACCGGTGCCGTTGCTGGAGCAGATGTCCGCACCGCCCTTGGTGGTGTAGATGCTGCCGTTGGCGGTCAGTGTACCGTTGACGTCCACCTTCACATCGATAAGGTTTGCTTCTGTGCGGTTATAATGCTTTCCGGGGGCATATGGCACCGCTTTGAACTTGCCTCCGATAACAAAGTTTTGGGCGACCCACTCGTCACGGTCGTAGATGTAGATGCTCTTGCCGCTGGACACCACCAGCTCGGCGTCCTTGGCGATGGTGGTCTCCACGCCGGGCAGCAGTGCCGCCGTCTGGTTGATGGTCAGCTTGCTGCCGGTGGTCAAATTGATGGTCATGTTGTTGGTCAGCGGCAGGACATAGCTGCTGGAGCTGACGCTCGCGCCTGCCAGCTTTAGGTTCAGACTGTTAACCTCCGCAACTCCGTCGATGGTGTAGATGATACGGTCGGTGGCGCCGTCATACGCCTTGGTTAGACTGCCGGAGGTCAGCTTAAACATACCCTTGTCGCCGATAAAAGGAATAGAGGTTGGGTTGATTTTCCGCATAGCGTATACCGCAGTATACACCGTCTCGCTGGCGCCGGCGTGCAGGGTCAGGGGTACCTCCACATTCTGCACGGCGTACTGGCTAAAGGGGAACACCTTGTTGCCCATATCAGAAGATGCCGAGCCGCCGCGGAAGTCCAGAATCTGGTACCACTCGTAGACAGAGCCGCCGGACTGTACGGTGACAGAGCCGCTGCCGGAGATGAAGCCCCATGCGTACAGGCTTGCGCCGGACTGCACGTCGATGGCGCTGCCGGACTCCATTTTGATGTAGCCATAGGGCCCGACCATCTTGCCAGAAGCGCCGCCTGAGGCGGCATAATACTGGCCGCCGACGCTGATGGCCGCCCCGCTTGCAAGGGTAAGGGAGCTGCCCGCCGCCATGGTCAGCGTCCGGAAGGGCTTAGCGGTCGGGGCAGAGGTGATGGCGGTCGGGGTACTGGTATAGCAGGTCTTGGCCTCATCGAAGGGGATCAGCAGGGTGACCTTGCTGGGGATGGCGTAGTTCCCCGTGATCTTACCGCTCTCGGCGAGTGTGATGATAGCGGGCAGGTTCTTCTGCGCCTCCGCGATCGCGTCGTTCAGGTCGTCAAACACCTGACCGCCGGTTTCAAAGAGCGCCAGCTCCTTGCTGACGAATTGCGCCGTGATGGTACGGTTACTGTCAAAGTTCAGGGCGGTCTTGGCATCGGTGCTGATGCACTTTCCGCTGGCCACATCGTACCACCCCTTGAAGCGGTAGCCCTCCGCCGGGGTCGCCGCCACCTGATAGGCGGTCATGGAGCTCTGTGTGTTGGTGTAGGGCTCGGTGATGGTCTGCCCGTCCACGGTATAGGAGCCGTTCTCGGCGGGCTGGAAGGTCACGGTGGCTTCTACATTGGCCACCAGCTTCACGTTGGTCATGGTGATCTTGGTGTCGGCGCTGGTACTGCCGGATTCGATCTCCACCTCAACGGTGCCGCCGGCTGCAAGCTCCTTGCTGAAGCTGCCGTTTGCGGTGGTCGTGGTGTTGTTCACCAGAATCGTCCCTTCGCTTACCATGACGGTATAGTCAAAGGACAGCGTCGCTTTTGTGGTCTTTTGGTTGGTGATGGTCAGCGTAGAACGGTAGCTACTGCTACCGCCGCAGCTTCCCGACGTAGACCGAGCCTTACCGATAATCTGCGTGCCCGATGCGCTCCACGCATTGTCTGCAGTACCAGAAAAGCTCAGACCGATGTTGGTATCGCTCAGACCTGTCACTGTACCACTGGTTGCCGCAAATGCAGGCAGCGTAATGACGGGCAGCAAAGCCAGCACCATAACTGCCACCAGCAGCAGAGATAGGAACCGTTTGGATATTCGTTGAATCATGATTGTTTTCTCCTTCTCGGTTTCGTTTTTGTTGTTTTCATTTCAGCGTAAATACTTGCGCCGAGGAGTAATGTAATGAGTGCCCACAGATGTGCCCGATGGAACAGTCCGGAAATATCCGACTCGCGGAAGAACTCGATAATAAATCGAAACGCTCCATAGCACATCATGTAGACCGGGTAAGCGCGTCCATGCAGCCGTTCTTTCCAAATTCGCGGACACAAGACGGCAAGCAGGATCAGGTAAAACACGATCTCCGCTTCACGCGTTGGGAAGCGTATCCCGTTTGTCCCCGGAATCGGAAGCCCGCGGCAGCAGCCTGACAAAATGCAGTTGATCCGGGCGCACATGACCGTAAAGACCATGCAGGGAGTAAAAACATCAAAGACTTCCTTGGGCGGTCTCTTTGAAATTTTTGCACCGAGCCAATACGCCAGCGGCATCAGGAACATGCCGCCGAACAGGCTCATGTTTCCAAGGCTGGCTTTGTCAAAGCCGGTTTCGAGGAAAGCAAACGCCTTCACTGTCAGAACGCCGTAAACCGTATGTGCAATCGCAATCATGATTGCTACATACCATGCCATATTCAGCCGTTTCCGCAGCAGCGCGAGCCATACAGAGGTAAATGCTGCGCCGACCGACAACAGAATCAGCAGCGGTATTTTATCCTGCAATAGAATCACCGCCTTTCGCAAAAACCAAAAAACGGAGAGTCATCGCCTTCGGTGGTTTGAATATGCCGTTCGAGCTGATCTTCGGAGAAACGATTCTTTATAAAATGTGCCGGTGCGCCGCCTACAATGGTGTATGGCGCAACATCCTTTGTTACAACACTGCCTGCCGCCACAATGGCATCTGCACCGATGTGCACACCTTTTAATATAATTGCTCCTGCTCCGATCCACGCCCCTTTTCCAATCACTACCTCCTGATCATCTTCTGCGGTCTTATCCGCATCTGTCAGTTCGATGATGTGCTTACCGATGACGTCCTTACGGTGGTCCCCTGTAATGATCGTGACACCGGGGCCAAACAAGGCATAATCCTCTATGTAGATTTGCGCCCGTGTTGTCCAGAAACGTGCATTCACTCCAATAGAGGCATGGTTTCCAATATGAATGTTCGATAGAGGGAAGAAATCGCCGCCCGATTCAATGTGCGAATCTTTGCCGCACTCAGCAAATGAGTGCTTGATATCCGGCTCAACAATTGCGTGGTATAAAACGGCCTTTAATTTACGAATGACTCGGTATATCACGATTTCTTCACCTCTTTCTCTCCAGTATCGATGTATTCCGTGAATGGTCGGTGCAAATCACATCTCACATAGTGATGATGACCATACTGCTCGTCCGGCGGTATTCCGCCTCGCCAGTCTCCGTATTTCTGCGTAAGATAGGCATCATACTGAGCCGGAACGCGAACCGAAATCCCCTCAAACTTCATCCAAACCCCGTTGCCATATTGCTCTTTTGGCGCGTATTCCAATGGAGAAGTTGAATTGGCATGATTGCACCAGATATTACTGTCATCAGTAGAAAACGAGGAAATATAGTTATCAAACGCCGCCGTTTCCGCAGCGGTATCGTGCTTATACCCAAAAAGGCGGAAGAGCAGCCAGTACCAATTCGTCCGTACCATACCGATGTTTTGCGGTGACAAACGGTTATAATTCAGTCTGACACGCCGCGCCGCCTCAAAGATCGCCCGTTTTTTTCGGAACATTTGGTGTTCGCGCTCAGTGCGCCATTGTCCATCCAACGGGAATATATCAATAAACACCCCCTGGTTGATTTTCAGGTGATCCGTCATCATCTCTATGTAGGTTGTTCTGCTGTCGCGCAGTTTGCTTCCGAGGAGATAGTATTGTGGTTCTGAATGATAGTTCTGTAAGAAGCACCATTCCGGCAATATTCTGGGAGCTTCCCTACAGAAAATATCGTAGTCCTTTCTCGGAAGTGCAACATCAATGTCATCATCCCACGGAATGAAACCGCCATACTTCACTGCACCGAGTGCGCTGCCGCAGACGAGATAGTAGGTTAGATTCAACTGTTCACATACAGATAAGAACTGTTGCAAAAGTCCGAACTCGATTTCTTGCAGTTCAGTCAATGGGGTTCACCTCGTTTCTACTTCTTCTTTCCGAATCTCAGCAATCTGAAAAGCACATATATTGCAATCGTGTTCTCAGAGTGCAAGGCAAAATGCAAAACTCTTCGTTTATAACCGGATGGCTTTTCCGAAGCAACGGCAGCACGGTATAACGCCGTCTGACGAAATTCACGCCACCACTTTTTGAATTCCGCATAGTTT
>OOCP01003551.1_pt1 | contig 11194 bp, 9 predicted proteins | sample 1671511 | NCBI WGS metagenome assembly OOCP01 (sample SAMN06348164, study PRJEB24527) | human gut metagenome | biome: human gut; feature: ankylosing spondylitis patient; material: feces | host: Homo sapiens | place: China | collected 2015-10 | reverse complement strand
ATAAGCCCCCTTATCCATTACAGATACTATAACATCAAGTGCAAGATTTCTCAAATTTACTTCATCAGCCATTTAGAGTTTCCCCTTTTTCAACTTTATATCCACGAAGAAAAGCAGCTATATTCATTCGCTTTTTGCCCTCAAGCTGAAGCTCTTTCACATCAAGATAACCTTTTCCCGTGCTTATAAGCATCCTATTTTTGTCCACATATGCGATATTTCCGCAATCTGTCTTTGTAATATCAAATGCTTTAACTTCTTCATCGTCTAATACATCTGCCTCCCATATCTTCAACATTTTTCCATGAATATGGGTAAATGCACTAGGCCATGGATTTAATCCTCTTATAAGTCTCTCTATCTCAACCGCTGTTTTTGAAAAATCAATCTCACCTGTCGCCTTGCTTAACATTTTTGCATAAGTCTGTTTTGACTCATCCTGTTTGACCGGATTTAATTTTCCCTCTTCTGCCTGTTTTAAGACTTCGAGTATCATGGGTCCTCCAAATGAAGCCAGCTTGTCAAAAAGACTTCCGCCTGTCTCTTTCCTGTCAAGCTTATATTTTTTTACAAGAAGCATATCTCCTGTGTCAAGTCCCTCATCCATCTGCATAATAGTAACACCGCTCTCCTCGTCTCCGTCTATAACAGACCACTGGATTGGTGCTGCACCTCTGAGTTTCGGAAGTAATGACGCATGAACATTAATGCAGCCGTATTTTGGAAGTTCAAGTATCTCCTTTGGTAGTATCTGTCCGAATGCCACTACTACTATAACATCAGGATTTAATTTTTTTAATACTCCGATAAATTCCGCATCTTTTACTTTCTGCGGCTGATATACTTCAATACCGGCTTTGACTGCTGCCTCCTTCACGGGAGTAAACATCATTTTCCCACCGCGTCCTTTTGGCTTATCCGGCTGGGTCACGACAGCAGTTACATTGTGTTCACTGTTTATAAGTGTTTCCAGAGTCCCTACCGCAAAATCCGGTGTTCCCATAAAAACTATATTCATACTTTTCCTCCTCTCGCATATTATATACTCTCGGAATCTCCTGAACGAAAAATTTCGAGAGTACATTATTGTATTTTAGTTTAATATCCATCTTTGAATTGTAACAAACTGTATTTTACAACAGGCTTATACTTACTCTTCCCCGGCAGATGCATTCATAAGCTCGCCCTCTACCTTTGATACATAAAGTACACCTGATAAATGGTCTATCTCATGCTGGAGTGCTCTTGCCAAAAGTTCCTCGCCCTCTACCTCTATCTCTACCATATCCGCATTCAAGGCTCTTACCTTAGCATAATTTGCCCTTGTAACTATTCCTGCCTTGCCCGGCACACTAAGGCATCCCTCCTGTCCTGTCTGTGTACCTGACAGTTTTACTATCTGTGGATTGATAAGTACAATAGGCTGACTGCCATCCTCAGTCACATCAATAACAACAATCTGCTTTAACACACCGACCTGAGGTGCTGCAAGCCCTACCCCCTGTGCATCATACATTGTATCGAGCATATCCTCGATAAGTGTCTTTATCCTCGGTGTCATCTCCTTTACAGGTCTTGCATTCATTGTAAGTATTTCGTCACCGATTGTCCTGATATTTCTTATTGCCATAGTAATATTTCCTCCGTTTTTATTATGTGTTATATAAGATTAAATTCAAAATTAAGCCTGCAGTCCCTAAATGACTCCGTTTCATGCATAAATTCCTCGAAACTATTTTTTATGGAGCACAGTATCCCATAATCTGCACACTTTCCATATATCATACGCCTGTAAACATCTTTCACCTTTGAAAGTGCCGCAGGTGCAGGTCCAAGCACCGTTACATCCTGATAGAGTTTCATCTTATCGGCGAGTATCTGTGCCAGATTATCCGCATTTCTTTCATTTTCTGAAAGCACCAACACTCCTAGTATATTTGAAATCGGCGGATATTGCAACATTTGTCTTGTAACAATTTCCTGTTCATAAAAATTTTTATAGTCATTTTTTGCTGCATAGACGATACTGTAGTGCTCAGGCTGATATGTCTGTATAACAACTTCTCCGGGCTTATCTGCCCTGCCTGCACGACCACACGCCTGTGTTGTAAGCTGAAAAGTCTTTTCCGCTGCACGATAATCGCCTGAATTTAATGAAAGGTCTGCTGCAAGTATTCCCACAAGCGTAACATTTGCAAAATCATGTCCTTTTACTATCATCTGTGTTCCGATAAGTATGTCCGCACCACCTTTTGAATATTCTTTTAAAATATTTTCATGTGCATTTTTACCCGTTGTCGTATCAGCATCCATACGAAGTACATCTGCCTGTGGAAATCTTTTTTTAACCATCTGCTCAACCTGTTGTGTACCAATCCCGAAACTGCTTATGTAAAGCGAACCGCAGGATGGACATTTATCCGGCATCTGAATTTTGTAACCGCAGTAATGACACATCAGATAGGAAACTCTCCCATTTACAGAATGTGGTTTTAATGCAACCGAACAGTGTGGACAGCCAAGAACCTCGCCACATTGCCTGCACGAAACGAACCCAGCAAATCCTCTCCTGTTTAAGAAAAGCATTATCTGTTCTTTTTTCTCCAGTCTGTCACGCATAAGTTCATCAAGTCTTCTGCTGAATATTGAATAATTTTTTGCTTTTAATTCCTCCCTTAAATCTTCTATATACACTGACGGATAAACTGCATTGCCGGCTCTCTCGTTTAGTTCAAATAATCTGTATTCTCCCTGCATTGCCTTATAATACGAGTCGACCGATGGTGTTGCCGAGCCTAAAACAACGCTTGCACCGACCATTTTAGCCCTCTGTATCGCAACCTCTCTTGCATGGTACTTTGGCGGCATCTCACTCTGATAGCTTGAATCATGCTCCTCATCGATAACGATAAGTCCAAGATTTTGAAACGGTGTAAAAAGTGCCGACCTCGGTCCTATCATAACATCTATCTCGCCGTTTTTTGCCCTTGTGTACTGGTCAAACCTCTCCCCCGCCGAAAGCCTTGAATGCATGACTGATATTCTGTTTCCAAATCTTTTATAAAAACGGTTTACCATCTGAAATGTGAGTGAGATTTCCGGTATAAGCACTATAGCCTGCTTTCCGAGGCAGATTACCTTTTCAACAATATTCATATACACTTCTGTCTTGCCGCTTCCTGTTATCCCGTGAATAAGGTATGTTCCTCTTACATCTCTTATATAATCATTTAATATCGAATCTACCGTGTGTTTCTGCTCTCTGTTTAAAACAGGACGCACCTCCGGTCTTTCATCAATATTTCCAATAGGATTTCTGTATTGCTGTATGGCATCGACCGTTATTATATCCAGTTTCCTAAGTCCCTCTATAACGCTCGCTGTAAGGCTTAGTTTCTTTGTGGCATAAGAATAATCAAGTCCCGCATTATAAGCCGTCTTATCCAGCTTAAGAAATTCATCGAGAAGTCTTACTCTTGCCTTATTATGCTTTTTTTCAAACTCGTCTCTTTTTTCCCTCATCTTATCCATGCTGACAGCAGGATATATAACTCTCTTTATCTGCTCTTTTATCTCCCTTTTAACAGGCATAACAGACTTTATGGCATCATTCATCGTTGAGCCGTAATTTTCCTTTATCCAATAAGCAAGGGAAAGCAGGTGTGATTCCACGACCACTCCCTGCTTTATTATTTCAAGTATGCTCTTCGTTTTTGATATATCAAACTTCGCTTCGCCCGAAAGACCAACGACATATCCTGTCATAGTTCGATTTCCCATGCCGAACGGGATTTTTACGACCGAACCTATATCAACATCAAACTCCATCTCCTCAGGAACTATATATTGAAATGGTCTGTCAAGACTCTTGACTGATATATCTATTATTACATCAGCAAATATCATTTCTTTCCCCTAATTTTTCTTTTTAATTTTTTATCGTCCAGGACTCCCATAAACTTTCAGCTTTAAAAATTTCCCGCCTTCAGCCTTTTGTATCTTCTTTAACTGCCATTTAGGAAGTCCTGCTCCTTTGGCTCAGTTATCTGATAAAATTACCATCTTTTACTACATCAGCGACAAGTTCTCTCTCGTCCATATGATATTTCTTTCCTTTTATCTCCTGGTAATCCTCATGTCCTTTTCCTGCGAGCACAATAACATCACCCTCTTTTGCGTTTTCAATGGCATATCTTATCGCATCTGCCCTGTCGATGATGGTTATAAATTTACCATCCGTTTTCTTTACCCCTGTAACTATATCATCAATGATAGCCTGTGGTTCTTCATTTCTCGGATTGTCGGATGTAACAATCGTGAAGTCTGCAAGTTTTGAAGAAACCTCACCCATCTCAAAACGACGCTCTCTCGAACGGTTTCCACCACATCCAAACAGACATACCAGTCTTTTTGGCGAATACTCTTTAAGTGTCGTGAGCAGACTGTTAAGGCTCATTGCGTTGTGAGCGTAATCTATCATTATCGTAAACTTAGGTGATACGGGTATTATCTCAACCCTGCCTTTAACTCTGACTTTTGAAAGCGAGTCGAGTATAACTTCTTTATTTACACCGAAGTGTCTGCATATTGAGATTGCGGTCATTGAATTGTAAACACTGAACTTGCCCGGTATGTCTATCTCAACATCCATATCCATAAGACCGCTCATATGATATGCAACTCCGAGCGTTCCACCTTTATCCATAAGATGAACATCAGATGCCTTTATATCTGCATTTTCAGAAAAACCGTATGTCTCAACTTTACAGGTATGACCCTCAAGTATCTTTTCAAGATGGCTGTCATCCGCATTGAAGATACCCTGTTTGCATTGTCTGAAAAGCAGGCTCTTACAGTGGATATAATCATCAAGGTCCTTATGTTCATTTGGTCCGATGTGGTCCGGCTCAAGATTTGTAAATATTCCGTAATCAAATATAAAGCCGCCTACTCTGTTTAGCATAAGTGCCTGTGAAGAAACCTCCATGACGACACATTTACAGCCTGCATCAACCATCTTTCTGAAATACTGCTGAACTACATACGACTCAGGCGTGGTATTTGCAGATGGAATAACCTCGTCACCGATAATACTCTCGATAGTTCCGATAAGTCCTGTTTTGATGCCTGATTCCTCCAATATGGAACGAACCATATAAGTTGAAGTGGTTTTCCCCTTTGTTCCGGTAATTCCGATAGTTGTGAGTTCATTTGCAGGATTTCCAAAATATGCCGCTGATGAAACAGCAAGACCAAGTCTTGTATCAGCAACTTTAATAACAGTCACATCGTCAGGCACATCTACATTCTTTTCAACGATAAGAGCCTTTGCTCCTGCCTTAACAACATCTTTTGCAAAATCGTGTCCGTCCCTTACCGCACCACTTATACACACAAAAACACTTCCATCCTCAACCTTTCGTGAATCATATACAAGTGTAGTAATATCAATGTCAGTGCTTCCCTGAACACACTCAAAATCTAAATCTTTTATCAGTTCTAAAAGTTTCATTTATATTCTCCATTCCGTTTTTTATCAAAACAAATATAATAAATTTTTTAAGACGCTGTTACAAAGCAGTGCCATAAGTTTAATCTTTGTTATATCTCTATCGTTCCCTCAAATGCAATAGCTGCAGGTCCGGTCATCCAGACTGTATCGTTATCTCTGTCATATTTTACCAATATATCACCACCGAGCAGATGAACCGTTATCTCATCTTCGGTAAGACCATTTAAAACGCAGGCAACGACTGTCGCACAAGTTCCCGTACCACAGGCAAGTGTCTCACCTGAGCCACGCTCCCAGACACGCATATTTACTTCATGTCTGTTTAACACCTGGACAAACTCCGTATTCACCCTGTCAGGGAACATAGGATGATTTTCAAACTTAGGACCTATCTTATCAAGTGGGAATTTATTTACATCCTCATCTATAAAAGTAACTGCATGAGGATTTCCCATTGAGACGCAGGTTATCTTATAGACTTTTCCGTCAACATTTATATCCGCATCTATACATTTATCCGTATCAACCGCAACGGGAATATCTTTTGACTTAAGGATAGGTGCTCCCATATTTACTTTTACGAGTGAAACCTTTCCATCCTCCACTGTAAGCTCAAGTTTTTTTATTCCGCTTTTTGTTTCGATAGAAAGATTTTTCTTGTCGGTAAGTCCTTTATCATAAACATATTTCGCAACACATCTGATACCGTTGCCACACATTGCTCCCTCTGAGCCGTCAGCATTATACATAGCCATTCTAAAATCTGCAACATCAGATGAACATATAAGTATCAGACCGTCAGAACCTATCCCAAAATGTCTGTGACTGACTTTTTTTGAAACCTCACCCGGATTTTCTATCATCCCCTTTGTGCAGTCAACATAGACATAATCATTGCCACAACCATGCATTTTTGTGAAATTCATAATTCCCTCCATTTCCATGTGCAATTTTGCATATGCTTTATTTCATATGCTTTTCACACACTATGGACATTTCAAAAGTCCATTATATAATTTAATATAATGTTGAGGTCAAAAAGTATTTTGGCGCACTCATCAATTAATCTTTTTATATATTTTACTCGTATTTCCCCAACTGCCATATACTTTCCTTCCGTTTTTCTTAGTATATGCCCTCATCTGTATAAAATGTTTTTTCCTTGACTTCTTTAATCTAACCATAGTTTTCGTTGATTTACAAGACACGGCTTTGCTGCTTAAGTCTTTATTATATTTTACGCTCGTCGAATATCTCACCTGATAACCCGATGCATTTTTTACTTTTCCAAAGTAAACAGTGACCTTATTTTTATTTATCTTCCACTTTTTTATCTTAACTTTTGCAGGCTTTGTCACCGGCTTTGCTGTCGGTGTCACTGTTGGTCTTGCAGTTGGAGCTTCTGTCTCCTCAGGCTCCTCTTCCGGTTCTTCCGTCTCCTCAGGTTCGTCCGTGATTTCTGGTTCCTCTGTCTCCTCAGGTTTCTCTGTGATTTCAGGCTCTTTTGTCGGCACTGCCGTCGGTGTTTCCGTTGGTGCTGCCGTCGGTGTCTCTGTAGGCTTTACCGTAGGTTTTGCTGTCACAGCCTGACCGTCTTCAAGACTAAAGAAATTAACCGTGTAACTTACATCACTGCCAAGACCTGTTATGTCTACATCAAACACATCATCTGCTGTATATTTTATACTGGTATCAGGTCTGAATATAATGCATCCTTTCTGACCGTAACCTGCATTATTTACATTGAAATAACCGTCTGCTTCTTCACTTGAAAAGTTCCATACCTTGCCATCACTTTCCCTTGTAAGTTTTACCTTAACAGAAGTAATATCTACATTTTTTCCCATAGATACAGACCACGGAAAATCCGTACCAAAATATTCTACAGGCATATTCTGTGCCGGCCATGCAACTCCGTACTCACCCGCTTTTGTATTTTTCATATCAAAAGAATACATCGCACTGTATGTTCCATTAGTTCCAGTCACTGCTCCAAAACCGGTATATTTCATATTTGGATTTAACACCCATCTTCTGTGCCCTAATCTGTCGATATTGTAATCATCTCCATCATCAAGCCAGCCGTTTACCAAACTCTGGTTCATGCCGGCATTTTTCCATGAAGCCCATGCAATATTACTCTCTCCTGCTCCCTTTGCTCCAAGATTATATAAATCTTCGTCCATATTAGCAGGTTTTGACGGATAGTGGCTGAGTTCACCATTTACATAATTTACAAGTGCTGCCGTCTGTGTAAGGCTGTTGTATGTATCGTCTAATTGCACATCGTATGAAATCCCCGCTATATATCTCACCTGATTAAACATATTGATAGCACTGTTTAATGTCTTGTCAGATAGCTTTCCGGCAGAATAATCTCCACTGACAACAGGATTTTCTGCAAATGTAAGTGCATCATTTAAGCCCGCAGCATTTTCTGCACAAAATGCTCTTATCTCATCCTGTGTATGATATGCCACATTTATCCCCTGTGCCTCTGTATCCTCAGCCCGTACATAACTGCTTCCCAATGTCACACACAAAGCCAGCGTCATTACATAACAAATACTCTTTCTGTTCTTTCTAATCATAGATTCTTTCTCCTTTCCGTACTTATGTACTCACGAAATCTTCTGAACGAAGAACTCACAGAGTACATACTTTGCAAACTGCCATTCACACCGCAGACATGAAATCAGCCTTTGCGATAACCGTTCACACCATAAGCGGGAGCGGCAATATTTTGTAACCCGGTTTTTCTTAATGTGAATTAATTATAATATATAGCACCTTTTAGGGCAAGTAAAAGTTACTGTTCACCCATCTGCATAAAACAGGCTGCAATCTTATAAAATTTACTTATCAGTACATAATCTATAACTGTTATCATGGCAGGTTTATGAATGTAATAAACGGAAAGCTGAACTGTTACCCATTATTATTGAATTTTTTCTTTATGATATACAATCCACAAAATGTATGCTATAATTTTATATATTTATGCAGGAATGGAGAATGAAATGAGACATAAAATAGTGCTTATGACAGGCGGAACCGAAACCCTTGAATTTTTTTCATTGCAATTAAAAAAAGGCTTTGAAGCCTTAGGATACAAGACTTTCCTTTTCGACCAGACAACAGAAGAAGAAAGTGCAGAAAAACTTTACGATTTTGCAACAGCTTATGACACGATACTTGTCACTTTTAACTTTGACGGTATTCATTATGAGACTTCACTTTTTAACATGAATGGAGTCTCTATCTGGGATGAACGCAAAATCCCATGCGTCAACATAGCCGTTGACCATCCATATTTTTATCCCGAACTTTTCGATATACATCCAGATATTTTTTATGAAGTATCCATCGACAGATACCATGACAGATATATGAAAAGATTTTATCCGGAACTTATGAGTGGAACTTTTCTTCCACTAGGCGGCACCTCACTCTCCCCAAACGGAGATTACAAGAAGATGGCTGACAGAAAATATGACATATGTTTTACCGGTAATTACACACCACCGGAAGTCTTTGACGATGCAATAAACAGACTCGGTGACGAATATGCAATGTTTTATCTTGAGATAATACATGATCTTATCACCAATCCCGACAAACCGGATGATCTGACAATGGAAGAACACTTAAAAAAAGCTATTCCCGGAATCACACATGAGGAAGTAAAAACAGCTATTCCAAACATGATTTTCATTGATACATATGTCAGATGTTATTTCAGAGGTGAAGTGATTAAAACTCTTGCCGATGCCGGCTTTAAGATACACTGTGTCGGCAAAGGATACGATAAACTCAGGTGTAAACATCCAGAAAATCTCGATATGAATCCTGATGAGCTTTCCTATGGATGTCTTGAAGCACTCGCCGACAGCAGACTTTCATTAAATGTCATGCCGTGGTTTAAAGATGGTGCCCATGACAGGATATTTAACTCTATGTGCAACGGAGCAGTCTGCATAACAGACCACAGCAAATACCTTGATGAGATACTCACACCTGATGAAAATATTATATTTTATGACCTCAAGCAGCTTGATAAACTGCCTGAGATATTTGAAAATGCATTAAATGATACTGATAAACTGGAGAGAATACAGAAAAACGCATTTAACTTTGCAAACTGTGAACACACATGGTATGCGAGGGCAAAACAGCTTCACAATGAACTGTTAAAATTTTTGTAAATATACAAATCTACCTGTTTATTCCCTGTATAATCCCTCTTTTGCATTAACTACCCCATGTTCCATCATAGCAGTATTCAGAGAAGATACATCACGATTTGCACTTTCACCTCCGAGAATTTTTTTAAGAGTAGCACAGCATGCCATATCACCCAATACATCGACCATCGTAACTATCATATCTGAAAGTGTGCTTATACTTATGAATATTCCCATAACACCTGCCGGGATGCCTGCTATCTGGATAAGTGCTGCAAATGATGCAACCTGACCGTTTGGAATACCCGGTGTACCTATTGACAAAAGCACATTTGCCAATACTATCACGACCATATTAAGTAAAGTAAGGTGAACCCCACAGGCATTTGCGAAAAATGTTATCATAACCGACATAAGTATTGATATTGCATCCATATTTACAGTTGCACCAAGGGGGAGCACTATACTTGTTATCTCTTTTGAAACACCCATTCCCTCCTCTGCACATCTCATGCTGATAGGAATAGTCGCAGAGCTTGAACAGGTACCAAATGCATTAAGTGCAGCAGGACTTACCGATTTTACAAATGTCTTTAAAGGCATTTTTGCTATAACTCCCACTATGATGCCATAGACCACCACGGCGTATATTATTATTATCGCATATGTCGTAAGAAGTGCCGTTCCTATTGAAACAACCGTATCTGCACCAGTAGTAGCAAGAACCGGCATTATCGTACAAAGAACACCAAGCGGAGTAAATTTCATAACCTCAAACAATATTTTCATTGAAACTTCATTGACGGATGTTATAAGATCCATCAAAGGCTGGGCTTTTTCCTGTAATGCGAGTATCGCAAAACCTATGATAACCGCAAACACCAGGATTGACAGCATATCACCGTTTACAAACGAGGCAAACGGATTTGACGGAATAAGGTTAGTTATTGTATCTAGTATGTTTGATACATTATTCACATCTACATCCGCACTTGCAAGCTGCAGCTTTGCATTTTTTCCGATACCGAGCATCTGCGGAACAAATATACCAAAGACACAGGCAAGACAGGTTGTCGATAAGAAGAATACCATCGCTCTGCCTGCTATCCTGCCCGTTGCTGACACGCTTCCCATGCTCCTTATTCCACATACAAGAGAACAGAATACCAAAGGATATATCATCATTTTCAAAGCATTCATATAAATCGTTCCTATAGTCTGCGATGCCTTGATAACTCCTGTCCAGCTTTTAGGAATTATAAATCCAAGTATCACACCAATTGCAAGCCCTATCATTATCTGTACTGTAAGATTTAATTTTTTCCATCGTTTTATCATATTAGCCCCCGTTTCTGCACACGTTTTTTTGTGCATAGTGCAAAAGGTTTTGCCTTTCGCACATGAGTTTTGTGCCAAGTGTGCCCAGACACAAATACTGCAAAAAAATAAGCGGCAAACATATTTTATGTTTTGTCACCTTTGACACGCTTTATAATAT
>OOCP01003545.1_pt1 | contig 11198 bp, 13 predicted proteins | sample 1671511 | NCBI WGS metagenome assembly OOCP01 (sample SAMN06348164, study PRJEB24527) | human gut metagenome | biome: human gut; feature: ankylosing spondylitis patient; material: feces | host: Homo sapiens | place: China | collected 2015-10 | reverse complement strand
GTGAAAAAACGCGAAGAAATGGCATGGGCAAGAAAAAATAATGCACTTTCGATGCCACATCCTGATCGTCGTCCAAACAAAAAAGAACGTCGAGATTTATTGAAATTTAAACACCAAGATGAGTTCTAGAAAATAAAAGTGCGGTCAATTTGACCGCACTTTGTGTATTAATGGTTTTTGTGGCTTGTACTGTAGAGGATTTTGTCGGTATAAGCCATCGCAATCGCTGAAATCAAGAAAGCAAAATGAATAATCACTTCCCACATAATCGTTTTTTCAGGAATTTTTGAGGCATTCACAAAGGTTTGCAATAAGTGAATAGACGAAATGCTGATAATTGACATAGAAAGTTTAACTTTCAGCACGGTCGCATTCACATGGCTCATCCATTCAGGTTGATCCGGATGATTTTTCGTGCGTAGTTTTGAGACGAAAATCTCATAACCGCCTAATGTCACCATCACCAATAAGTTCGCAATCATCACTACATCAATGAGATTGAGTACGGCGAGCATAATGGTGTCTGCATCCATTTCATTAACATTGGTGATGAGATATCACAAGTTTTTCATAAACTTGTAGGCATAGATACCTTGTACGACAATTAAACCTAAGTAAATAGGCACTTGTAGCCAACGACTCGCAAAAATTGTTTTGCTTAGAAAACTGGTTTGTTCGTTATATTTTGCACATGGATCCGTGATTTCTTTTTGTTCTGTCGCCATAAAATTCCCCACAAATAAAAAATTTAAATAAAAAAGCGGCAAGAAAATAGCCGCTTTTAAAGAAAAATTCAACAGGGATGCTTTATTTTACCCCGTTCTCGGTAGTGATAAGGGATAGGCGCGTTAAGTCCACGTCATTATTGAGTAATTCAACGTTTGGCATGCTCTTGTTAGCTTTCGCTGACAAGTCTTTAAAGCGTTCCACTTTCCCCACTAAACCTTGTTGCCCCACAAGGGCGGTGACGGTGCTGTTGTATTGATTGCTCACAGTGGAAAGGGTATTCCCCAGTTTGTTTAAACGTTCTGCCACCAGGCAAATCTGGTTGTAAATTTCCCCCGCTTTTTCTGCGATTTCTTTCGCTTCGGCGTTGCCTCGTTCGATACGCCATAAATTCGCCACTGTGCGTAAAATTGGCATGAGGGTCGTGTGCGAAACCATAATCACATTTTTCTCGTAGCCATAATTAAATAGACTTGGATCTAATTTTAAGGCTTCAATATAAGCGGGTTCCACTGCAATGAACATCAAGACAAAATTAGGACTGCGCATGCCAATCAAATTGCTGTAATCCTTGCGGTGCAAGTCATCAATGTGATTTTTCAGGGCCTTAATATGCTCCCTTAGTAAACGCTCACGTTCGAATTCATCCTCAGAATTGACCGCACTTTCGTAAGCATTCAATGACATTTTGCTATCGATGATAATATTTTTCTCATCAGGTAAATTGAGCACAAAATCAGGATAGTTTCGACCGCCTTGTTCATCTTTAAAATGGGCCTGCGCACTGTAATGCACGTTTTCAATGAGTCCCGCAAGTTGAAGTGCGCGTTCAAGTTGCACTTCTCCCCAGTTGCCTAAGGTTTTCTTTTCCCCTTTTAGCGCAGAAGTTAAATTATTGGCCTCTTGCGACATATTTAAGCCGATTTCCAATACTTTTTTAATTTCCGCTTCTAAGCCCGCATTACCTTTCACCGATTCCGAATGGATTTCATTGACTCGTTTTTGAAAGCCTTCGATTTGTTCTCGGAAAGGCTTCAACAAGGTTTCCAATGCCGTTTGATTGGTTTGATTAAAGGATTGGCTTTTTTCTTCCAAAATGCGGTTGGCCAGATTTTGGAATTCTACGCCTAATTGTTGTTTGGATTGTTCAATATGCTGTTGCTGTTCGGCAAAATGCTTTTCTTTTTCGGAAAGGGTGGTTTTCAACTCCGTTAATTCTTGTGAAAGTGCGGTCAATTTTTCCTGCGTTTTTTGCTGCTCTTGTTCTTTTCTAAGTACATTTTCTTGCGCTTGTTGTAATTGACCTTGTAAGCTTTCGGCTTGTGCTGACGCGATCCCAAAGCGTTCTTTTAATGCGGTGATTTGTCCGCCAATTTGATCGTGTCGGAGCTGTTCTTCATCCAATTCTTTTTCTAAATATTGGATTTTTTCATCACGTTCATTAAGGCGAGTTTGCAAACCTTCCGCATGGGTTTGTACTTTCACGGCTTGTTGTTCTAATTGATTTTTGACCGCACTTAAGGAATCAAAACGCTCAGCTAATTGATTGTAATCGCCGATGGTTTTATTGAGATCTTGTTGTAATTCTTGCGTATCTCGTTTGCTACGGCTTAATAGAAAAAGCATCACAATACTGATAAAAACCAGCACGGCAATGATGATTAAATATTGATTAGACGTGAGTTCTGACATAAATAGGCTCCTGGAAACGGAAAAATTTTAGCATATTCCCAGAAACTTTTTAAAAATTAAGAGGATTTTCACTAGATAAGAAAAGTGCGGTCAAAAATAACCGCACTTTTTAGGAAGATTAGTAGTTTGAGTTAATCAATACTTCTTCACCGTAGCCACCGAGGGTTGGCATTGGTTGGTAAGTGGAGTTTGCTGCACGCATTAAACGAATACCACGAATACCTGCTTCTTTTGCGGCTAGGATATCGTCATCGCTGTCACCATAGTGAATACTCACTTTGTGCTCAATAATACCTGGCGTTTTGTTATATTTAGTTGGAAGTTTGCGACCACCCATGAATTCTACTGGGTGCATATCTTTAATATTAAAGGCTTTTTGTAGCACTGGGGTCACACCATCTTTATCGCCTGCTGTACGACCGGTAATGAAATAAATTTGGTCACCACGTGCTTGGTGCATATTAATTAAATCTACCGCAATTTGTTTTGGAATAGAATATTGGTCACAACCCGCATTTACTTCATTCCAGAAATCTTGATTTTTTAAGTAATCATTTTTACCTGGGGAGTATTTTTCTTGGCCGTGATAGAAACAAGGACTACTGAAAAGTACAGTATCGTCAATGTCGAAGCTCACATTAATTGGTGCTTTGCCTTCCAATTCTTTTTTCAATTGTTCAACAGAGATCCAGTGAATCGGTTTTTGCTCTGTCATTTCACGAGCATTCGTCCCTTGTTCAGTGTAAGGTTCTTTGTTTGATGCAAAAGTAGAGACTGCGCTTGCCGCTAAAATTGCAATGGCAGAAAGTTTAAGTAAATTTTTCATGTTTTCCTCATTAAGTAGTTTGTTTTACTTGTAACAAATCATATTCCTTTAAAATATGGATGTGAAATAATAGCAATCGTTTGCTATTTAAAAAAGTGATCTTTATCACATTTTTTTGAGATGGTTGTTTAATAAAGCATCAAAGAAAAATTACCCCTTGAATTTGGCGGAATCGAACGCCATATAGCGAATAACTTTTCTTAAAAGAAGGATAAAAAGAATGACAACAATTGTAAGCGTACGTCGTAATGGCCAAGTGGTTGTTGGGGGCGATGGACAGGTTTCATTAGGCAACACCGTCATGAAAGGGAATGCCCGTAAAGTACGCCGTTTATATAATGGCAAAGTTTTAGCCGGTTTCGCAGGTGGTACAGCCGATGCGTTCACCTTATTTGAATTATTCGAACGTAAATTAGAAATGCATCAAGGGCATTTGTTAAAAGCCGCTGTAGAATTAGCCAAAGATTGGCGAACTGATCGAGCGTTACGCAAATTAGAAGCAATGTTGATTGTGGCGGATGAAAAAGAAAGTTTAATCATTACCGGTATTGGTGATGTGGTGCAACCAGAGGCCGATCAGATTTTAGCCATTGGTTCTGGCGGTAATTATGCATTATCGGCAGCCCGTGCGTTGGTGGAAAATACCGATTTATCAGCACGCGAAATTGTGGAAAAATCTTTAAAAATTGCCGGTGATATTTGCGTGTTTACCAATACAAATTTCACTATTGAAGAATTACCGAATAAATAAGGAAAAATTATGTCTGAAATGACCCCTCGTGAAATTGTTTCCGAATTAGATCAACATATTATCGGCCAAAAAGAGGCGAAAAGAGCAGTTGCGATCGCGTTGCGTAACCGTTGGAGAAGAATGCAGTTGCAAGAACCACTTCGCCATGAAGTCACCCCTAAAAATATTTTAATGATTGGACCAACGGGCGTGGGTAAAACCGAGATTGCGCGTCGTCTTGCAAAATTAGCTAATGCACCATTCATTAAAGTGGAAGCAACCAAGTTCACCGAAGTGGGCTATGTGGGGAAAGAAGTGGATTCCATTATCCGTGATTTAACGGACAGTGCGATGAAATTGGTTCGCCAACAAGAAATTGCGAAAAATCGTGCGAAAGCAGAAGATGCGGCGGAAGATCGTATTTTAGATGCATTATTGCCCCCACCGAAAAATCAATGGGGTGAAGTCGAAAACCACGACACCAACAGCAGCACTCGCCAAGCGTTCCGTAAAAAATTACGTGAAGGACAATTAGACGATAAAGAAATCGAAATTGATGTGTCTGCGGGCGTGTCAATGGGCGTAGAAATCATGGCGCCTCCAGGCATGGAAGAAATGACTAATCAGTTGCAATCCATGTTCCAAAGCCTGGGATCGGATAAAACTAAAAAACGCAAAATGAAAATTAAGGATGCGTTAAAAACCTTAATTGATGATGAAGCAGCCAAATTGATCAATCCAGAGGAATTGAAACAAAAAGCTATCGATGCAGTTGAGCAAAACGGTATCGTGTTTATTGATGAGATCGATAAGATCTGTAAAAAAGGCGAATACAGTGGTGCCGATGTCTCTCGTGAAGGCGTGCAACGAGACTTATTGCCATTAGTGGAAGGTTCAACGGTTAATACCAAACACGGGATGGTGAAAACTGATCATATTCTCTTTATTGCATCGGGTGCATTCCAAGTGGCGCGTCCATCGGATTTAATCCCAGAGTTGCAAGGTCGTTTGCCGATTCGTGTTGAATTATCAGCATTAACGGCAGAAGATTTTGAGCGTATTCTAACTGAACCAAATGCATCTTTAACGGAGCAATATAAAGCGCTCATGGCAACAGAAGGCGTGAGCATTGAGTTTACACAAGATGCGATTAAGAAAATTGCTGAAGCCGCCTTCCGTGTGAATGAGAAAACGGAGAATATCGGCGCAAGACGTTTACATACCGTTATGGAACGTTTAATGGATAAAATTTCATTCGATGCGAGCGATATGAACGGACAAACCGTAAATATTGATGCGGCCTATGTGATTGAGGCATTAGGCGAAGTGATCGAGAATGAAGATTTAAGTCGATTTATTCTGTAATGAAAGTTTAGATAAAGAAAAAGTGCGGTTATTTTTAACCGCACTTTTTTTGTCTCTAGATTAAGATTAGTGACCGCCGCAACCACAGCCGCCATGACCGTGTCCGTGATCATGATCGTGTTTATGATCACCGCCACAGCAACCGCCGTGTCCATGATCGTGATCATGGTGATGATGACCGTGACCGCCACAACCGCAGCCGTGACCACCTTCATCATCGTGATGATGGTGATGATCGTGTTCACCATGCACGTGACCGTGAGCAATTTCTTCTAATGTTGCTTCACGAGTGCCAACAACTTCCACAGTGAAGTGTAATTCTTGACCCGCTAACATGTGGTTACCATCAACCACTACTTCATCGCCATCCACTTCAGTGATCACAACAGGAACAGGGCCGATATCCGTGTCAGCTAAGAAACGCATGCCAACAACGACTTCATCAACGCCTTGGAATACATCTTTTGGTACACGTTGAACCATGTTTTCATTGTATTCGCCGTAGCCTTCTTCAGGTTGAACACGCACTTCAAATTTGTCACCAACTTCTTTACCTTCTAAGGCATTTTCAAGACCAATGATTAAGTTATTGTGACCTTGTAAATATTCTAATGGTTGATTTGCTGGTGCTTCATCAACTAATACACCGTCTTGAGTACGTACTTGGTAAGCGATACTCACAACCGTATTTTTTGCTACTTTCATATTGTTTTCCTTATTAAAAAAATCGTCATTCATTGTATAGAAAATTATTCTTTAAGCAATGCAATTCGCGCATTCACACTGACTTTAATTTTCTCTTTTCCACTTTGAGTGTAAGTTTCATCTTTTTCATCCGAGTAAGAGAAACTTTTTGCCATCATTGCCCCTGCGGCATAAGGGCGAAAATCATTCGCTGAATCATTGGCAGAAGACACGTCAAGGCTTTGTGTGTGATAACCTTTCATCTGCAAAGATTCTTGAATTAAGAGTGCTTTATCTTTAACTTTCGCTAAAGCTTCTTTGGTTAATTCCTTTTCTAAACTACTTAATTTCTCACGTGAAACAGACGCGCTTACGCGATCAATGGCTAATACGCCATCTAATTCATGCACTAAGGTTGATAACGCTTGAGAATCTTTACTTTCCAAAGTTAATTCTGCACGCGCAATCCAGCCTTGTTGTTTGCCTTTATTATCATAGCGAATCCAGGTATTACGAGAATTGTCTTTAATTTCAACCGCACTTTGTGCTTTCGCTAGCTCAATGGCTTTATTCATTTTTTCCGCCATAGTTTTATTGAGTGCGGATAAATCATTGCCTTCCGCTTGGTAAAAAAGAGACACTTGCAATAAATCACGTTCTACCTCTCTTTCAGCTTCAACACTAAAGCTGACATCAGTTGGCTGATGAGATACGGGTTCTGTTGCAAAAGAAGCGATAGGCAAGGCAAGTAATGCTAAAGAAAGCGCTTTGAGTTTCATTGTTTCATTCCTATTTGGGTAAGATAAAAATTAAGGGCGGTTTAACACGCCCTTTGTTATTATTAATGTAAACGTTCGTTGTCGTCTTCGACATCTTCATCGTCAAAAAATTCGCCGTCATCGCCGTATTCATCATCCTCGGCATTCGGATCTTCAAAATACGTGCCCCAGCCATCATAAATGCCTTTGTATTTTTCCACTAATGGTAAAATTTCTTTTTGTTGTGCATCGATAATTTCAGGCTTTAATTCCACTTCACTGATGATGTCAAAACAGAAAATGACCTTGCCATTTTCATCTTCAAATTCTTCTGCTTCTGACACTTCATAGCCCGCTTTGAAAGCATCCACGGCAATTTTTTCTAAGGTATCAAAATCATAATGGGCGATGTGATGTTCGATAATATAAAGGGCATCCGGATCGCTGCCGTCATTTAATAAATCCGTAATGATTTCACGGGTTTCTTCTTGGAGTTCGTTAAAATTCGTCATAAGGCATTCCTTTTGTCAGAAAAAGTGCGGTCATTGTAGGGGATAAAGATGAAAATGTCGCTAAAAATTTATTCTCATTTCAGTTTGCCTTGAAGGGGCGGAAAGGTTAAAATTCTGCGCGAATAAATTGTGCTTAACATGCCCAGCTGATCACGCTATTTATTGCAGCGAAAAAGTTGGGCTTTCTTATTTTAGAACGAAAAAAATGGTCAAACATCTCCCTTATTTCACCTTAAAAACACCGCCAAAAACAACCGCACTTTTGAAGCAAGAGTTCGCTGATTTTATTGTTAAAGAAGATCTTGGCTATGAAATGTCAGGCGAAGGCGAATTTGTCGCGGTAAAAATCCGTAAAACGGATTGTAATACGTTGTTTGTGGGTGAAAAACTCGCGAAGTTTGCGGGTATTTCTGATCGAAATATGGGGTATGCCGGTTTGAAAGATCGTCATGGCATTACGGAACAATGGTTTTGTTTGCAAATGCCGGGGAAAGAAACGCCTGATTTTAGTCAATTTCAATTAGAAGGCGTTGAGATTTTAGACGTCACTCGCCACAATCGAAAAATTCGCACGGGTAGTCTTCAAGGAAATGCCTTTGAGATTTTATTACGCGGTGCAAAAGAAAGTGATGAGTTAAACGAACGCTTAAATTTTGTGGCGAAATACGGTTTCCCTAACTACTTCACTGAACAACGTTTTGGGCGTGATGGTCATAATCTGACTCAAGCGATTCGTTGGGCGAAAGAGGAGATTAAGGTTAAAGATCGTAAAAAACGCAGTTTTTATCTTTCAGCAGCTCGCAGTGAGATTTTTAATTTAGTTGTGGCAGAACGAATTGAACAAAATGTGGCAGATCAGGTTCTAAGAGACGATATTGTGCAATTAAACGGATCGCACAGTTGGTTTAAGGCCGATGAAAATGAAGATTTAGCTGTTTTACAGCAACGTTTGAACGAGCAAGATATTTTGCTGACCGCGCCTTTAATTGGCGAAGAAAATTTATCTGCAAGTGCGGTCGAAAATCAAGTGGTTTTAGAACACCAGGTTTTCCAAGAATTAATGAAACAAGAACGAATGAAAGCCGCTCGTCGTCCTTTATTAATGCAGGCAAAAGATTTCCATTGGACGTTTGTTGAAGAAGGATTGAAGCTCTCATTTTATTTGCCGGCGGGGAGCTATGCCACTGCATTGGTGCGAGAGTTAGTGAATATTAAGGAAGAAGAATAATGCGAATTTTAGTCAGCAATGATGACGGTTTTCACGCCGAAGGGATTCAAGTTTTAGCAAAAGAATTACGAAAAATTGCCGATGTAGTGATTGTAGCGCCTGATCGGAATCGCAGTGCAGCATCAAGCTCATTAACGCTTGTTGAGCCGCTTCGTCCACGTCATTTAGACAGTGGTGATTATTGCGTGAATGGCACACCGGCTGATTGTGTGCATTTGGCATTGAACGGTTTTTTATCTGGACAAGTGGATCTTGTGGTATCGGGTATTAATGCAGGCTGTAACATGGGTGATGATACCTTGTATTCAGGTACCTTGGCTGCCGCATTAGAAGGTCGTCATTTGGGATTGCCAGCCATTGCGGTATCTTTAGATGGTCGTTTGCATTATGAAACAGCGGCTCGCGTGGTGTGTGATTTGATTCCGAAATTACATCCTCAATTATTGAATAAACGCGAAGTGATCAATATCAATGTGCCAGATTTGCCTTACGAAGAATTGAAAGGCATTAAAGTCTGTCATTTAGGTTATCGCTCATCCGCTGCAGAAGTGATTAAACAAGAAGATCCTCGAGGCGAAAATATTTATTGGATTGGACCATCAGGCTTGCCGGAATATGATGGTGAAGGCACTGATTTTCATGCAGTAAAAAATGGTTATGTTGCCATTACGCCAATTCAAGCCGATCTTACAGCGCATCAGTCAATTGCTGCTTTACAAGATTGGCTGGAAAGTGAATAATGTGCCGTTTTAAAACGAATTTTCCCGATTGAAGCAATAAAGGATAAGTGAATGAATATTTTTGGTGCGATGTATGATAAAACAATGCAATGGTCAAAACATCGCTTTGCCGTGTTTTGGTTATCCTTTGTGAGTTTTATTGAGGCCATTTTCTTCCCTGTTCCACCGGATGTCATGTTGATTCCGATGTCAATGTCAAAACCGAAAAGTGCATTTCGTTTTGCACTTTATACCACGATTGCTTCGGTTGTCGGTGGAATGATTGGTTATGCTATTGGTTACTATGCCTTTGATTGGGTACAAGGCTATATTCAACAATGGGGTTACCAAGCCGCTTGGGAACAAGCTATGGCGTGGTTTAAAGAATGGGGCATTTTAGTGGTCTTTGTTGCCGGTTTTAGCCCGATTCCTTATAAAGTTTTCACCATTAGCGCAGGCGTGATGCAAATGGCGTTTATCCCCTTTGTGATTACTGCATTTGTATCGCGTTTTGCTCGTTTTATTTTAGTGGCAAAACTGGCTGCATGGGGCGGAGAAAAATTCGCCGCGAAATTACGTAAATCCATTGAAATCATTGGTTGGAGTGTGGTTGCTCTGGCTGTGATTGCTTATCTTATTTTAAAATAACAGGATGACCTTTTTTATGAATAAATTACTCTTTATTATCTCAAGTGCATTGCTGATCTCAGCGTGTACAGGAGAACCACAAAAACAAGATCCCGATGCATTGCCTAACGGTATTATGCAACCCGTAGAAGGAACGGGAGCGGTTGCCGGTGGTAGCTTTATGCCGGAAATTGAAAAGAATTCGATGCCAAATCAAATGAAATAAATTTAATGTTAAAGGAAGAATAAATGAAAAAATCGTTTTTATTGCTCCCTGTGAGTATCGCTATTTTAACGGCTTGTAGTTCAAATAGCCCTGCACCAATTGAAAATGTAGATGGCACACTTTCTCCAGGTGTAATGCAGCCTGTTGATAATAATTCGAGCGGTACATGGCAGCCAGAAATCCAACAAAATACGATGCCAAATACCATGGGCAATAGCGTGCCAACGGGAACTCAAACACCACAACCAAGTTTCCAACCGACTTATCAACCGGTTCAACAACCTGCTGCAGCACAGCCTAAACCAACGCCAGCTCCAGCACCGGTTCAACCACAAACTAAAACAGTAACCAAAACGGTTTCTGATTGCACCAGCTCTGGCGCAATCAACGTGCCACGTAATCCAAATACCAATGCACCGGATTATAGCCAAATTCAAAAAGGCTCATACAAAGGAAATACCTATAAAGTAAACAAAGGCGATACCATGTTCTTAATCGCTTACTTGACGGGTATGGACGTGAAAGATTTGGCAAGTATGAATAATATGAAAGAGCCTTATAGCTTAAGTGTGGGCCAAACGTTAAAAATTTCAAATTGTTCTACTAAAACGGTTACTACGACTGTACCAGTGAAAACGACAGCACCAGCTGCACCGGCAGCCCCTGCTGAGCCAGAAGTGACTTATACACCAGGTGCAAACGGTACGCAAATTGGTTCTGATGGTACGGTAATTGGTCCAATTAAATCGGGTGTTGCAACAGGTGGCGCATCAACACCAGCGTTTACCAACAATACTCCTAGCACACCGGTGACAACGACAACACAAGTGGAAACCACAAACAATACACCAGTTAATGCAAATGTTGTAGCTCCAGTGGCCTCGAATGTAGCATGGCAATGGCCAACCCAAGGCAACGTGATCCAAGGTTTCTCTAACTCTGATGGTGGTAACAAAGGGATTGATATCAGTGGTTCTCGCGGACAAGCGGTTAAAGCTGCGGCGAGCGGTCGTGTTGTTTATGCGGGGAACGCATTACGTGGCTACGGTAACTTAATCATCATCAAACATAATGATGATTTCTTAAGTGCTTATGCACACAACGA
>OOCP01003541.1_pt1 | contig 11211 bp, 8 predicted proteins | sample 1671511 | NCBI WGS metagenome assembly OOCP01 (sample SAMN06348164, study PRJEB24527) | human gut metagenome | biome: human gut; feature: ankylosing spondylitis patient; material: feces | host: Homo sapiens | place: China | collected 2015-10 | reverse complement strand
CCTATGTTTGCCACAGACAGTGCGCCACACAGTGGCGGACACACCGGTAAGAAAAGACACGGGAAAACAGAACATGAAATCATATCGGAAAATGGCGACACATCCGCTTGCAAATCCCGAGAATGTGATAAAAGGCGATAAATACCGTATCACAGTGCTGACGGAGCATCTTCTTCGACTGGAATACAGTGAGGATGGTGAATTTATCGATGCGGCATCCCAGACGGTTGTAAACCGTGATTTTCCGGCAGTGGAATTTTCCGTCAAAGACACAGGCGATGAGCTGGAGCTGCGCACAAAGTATCTGCAGCTGAATTACAACAAAAAGGCATTCTCTGCAAACGGACTTTCCTGCAAAACAACGGCAGTCGGCATCAGTTCTGTACCGGCATGGCATTACGGAGATCCGACACAGGATCTTGGAGGAACGGCCCGTACGCTTGATCAGGTCAACGGAGCATGCGAACTGGAACCTGGTATCATGTCCTGGTTTGGTTCCGCTGTTCTGGATGATTCGAAGTCGCTTCTGATGACAGAGGACGGTTGGGTGACCCCGAGAAAGAAAGGAGTGCAGGATCTGTACTTCTTCGGCTATGGCTGGAATTTCCGTTTGGCATTAAAGGATTTCTACCACCTTTGTGGCAAGACACCGATGCTTCCGAGGTTTGCGCTTGGAAACTGGTGGAGCCGTTACTGGCGTTACAGTGAAACATCCTATATGAAACTGATGGAAGACTTTGATAAAGAGAACGTTCCCTTCTCGGTTGCTGTTATCGATATGGACTGGCACCGTGTAGACGATGTGGATCCAAAATACGGCAGCGGCTGGACCGGCTATAGCTGGAATAAAAAACTCTTCCCGGATCCGGAGCGTTTTCTTGGAAAACTCCATGCACGCGGCATGAAGACAACACTGAATGTCCATCCGGCAGACGGAATTCGTGCGTATGAGGACTGCTATCCGGAAGTAGCAGAGGCTATGGGAGTGGATGCAAAAAAAGAAGAGCCGGTCAATTTTGACATTGCGGATCCGAAATTTGTTGATGTATATTTCGACAAAGTCCATCATCCGATGGAAAAAGAGGGCGTCGATTTCTGGTGGATTGACTGGCAGCAGGGACAAAGTACCAAGATCGAGGGTCTTGATCCGCTGTGGATGCTGAATCACTATCATTTCCTTGACAGTGGAAGAGACGGAAAACGTCCGATGACCTTCTCCCGCTATGCAGGACCGGGCTCCCACCGCTATCCGGTCGGATTTTCCGGAGACACCCACATCACCTGGGAATCTCTGGATTTCCAGCCATACTTTACCAGCACAGCCTCCAACATCGGCTACGGATGGTGGAGTCATGATATCGGCGGCCATATGCTCGGCTACCGTGACGATGAGCTTGAAGCAAGATGGTATCAGTACGGAGTCTTTTCTCCGATCAACCGTCTGCACAGCTCTAACAGTGCATTCAGTGGAAAAGAGCCTTGGAACTTCAGTATGGAAGTGCGCAGCACAATGGATGATTTCCTTCGTCTGCGTCATAAACTCGTACCGTATCTGTACACGATGAACTACCGTGCATGGAAAGAAGACACACCGATCGTTGTTCCGATGTATTATGATTACCCGGAGACGGTTTTCTGGGGCAAAAATCAGGCACCGAATCAGTACTTCTTCGGAAGCGAGCTGATGGTAACACCGGTGACAACGAAATGCATTCCGGAGCTGAAGCGTGCAAAAACAAAGGTGTGGCTGCCGGAAGGTACGTGGTTTGATTTCTTCAACGGAATGATTTACGAGGGCGGCAGAAGTATGGATCTGTACCGTACGCTCGAGGAGATCCCGGTTCTTGCGAAAGCAGGTGCGATTATCCCGATGACAGAGAAGATCAGTGCGCTGGATGTAGAATCCAACCCGGATGAGCTGACGGTACGCGTTTACGCGGGCGCGGACAATACATTTGCCCTGTACGAGGATGACAATACTACCATGGCATATGAGAAGGATGACTGTGCAAAAACATCGATGACGCTCGACTGGGGTGCGCGGAAATTTACGATTGCACCGGTTGAGGGCAATCAGAGCCTCGTTCCGGAAAGCAGAATGTACTGCGTAGAATTCGGCGGAAGTACGGCAAAAGAGGCGAAGGTCTTTGTAAACGGCGTGGAAGCGGATGCAGAAGTCAAAGAGAAAGACGGACTTCTTACGATCGCGGTAACAGATGTAAAACCGCAGGATACCGTGACAATCTGTCTGCCGGAAGATACGGAGATTGCAAAGAACGATGTCATGACACGTGCGATGGATCTGCTGCTGCACGCCGAAATCAGCTACATCACCAAAGAGCAGATCGCAAATCTTCTTCACAAAGCAGACGGAAAGGTAGCAATTCTGGCTGCAGAGCTGCAGAGCATGGAACTTTCAAATGATCTGCGCGGTGCGCTGCTGGAGATCATTACGGCATAAATTGCTGCAGAAAAACACGATTTGATTTACAGAAAAAGAATTCTGTGATACGATACATACAAAGAAAAGGAAGAGAGCGTGGCAGTGGATTCTGTCAGGCTCTCTTCTTGAAATGTGAGACAGGAGGATTTTTAAACGTGGGAAAATACATCATGGCACTTGATGCCGGCACAACGAGCAACCGCTGTATTCTGTTTGATCAGAAAGGACAGATCGTAAGCCTTGCGCAGAAGGAGTTTACCCAGCGTTTCCCGAAACCGGGCTGGGTGGAGCACGATGCCAATGAAATCTGGTCCACGATGCTCGGTGTAGCCGTGGAGGCAATGCAGAAAGCGGGCGCGTCCTACGAGGATATCGCGGCAATCGGCATCACAAACCAGAGAGAGACGACGATCGTCTGGGACAAAAAGACGGGAGAGCCGGTCTACAATGCAATTGTATGGCAGTGCCGCAGAACATCGGAATACTGCGATTCCCTGATGGAGCGCGGACTGGTTGACCGCTTCCGGGAGAAAACAGGTCTTGTGATCGATGCGTATTTTTCAGCCACGAAGCTGAAATGGATTCTAGATGAAGTTCCGGGCGTGCGCGAGCGGGCGGAGCGAGGCGATCTCTATTTTGGAACAGTGGAGACGTGGCTGATCTGGAAGATGACAAAGGGAAAGATACATGTCACCGATTACACCAACGCGTCCCGTACAATGCTGTTCAATATCCATACCCTGAAATGGGATGAGGATATCTTAAAAGAGCTGAACATTCCGCTCTGTATGCTGCCGGAAGTCCGCCCGTCGAGCTGTGTCTACGGGGAGACGGCATCCACATATTTCGGCGGCCCGATTCCGATTGCGGGAGCAGCGGGAGACCAGCAGGCGGCGCTGTTCGGCCAGACCTGCTATGCGCCGGGCGAAGCGAAAAATACATACGGAACAGGCTGCTTCCTGCTGATGAACACGGGAGAAAAGCCGGTTTCTTCGACACACGGTCTTGTTACCACGATTGCATGGGGCATCGGGGACAAGATTATGTATGCGCTCGAGGGATCCATTTTCGTCGGCGGAGCCGCAATCCAGTGGCTGCGCGATGAGATGAAGCTGATCGAGTCCTCGGCGGATTCCGAGTACATGGCGCAGAAGGTGAACGACACGAACGGCTGCTACGTCGTGCCGGCGTTTACCGGCCTTGGCGCACCGTACTGGGATCAGTATGCGAGAGGAACCATTCTCGGCCTGACCCGCGGCGTCAACAAATACCATGTGATCCGCGCAACGCTGGAGTCGATCACGTATCAGGTGGATGATGTCTTAAAAGCGATGGAGGCAGATTCCGGCATGAAGCTCTCTGCGCTGCGTGTGGACGGCGGAGCAAGCGCCAACAACTTCCTGATGCAGTGCCAGGCGGACATCAGCCAGGCGCCGGTGGAGCGGCCGTGCTGCATCGAGACGACCGCGATGGGAGCAGCTTATCTTGCGGGACTCGCCGTCGGCTACTGGCCGGATCAGGAGACGGTAAAACAGAACGGAGCCATTGACCGTATATTTGAGCCGGAGCTCTCGAAAGAGGAGCGCGATGAGAAGATGAACGGATGGCACAAAGCAGTCCGTTACGCCGAAGGATGGGCAAAATAGAAAAAGATTTTGGAAATGCAGAAAAGGAACGGTTTCGTAATGAAAACCGTTCCTTTTCGCGTACTGTGACTTCTTGTCTACTGACGTTAAAGAATGTCGATATGTTCGCCGTTTAAAGCTTTGTTCATGCTTCGCACGGCACAGAATTTACCGCACATCGAGCAGGTATCTTCCTGTTCCGGCGAGCGGTCGGCGCGGATGGCTTTTGCGGTCTCCGGGTCCAGTGCACAGTCCCACTGTGCTTCCCAGTCGAGCACGCGGCGGGCGTCTCCCATCTTGTCGTCAATATCACGCGCATGCGGCACGCCTTTGGCAATGTCGGCAGCGTGTGCGGCGATTTTGCTTGCGATGATGCCCTGCTTTACGTCATCCAGGTTCGGAAGAGCCAGATGCTCTGCCGGCGTTACGTAGCACAGGAAAGCAGCGCCGTTCATAGCGGCAATTGCGCCTCCGATGGCAGCAGTGATGTGGTCATAGCCCGGTGCAATATCAGTCACAAGAGGGCCGAGGACATAGAACGGAGCGCCCATGCAGATGGTCTGCTGTACTTTCATGTTGGCCGCAATCTGATCCATCGGAACGTGGCCCGGTCCCTCAACCATAACCTGAACGTCTTTTTCCCAGGCACGTTTGGTGAGTTCGCCGAGGCGCACCAGCTCCTCAATCTGGCAGACATCCGTTGCGTCGGCAAGGCAGCCAGGACGGCAGGCGTCGCCGAGAGAAATGGTCACATCGTATTCACGGCAGATATCGAGAATCTCATCGTAATACTCGTAGAACGGATTCTCCTCGCCGGTCATGCACATCCAGGCGAACACGAGGGAGCCGCCGCGGGAAACAATATTCATTTTCCGTTTGTGTTTGCGGATCTGATCGATGGTTTTTCTGGTGATGCCGCAGTGCAGGGTGACGAAATCGACACCGTCCTCGGCATGGAGGCGGATGACGTCAATAAAATCTTTGGCGGTCAGCGTATCCAGGTCTCTCTGGTAATGGATCACACTGTCATATACCGGCACGGTGCCGATCATGGCCGGACATTCGGAGGTCAGTTTCCGCCGGAACGGCTGCGTATTGCCGTGGCTCGACAGGTCCATGATGGCTTCTGCGCCCATATTGACCGCGGAGAGTACCTTCTGCATCTCCACATCGTAATCTTTACAGTCTTTCGAAACACCGAGATTTACATTGATTTTCGTGCGCAGCATCGAGCCGATGCCCTCCGGATCGATGCAGGTGTGCAGCTTATTGGCCGGAATGGCAACCTTTCCGCTGGCGACGAGCGGCATCAGGTCTTCCACGGCCATATACTCTTTTTCTGCGACTTTTTTCAGCTCCGGTGTTACAATGCCGCGGCGTGCGGCGTCCATCTGTGTTGCGTAATTGTGTTCCATCTGTTGTTCTCCTTTATTTTCAAAATCAGATCCGGTAAGCGTGGTTCAGCGGTCCCGAGCCGTGGCCGAGATCCATCATGCTCGCGAGTGCGCCCGAAATATACTCTTTTGCGGCGGAAATGGCATCCGGAAGGGAAAGCCCCTTTGCGAGCCCCGATGCGATGGCGCTGGAGAGTGTACAGCCGGTGCCGTGTGTGTTCGGATTGTCGATGCGTTTTCCGGTGAACCAGGTAAATGTGCCGCTGTGATATAAAAGATCGTTGGCATCATTGATACTGTGGCCGCCCTTTAACAGAACGGCACAGCCGCAGGAATCCCCGATCTCTTTTGCGGCGCGTTCCATATCGCTTTCCGACTGGATTTTGATGCCGGAGAGAACTTCTCCCTCTGGGATATTCGGTGTGATGACTTCGGCCAGAGGAAAGAGCAGTTTTTTCATCAGGTCAGGCACGCCGCCCGAAGCGAGCGCGGAGCCGCTTGTAGCGACGAGGACCGGGTCCACAACGATGTGTTTGGCCTGGTAGAAGCGAAGCCGTTCGGAGATGACTTCGATCAGTGCCGGGGAGGATACCATACCGATTTTGACGGCGTCCGGGAAGATGTCCGTAAAGACGGCGGCAAGCTGTGCGGCCAGAAACTCCGGTGTTACATCGAAAATACCGGAAACTCCGGTGGTGTTCTGGGCGGTGAGTGCGGTAATTGCCGACATGGCGTAAACTCCGTTTGTGATCATGGTTTTGATGTCTGCCTGAATGCCGGCGCCTCCGCTGGAATCACTTCCCGCGATTGTTAATGCTGTTTTCATGTTTTTCGCGTCCATGAGAATTACTCCTTTGCATTACTTTTCTTTTTGGACAGGCGACAAAGAAAGTGGTGCCCCCAGTCTGCCGCCTGGTGTGAGGATGAATGGTTACGTAAAATTATTTGTTTTCCAGCATGCGCAGAGTCTGTTCTTTCAGATCCTTCGTTGCGGAAACAATGTCTTTCTGTGCAAAAATGGCACTGATGACGGCGATGCCGCAGATGCCGCTGCCGGAAAGCTCCGTCACGTTATCGCGTGTGATGCCGCCGATGGCGATGACAGGGATTTTAACGGCATTGCAGATAGCAGTCAGCGTTTCGTGGCTGACATCCTCCGCATCCGCCTTGGAACCGGTGTGGAAGACCGCGCCGACGCCGAGGTAATCTGCCCCGCGCTGCTCGGCGAGAATGGCCTGTTCCACGGTCTGCGCCGAAACGCCGATAATCTTGTCCGGGCCAAGCTTTGCACGGACATCGCCGGCCTCCATATCGCTCTGGCCGACATGAACGCCGTCCGCATCCATCTTAGCTGCGATTTCCACGTTATCGTTGATGACGAAAGGAACATGGTATGCGGCACAGAGTTTTTTTAGTTCCAGTGCCTCTTCCATAAAGTGATCCTGGTCAAGATTTTTTTCGCGGAGCTGGATAAACGTTGCGCCGCCCTGCAGAGCCTTTTCCACCTGGCTGTACAGTGTCTCGCCGTTCAGCCAGCTGCGGTCTGTCACAGCATATAAAAGCAGGCCTTTTTTATCGCACTTCATACTTTGCACCTTTCTCCAGCGTCTCGCCGTCCATGTGGTAGATGGCGTCGATGATGCGGTTCCGGTAGGTGGAGTTGCCGTCTTCCGGTTTCATATGGCTCCAGCCGATCTCGCCGGCAAGTCCCATCGCGCAGACAGCGGCAGCAGCGGCTTTTAACGGCTCGTCCGGGTTGGCAACGAGGTAAGCGGTCATCATGCCGGAGAGCTGGCAGCCTGTTCCGGTGATGCTTCCCATCTCGGCGCGTCCGTTGCGGATCACGTAGCAGGTGTCAGCATCGGCAACGAGGTCGATCGCTCCTGTGATGGCGACAACACAGTTGTGGTCTTTCGCAAAGTTTTTTGCAAAAGCAACGGCGCTGTCGAGGTTTTCGTCTGTTACTTTATCGGCAACGTCTGCGTCAACACCCTTTGTCGTTCCGCTTCCAAGTGCCAGTGTTTTGATTTCGGAAATATTTCCGCGGATGACGGTGAACGGGATTTTTTCCATCAGTCCGACTGCGGTTGAAGTACGTAAGTGGCTTGCGCCTGCGCCGACTGGATCGAGCAGGATTTTGTGGCCGAGCGAAGCTGCTTTTGCACCGGCACGGTACATGCCGTCGATGCTCGTTCTGTGCAGCGTTCCGATGTTGATGTTCAGACCGCCGCAGATGGAGGTGATATCCTCGACATCCTCCGGTTCATCGGACATGATCGGGCTTGCGCCGCATGCCAGCAGAATATTGGCGACATCGTTTACCGTAACGTAATTTGTGATGTTGTGTACGAGAGGGGTTGTTTTTCTGACATTGTCAAGACAAGTGCCTAACATGATTTTTTGTTCCTCCTGTGTGAGTATTTTTGCAGAAGCAAATTCCCTTGTGGTACTGGAAGAACCTGTTGATGATGTGTTCATAGAGATTAAAAAAGCAGATATACGTGGAGGTATATCTGCAGAAAATATGCATATCGTATCTCCCTACGTTTGCATTACCCAAATCAGGTTCAGGGTCTAGGAGATGCATCCTACTCTCAGCCCGCTTCGCACGCGAGCTCCCCTTTGCTTTCTGCAGACAATTATATACGCATAAAAACAATTGTGCAAGAGAAAAACGGAAGATTTTAAAAAATTTCAGAAAAATAAAAAAGACATGCAAAATATTGGAAATGTAATGTTATTTGGGTTGAAAGAGAAAATAATATCAGCGTAAAATGAAGTATAAAATATGCGTGGAAGTCATGGACGTGATGATGCCGCCTCCATTCCGATTTTCGCCATGAGCGCCAACGCCTTTGTTGAAGACCGGCAGGCCGCAAAAGAGGCCGGCATGAACGTGCATATCGCAAAGCCGATTAATGCGGAATTACTGAAAAAGAAAATTGCAGAGTATTGCAGGTGAAAAGAAGTGCCCCTGCCCGGCATCTGATGTGTGCCGGGCAGGGGCTTTTGATGTGCGAATCTTATTTTTCTTCCTCCGGGTACGTATAGCCCCAGGTTCTGCGGAAGGAGGTCATCAGATCCATGACGTCCTTCGTGTAGTCGAGGTGCATGGCAGATGCATCTCCATTGATGGCGCGTTCCATGTCGGCGAGCTCATAGGCGAGTGCATCGGCGTTGTCACCGGCTTTGATGATTTCGGATTCGCCGGTGGAAGCGTCTGTGATTTTTGCTTCCCAGGCACGCGGGTACTCCATGATCTCGATAAATCCGTTCTCACAGGAAACCATGCCGCGTTTCGGCTGTTTGGAGTGGAGAGAGAGCATCACACTTGCCATCTGTCCTTCCTGATTGGTGAGAAGGAGGCCGGCCTGCTCGTCCACACCGGTCGGAGCGGGCTTTACCTGGGAAAGGAGCTGATCCGGCTTGGAGTCGAAGAACCAGCGGAGGAAGGAGAGTGCGTATACGCCGATATCAAGCATCGCGCCGCCTGCGAGATTCCGGTTGAAGAAGCGGTTCTTCATGTTGTACTCTTTGAAACTGCCGAAGTTCATCGTGATCAGATTGACTCTGCCGAGACGGCCGGAGTCGAGAATTTTTTTCAGCTCTTTGTAGATCGGCATATGGTAAATCGTCATTGCCTCTCCGATGATGACACCTTTTTCTTTTGCAAGCGCTATGGCCTCGTCGAGCTCGTCGCTGTTCAGCGTAATCGATTTCTCAACGAGAATGTGTTTTCCATTGGCAATCGCCTCTTTCATAAAGCCAAGATGCGTGTTGTGCGGCGTCGTGATATAAATGACATCGACCTCCGGATCGGTAAACATCTCATGGAAATCATCGTAAACTTTTCCAATTCCATATTTCTCCGCAAAAGCAGCCGCCTTCTCATGGGTCCGGTTGCCGACCGCGTAAATATTCTTTCCGTTTTTCTGCAGTGCGACCGCCATTTCATTTGCAATCACACCGCATCCGAGTACAGCCCATTTGATTTCTTTCATCGTGAGATTCTCCTATCGTATCTATTTCGCCCAGAGCGGTTCTTCGCTTCCGCTGTAGTCAAACCGTCCGTCGTTTTTCTCTTCCAGTGCTTTGATCATATGGTACGTAAATTCATTGTAAGGCGTTGGAATTCCAAGCTCTTTTCCCATGCGGATCAGCGCACCCGAGAACATATCAATTTCCGTATGGCGTCCCGCATCGAGATCCTGGAGCGTCGAGTAGCGCGCCGTCGGCGGAACCGCACTTCCGCGTCCCGAGGAGACATCCGCCTTGCTGATATCAATTCCCTTTGCCTCCGCAATCGCCATCAGTTCTGCGCGGAGTCCGTCGCTGATCGCCTTCATATGCACACTGTCGCGGTAGCAGCCGACCCCGGCACCGAGAATAGCCTGCGGCAGGTTATTGCAGACATTCAGCCGGAATTTGCTCCATATTTCCTCTAAAATACAATCGGTTGCCCGGTAATGCAGCCCTGTGCCGGAGAACAGATCCAGAACAGCCTGCACACGCTCACTGTCGTACGGCGCCGAAACTTCGCCGAAAATGATGCCGAGCGTCGCCTCAGGGTTGAAAACGTAGCCGTCATTCTCTTTATGAGAAGCTACTTTGATAACAGCATGAAGCAGATGCTCCGCATCGACTTTTTCCGCGATGATCTCTTCGCTGTCCACGCCGTTCATCAGACTCATGATCACAGTATTCTCGCCGGTAACGGCAGTAATATCGTCAAGAGCCCCCGGCAGTGCGCCGTATTTGAGCGAGACGATCAGAAAATCCACGCCGTGTGCCTCTTCCGGTGTCCATACCTCCGGGTGATAAACCGTATCGTTAATTTTGCATCCTTTGTTTTTCAGACGCTTCGCCCGTTCCCCGGACGCGATAACGCCAAGCCGGATGTCCTTTTTCTCCGAAAGCCCCCAGATCACATAAGACCCAACCGCTCCGGCGCCCAGAACAGCAACTGATTTTATTTTCATAATAGCCTCCTTTGTAACTGTTTGAATTACCCTTACTATAACAAATTTTGCGGAGATCCTCAATTTGTTTTTCAAAATAGAAAATTTCGGAAAAGGAAGCCTAAATGTGTTGACGGAGCGATAAGGTAGATTGTAGAATGATCTGAAAATGTACGAAGACAAAATCCGGACGAAAGAAGAACAGAAGGCAAAAGAAAAACAAGAGAAGAAATAAGAAACGAAGGAGAAACGAAATTCGAACATTTCTCCTTCGTTTTTTGCACGCATTTTTACCGGGAAATCATATTCTAAGGTTAGAATGAAAAAACAGGAGAATCTGTTGATGAAAGGAAAATGGCTGACAGGTGCGCTTGTACTGGCAATGGCGGCAGTGACGCTGGCGGGATGCGGGGCAAAAGATGAGACAAAAGAAAAAGTGGAGCAGGTGCCGTTCCTGAAGGCGCTGATCGTTCCGCTGGACAAGCTCGCAGAAATGCGCGTGAAGATCGAACAGGACGGCACCAGAGAGAACATTCTCTACAAGAAGGCCACCGACCTGATGAAGTAAGGAGGATATGACAAATGGCTATTTCTCATGGCTTTAACAAGACCGAAGCAGCGACCAGCGTCACCGCTCCGGTAACGGTCAACTCCGGCCTGCAGATCGTTGTGGGTACGGCCCCCGTTAATATGCTGGATGACCCGGAAGCAGCGGTGAATACGCCGATGCTGGTGAATACCTTCAAAGAAGCTGCCGCCGCAGTGGGCTATTCCGACGATTTTGCAAAGTA
>OOCP01003539.1_pt1 | contig 11214 bp, 13 predicted proteins | sample 1671511 | NCBI WGS metagenome assembly OOCP01 (sample SAMN06348164, study PRJEB24527) | human gut metagenome | biome: human gut; feature: ankylosing spondylitis patient; material: feces | host: Homo sapiens | place: China | collected 2015-10 | reverse complement strand
GCTAAAGAGTGGATTAATGCGGTTCCTGCAAGCCAAGGCATTAAAGAGGAGTTTTCTACTGGATCCCAGAACCACCAGCCGCCCCAGCCGAGCTCATAATATGCCCACCAAGAACCAAGCACGATCCCGAGTGTTAAAAACACCCAAGCAGCAATCGTCCAAGGACGTGACCATCTAGCCCAAGCTGAGTCTAATTTTCCCGTCATTAATGAGGCGATCGCAAAGGCAAAAGCCACAGAAAAACCAACATATCCCATATAAAGCAATGGAGGATGGAAAATTAAGCCTACATCTTGCAACATCGGGTTGAGTTCTCTGCCATCTACTGGGAAATCAGGGAATGTACGGGTAAATGGATTTGAGGTAAATAAAACGAAGAGTAAAAAGCCGATGCTAATAATCCCCATAATACCTAACACACGAGCTACGGCTTCTTGTGGCAAGTGTTTGCTAAATAAGGCTACGGCTGCGCCCCAAAGTGTTAATAACCAAATCCAAAGTAATAATGAGCCCTCATGTGAACCCCAAACGGCAGATAAACGATAATAAATCGGTAAGCTACTGTTAGAGTTATTCACTACATATTGCACACTAAAATCATTGACAGCAAAGAGGTAGAACAATGCAGCAAACGCAATGGTTAAAGTAAAAAATAAACCATAAGTCATTGGACGAGCCAATGACATAAGTTGAGAATGACCTTTTTCAGCCCCCCATAATGGGAAAATAGCTAAAAAGAATGAAACGGCAAGGCTTAAAGCAAGCGCATAATTTCCTAATTCAGCAATCATTAGCGACCTTCTTGCGATTTTTGCTGGGTTTCTTTATAACGACGATCGGCTTCGCTCTCGCCTTTTAATTCTGCCCCCATTGGTTTATGCATTTTCTGCATTTTCTCACCTAATTCTGGCGGCACATAGTTTTCATCATGCTTAGCAAGCACTTCTGTTGCTTCTAATAAGGTTGGTTCTTTTAGTACACCTTGCGCGACGATACCTTGCCCTTCACGGAAAAGATCCGGCAGAATACCTTCGTACTCTACCGTAATTGATGGACCAATATCATTCACATCAAAGCGAACTTTGAGACTTTTCGGATCTCGACTAACAGAACCTTCGACTACCATGCCACCAACACGAATACGTTGGCCCACTTCAGGTTTTTGATCAGGATTTCCATCTTTCCCTTCTACGACTTCCGAAGGTGTATAAAACAAATCAATATTTTGGCGAAGCGCATAAAGCACCAAACCTGTTGCAATCGAAATACCTAAAATCACAAAGATGATGATCGAAAGTCTTGATTTACGTCTTGGATTCATAGGGTATTTCCTTTATTTGCTTGATTTAAACGGGCTTCACGTTGTTGGTCGCGTAACACTTCTTTTAACACCGCTTTACGCCCCTTGACGCTTTGTATCGCCAAAATGATCATTGCCACAAGGCTAATGCCGTAGGAAAGCCACACATAAAAACCGTAGCCTCCCATATTGATAAAATCACTCCAACTTTGGAAAAACATTTTCCGCTCCCTAAAATAAAAATGAAAAACTATTTTAGCTTACTTGCTAACTCTTTTACCCATGGACGTTTGCTGTCTTCTTTTAGCAATTCAACGCGATAACGTACGAGCGTAAACCAAATGGATAAAAATAAAAATCCAAAAATACATAAAATCAGTGGAATTAACATCGGCGTTGCAATAGACGGTTTTTCAAACTTCGTGATACTTGCCCCTTGATGTAAAGTATTCCACCACTCTACGGAAAAGTGAATGATTGGTAAATTCACTACGCCAACAATACACAAGATGCCCGCTGATTTTGCCCCCACTGCACGATCAGAAAATGCAGAGTAAAGGGCTAATACACCGATATATAAGAAGAAAAGAATCAGTTCAGCAGTTAAACGTGCATCCCACACCCACCAGGTTCCCCACATTGGTTTACCCCAAATTGCGCCTGTTACCAAGGCAATAAAGGTAAACATTGCACCGATCGGTGCCATGGCTATCATTGAAAGATGAGCGGCTTTAATTTGCCAAACTAATGCAATAATGGCAGCTACGGCCATCGAACCATACACCCCCATTGACCAAATTGCTGCCGGCACATGCACATACATAATTCGGAAACTATTGCCTTGCTGATAATCAGCCGGTGCGTAAGCTAAGCCCCACACGATGCCAACAGCCAATAATAAAACCGCAATCACACCCAAAAATGGGCTTAATTTGCCACATAAATGATATTGGGTTTCATGTTTTGCGTAAGGATGTAACCACTTCCACATAAAAGATCCTTAATTCCAAAAAATAAAAAACAGTTAAAAATCTGACCGCACTTTCACCGTAATGATGATTAATTATCTAAACTAATTCGTAGTGCCGCTGCAATAGCAAAAGGCGATAAAGTTATCGCGCCAGCCAAAATTGCACCTAAAATAGCAAGCTGTCCGCCATAAGGGAGATTTAACGCGGCGGCATCTAAAATTGCTGAGGCAAAAATTAAAACCGGAATAAATAATGGTACCACAAGTAAACTTAGCAATACGCCACCTTTACGTAATCCTACCGTCAATGCCACGCCAATCGCGCCAATGCAGCTTAAAATTGGTGTTCCCACTAGCAAGGTGACTACCAGTGCCCACCAAATATTCACCTCCAACGAAAGCAATAAAGCCGCAATAGGTGAAAGTAAAATCAACGGCAAACCAGTTAATAGCCAGTGTGCAACAACTTTTGCGAGTGCCGTTAGCGCTAAAGGTTGAGCCGTGAGCATCAATTGTTCTAAAGAGCCATCAATAAAATCATCTCGGAATAAACGCTCAAAAGACAACAACGCAGAAAGTAATGCCGCCACCCAAGCAACCCCTGGTGCAATTCGAGAAAGGAGTTTAGGATCCGGCCCAATCACCAATGGAAACAGCGTGATCACGATTAAAAAGAACCAAAGCGGGTTCAATATTTCCGCTTGTTTACGGGTCGCAATCTTCAGCTCACGCTTTATAATCTGTAAAAATATCATAAAAATCTAAGAGTTATATTTATAATCAGCAAGATTGATTTTTTTCAATAACGTACTTGGCACTTCTTGGTGGCTTGTTAAAATCACCATTCCACCTTTTTTAGCATGATTTTCAAAAAGTGCGGTCAAAACTTCAACCCCTTTTTTGTCTATTGCTGTAAAAGGTTCATCCAAAATCCAAAGTGGCGCTTCAGAGATCCATAATCTCGCCAAGGCAATACGCTTTTGCTGCCCTGCTGAAAGTTGAGCTGCCGGTAAATCTTCTCGACCGAGTAAGCCCACTGTTTCCAACACATCCCATAAAATATCGGTGCCTTGTTGGCTTTGACTAATCTGCTGATAAAATTTTAAATTTTCCCATGCGGTTAATTCAGGTTTCACGCCAGAATGATGACCGAGATAAAGTAGCTGATGATGGTATTCTTCGCGTTGTTTTGTAATCTCGTCTGAATTCCACCACACTTTACCTTCTACAGGTTGTGCAAGACCAGCTAAAATGCGTAATAAACTTGTTTTACCGATACCATTGTGTCCTTCAATTTGCACGAAATTACCGCTTTGAAATTGCAGTGAAAGATCAGTGAACAACACGCGATCGCCACGTTGGCACGCTAATTGTTCTAATTGAAGTTGATGAGCAGGAAACATAGTCTCAGCCTTAAAAATAAAATCTTGTGAAAAATCAGCGGGTATTCTACCACAAGGGGAAATTTTGACGAGATTTTAAGGGCTAAAAGGTATAACTATTTAGGCGTAGATCGGTGTATTTATTGATTTAAAACAAACTAAATTTTCCTAGCTTTTTCATCAGACAATCAAATAATTAAAAGATTTACTGATCTAAATCAAATTTTCTGCTACTATTTAGTTACTTTTTGATGTTGTTTTATCAAAAAAATTACCTTAACTTCATTTAAAAAAAGGAACATATTATGTCTTATACTCTACCTGAATTAGGCTACGCTTATGATGCATTAGAACCACATTTTGATGCACAAACAATGGAAATTCACCACTCTAAACACCACCAAGCATATGTAAACAATGCAAATGCCGTGTTAGAAACTTTACCTGCTGAATTTTCTGAAATGTGTGCAGGCCAATTAATCAGCCAATTAGATAAAATCCCAGCTGAAAAACGTACTGCATTACGTAACAACGCTGGCGGTCACGCAAACCACAGCTTATTCTGGAAATCATTGAAAAAAGGCACCACTTTACAAGGTGATTTAAAAGCAGCTATCGAGCGTGATTTCGGTTCTGTAGAAAACTTCAAAGCTGAATTTGAAAAAGCAGCAGCAACTCGTTTCGGTTCAGGTTGGGCATGGTTAGTGATTAACCAAGGTAAATTATCTGTTGTTTCTACCGCAAACCAAGATTCTCCATTAATGGGTAAAGAAATCGCTGGTTGTGAAGGTTTCCCACTTTTAGGTTTAGACGTTTGGGAACACGCTTACTACTTGAAATTCCAAAATCGTCGTCCAGACTACATCAAAGAATTCTGGAACGTAGTGAACTGGGATTTTGTTGCAGAGCGTTTAGCTAAAAAATTAGCAAACTGCGGATGTTCAGCTAAATAATCGCTTCTCAAAATGTAAAAAATCGCCTATTTTTAGGCGATTTTTTTATTGCTTAAATCCAGCGTCTCACTTTTTTCTTGTAAGCTAAATAAGACTCACCAAACTTCTTCTCTAACCAGCATTCTTCGGGTTTAATTTGCCATTGTGTGATGAGATAAATAAACAGAAAAATACCGATAAAACTGACCACACTTTGCAAATAAACTGCCCATGCCACTAACAAACCCACTAAGCTTAAATACATGGGGTTACGGCTAAAACGATAAATACCATTTGTCACAAACACATCACTTTTTTCTAAGTAAATTGGATTGATATTCGCTTTACTCTTATAGAATTGCCAAAGGCTGAAAAAAGCGATGACAGAAGAAACCAATACCATCAAATAAGCAATGAGCACATTGGTTGAGAATGGATAAGGATTGGGCAAATATGCCATGATAAGTGCACAACCAAGAAAAATAACAGGTGGCGGCACGATAGGTTTCTGAATCATCCGATCAAAAATCCAATAAAAAAGCCCGAACAATTCGGGCTAATTAAAATATTACAGATTATTTAATTTCATCTGCGCCATTTGTTTCTCTAACGGGTTACCGTTTTTCTGTGCATTTTCAAAACTTGCTTTAGCACCATTCACATCGCCTTTTGCGACTTGAATATCGCCCGCTAAAAGATCTTTACGTGCACTAAAGCCTTGGCTTTTCACTTGATTTAGACTTGCTAATGCTGCATCAAATTGACCTTGTTGGAATTGCACAGCAGACAAACGAAGTGCAGCAAGAGACGTTAAGATATCATCTTGTGATTGAGCAATCGCTTGTTTCAAACTGTTTTCAGCAGAGGCGTAATCTTGTTTTGTAACGAAACCTTTTGCTTCATCTAATAAGCTAAATACTGCATAGCTGGTTTTATCATGTGCTTTCACAAATTCAGCCACTTTAGCTTGCTGTGCTGCTGCATCTTTGTTTGTGGTATAAACTAAGGCATCATATTCAGCTGACGCTTGCATGATTTGATTAGCTTGATAAGACTGCCAATAACGCCAGCCCAACATCCCGCCTACGCCAAGAATAAAAGCGGCAATAATGGCTTTGCCATTGTCTTTCCACCACTCTTTTAACTGATTCAGTTCTTGTTCTTCTTCAATGGTATATGCCATTTTCCTATCCTTCTAAAATTAAAATTGGGCTTTCACGTGTTCAATTAAATTCGCCACATCAATGGTTTGCTGCTCTGCTTCGCCAAGTAAGTGTTTTACCACCACTTGATTATTTTGCACTTCACTTTCGCCAAGTACAAGAGCGAGAGTCGCACCAGACTTATCTGCGCGTTTAAATTGTTTTTTAAAGTTACCACCGCTGCAATGCAACATAGTACTTAAGTGCGGTAATTCTGAGCGAAGTTTTTCAGCGAGTTGGAATGCAGCTAATGTTGTGCCTTCACCTTGATAAACAACGTAAATATCTACCGCACTTTTTACTGGAATCGATTTATTCACTTCTTGAACAAGCAACACTAAACGCTCTAAGCCCATTGCGAAACCGACACCACTTGTTGCGTGGCCACCAAGTTGTTCGACTAAGCCATCATAACGTCCACCACCACATACGGTACCTTGTGCACCTAATGCAGATGTCACCCATTCAAATACGGTTTTATTATAATAGTCTAAGCCACGAACCAATTTTGGATTAATTTCATATTGAATGCCAACCGCATCTAATAAACCACATAACTGTGCAAAATGCTCGCGACTTTCATCATCTAAATAATCCAATAATTTTGGCGCGCCGTCCAATACATCTTGTAATGCTTGATTTTTAGTATCCAAAATACGTAATGGATTTTTTACAAGACGTTCTTTCTCTTCTTCGCTCATTAAATCTTGGTGATTTTCTAAGAAAGCTACTAATGCAGAACGATAGTTTGCGCGTGCTTCTAATGAACCAATCGAATTTAATTGAAGTGAAACATGTTGATCAATCCCTAACGCTTTCCACAAACGCGCCGTTAAAATAATTAGCTCCGCATCAATTTCAGGGGTTGCAATACCAAATACTTCCACACCCGCTTGATGGAATTGACGGTAACGACCTTTTTGTGGACGCTCATGGCGGAACATTGGTCCCATATACCATAAACGTTGCTCATTGTTGTAAATCCAACCGTGTTCAATCGCAGCACGTACACATCCAGCTGTGCCTTCTGGGCGAAGCGTTAATTGTTCATCATTATCCCAGAATGTGTACATTTCTTTTGATACAACATCGGTTACTTCACCGATTGCACGAGCAAATAATGGCGTACTTTCCACGATTGGCATACGCACTTCTGAATAGCCGTAGCTGCTTAAAATTTGGCGAACCTGCCCTTCAATCCATTGCCAAAGTGGGGATTCAGTTGGGGAACAGTCGTTCATCCCACGAATTGCTTGAATATTTTTTGCCACGAGTTTTCCTTAAATAATTCGATTTTTTGGATCTTGTTGTGCAACTTTTGCACGAATTTTAGCTTCTAATTGGTCAATAATCGCGTCGTTATCAAAACGTTCTTTTTGACGCTCGCCATCTAAATAATAGCCACTTTTCTTATTACCACCGGTCACGCCAAGGTCAGACACTAATGCTTCACCTGGGCCATTTACCACACAACCAATAATAGACACATCCATTGGGGTGATAATATCTTCTAAACGTTGTTCTAGTGCATTCACCGTGCCAATTACATCAAATTCTTGACGAGAGCAAGTTGGGCAAGCAATAAAGTTAATCCCGCGAGAACGAATACGTAACGATTTCAAAATATCAAAACCAACTTTGATTTCTTCTACAGGATCGGCGGCTAAAGAGACACGTAAGGTATCACCAATACCTTCCGCCAACAGCATACCTAAACCAATCGCAGATTTTACCGCACCTGCACGTGCACCGCCCGCTTCCGTAATACCTAAATGCAATGGTTGTTTAATGGCTTTTGCCAGTAAACGGTAAGATTCCACCGCAAGAAAGACATCAGATGCTTTTACGCTCACTTTAAATTTATCGAAGTTCAAACGATCTAAAATCTCAACATGGCGTAATGCTGACTCTAATAAGGCTTCAGGTGTTGGCTCGCCAAATTTCTCTTGGATATCTTTTTCTAATGAGCCTGCATTAACACCAATACGAATCGGAATATTTTTATCACGTGCGCAATCCACCACTGCTCGAATACGATCTTCACGACCAATATTGCCCGGATTAATACGTAAGCAATCCACCCCATATTCAGCCACTTTTAACGCAATGCGATAGTCAAAATGAATATCCGCCACTAATGGCACATTCACTTGCTGCTTAATGATTTTAAACGCTTCGGCGGCATCCATGGTCGGAACAGAAACACGCACGATATCTGCGCCGACACGTTCCAACGATTTAATCTGTGCAACGGTCGCTTCAACATCCGTTGTGCGAGTATTTGTCATGGATTGTACGGCAATCGGTGCATCACCACCGATTGGTACATTGCCCACATAAATTTTTGTCGATTCACGACGCTTGATAGTAGGTTTTACTGCTGACATTCTTTCGTAAATTATTCGTTAAGGTTTTGGTAATTTAAATTTAGCCACACGGCCATCAACGGTAAGCGGATACGCTTCGCCTTTATAAGTAATACGAACGTTACCCGGCGCGCCGATAATCAATGCATAGTCATTACCATTAAAGGTTAAGACTTCGCCTTGTTTATATTCTTTTTGCGCTAAAACTTTACGGTTTTGGTCTTTCACACTAATCCAGCTTGAATTTTTGGTAATCTCAATAACAAGATCGCCTTTTGCTGTGGTTGGTGCTTCAGAAATAGCGGGGGTTTCAACCGCACTTTGTGCATCTGGCACGGTCGGCTCTGTTGTTGGTTCTGTGTTAGGTAAGGTTTGTTCCACAACAGGGGCTTGAACTTGTTCAACGGTAGGGGCTGAAGTTGTGCCAGTTGAAACTTCTGCGTTTACTGGTTGAGCTTGATTTTCTTGAGTATTTGAAACAACAGGTTCAGCAGCATTATTTTTTGTTTCCGTTACAGGTGCTGTTTCATTATTTGATGTTGAAGGCTGGTTATTCACCGCGACTGGGATGTCATTCGAATGCGTAACCGGTATCTCTGCTGTTTTTTCTTTTTCAACGTAGGTTTGCACTAAATTATCACGTTCTTCGTTTGATTTTTGATAATTCTGCCACCACCATAAGCCTGTCATTCCAACAGCCGCGAGTAAAATAATGGTTGTAAGTGTGCCGACCCAGCGACTATGAGAAGAGTATTGGTTTACTGAACGCGTCGCGCGTGCATTTTTACCTAAATCGTTTTTGTATGCTTCACCAAAGGTTAAATGCGCCCATTCGCTCTCAGGAATACGTAAAAATTTCGTATAACTACGAACATATCCTTTCATAAAAGTTGATGGCACATTTTTTTGGACAAATTCATTATTTTCTAATTTTTCCAAAATACTTGGTCGCAAAGAAATCGCCTTTGCCGCATCTTCCAGAGAAAGATTTAACGCTTCGCGAGCTTGACGAAGTCTATCCCCAAAAGAGAGGTCTGTTTTTTCGGTTTGTTCAAGGATTGTATTCATAGGTATAAAATCAAGAAATAGCAATAAAAAACTAAATGCTAAATTCTAAAGTCGAAAGGGGCTTTTGGCAATGATTATTTGAGTGAACGGAGCTTTTCCTCTCTAGAAGGATCAACTTGACGCAATTTATCCAATGCCTGTTGATAAACATCAGTTTGTTTTCCAGCAAAAGCACAAAGCGCCATATTTTCGTAAGTATCAGCTTGATGATAATAATTTGGCGCAGCGAGTGCCGCATTAAATTGTGAATAAGCTTGTTCAAACTCACCTTGTCCACATAAAAATGCACCGAAGTTGTTATACACATCGCCTTGCTTATCATCTAACTTAATCGCCTGTAAATAAGCTTGCTTCGCTTTTTCCGTATCGCCTTGTAATTGATAAAAATGCGCAAGTGCCGAGTGCACAAGATAATAGTGTTCATCATGTTCAAAAGCTTTATCTAAATTCAGTTTTGCTTGAACAAAATCCTCTTGTTGCAGATAGCCTAATGCCAATTCAACGCGCGCTTTTGCTGCTTGTTGTTTATTAAAATCAACAGAAGACTGAGAGACACAAGCCGAAAAAACAAAAGGAAAAATGACCGCACTTAGAATGTTAATTGGGATTAATTTCATCTTATCACTCCTCTATCTTATCACTCTTCTCTAGGCCATTTTTCCTTTACAAGTATTGCTATATTTAGCTTAGTTAACCGCTTTTACGTCAATACCTTCGCCAAACTTACGCTTCATTGCTGTACGTTTGGTTCGGTCGATCACATCCCCCGCCAGCTGACCACAAGCCGCATCAATATCATCACCACGGGTTTTGCGCACAATTACCGTAAAACCGTATTCCATTAAGGTTTTTTGGAAACGATCGACACGGCTATTTGAGCTTTTACCATAAGGCGCTTCCGGGAACGGGTTCCATGGGATTAAGTTGATTTTACATGGCGTATTTTTTAATACTTGAGCTAATTGATGCGCATGCTCTGTACCATCATTCACGTGATCTAATAACACATATTCAATTGTCACTTTACCATGGTTAGCATTCGATACTTCTAAGTATCTGTGTACCGAATCCATCAACATTTTGATGTTATATTTTTTATTGATCGGCATGATTTCATCACGCAATTCATCGTTCGGTGCGTGAAGTGAAATCGCTAATGCCACATCAATCTTATCGCGCAACATATCGAGCGCTGGCACAACACCTGAAGTAGATAACGTCACGCGTCGTTTAGACAATCCATACGCAAAATCATCCAGCATAATTTCCATCGCGGGTACAACATTGGCTACATTTAACAATGGTTCACCCATGCCCATCATCACCACATTGGTAATCGGACGAACACCCGTCACACCAAAATTACCAATAATTTTTGATGCACGCCAAACCTGACCGATAATTTCTGACACCGTTAAATTACGGTTAAAGCCTTGCTGTGCTGTCGAACAGAAGGTACAAGCTAAGGCACAGCCTACTTGAGAAGAGACACAAAGTGTCGCGCGATCCGCTTCAGGAATATAGACCGTTTCAACTTGTTGTTCGCCTACTTGCATCGCCCATTTAATCGTGCCATCCGCAGAGCGTTGTTCAACCGCGACTTCTGGCGCTTTAATTTCCGCGACCGCTTTTAATTTTTCTCGTAATTTTTTATTAATATTGGTCATATTGTCGAAGTTATCTTCGCCAAAATGATAAATCCATTTCACTAATTGATCTGCACGAAATGGTTTCTCGCCTAATTCCGCAAAAAACTCACGCATCTGCTGACGCGTTAAATCCATTAAATTAATCTTTTTGGTATTCGTTTCAGATGAAAGGGGTTGTTCTAACATAAAGCCTCGTTATTACACATTACGGCGATGATGTTACTCAGCATTGAGCAACAAAAAATTCGCATATTAAAAATGAGCCGAGATTTTACAGATTTACCGACTGATAAGCTAGCAGATTTGAAAAACAACGAAAATTTTGACCGCACTTCTTTGCGATCG